>Ga0111538_10003914_pt1 | contig 20759 bp, 13 predicted proteins | sample SoiMethybrSBSTD1_FD_79669 | JGI IMG/M metagenome (GOLD analysis project Ga0111538, IMG submission 79669) | Bulk soil microbial communities from a Populus tree surrounding site in Tennessee, USA - Soil MetaG P. TD hybrid SBSTD1 (version 2)... | ecosystem: Environmental > Terrestrial > Soil >... | reverse complement strand
GCATGTCCCCCGAGCGGCGCGCGTGGTTGGCGGTCTCGAAGAGCTTGCGCGCGTCGGCGACTTCCGGGCTTTCGGCGGGCGTGCTCGACCCGTTCGGCAGCGCCGGAGCCGCGGCGGGCGCAGGCGGCGAAACGGCGGGCGCGCTGCTCGCGACCGCAGCGGGTTCGCGACTGATCCAGTGCTGTCCGGCCGCCAACCGCTCGCTCCGCCCGCCGGAGTGCACCTCGACCACCCCTTGTTGAACCGCGACGGCCACCGGCCCGCCGTGGCTCGACACACTGAACCGCGTGCCGACCGCGATCACTTTGACCGCGCCGGCGCGAACCACGAACTCTCGCCCGGCGACGTGCGCCACTTCACAAGTGACCGCGCCGTTTTTCAGGTCGAGCTCGAGCGCCGCGGGCTCGTGTTTGGCCACGAAAACCTGGGTGCGGGGCTCGAGCTCGAGCGCCGAGCCGTCGCTCAGGACCACGCGCCGCTGCTGCTGCTCGGCCGCCACGGTCTGGTGCGCGCCGACCACCGGACCCGCGCTTTCGACCGGGGAGCTCGGGCGCACCAAGACCAGGACCAGCACCGCCGCACCCGCGGCCGCGCCCGCAGCGAGCCAATAGGGCCAGCGCCGTGGCGCGTTCAGGCGCTCTGAAACGTTCGACCACAGGCGCGCCACGCGCGCTTCCGACACGTCCGTCACGATCGCGTCGCTCGGTTTCACCGGGTCGGGCAAGAGCCTCATGCCGGACCTCGAGCGCGTGCGAGGCTGGTTTCAGCCGCGGCCAGCCGGCGCTTCACGGTGGTCACCGAAAGTCCCATGCGCTCAGCGATCTCCGAGAGCTCGAGCTCTTCCACGCGGCGCAACACCAGGGCGATCCGTTGCTCGGCGGGCAGCGACTCGAGCAGGCCGTACACGAGCCTGAGCTCGGAAGCGACTTCGGGCGAAGCTTGCTTCGACAATACCTGATCCAGGTCGACCGGCGTCATCGTGCGCAGCCCGAGACGCACCAGCAGGCGCTGGCGGCGCAGACGTTTCGCGGCCGTGCGCACCACGATCGAATAGATCCACGACGCGAACGCCTGCGGATTCTTCAAGCTGTCGAGCCGCTGCAGCGCATACACGAACGTGTCCTGCACCAGGTCGTCGACTTCGACGGCGTGCGGCATCAGCCGGTGCGCCAGACCGATCACTGCCCGCACGTGGCGCTGAAAAAGCGCTGCCTGCGCCCAGCTCTCGCCGTTCAGTGCCGCTTGAACCAGCGCCGCGTCGGTCGGGACTCTGGAGCTCGGCGGTTCCGGCGCGTCCTCCGCCGGACTCGCGCTCGAGAGCGCCGCGGGTAAGGCAGTGAGCTTGCTGGCAGAAGGCGACACTTGGCGGCTCGCCGTGGACAGAGGCTTCGGCAGCGACACCGAGCGCGATTATAACGCCTTTCATGGCCGGCGGCCGGCGCGAAGGCCGGTTTCTCGCGGACTTCTGCCGGACTTTCGCCACGGATCGGCCGGCTTGAGCGCTGGCATAACCCACCGATCGTATGAACCGCGAGCTGGTCGCGAAGGGCCAGATTTCGTCTTTCGGCCGGAGAAAACAGGCTTCGACCGGGGCGCCTCGCGACGCCCCGGTCTCCGCTCTGTCGCGTCAGACGACGCTCTTGACTACCCCCGCGCCGACGGTCCGCCCGCCTTCACGCATCGCGAAGCGCATCCCCGGCTCGAGCGCGATCGGGCGGCCGAGCACGAAGTCGACTTCGGCTCGGGCGCCCGGTTCGAGCACCGCGTCACCGGTGTTCAACGTGCCGGGCACGTCGGTAGCTCCGAAGTAAAACTGCGGAGTGTAGCCCGACGCGCACGGCGTCGAACGGCCGCCTTCCTTGCTCGTGAGCAGGAAGATTTCCGCGCGGCCGCGCTGGTGAGGGCTCACCGAGCCCGGCGTCGCGACGGTCTGACCGCGCACGACCTCGTCACGCGGCACACCGCGCAGCAAAAGCCCGACGTTGTGCCCCGCGCGCGCCTCCGGGACGTCCTTGCGGAATTCCTGGATGCCGGTGACCGTCACCTTGAGCACGTCGCTGCCGCGCCCGACGACCTCCACTTCTTGCTGGAGGCCGAGGACACCGCGCTCGACGCGACCGGTGACGACCGTGCCCCGGCCCGAGATCGTGCAGACACCCTCGATCGGCATCAAGAAGGGCGCCGCCAGATCGCGCTCCGGTACGACGATCGCCCGATCCATCGCGGCTACCAGCTCGACGATGCCGCGAAAGTGCGGATCATCCACGCGCCCCGCGGCGGCGGCTTCGAGCCCGCGCAGGGCCGAACCGCGCACCACGAGCAGGTCGCGAAACCCGTACAGCTCGAGCAGCTCGCGCACCTCCATCTCCACGAGATCGAGTAGCTCCGGATCGGCGACGTCGATCTTGTTGATGAACACGACCAGGTGCTCGACGCCGACCTGGCGCGCGAGCAGCACGTGCTCACGCGTCTGCGGCCCGATGCCCTGAGCGGCGTCGACGAGCAGGATCCCGCCGTCCATCTGGGACGCGCCGGTGATCATGTTCTTCACGTAGTCGGCGTGCCCCGGACAATCGATGTGGGCGTAGTGGCGCGACTCCGACTCGTACTCGACGTGGGACGTGTTGATGGTTATCCCACGCGAGCGCTCCTCGGGCGCGCTGTCGATCTCGTCGAACTGTCTGGCGATTCCGCCGTACAGCCGCGCGGTCACCTGGGTGAGCGCAGCGGTGAGCGTGGTCTTGCCGTGATCGACGTGGCCGATGGTTCCGACGTTGACGTGTTTTTTCGTGAACATGACCGACTTCTCTCTTTCTTCCTCCTGTTGCGAACCGCGCTTGGGTCGGTTCGTGGGAGCCTTGATCCAGCTGAAACAAAAGCGAAAACCCCCTCGGGCAAGGAGCCGGAGGGGGTTCGCGTTTCCGCTGGAATTTCAGCGCTTAACTACGCGATCGCTCCGGCTCGAGCGCGCACGAGTCTTCTGCCGACCGCGACGATGCGGCCGAGCTCGCGTTTGGGGCTGGGGCCCCAAACGACAAACTAGACAAGAGCGCACGTTGGGAGCACGCGAAGCGCATGAGGGGGAATGGAATAAGACTGTTTCGATAAATTTGCAATCCCGCTCTAGTCGCCGCCCTAGTCCAATGTCGTCCAAGGCAACTCGCATGACGTTGCCTGGCATGCGCTTCCGTGGGAGCGTCGTGCCCTGCGACGGAGGAAAATCATGAACGCGTGCGCGCGAATCCTCACGGCAGCACTCCTTGTTTCGGCCTGCTCGGCACCGAGCAAAGCGCCGGCGCCGATCGACGACCCGATCGGCGCGGGCGCAGCCGGTGGCGCGGGCGGCGAAGGCGGCTCGATGGGCGGCGCGGGCGGCGCGGGCGGATTCGGCGGAGTGGCCGGGAGTGGTGCGATCGGCAGCGGCGCGACCGGAGGCGGCGGCTCTGGCGGCTCCGGTTCGGGCGGCATGGCCGGCGCCGGCGGCGACACTGGGGGCTTCGCCGGCACGGGCACCGGCGGCACAGGACCTATCGAGGACCTGAACACGGTCGTGGTCAAGATGGATGAATTCGTGGTGCCGCCCGGCGCCGAAGTCTTCATGTGTCAGGACTTCGCCAATCCATTCCAGGGTGCGGACGTCGCGATCGGGCGCAGCGAGTCGAACATGACGCGGGGCTCGCATCACCTTCACGTCTACTACGGGTCGAACGGCACGGACCCCAGCGTCGCCCCCTGCACCAACATCTCCGAGTTTCGCCCGATGATCCACCTGGCGACGATTCCCAACCAGGTCTCCGAGTATCCGGCGGGCATGGCGGCGAAGCTCAAGGGGACGACGGGACTCCGGATGCAGGTTCACTACCTGAACACCGGAGCACAGGAGATCCGGGCTCAGGTAGAGGTCAAGCTCACCAAGGTCGATCCGGCGACGGTGACCAAGTGGGTCGGCCAGATGCACTTCAACCGAATCGCGATGCAGATCCGGCCCGGCGCGGGACAGGTGCTCACTACCTCCTGCACGATCCCACAGACCTTCGGTCCGATCGGCATCATCCAGGCCGTGAGCCACATGCACAAGCGCGGCGTTCGCTTCGTGGCGACGGCGCGCGGTCAGACCGTGCTCGAGACCAGCGAGTGGGACGAGCCGCCGCCGACCGTCTACGACCCGCCGCTGATGCTCAACCCTGGCGATGCGCTCAGCTGGACCTGCACCTACGACAACAACACCGGCCAGACCTTGACCTTTGGGGACTCCGCCGAGAAGAACGAGATGTGCATCTACATCGCGCGTTTCTTCTCTTCGCCCGACGGGGACGATCTGAGCTGCGAAACGCCGTTCGCCACCGCCACTGCGAAGGCGACGCCGGCCCCCAATCACTGATCCTTGCGTGCAATCGGCTACGCGGCGCTGGTCGCGCTGTTCACGGTTGCGACGCTCGAACGCGAGCCGTACGACGACGCGTACTTCTTCAAACGCTTCGCGCTGAACGCGCTCGACCACGGCGTTCTGGCGTGGAACGTCGGCGATGGGCCGGTCTACGGCATCACCTCGCAGCTGTTTCAGGCGATCGCGATCGGCGTCGCGGCGCTGACCCGCGATTACTGGATGCTCGGGATGCGGCTGCTCCTGGCGGCGTGCCTGGTCGCTGCCTTCCCGATGCTGCTCGCGACCACGCGGCGCTTCGACCGCGGTATCGCGGCCACCGTCGCGGTTTGCTCTCCGGTCGCGCTCTACAGCGTGAGCTCGGGGATGGAGACCGCCCTTTGCTTCGCGCTGCTCGCCTGTCTGCTGTGGCTGCTCTACGACGAGCGCGGCCGCCGCGCGCACTGGGCCTGGGCTCCGCTCCTGGTTTTCCTGTGTTGGCTCGCGCGCCCCGACGTGCTGCTCCTGGCGCTGCCGCCACTCATTGCCGAACGATGGACGTCGCGACGGCCACCGCTGCGCGAGCTCGCCGCGCTCGGGCTCGGCGTCGCCACCTCGCTCGCGGCGTTCAAGCTCTACTACGGCACCGCGCTGCCGCTCCCGTTCTATGCGAAGCACCCGCTGTTCTCGCCGTACGACGCGCATTTCCTCGAGCTCAGCGCCGCCGGCAAGCGCCGGCATTTCGCGAGCTTTCTCAGCGCGGGCCTCGGGCTCGCGCTGGCAGCCGCACAGCGCCGGGACCGCACGAACGCCGCGCTGCTCGGCGCGGTCGTCCTGTTTTCGAGCTACCACCTGCTCGCGACCATCGACGTGATGGGGATGCACGGCCGCTTCTTCGCGCCCGCGCTGCCGTTGCTCGCCGTCGCGGCAGCGCGCGCCGCGGCGTCCACGACGCGGGGTTCGGCGCTCGTGCTCGGCGCGGTGTACTTCGCGGTCTGCGCCGCGCTCGCGGCGGCGAGCTGGTTGCCCGAGGAACGGCTCGCGCCGCCCTACCTTGCAGTTTCCGCGCTGGCGACCTTGGTGCTGTTCGCCGCGCCGCTCGCGCCGGCGCTCGCCGGCCACGGCAGCTTCGCGCTCTTGCTCGGTTTCGCCGCGGCGATCGTCATTGCCGATCCCCCGCGCTTGCGCGCTCCGCCGCGCGACGAAGCCTACCTCGCGCGCCACGTCGAACACTCCACGGTGTTCCGCGGGCTCTTCACCCTGAAACGCTGCTTCGGCGAAGAGATCGCGCTCTACCATTCGGAGATCGGAGTTCCCGGCCTGGTTTTCGCCCGCGGCAGGGTGATCGATCTCGCCGGACTGATGAACGAAAAGTGGCTATTTCGCCAGCAGAGCGTGGACGCGCTGTGCCGCGCGGAGCGCCCCGAGGCGTTCTTCCTGCCGCACCAAAATTACCGCGAGCTCAACGCCGAAATCGAGCGCAGCCGCTGCCTGGAAGGCTACCGGCGCGTCGTCGACGAATCGCGCTCGGCGCTCCACGTGCGAAACGACCTGGTCGAGCGTTACCTCGCGTGCGACGGTCGCAACTCACCTTAGACGGACGGCGCAACGAGCTCGTGCGTCCAGATCGGCTCGCGCTGACTGCCGGTCATGGCCGGCGACGGTCCCAGATATCGTCCTCGGGACGGCTGTCCGCGCAGCGCGTCCACGCTTTGGTAGTGGTAGTTCAGCAGCTGAATCCGGCGCACGGCCGGCATCGCTAGCAGCCGCTCGACGCACGCCGCATCGAAGCCGTTCGCGCTGAAGAGCACGCTTTCGAGCCCGGTCGCGCGCTGCGCCACCGCTTCGACACCGACGAGGGTGAACAATCCGTAGAGCGTCAGGCTCCGTAGCTTCGGGCGCAAGTACGGCGCAATCCGGAGCAGCTGCTCGTCGTCGAGCGGAAACGGCGGATTGTATTTGCCTTGCTGCTGATCGATCGAGAGCGTCTCGAGCTCGGGAAGCGCTTCCAGGATCGCCGGTATGCAGGGAGCGCTCTGCAGCTGCAAGTGCCGGAGCCGCCGGCAACGCGGCAAGATGCGCTGGGCCAGCATGTCGAGCGAAGCCGCCGCTCCGCCGAAAGCCAGGCTTTCCAGGTTTTCCCAGCTCGGCACGCTCGCCAGATCATCGATATCGGCCTCGCTGTACTGCCCTTTGTCCGGCCCGTACGGCAGCGTCAGCTCCGTGAGATTCGGAAAACAGTGGACCGCGCCGCTCGTGAAATTGCCGAGCACGAGCTGCCGCACCGACGGCATCGTGAGCGGTTCCTCGTTGAGGAACACGGCCGCGCCCAACGAGCGCAGGTTCGTCGCCTCGTCCGCAAGAAATCGGTTCTTGGTTGAAAACACGGGCCCGCCGACGTGCTCGAGCTGGCCGAGCTGCGGCAATTTTTCGAGCCTCGGGATCGCAGCGCCGCTCACCCTTCGCAGCGCCGGCAACGCCGCCAAAAGCTGCGCCGCGTCGTCCCACCTGGAATCGCCGAACCTGACGCTCTCGAGCTTCGGCCACTCCGCCTTGAACAAGCAGTCCTTGAGCGCCTTTCCGGCGCGCGCGATGTCGAACCTCAAGATCAACGAACGCACCCGCGCGCACCCGCCGACCTTCACCACCGTCTTCACGTCGTCGGTCTTGGCGTTGCGCAGCCTGAGCTCGTGGATCGGACACGTGCCGAACAACCGCGCGAGCCCTTCGGCCGACGCACTCTTCTCGATGTGGACCAGATCCGGCAGCCCTGCGTACATCCCGAGCGCAAACAGCTGCTCTCTCCCCCATTCGCTCGACCATTTGTTGCGATGCGCCCGAAACAGCTCTTCGGCGTGCAGCGCGAGCTCGAAGTAGCGCGGCGTCGGCGCGGTCAGCATTTCCGTCGCCGTGGCGACGTACTCCCCCAGCGGATCCGGTGCGATCGACGCGGCGTAGGCCCGCCGTAGCTCCAGATCCCTCGGTGCCTCGAGCACCCGCGCGAGCTCCGGCGTGACCTCGATCGCCGGCGAAACCTTGGCGGACTTTCCCTTCTTCGTGGCCACGCGCCGAGCTTACTGCGGCAATGCCGCTAAGTAATCCCTGCTCGTGCTCCTGCTCCTGCTCGATCTGTCCCCGTAAGCAACCGTCGTCTCGCCGCCGCATCTTCGCCGCGCAGGGCTCACCCAACCCCAATCTTCGGTTCGCGCCTTGTACGATTTTTTCTGGTGAGCTCTTCCCGACTGAACCGTCGGCGGGACGGCGTTCATCGTTCGAGAACGAGCACGAGCAGGAGCACGAGCAGGATCTAACTCAGCGTTTGCCGTGCGCTTCTTCTCGCGACACTGACACGTGGTCGGTCGAATCCGGTGTCAGCGGGACGCCCTCGAGCGACTCGATGCGGTGCACGAGCTTGCGAGTCAGCGACTCGAAGCGCAACAGGCTCTGCGCGAACACCAGCTTCTCGATCGTGACCACCGCGATGTAGACCAGAAACGCGACGGTCATCAGCGCCGCCGGAGTCGAACGCCAGAAACCGAAAAAAGCGACCACCACCGCCACCAGCGCCGATACGACGACGATCGTGCGCATCCGGCGCTGAATCTGATCGGGCGCGAAGCTGCCGTCGAGCAGATGCCTTTCCGTAGCGTCGAACACCCTGACGTCGCCTGGCTTCATGGGGGAAAGGGCGCTGCATCGCCCATGCCAGCGCGTTTACCGACAAAACTCGCGCACTCCCGCGCGGTGAGCGCTTCCGCCCGCTGCGCGCTGCCCCGGTTGCCGCCCGAGCGCCTCAGACGCGCTCGACCCCCACCACGCCGTTCACCTTGGTCAGCGCTTTCATCACGCCCTTGAGCTGGGTCAGGTCGCTGACGTGGAAGGTGAAGATGTTGCAGGCGCGCCCGTCGTCGGTCGCGCGACAGTTGGCTTCGCTGATGTTGATGCTCTGGGCGCTGAAGGTCTGGCTGACGATCGCCAAGATCCCCGGCTTGTTGGCGGTCGTGACCTTGAGCTGCACGGGCCGGTTGATCTTGGCGCGGCTGTCCCAGCTCACCTCGATCCGGCGCTCGGGATCGGTGTCGAACGCTTTCAGGCACTCGCGGCGGTGAATGGTCACGCCGCGACCGCGCGTGATGAAGCCGATGATCGGGTCGCCCGGCAGCGGGTTACAGCACTTGGCGTAGCGCACCAGCACGTTGTCGATACCGTTGACGCGGATCCCGGTGTGGTCGCGCCCGGTGACCCGGCGCACGAAGCTCTCGAGCGTGCTCGGCCGGAACTCCTTGGGCGGCTCGGCGCTGCCCTCCGGCGCCCGAGCGCGCACCGTGGCGACGACCAGCTCGGCATCGAGCTTGCCGTAGCCGATCGCGAGCAGCATCTCTTCCAGACTGCGAAAACGATGAGCCTCGGTGACGCGCCGGATCTCGGGGTCGTTTTTGCTGAACTTGGCGAGGCTCATGCCCGCCGTACGCATCTCGTTCTCGAGCAGCTCGCGGCCGAGATTGACGCTCTTCTGCCGCTGCTCGGCGCGCAAGAAGCCGCGGATCCGCGTGCGGGCGCGCGTGGTCACCGCGAAATCGAGCCAGTCTTTGCTCGGCTGCTGATTGGGCGAGGTCAACACCTCGATCACGTCGCCGTTCCGGAGCTTGTGACGCAAGGGAACGATCTGGCCGTTGGCGCGCGCGCCCGAGCAGTGCTCGCCGACCTCGGAATGGATCGCGTACGCAAAATCGACGGGAGTGGCCCCGCGCGGAAACACGCGGACCTCGCCCTTCGGCGTGAACACGTACACCTCGTCCGGAAACAGGTCGATCTTGACGCTCTCGAGAAACTCGGCCGGATCCTTGAGGTTTTTCTGGTAGTCCGCGAGCTCGCGCAGCCAAGAAAACTTCTCGGCGTCCGCCGGGTCGACGTAGCCGCTGATGCGCTCCTTGTAGCGCCAGTGAGCCGCGACGCCGTGTTCCGCCACGCGGTGCATGTCGTGGGTGCGGATCTGGATCTCGACGCGCTGCCGGCCTGGCCCGATCACGGCTGTATGGAGCGACTGGTACATGTTCGGCTTGGGCAGCGCGATGTAATCCTTGAAACGCCCCGGGATCGGCGTCCACTTCGAGTGGATCACGCCGAGCACGGCGTAGCAGTCGGCGACCGACTCCACGCAGATCCGAAACGCCAGGATGTCGAACACCTGCTCGAACTCGCACTGCTGCTCCTTCATCTTGCGATGAATCGAGAACATGTGCTTCGAGCGGCCCGACACGTCGGCCGCGAAGCCGTGCTCCGCGAGCCGCGAGATCAACGTACGGCACACGCCTTCGATGTAGCGGTCGCGCTCCTTCCTGGTGTGCTGGAGCTTCGCGACCATGTTCTTGTGCGCGTCCGGCTCCAGGTACTTGAACGCCAGATCCTCGAGCTCGCTCTTGATGCGCTGGATGCCGAGCCGGTTCGCGAGCGGCGCGTAGATCTCCATCGTCTCGCGCGCGATACGCTCCTGCGACTCCGGCTTCATGTGGTCGAGGGTGCGCATGTTGTCGAGGCGATCGCAGAGCTTGACGAGCAGGACCCGGATGTCCTGCGCCATCGCGATCACCATCTTGCGGAAGTTCTCGGCCTGGCGGTCCTCGCGCGAGGTGAAGTTGATCTTGCCGAGCTTGGTCACCCCATCGACCAAATTGGCGATTTCCCCCCCGAAACCCGACTCCAGGTCCCCCACCGTGGCCAGCGTGTCCTCGACCACGTCGTGGAGCAGGCCGGCGCAGACGCTCGCGGTATCGAGCTTCAGGTCGGTGATGATCTCGGCCACGCTCGCCGGGTGGACGAAGTAGGGCTCCCCGCTCTTACGGGTCTGCTGGCGGTGCGCCCACTCGGAATAGTGATAAGCCCGTCGAACTAGATCGACATCGGCCGCCGGATGGTAGGTCTGAACACGGCTGACGAGCTCTTCGAGGGCGAACGCCACGGCTTTTCAGCAGCAAAAGCTGCCGACAAGGGAACCTAACACCGCCCCATGAGCACCGCAAAGCCGTCCCCAGGTTGTGTTTTGGGGCCCCGGCCCCAAAACGGGTTCTTGTTTTCGGGTTCGGGTGTGCCAGGTGCCTAAAGTGCCGGAAAACCAGGAGCGCCCTGAAAGCACGAGTTTCGGCGTGTACGTGCACTTCCCTTGGTGCCTCAAGAAGTGCCCGTACTGCGATTTTTTGAGCGTCGCCGCCGAACCGCAAGCGATCCCCCACCAGGAGTACGCGGACGCCGTGGTCAGCGAGCTCGCGCGGCGGGCCGAGGGCTTCGGCACCCGGCGCCTGGCGAGCATCTTTTTCGGTGGGGGGACACCGTCGCTCTGGGCGCCCACCGCGCTCGGGAGGGTGCTCCGGGCGGTGCTCGAAGCGGCATCGGCGAGCGCCTCCGCGACCGCCGAGGAGGTCGAGATCACCGTCGAGTGCAATCCGACCAGCTTCGACGCCGAGAGAGCCCGCGCTCTGCTCGATCTCGGTGTCAACCGCGTGAGTATCGGCGTCCAGGGTCTCGAAGCCGAGCGCCTGCGCTTCCTCGGCAGGCTGCACGACGTCGCCGGCGGGCTCGACGCCGTGAAAGCCGCGATCACGGCCGGCGTGCCGCGGGTCTCCGCCGACCTGATCTTCGGCGTCGCCGGACAGTCCCCCGAAGCCGCCGCGGGTGAAGCCGCGCGCATCGCGGAGCTCGGCCCGACGCACGTCTCGGCGTACGCCCTGACAATCGAGCCGGGCACGCAGTTCGGAGCGCTGGCGAAAAAGGGGAAGCTGCCGCTGCTCGGTGAAGCAGCGATCGCCGATTCCTTCGTGGCCGTCGAAGCAGCGCTCGAGGGCGCCGGCTTCCAGCACTACGAGATCAGCAACTACGCCCGGCTCGGTCACGTCGCGCGCCACAATCTCGGCTACTGGCGCGGCGACGACTACCTCGGCCTCGGCACCGGAGCTTGGGGAACCTGGACGATCGGCGGCCGGCGATTGCGCTACCGCAATACACCGTCACCTGAACGTTATCTTGCGGGCGCGGATCAATGGGCTTCGTATGATCTCGAATGCGCGGAAATCGGCGCGCTCGTCTCGGAAGCAGAAGTGATCGACGGCGAGACCGCCCTGCGCGAGCGGCTGATGCTCGGACTGCGTCTCGACGAGGGGATCGACTTCGAAGCCGCGGCCGCGGAGCTCGACGTGCCCGGGTGGACCCCGGCGCGGGAGCGCGCTGCCGCGCGACTCGTAAAAGCAGGCCGGCTCTCGAGGGCCGGGCCGCGGCTATGGGTCCCGAAGGCCGCGCGCCTCTTTACTGACGGCACTGTTCGCGACCTGCTTTAGTGCGGTAAATCATCGACGAAAAGTAGCCTTCTGTCTTAGAGTTGGGGGTCATGCAGCTCACAGCGGTCGGCGAGGTGGCGGGCGGGGCGACCGCTACCGTGGACATCGACGCCTTCGGGGCGACCGTCGCAGCGACCGCACCACGCCATCGCGCCGTGCGCCAGCTGCACGCGCTCCTGGTCGCGTTCGACCCGAGCGCCTCGCTGCCGACGCGCGTCGACGCGCTGGAGGCGCTCGCGAAGTGGCTGCGCTCGACCGGCAAAGTCCCCGAAGTCGCCGGCTCGGAGCGAGGCGATCGCCCGCAAGTCGCGCGCCTGCGTTTGTTGGTCGCTGCGCTCGAAGGCGTCCCGTCGCTGCGCGATCGCGTCAGCACGGTCGTGGCCGGAGTGCTCGCGGAAACCTCCGGCTTGATGCTGCTGGCGCGCCTCGGGTTACCGACCGATCGCGGCCTCTGGAACGAAACCATCGACCGGCTGAGCCGTCGCTTCTTGCCGGAGCCGGTCGACGAGCACGATCTGGCGCAGCTCGTCGCCCGCCTGTTGCCGGGGCACCGCGATGCGGTCTGGCTGTCCAGCGTCCCCGACGAGCTCACCACGCGCTTCGCGCGCGTGCTCGACGGCGGGCGCGGCACCTGGACGCGGCTGAAGCAAAACGCTTGCGACGCGATCTCGCTGATCGCCACTCGGGTCTCGGCGATCGGGCTCTCCGACGTGATCAGGACGCGCAGCCCCCACGTCCGCCTCACCGAATCGCCATTTTTCAAGCTGCCTCGCGACTGCGACCAGCTGCTGGCGCTGCTGCAGGCGCACGAGCCCGCCGGTCTCGCCACGGAAAAGTGCCGACAAGAGCTGACGGCGTGCCGCCAGGCGCTGCACGGCGTGATCGACAATCTCGAAAAGTACGGCGTCAGCGTCGACGTCGTTTACCGCATCGAGCTCGTCACCAAGAATCTCGAGCGGCTCGAGACGATGCTCGCCCTCGTCACCGGCTCGGGCGCCGGCTCCGATCTGGCCAACAGCACGCGCCGGATGCTGGTCGACCTTGTGCAAGCGCGCGTCGAGGACCGCGACATCGGCGAGATCACGCGCAACAACCTGCACCTTCTGGCGCGCAAGATCATCGAGCGCGCAGGCGAGACCGGCGAGCACTACATCACGAGCAGTCGCGGCGAGTACTTCAAGATGCTGGCCTCGGCCGGCGGCGGCGGCATCCTCACCATCTTCACCTGCGCGCTCAAGTACCTGACCAACTGGGGGCATTTCGCGCCGTTCGTGGAAGGCATGCTCTCGGCCGGCAACTACGCCGGCAGCTTCGTGGCGATGCAGTTTCTCGGCTTCACGCTGGCCACGAAGCAGCCGAGCATGACCGCGGCCGCGCTCGCTGGATCGATGCGCGAGTCGTCCGGTTTCACCGATCTGACGGGCCTGGTCAGCACGATCGCTCGCATCACGCGCTCGCAGCTCGCTGCGGCGATCGGCAACGTCGGTCTGGTGATCCCCGCCGCGTTCGTGTTCGACCTCGTGCACCAGACCTACCTCGGCCGGCACTTTCTCGACGAAGAGACCGCGCACTACGTGGTCCACTCGCTGCACCCGACCCAGAGCCTCACCATCTACTTTGCCGCGCTGACCGGCGTCTTGCTGTGGTTGTCGAGCGTCGGCGCCGGCTGGCTCGAGAACTGGGCGGTGTACCGGCGGCTGCCCGAGGCGATCGCCGAGCATCGGATCAAGCGCTGGGTCGGACCGCGCGTCACCGGCTGGGCCTCCCGCGTCTTCGCGCACAACATCTCGGGCATCGGCGGCAATTGCTCGCTCGGATTTTTGCTCGGCATGACGCCGGTGATGGGAAAGTTTTTCGGCCTGCCGCTCGATGTACGTCACGTGACGCTATCGACCGGCGCGCTGACCCTGGCGGGCCTCGCGCTCGGTCGCGAGACGGTCGGCAGCTCCGAGTATCTCGGGAGCATGGTTGGAATTGCGATCATCGGCAGCCTGAACTTCGGAGTGAGCTTCGCGCTCGCGCTCTTCGTCGCGCTCCGCGCGCGCGCGGTCCAGCGCTCCGATCAGTTCAAGCTGTTCGTCTCGGTCGTGGTGACGTTCTTCCGATCGCCGCTCCAGTTCGTGTTCCCGCCGGCGTCGCACGCCGCGCCCCCGGTGCACGGGCCGGTCTCGGTACGCCCCCCTCGCCCCCAGCACTGACTGGCAAGGAACGTGCACCCTGGTCCCTTTTCAGGGATCAGCATGATCGCACGATGCTTGCCTCGCTTCGGGTCGCCGCTGCTTTTCGCTCTGTTGATTGCGTTTTCGTCGTCCGCTTGCAGCGATGGTGAAGCCGACGCTCCGCCGACGGGCGGAAAGTCGGGACAGGGTGGATCCGGTGGATCGCAGGGAGGCGCTTCGGGCTCCGGCGGCGGCAGCGGCGTGGGCGGCAGCGCGGTCGGCGGCGCCGGCGGAAGTGGAAGCGCAGGCGGCGCGGCTGGCGCCGGCGGGGGCGACGGCGGAAGCGCAGGTACAACCGGAGCTGGTGGCGCCGGCGGCAGCGCGGGCGACAGTGGAAGCGGAGGCGGGAGCGGAAGCGGCGGCGGCTCCGGAAGCGGCGGATCGGGAGGGGGCACTCCCGGCGGTTGCAACGGCGCCGTGACGTCGCTCAACATGAATCCTTTCGGCTGTAACTTCGCGTGGGGAACGAACGGTAACGAACAGAACCGCGCCGCTTATCTGCAGTTCATCACGGGCTGGATCGGATCGGAGCCGCAGGGAGGCCTGACCGGCACCTGCTACGGCTGCCAGCTGATACAGGAGATTGCGTCGACGAACGCGATCCCCGTTCTTTACGCTTACATCATCGGCGAGGCCGGACACCAGGCGGGCTTGCCCGACTGCAACATCGGCGGTCCGCCGAACCTGTGCACGGATGCCGCGAAAATGATCCGCGATCACCGCGCCGAGATCATCGAAAAGTACGCCAACTACGCGCGCATGGTCGCGCGCGTGAGCGGAAACAAACCGGTGGTGTGGCTGCTCGAGGGCGACTTCATGCAGTACACCGAGTCGACGCAGAAAACCCCGCTCAGCATGGACGAGCTCGGGCAGCTCGCGACCGACATCATCTGTGCCATCAAGAGCAATCAGCCGAAGGCCGTGGTCGCAATCAACCACATCACCTGGAACTCGAACGAGGAGACCGACCTCTACTGGTCGAAGATGCCGCTCGACATCACGGACATGGTCTGGACGACCGGCGTCGGCGACAACGGCGGCTTCATCAATCAGGACGGCAACGCTAGCTCGTACAACGCGATGACGGCCCGCTATCGGTACGTCCACGACAAGACCAAAAGAACGATCCTGGTCGACACCAGCTTCGGTCCGTCGCAGCAGGCCGACTCGTGGAGCAACAACCCGGCGCAAACGCTGAACGACCGCATTGCCGAGGGCGTGATCGCGGCCAACGTGACCAACCCGCCGAGCGACTACCAGAGCCGGCTCCAGCGCTTGAACACGAGCTCGACCTGCCCGTGATGCCACTGAATCCGCCACACTGACGGCTCAGGTTGGCACAAGGCGTCACCGGGGTTTGGTGCTTCATGCACAGATGCCGGAAAAAAACCTCGTGCTTGGCCCTGTTTTGGCTGGCACAGGTCCTGCCCCGCGCCAGTGCCGACATGCGGTTCCAGACGCGATAGGTTTTCGAGGGCTTTCGTCTTCAGCTTGCTCGCCGCCGCGGCCTGCGATGGCACGGATTCCTCGCGACCAACAACTGTGCCCGTCTGAGCGAGTGCTCACCCGAAACCGTTTCGAGCCTCTACGTGACGCGGGACGACTGCGCCGCGATCGAAGCCAAACGTTGCGTGCAAGTCCACGCCTTGCAGGGCATCCGGGGTGGCGCGGCGGAAATCGATCGGCTCGCCACGGAGGCGCCGGCGCGAAGCTGCGCGCAGCACGTCGATCTGATGAGCTACTATACCGAGCTGCCTGGCGCGCTACCGAGCGGCGCCGCCTGCTACTACGCTCCCCAGTGTGCGAGCGGCATGTGCGAGCGCGAGGGTGACGAGTGCGGCCAATGCGCCGCGGTGGAGGACGCGGCGAGCCAGCGCTGCAAGGGCAACAATGGCGTCCATTGGTGCAGCGGCGGGCTGATCTGCGACGCCGACTTCAGCGGGTGCGTCGCGCTGCCCGGGCTTGGCGAACCGTGTATCCACGGCGGATGTGCGCGCGGTCTCGCGTGCGGCAAGGATTCGCGCTGCGAGCCGTGGAACTTTCTCGGGGAGGACTGTGATCCCGCAGGGAGCGCTTGCTACGGCTTGGCGTGCGATGCGGCAACGCGAAAGTGCGCCCCGCCCGAGCTCAACCCGGACGGCAGCCCGTGTGGCGGCTGGCCGCAATCGGCCGGCCCGTGCAGAAGCGGCTCGACCTGCCACGGCTCGCTCGGTGACGGCCCCGGCACTTGCCGCCCCTACTCCCGGCTCGACGCGCCGTGCGGCTGGTCTTGCCCCTTGACCACGCAATGCATCGACGGCACGTGCCAGGTCGCGCCGCTGCTGTACGGATGTCCGTAGCGTGCAGACGCTCAGGCCGCGACCGCGCGCTGCTCGCGGATCCAATGATCCAGGTCCGCTAGCGCGCGTTCGGCCAGCGCCTGGTACTTGTCGCGCTTCTTCAGGCGCTTGCCGTCCCACGGCGCGAGGTGAGCGAACGTGATGTTCGACGGCTGGTAATCGGCGGCGTTGCGCCGCGTGTGCGCGATCAACCCGCCGTGCGCGGTAGTCGCGGGCGGCAAGACCGGCTCGCGACCCGCCAGGCGCTCGGCAATCACGTACGCCACGAGCCAGCCACCGGCCGCCGCCTCGACGTAGCCCTCGGTGCCCGCGATCTGACCCGCGAAATAGAGGTCTTTATCGCCCTTCAGCTGGAACGCGTCGTCGAGCAAGAGCGGCGCATTCAAGAACGTGTTGCGGTGCACCGCGCCGAACCGGAAAAACTCGGCGTTTTCGAGGCCGGGAATCGTTTTCAGGATGCGCGCCTGCTCGCCCCACGCCATGCGCGTCTGAAAGCCGACCAGGTTGTAGGCCGTGCCGGCTTCGTCTTCCTTGCGCAGCTGGACGACCGCGAACGGCCAGCGTCCGGTGCGCGGATCGGTCAGGCCCACCGGCTTCATCGGCCCGAATGCGAGCGTCATCTCCCCGCGCTCGGCCATGACCTCGATCGGCAAGCAGCCCTCGAAGTAACGCACCTGCTCGAACGGCTTGGGCTCGACCTTGCGCGCGGCGACGAGCTCGCGCACGAACGCGCGGTAACCGGCCTCGTCGAACGGGCAATTCACGTACGCCGTGCGGTCGGCGTCGTCCTCGCCCTTGTCCCAGCGCGACGCGAGAAAGACCTTGTCCCAGTCGATCGAATCGGCGCTGACGATCGGCGCGATCGCGTCGTAGTAGGCGAGCCGCTCGCTGCCGACTCTGCGCTCGATGTCGAGCGCGAGAAGGTCGGCGGTCAAAGGTCCGGTCGCGATCACGCAGGGCCGAGCCGCGGGGATGCGCTCGACGACCTCGCTCGTCAGCTCGATTCGTGGATGGGAGCGCACGAGCTCGCTCATGCGCGCGCTGAAGCGCTCGCGATCGACCGCCAGCGCACTGCCTGCCGGCACGCGCGCCAGCTCCGCCGCCTGCATCACGAACGAGCCGAGCCGGCGCATCTCTTCCTTGAGCAGCCCGACGGCGTTGGTGAGCTGCGCTCCGCGAAACGAATTCGAGCACACGAGCTCGCACAGCTGGTCACTCACCTGGGCCGGCGTGCGCGCGTGCGGCTTCTGTTCGTGGAGGCGCACGCGAAAGCCGCGCGCCGCGAGCTGCAGCGCGGCCTCGCAGCCGGCGAGCCCCGCACCGACGATCGAAACCGCCGGCGCCTCCGCCGGTGTCACGGAAAGACCTGAGGCGACGGATCACGCGGCGGCGCCGAGCTCGAAGCCGACGGCCGCTGATCCCCCGCGGCACCAGCTTCCTCGAGCGGGCGCGAGTAGCCGCACTCTTTGCCCTTGGGGCACATCAGGCGCGGACCCTGCTTGCCGCCCGCCACGACCAGGTACGGGTTTTTGCACTGCGGGCAAGCTTCGTCGTACGGCTTCTGCCACGACTTGAAGTCGCAGTCGGGGTACTTCGTGCAGCCGTAGAATGGCTTGCCGCCGCGTTTCTTGGCGCGGATTTCGACCAGGTCGCCGCCGCACTTCGGGCACGGCACGCCGAGCGGAACCGGCTTGGCGTTCTTGCATTCGGGGTAACCGCTGCACGACAGGAACTCACCGTAGCGCCCGGTCTTGATCACCATCTTCCGGCCGCACTTGTCGCAGTCGAAGTCGGTCTCGCGCACCTGCGCCGGACCGTCCCCGTCTTTGCCGAGGTCGCGCGTGAACTTGCAGTCCGGGTACTTCTCGCAGCCCAAGAACCAACCGTTGCGGCTCCAGCGCTTGAGCAAGGTGCCGCCGCAGTCCTCGCACTTGTGCTCGGTGGGCTCGGGCTCCGGCGTCCAGCGCTTCTGCTTCTTCGCGACGTCGAGCGTCTTACGGAAGCGCTTGTAGAAGCGGCCGAGCAGCTCGGTGCGCTCGAGCTTGCCGCCTTCGACCTCGTCGAGCTCCTCCTCCATCTTGGCGGTGAAGCTCGGATCCATGAAATCGAGCTCGGTCGACACCAGGCCGTCGACCACGCGCTTGCCGAGCTCGGTCGCCTTCATCTGGCCACCCGGCAGCTTTTCGACGTAGTCGCGCGCCTGCACCTTGCTGATGATCTCGGCGTAGGTGCTGGGACGCCCGATGCCGCGCTTCTCGAGCTCGCGCACCAGCGAACCTTCGTTGTAGCGCGGAGGCGGCTGCGTGAACTTCTGCTCTGCGATCACGCCCGGCGGATCGACGAGCGTCAGCGTTTCGCCCTCGACCAGCTCGGGCAAAGTCGCTTCCTCGGAGTCGTCGAGTTTGGGCGCTGCTAGAGCCTTGCCGTTGCCGTTGCTGCCACCGTTCGGCGAGCCGTTCGAGCCCTCGGCCTCGGTGTCCTCCTCGCCCGCGAGATGATCGAGCTTGGCTTCGCCGTACGACTTTTCACCCTTGCCGTACTGCTCGAGCCAGCCCGCGAACTTCAACACCTTGCCGCTCGCGCGCAGCCCGAGCTCCTTGTAGCGGGCGTCTTTGCGCTGCGGCTTCGCTTCGATATCGACGCCGGTCTGGTCATAGACGGCGGGTGCCATCTGCGACGCCACGAAGCGGTCCCAGATCAGCTTGTAGACCTTGTACTGCTCGTCGCTCAGGTGCTTTCGCACCTTCTCGGGCGTGTATTCGAGCGAGGTCGGGCGGATCGCCTCGTGCGCTTCCTGGGCATTTTTGCGGGCTTTGAAGAAGTTCGGCTTGGCCGGCAGGTGGCGCTCGCCATAGGTCTCGCCGATGAAGGCGCGAACCGCCTCGAGCGCGTCGTTGCTCACGCGCATCGAATCCGTGCGCATGTACGTGATCAAACCGACCTGGCCGCCGTCCTTCTTTAGATCGACGCCCTCGTAGAGCTTCTGCGCGATCGACATCGTGCGCTTGGTGGTGAAGCGCAGGTACGTCGTCGCATCTTGCTGGAGCTTGCTGGTGGTGTACGGGGCCGGCGCGTTGCGCTTCTGCTCGCGGCGCGTGATCTGCGCGACGCGATACTTTGCGCTGACGAGGTCACTCTTGACCGCTGCCGCATGCTCGCCGTCGTTGACCTCGAGCTTCTCGCCTTCAGCGCGCACCAGGCGGCCGATCAACGATTGCGCGGCCTTGCCCTTCAGCGCGGCGCCGATGTTCCAGTACTCTTCGGGAACGAAGCTTTCGATCTCGCGCTCGCGTTCGACGATCAGACGCAGCGCGACCGACTGCACGCGGCCCGCGCTCAGCCCGAACGCCAGCTTCGACCACACCAGCGCCGAGACGTCGTAGCCGACGATGCGGTCGAGCACGCGCCGCGCGCGCTGCGCGTCGTAGAGGTGCGCGTCGAGCTCACGCGGCTTGTCGAGTCCGGTCTGCACGCCTTTCTTCGTGATCTCGTGGAACTCGACCCGGCTGACATCGAGCTTCGGCCGTTTGAGCTCCTCGGCGATGTGCCAGGCGATCGCCTCCCCTTCGCGGTCGGGATCGGTCGCGAGCAGCAACCGGTCCGCTTTCTTGGCCTCGGTCTTGAGCTCGGCCAGCACCTTGGCCTTGCTCTCGATGATCTCGTAGGTCTCCTTGAAGCCCTTCTCGACGTCGATCCCCATCTTCTTGGGGAGGTCTTTGATGTGGCCCTTGCTGGCCAGGACCTCGTACCCCGAACCGAGGTACTTCTTGATCGTCTTGGCCTTGGCCGGAGACTCGACGACTACGAGCGTCTTTGCCATGCGCGTCCTAACGGGAACTTGAAGCTTCAACGAAACAGTCAGTGGGTGGCGGGACTGATTCCACCGAGGGCACCTGCCCCGTTGAATGCGACGCCCTGGCCTTGCGTGCAAGCCCGAATCCTGAGGCACCCAGACCAAAATTCAATAATTTCAAATGCTTAATGCCCTGTAACAGCCGTTTGGGTCGGGAACTAATGCTCCTCTCAGCGTCAGCGTCAAGAGAAGCTGTTGAATCCGTCGCGCCTCGAACCCCAACTTTTCGCACAGCTCGTCGGGATGATGGAAGCCCGCCTGCACGGCGCCGAGGACGCAAGCCAGCTCCTCCTGCTCGCCGCCGGGACCAAGAAATGGCAATGATTCTAGACCTTTACTACGTACCTTCGGTGGCGGCAGCGCGACAGCGTGGAGGCGCTCGTCCCTCAGGAAGCGAAATAGCTGCTTCGAGCTGACCAGCGGCGTCGCCCCGAGACCTAGCTCTGCGGTGCAGCCGGCGCTCTTCTTCATCCACGGCGGTCCCGGGGCGACGAACAGGGGGCGTCCGAGGCGCCGGGCGTGGGCGGCGGCGTTTCGAGCCCCGCTACGGAGCGGCGCCTCGACCACGACGAGAGCGTGAGCCAGCGCAACCAGACAAGCGTTCCGGGGAAAGAACCCGGCAAGGGGAGCCGGCGTGTCCGGCGGTACGAGCGAAAG
>Ga0111538_10003911_pt1 | contig 20764 bp, 19 predicted proteins | sample SoiMethybrSBSTD1_FD_79669 | JGI IMG/M metagenome (GOLD analysis project Ga0111538, IMG submission 79669) | Bulk soil microbial communities from a Populus tree surrounding site in Tennessee, USA - Soil MetaG P. TD hybrid SBSTD1 (version 2)... | ecosystem: Environmental > Terrestrial > Soil >... | reverse complement strand
GCAACGGGTAATGGCAGACCCATCGCCAATTGCCCCATCGACATTGCCAATCGGGTGATCGATTGCTTGTCCATTGACAATCGGCAAGGACCGATGGCACGGCAATTGGGACCCGTACTGACCGTCGATTGCGCCATTACCCCTTACCCATCAACCGATTACCCCAATTGCCGGATTGCCAATGGACAAGCGGTTCATTGTCGATTGCCAATCTCCATCGAGCAATTGTCGATGGCTCCGCCATTGCCCATTGCCGATTGCCCATTGCCGATTGCCGGGTTTTTGGCTATATTTAGCAGTCGGCCATATCGACTGCTAACAGTCTGTAGCATCGACTGCCAACGCTCCTGGCCAGCAGACGAATTTTTTCAAGTGCGCCGGCGCGCCTCCGGGTCTCCCGGGAGGCGGGCCGGTACGGGGGAAAGGACAGCCATGACAGTGCGACCACTTCACGACCGCATCATCGTCCAGCGCATCGAAGAAGAAGAGCAGCGCGTGGGCGGCATCATCATTCCGGACACCGCCAAGGAAAAGCCGCAGCAGGGCAAGGTCATCAACGTCGGCAAGGGCCGCATCGAGAAGGACGGCAAGATCACCCCGCTCGACGTCAAGGCGGGCGACACCGTGCTCTTCGGCAAGTACGCCGGGCAGGAAATCAAGATCGAAGGCAACGAGTACCTCATCATCCGCGAGGAAGAGGTGCTGGGGGTCATTGAGAAATAACTTTGAGCTTCGGCCTTCGAGCCGCCTCAGGCCGCCGCGAGCGGGGTCGAGGGGCGGGGTTCGAACTTCGAAGTTGTTTTTTGATGGCGGGCTCGAGCCCGCCCAGGACACGGAGTAGAAAACATGGCAAAGCAGATTGTTTACGGTGAGGATTCGCGACAGGCGATTCTCCGTGGCGTCAACGCGCTGGCGGACGCCGTCCGGGTCACCCTCGGGCCGAAGGGACGCAACGTCGTCATCGACAAGAAGTTCGGCTCCCCCACCATCACCAAGGACGGCGTGACGGTGGCCAAGGAGATCGACCTCAAGAACCCGCTCGAGAACATGGGCGCGCAGATGGTCCGCGAAGTGGCCAGTAAGACCTCCGACACGGCCGGCGACGGCACGACGACGGCGACGGTCCTGGCGCAGGCGATCTTCCGCGAGGGGATCAAGATGGTCGTCGCGGGCGCCAACCCGATGGAGCTCAAGCGCGGCATCGAGAAGGCGGTCGAGGCGGTCGTCACCGAGCTGCAGAAACTGTCGAAGCCGGTGAGCGGCAACATGATCGGCCAGGTCGGCACCATCTCCGCCAACAGCGATGACACGATCGGCAAGATCATCGCCGAGGCGATGGAGAAGGTCGGCAAGGACGGCGTCATCACCGTCGAAGAGGCGCGGACAATGGAGACCTCGCTCGACGTGGTCGAGGGCATGCAGTTCGATCGCGGCTACCTCTCGGCCTACTTCGTCACCGACCCCGAGCGGATGGAAGTCGTTCTCGAGAACCCGGTGATCCTGATTCACGAGAAGAAGATCAGCTCGATGAAGGACCTGCTGCCGCTGCTCGAACAGGTGGCGCGCGGGGGACGTCCGCTGGTGATCATCGCCGAGGACGTCGACGGCGAGGCGCTGGCGACCCTGGTGGTCAACAAACTGCGCGGCACGCTGCAGGTCGCGGCCGTCAAGGCCCCGGGCTTCGGTGACCGCCGCAAGGCGATGCTCGAAGACATCGCCACCCTGACGGGCGGACGGGCCATCACCGAGGATCTCGGGATCAAGCTCGAGAACATCAAGATCGAGGATCTCGGCAAGGCGAAGAAGGTCACGATCGACAAGGACAACACGACGATCGTCGAAGGCGCCGGCGCGCAGAGCGCCATCGAAGGTCGCGTCAAGCAGCTCCGGACGCAGGTCGAGGAGACCACGTCGGACTACGACCGCGAAAAGCTCCAGGAGCGGTTGGCGAAGCTCGTGGGCGGCGTGGCCGTGATCAAGGTCGGGGCCGCGACCGAGACCGAGATGAAGGAGAAGAAGGCGCGCGTCGAGGACGCCATGCACGCGACCAAGGCGGCCGTCGAAGAAGGCATCGTCCCGGGCGGCGGCGTGGCGCTGCTCCGGAGCTCGAAGGTGATCGACGGGCTCAAGCTCGAGGGCGATCAGAAGGTCGGCGCGGAGATCGTGCGCAAGGCCATCGAAGCGCCGCTGCGCTGGATCGCCCAGAACGCCGGCGTCGAGGGCTCGATCGTCGTCCAGAAGGTCAAGGACTCGAAGGACGCTTCGTACGGCTACAACGCGGCCACCGACAACTACGAGGACCTGGTGAAGTCCGGCGTCATCGACCCGACAAAGGTCGTCCGGTCGGCGCTCCAGAACGCCGCCTCGATCGCCGCGCTCCTGCTCACGACCGAAGCCATGGTCTCCGAGATTCCTGAAGACAAGAAGGAAGCTCCGGCCGGCGGCCCGGGCGGCGGCATGGGCGGGATGTACTAACGCTGGTCAAGTGAGAAGCTAGAAGCCAGAAGTTAGAAGTTGCAGTACGCAAGAACGGCCCGGTTGGCGATTGCCAGCCGGGCCGTTTGTTTTTCTGGCCAGCTGCTGACTTCCAACTCCTGGCTTCGAACTTCTAACTTCAGATGGCCGACACCGTCGGCCATCTGCTAGTGCAGCCTGAACTCGAGAATCAGCGTGACGATCGTCGCGACCGCCTTGCCGTTGGGATCGACGCCGGGACGGAAGAGCCACTTCTTCGCGGCGGTGATCGCTTCCTGATCCAGGCCGTAGGCCTTGTCGAGCGACTTGACGACGCGCACTTCGCCGATCGTGCCGTTTTCGAGCACGACCGCTTCGAGCTCGACGATGCCCTGGATCTTGGCGCGCATGGCTTCGCTCGTGTACTTCGGCTGTTCCTGCCGCAGGAGCGTCGGGAAGCTCACGCCGCTGCCGGGGCGGTAGGCGCCGCCGCCGAAGCCGCCGCCGGTGCCCGGACCGACGCCGTTGCCGGTGCCGGAGCCAATGCCGCCGCCGCGTCCGCCCCCGCCGTAAGCGGCGAGCGAGATCGAGCTCGTGCCGGCCGACTGGAGCACGGTCGCCGCGCTGGTCTCGATCGGCGCCACCAGCTTGGGAATCGGCGGCGGCTCGACCGGGGTCGGCACGGGCACGGGCGCCACTTCGGGCGCCTTGTGCTTCGGGATCTCCATCTGCTTCTTGGGCGCCGGCGCCGGACTGCCGCCGCCACCGCCACCCGGACCGGGCTCCTGCTTGAACACGACCTTGTATTCGAGCGGATCCTGTTTCACCAGTTGGACCGGCGCGACCGTCATCACCGCCACCACCGCCAGGACGATCCCGAGGTGGAGGATGAGCGACGCGGACATCGCGCGCCCGATCTTGCGGTCGTCATGCCGGTCGAAGATGGATTGCGAGCCGAGCCAGCCGGCGGACACCACGCCCCTCTCGGGGCCAGGGCCCTGGACGGGCGGACCGGGCAACGTCGTGTCGTTCGCGCTCATGTGGAAATTGCCTGAAACAGTATACTCACCCGCGCTCGAGAATGTTTCGGGCCGCTGGTTCCTCCTCCGGCATCTTGCAAGAGAAGTGCCTCCGGGCCCGAATCGCCGCACGCGGTCCTTCTACACGCGACTGCTCAATTCGACGCTGATTGTCCCCTGCCGGCCGTGCTCCCCACGGAAATGCTACAATTTCCCCATTCGCCGGTTTCGACCGGCAGGAGAGCGTCATGCGTTTGGGCCTCCCGGAGCTTCTCGTCATTCTCTTCATCGTCATCCTGATCTTCGGCGCCAGCAGACTGCCTGAGCTGGGCCGGGGTATCGGCCGGGGCATCAAGAACTTCAAGGACGCGACCAAGGATCCCGGCGGGAGCGACAAGACCTAGATCACCAGCCTCCGGTCGCCCACCCGCCGGGTGACCCGCTCGCGGTCCAACCACTCCAGCAGCGGAATCGCAAACTTTCTGCTAAGTCCAAAGCGCGCTTTGAACGTCGCGACGTCCACGGTTGGCGGCTGTCCCGCCGGGGCCTCCGTCCGTAACCCCTGAATCGACGACTTGAGCCCGGCGAGCGCCTCCGGGTCGAACACCCACGCGTCGATCCGGACGAGAGCGCGCTCGCGGACGAGCATCTGTAACAGGCGATCGAGCGCCGCGGGCGCGAGGCCGGCCGCGGCAGCGAGCGCCGGCGCGTCGGGCGGCGTCAACCTCGCGGCGCGCACCTGGTCGATGATGACGGCCCGGGCCTGCGTCTCCTGAGGTGACAGCGTCGGCCGGTGCGCCGCGAGCGCGAGCCGATCGGTGCCGCCGACCACGCGCCGCGCGAGCAGATCCTCGATCACCGCGTCGAACAGGGCCGGGTTGGCCGACGGCGCCACCGTCTCGCGCACGGCCTCGCGCGACGCGCCGGGCTCGAGCGGGTGCGTGCGGTGAAACGCGGCCAACTCGGCCTGCACGCCGTGCTCGATCGCGGCGGCGGCCGCCGCGTCGAACAGCCGGCCTCCCGCGCGCCGCGCCTCACCGCCGGCGGCGAGCGCATCGGCGGCGGCGCGCGCGCCGTCGGGCGTCAAGCCGCCGCGCTGCACGAAGCGTTGCGGATCGATGCCCCGGCCGCCTGCCTCCGACAGCCAGACGCCGAGGGCGTCACGATCGCTCGACAACCGCGCGAAGCGATCGAGCGCGGCGGCGCGCCGGACGCCGCCGGCCGGCGCCAGCGGATCGAGCACGACGCCGCCGCCGATCGTCACCGGCGGCGAGACCGCGCGGAACACGACGCGATCGCCGCGCGTCAGCACGGCGGGACGATCAAGGCGCAGGCGCACCAGCGCCTCGCCGCCGGGCGCCGCGCTCACGCCGAGATCGCCGACGCGCGCCGGCGCCCACGCGCCGCCCGCGGCCGGCCGCGTCGCCGCAATCGACACGCGCCCAATCACCTCGCTCGTCCCGTGGTGTACGCGCACGCGCGCGCCGTGCCTCAGCGCGCGCGCCTCCTCGAGCAGCTGGACGCGCAGATCGACGCGGCGCGTCACGGCCAGCGCGTCGGCACTCGCCAGCGTGTCGCCGCGCGCGACATCCTCGACGTCCACGCCACCCAGGTTGATCGCCACGCGGTGGGGCGCCTCGACGTCGGACGTCTTCTTCCCGTGCACCTGAACGCCGCGGACCCGCACGAGGCGTCCTTCCGGAAGGACGGTCAGCTCGTCGCCGACGGCGACGCGTCCCGAGACCAGCGTACCGGTCACGACGGCACCGAACCCCTTGACGGTGAAGACTCGATCGATCGGCAGCCTGACGATCGCGCCGCGCGCCGCACGGCGCGCCCCGGCCAGCGTCGCCAACTCGGTGCTCAGTGTCTCCAGCCCCTGGCCGGTGCGCGCCGACACCGGCACGATCGGCGCGCCGGCGAGGAAACTGCCGGCGACGAGCTCGCGCACCTCGAGCGCGGCCAGCTCGAGCAGATCGGGTTCGACGAGGTCGGCCTTGGTGAGCGCGACGAGCCCGCGCTCGATGCCGAGCAGACGGCAGATGTGAAAGTGCTCGCGCGTCTGCGGCTTGATCGACTCGTCGGCGGCCACGACGAGCACGACGGCGTCGATCCCGCCGGCCCCCGCCAGCATGTTGCGCACGAAGCGCTCGTGGCCGGGCACGTCCACGAACGCGATCTGTGTGTCGCCGACGTCGAGATGCGCGAAGCCCAGGTCGATGGTGATGCCGCGGGCCTTCTCCTCTTTCAGCCGATCCGGATCGATTCCGGTCAGCGCCCGCACGAGCGCGCTCTTCCCGTGATCGATGTGCCCGGCCGTTCCGACCACGATTGACTTCATCGGCGGGGAGTCAACGGCCGCGCCGGCGGGATCTCCGGGCGCCGCGGCCCGGTCGCGGCGCATCGCCCGCGGCGGGCTTCTGCCGGGCCGCCTGTCTTTCCTTCCGACCTGGCCGCCCCTTCCGCTCCTGACCTGTGCCCTTGGCCCTCTGCCCTTTGCCCTGCGGTCTGCCCTGTCGCCCAGTTGGCCGTCCCTGCTGGCGCACCGCTTCGAGGATCTCGGCGATGCCGAGGTCGATCTGCCGGCGCTCGAGATCCACCTTGATGACCTGCACCTTGACGCGATCGCCCAGCCTGAAGACGCGGCCGTTGTTCTCGCCGCGCAGGATGTGGGCCCGTTCGACGAACCGGTAGTAGTCGTCGGCCATCGTCGAGACGTGGACCATGCCTTCGACGAAGTGCTCGACGAGCTCGATGTAGAGGCCGAACGCGCTCACGCCCGTGACGTAGCCGTCGAACTCGTCGCCGACCTTGTCGGCCATGAAGCGGACTTTCTTCCACTGCACCAGCTCGCGCTCGGCGTCATTGGCGCGGCGCTCGCGCTCGGACGTGTGACGCGCGATCTCCGGCAGATCCTCGGCGAGCTCGACGCGGCGGTCGTCGGACGAGACCTGGCGCGATTCGCGCAACACGCGATGGACGACCAGATCCGGATAGCGCCGGATCGGCGACGTGAAGTGCGTGTAGGCGTCGGCCGCCAGCCCGAAGTGGCCGAGGTTCGCCGGATCGTACCGTGCCTTCTGCATCGTGCGCAGCATCAGGAACGCGATCGGCTTTTCCTCCGGCTTGCCCCGGATCTTCTCGACCAGCCGCTGAAAGAATCGCGGCTCCATCTGATCGCCCGCCGCGCTCAGTGAATACCCGAGCGTCGAGATGAACTCTTCGAAGATCTCGACCTTGGCCGGATCCGGGTCCTCGTGGATCCGGTACAGCGCCGGCATCCCGCGCTTCTCGAGGTGCGCGGCGACCGTCTCGTTGGCGACGAGCATGAACTCTTCGACGATCCGGTGCGCGACGTTCCGCTCCGACGCCACGATCGCTTCGACCAGGCCCTCGTCGTCGAGCACGATCTGCGACTCCTGGAGATCGAAGTCGATCGATCCGCGCCGGCGCCGCCGCGCGTTGAGGATGCCGAACAGCTCGTGCATGCGCTCGAAGATCGGCAGCAGCGGGCGGTACTTTTCCATCACCTCGGCATTGCGCTCGGTGAGAATCTGGTTGACCGCCGTGTACGTCATCCGCTCGTAGCTGTGGATGACCCCGTCGTGCACCTCGTAGCGGACGACGCTGCCGGTGCGCCGATCGATCTCCATCAGGCAGGACTGCACGAGCCGATCGACGTGCGGGTTGAGGCTGCAGAGCCCGGTCGCCAGCTCCGTCGGAAACATGTGCACCGCGCGCTCGGGGAAGTACACCGAGGTGGCGCGCTCGTAGGCTTCCCTGTCGAGGACACTGCCCTCGGTCACGTAGTGGGCGACGTCCGCGATGTGCACGCCGAGCCAGAAATTGCCGTTCGGCAGGCGGTCGAGCGAAATCGCATCGTCGAAATCGCGCGCGTTCTCTCCGTCGATCGTCACCGTCATCCAGCGGCGAAAATCCGTGCGCTGCTGGATATCGCGATCGCGGACGAGCGTCCCCAGCCGACGGGCTTCGGCAATCGCCTCGTCGGAGTGCTCGTCCGGCAGGTTGTACTTGCGGATAATCACGGTCGTGTCGACGCCCGGCGCGTCGAGATCGCCGATGACCTCGACGACGCCGCCGAGCGCCGGGCGGGTGGAGGTGGGCCAGCGCGTGATCCCGACGGTCACCATGTCGCCGCGTCGCGCCCCTTTCGCCTCGCCCTTCGGGACTTGCACATCCATGAGGATCCGGCGATCGAACGGCACCACGAAACCAAGTCCCGAGTCATCGACGTCGTAGCGGCCGACGATGCGCTGGGCGCCGCGCTCGAGGATGCGCAGGATCCGGCCTTCGGCGCGGTCGCCGTCGCGCCGGTGCTCAACGCGGACCACGACGCGATCGCCGTGCATCGCCTGGTTGAGGTTGTTGCCCGCGATGTAAATACTGCCGGGCCCGCCGTCGCTCGCGACCTCGGGATCGACGAATGCGAACCCGCGCGGATTGGTGGACACGCGCCCGACAATGAGGTTCATCCGGTCGGGCAGCCCGAACCGGTGGCCGCGGATCTCGACCAGCGCGCCGGCGGCCACGAGGCCCCGGACCCGCCGCTTGAAGGACGACCGCTCCTCCTTCGGAATCCGCAGCAGTTGCAGCAGTTCTTTGCTGGTCGCCGGGTGGTCCACCCGGTCCCGAATCAAACGCAGAATTTCGTCTTCTGACAGCATCGTTGTAAGTCTATCCTCTGAAAAATTGAGATTTCCCAACCGGCGGGCAGTTTGTCGTGTCTAGAGTTCCAGTGACGGTTGCCGTCGCCAATCTCTTGACGCTTCCACTCGGGGCCACGCCAGCACACGAGACCCGGGAAAGTGCCGAAGTCTCGGCGCTGGTGGCGGCTGCACGCGAGGGCAGCCAGGAGGCCTTCGGCGCCCTGGTCACCCTGCATCAGCGGGTAGTGTTCCGGACGGCGCTGGCGGCGCTCGGCACCCGGGAAGACGCCGAAGACGCCGCCCAGGAGGCGTTCGTCGTCGCCTGGCGCAAACTTGCCGGCTTCCGCGGCGAGGCGACATTTCGCACCTGGCTCCTGACCATCGTCTGGCGCAAGGCCCTCGACAAGCGCCGCGCCCGCCTGATCTGGCGGCAGCGGACGGTGGACAGCGGCGACGACACGCCGCTCGGCACCATCGATCAGTTCGCCGGCGAGAGTCCCGATCCCGAGCGTGCCGCGCTTGCCGGCGACCTCGCGCGGCGCGTGCGCGACCAGATCCGGCAACTCACGCCGAAACTGCGCGACACGCTCGTGCTCGCGGCGTCGGGAGAGCACTCCTACGACGAAATCGCAGTGATCCTCGGGATCCCGCTGGGCACCGTGAAGTGGCGTGTCGCGGAGGCCCGGCGGATTGTCGGGAGCAGAATCCATGAACGTTGACGATCTGATCGATCGCGTCGCGCGCGATCTCACCGCCGGCGAGCCCCCCGCGGCGCTCTCGCGGGAGGTCCGAACGCGCATCGCGGCCTTGCCCCGGCGCCGGCCGTGGCCGTGGTGGGCGGCGCCGGCGGCGGGCCTCGTCGCCGCGGCCGTTGTGCTGCTGGCGATTGCGCTGCCGCGTCCGCAGAGCCAACCGCCAGCCGTACCGAGGCCGGCGAACGCACAGATCGCCTCCGGAGCTCGCACAGATCTCGTGTCCACCCCGCTCGAGAGCACGCCTGCCGCGCCGGCGCGCTCCCCGCGCCGCCCTCGCCGGTCGTCCACACCCGCGCCCAATCCCGTGCTGGCCGCGTGGCAGGAACGTGCCGTCGCCGCGTTGCCGGGCGTACAGCCGCTCGTCATCGATCGCATCCAACCGTTGGACCTCAGCATCCCTCTGATGGAGGTAGAACCGCTGGGCACCGCACCGCTCAGCGTCCCCGCCGGATCGTCCAGCGGCGGGTAGATCCGCAAAGGAGTGTTATGCGTCCAGTCGTGTTGATGAGTTTCGCAGGCCTGCTTGCCGTGGTCGCTACGGCCAACGCGCAGCAAACGCCGGCCCCCCCCGCGGCAGTCCCGTCCGTGACCGTGCCGCGGCAGACACCGCCGCCCGGACAGCAGCCGGCGACCGCGCCGCCGACCATCCAGGCACCCGGCCAGCAGCAGGGCCAGCGCGGGCAGCAAGGACAACCGCAACCGGCCGGGCGCGGCGCGCCACCTCCGGGCGGCCCGGCCGTGCCCTACGTGCTGCCGCCGCGTGCGGAGCCGCCGTCCACGTGGCAGAACGTCAAGATCGACGTCGCGATTTCGGATTCGGTCACCGCCGAAGTGCAGACGCGCAAGACGATCAACCTGCTCATTCTCGACGGACGCTCCGGACAGATCCGTTCCACCGGGAGCAACAGCGTCATTAACGTCGATGCCGCGCCAACTATTCGCCAGGATGGCCGGATCTACCTGCACTTGACTCTCGAATACCAACCAGAACTGACGATCGAACAGAATCAGATCTTGTCCAAGCAGGGGGGCACCGGGCGGCTACCGGTGTTCATCGAGTCGCTCTCCCTCATCCTGGTGGACGGCAAGATGATGGTCGCCTCACAGTCCGCTGATCCGCGCAGCGAGCGCAAGGTCACGGTCGAGATCACCGCGACAGTACAGAAGTAGCGCGGGTCGGGCTTCAACCCGCCACTCGTGCGGGATCGGGTTTCGACTCCGCCTCAAGACCCCAACGCGCGCAGGGCTTCGGCGGCCGCACCCTGCGCCGAGGAATCCAGCGAGGCCGCCAGCCGCTGGGCGTCTCTGAGATGGGACAACGCGATCTCGAGACGCCCGGCGCGCTCGGCCTGCCCCAGTTCGCGCAACTTCGTCTGCATGCGTTCGACGACGCCGCGGGCTTCCTCGAAGCGCCGGCTCGCATCGCCAAAATTCACCAGGAACAGGCTGACGCGGCCGTCGCCGATGAGCGCGCGCGCCTGGGCGAAGTTCGCCCGCTCCTCTGAGGCCGCCAGTTGCTGCTCGATGGCGGCGCGGCCAGTGCCGCCAGCAAGCCACCCCACGCCAAACGCGACGACGAGCGCGAGGATGAGCGCACCGATGGATTTGAGCGACAGCCAGCGATTCAAGGTCGGTGAAAAGCTGAGCGTTCAGGGACGGGCTAATGGAGTTTACGGGGTTCGGTCCAGGCGGAGAGCTTGGTCACGACGTCGAACTGGCGAAGCAGCTGGCCAACGAGCTCGCAGGCATCTTCGCGCTGACACAACTGCTCCATCTGCTGGAGGATTCGCGTGAGCGCGTCTTCGGCCTGCGCGATGGCGCCTTCCGAGTAGTACTCACGCTGTCGTTCAAGGCACTGGTGATGTTTGCGGAACTCTTCGCGGAAGAACTCCGCGAGACATTGACAGGAAGCACCAGAGAGCGGTCGCGGCAGGCCAGGGGCGTCAACGGACGTCAGACGGCTCTTCAAGGCCATGCGGCTGATCAAGATTCAGTCTAAGGCCGCGCCGAGGCGGCTGTCAATCGATTGTGATGTCTGGATCGGCCATGTCACCCGAGGGCCTTGCGGAAAAGCTCGTTTACGATTTTGGGGTTCGCCTTGCCGCCGCTCGCTTTCATGACCTGCCCGACGAGGAACCCCAGCGTCGCAGTTTTGCCGGCGCGAAACTGGGCGACCGGGTCGGGGTGCTTGGCGATGACCTCGTCGACGAGCGCCGCGAGGGCCGCCGTGTCGTCCATCTGCGCGAGCCCGTCGCGCTCGACGATCGCGCCGGGACGGTCGCCGCTCGCCCACATCTTCTCGAACACCTCTTTGGCGCCGGAGCTGCTGACGACGCCCCGCTCGGCGAGCGTGGCCAGCTCGGCCAGCGACTCGGGCCGGATCGGCGAGGCCGCGACATCGTCGGCGCCCTGTTCCTTGAGCTTGCGGCGGACCTCGCCCTGAATCCAGTTGCTGGCCGCCTTGGCGGGGGCGCCGGCCCGCACGGTCGCCTCGAAATAGTCGGCGCCGCCGGGGATCATCCGCACCAGGACGTCCGCGTCGTAGTCGCTCAACCCGTGGGCGGCGATGAGCCGCGCCTTGCGCGCGTCGGGCAGCTCGGGCAGCGTCGCGCGAATCGTCTCCACCCAGGCCGCGTCGACGTGGAGCGGCGCGAGGTCGGGCTCCGGAAAATAGCGGTAGTCGTGCGCCTCTTCCTTGCTCCGCATCGCGACGGTCTCGCCGCGATCGCTGTCCCAGAGCCGGGTTTCCTGGCGCACGCGGCCGCCCTCGGTCACGACCCGGATCTGCCGCGCGATCTCGAACTCGAGCGCCTGCTGGAGATAGCGGAACGAGTTGACGTTCTTGACCTCGGCCTTCGTGCCGAGCGCGGTCTGACCCGCCGGCCGCACCGAGACGTTCGCGTCGCAGCGCAGACTGCCCTCTTCCATGTTCCCGTCGTTCACGCCGAGGGCCACCAGCAGCTCGCGCAGGTGCGCAAAGCACGCGGCGGCGTCGGCGGCCGACCGCAGGTCCGGTTCGGTGACGATCTCGATGAGCGGCACCCCGGCGCGGTTGAAATCGAGATAGGTCGCCCGGTCCGAATCGGGAAAGCCGTGATGCAGCGACTTGCCGGCGTCTTCCTCGAGGTGGACGCGCGTGATCCCCACGCGCGGTCCGCCGGGCGCGGCCAGCCAGCCGCCGATTGCGAGCGGACGGTCATACTGTGAAATCTGGTACCCCTTCGGCAGATCGGGATAGAAGTAATTCTTCCGCGCGAACACTGACTCCGGCTGAATCGTGCAGTTGAGGGCGAGCCCCGCGCGGATCGCAAACCCGACCGCCTGCCGGTTGAGCACCGGCAGCGCGCCCGGCAGCCCGAGACACACCGGACAGGTCGCCGTATTCGGCGCCGCGCCAAACTCCGTGCGGCAGCCGCAGAAGATTTTCGTCCGCGTCAGGAGCTGTGAGTGGATCTCGAGGCCGATGACCGCTTCGAACGACATGCCGTCACATGTTAGACCGTGTTCTTCGATCCTCAACACGGAGCTCACGGACCACGCGGAGAACACGGACTCGGCCAGAAGGGTTCGCCCTTCGGTATCCGTGACCTCCGTGGGATCCGTGCTCTTGTGTTGTGGGCTTACGTGAGTTTCGGCCCGGCGGCCCGTACGTCCGGCGCGGCGGTCGCTTCGAACGTCTTGAAGTTGTCGATGAACATCTTCGCCAGCTTCTTCGCCTGCGCGTCGTATGCCGCCGGATCCTTCCACGTCGCACGCGGCGTGAGCACGCCGGCGGGCACGTCCGGGCAGCTGGCCGGCACGTCCAGGTTGAAAACCGGGTCGGTGTGATAAGTGACGCCGTCGAGCGCGCCGGACAGCACCGCGTTGATCATCGCCCGCGTGTGCGCGATCTTCATGCGTGCGCCGGTCCCGTACGGGCCGCCGGTCCAGCCCGTGTTCACCAGCCACACCTTCGACTGGTGCTGCGCAATCCGCTCGCCCAGCAGCTTGGCGTACACGTTCGGATCCCAGACCATGAACGGCGCGCCGAAGCAGGTGCTGAACGTGGCCCTGGGCTCCGTGACGCCGCGCTCGGTGCCGGCGACCTTGGCGGTGTAGCCCGACAGGAAGTGGTACATCGCCGCGGCCGGTGAGAGCCGCGCGATCGGCGGCAGCACGCCGAAGGCATCCGCCGTCAGCATGACGATGTTCTTCGGGTGCCCGCCGCGCCGCGACGGCACCGCGTTGTCGATGAACTCCAGCGGATACGCGCCGCGCGTGTTCTCCGTCGCGCGGTCGTCGTTCAGATCGAGCGCGCGCGTCACCGGATCGATCGCGACGTTCTCGAGGACGGTCCCGAAGCGCCGCGTGGTCGCGTAAATCTGCGGCTCGGCTTCGGCCGACAGCCGGATCATCTTCGCGTAGCAGCCGCCCTCGAAGTTGAACACGCCGTCCGCGCTCCAGCCGTGTTCGTCGTCGCCGATCAGCCGCCGCGTCGGATCGCTCGAGAGCGTCGTCTTGCCCGTGCCCGACAGGCCGAAGAAGAGCGCCGCGTCCCCGGCCGGACCCACGTTGGCCGAGCAGTGCATCGGCATCACGGACTTCAGCGGGAGCAGGTAGTTCATGATGGTGAAGATCGACTTCTTGATCTCCCCCGCGTAGTTCGTCCCGCCGATGAGGACCAGCCGCTTCGCAAAGTCCAGCAGGATGAACGTCTCGGAATTCGTCTTGTCCTCGGCCGGTGAGGCGGTCACACCCGGCAGATCGATCACCGTGAACTGCGGCTCGTGACGACGCTGCGCGGCCGGGTCGAGCTCCGGAATGAAGAGGTGGCGCGCGAACAGGTTGTGCCAGGCACGCTCGGTGATCACGCGGATCGCCAGGCGGTACGCCGGATCGGCGCCGGCCCAGGCATCGAGCACGAACAGGTCTTTCCCCGCGACGTGCGCCTGCATCTTGGAGAGCAGCGCGGCAAACGAGGCCTCGCTGGCGGCCCGGTTCACCTTGCCCCACGCCACGTGCGCCTCGCTCGACGGCTCCCGGACGATGAACTTGTCGTTGGGCGACCGGCCGGTGTGCTGGCCGGTATCGCAGACGATGGGGCCGTCGATGGAAATGACCCCCTCACGGCGCCGGACCGCCTGCTCGTAGAGCGCCGGAACGCTCAGGTTCCAATGCACCTCGGCTGCGCGCTGAAATCCAAACGCCTCGAGCCCGACCCTTCGAACGCCGTGCGACATAACCCCCCTTGAAACACGAGACAAACGCACAATCTTACCGCGGGGGGAGCAACCTCGTCATGCCGGGAAGGCGTGGGAAGGCACGCCGTCAGCGCGCCCGGGGCCTCGGCGGAACCGGGAACGGTGAACCGGTTCCCACCTGTGTGGCGGCAAGGACGGCCTGGCGCAACTGGCAGAGATCGGGTGGCGACTCGACCGTCCGGCGGGCTTCGGCCTTGAAGAACGTCTCGACGGGATCGGTGGCGCCGCCGCTGCTGATCGCCACGAGCCGGCGATACCCGTCGCGGCCGGAAAAAATCTCCTCCCACCGGCCGAGATCGGATTCGACGACGCTCCGATCCACGACGACGAGCCGCACGGGCTCGGCATCGAGCCGGTCGAACGTCTCACGCGCGCTTCGTGTCGCCGTCACCGGGAAGCCCCATCCGGCCAGCGCCGCGGCAATGAAATCGCGCACCGGCGCGTTCGCGCTGCCGACGAGCGCCCGCCCCCACGGTTCGCCGGTCTCGGTCGCCTGCACGGCCGGAAAGCGGACGAAAAACGAAGTACCGACGTCGGGTTCGCTCTCGACCCGGATCTCGCCGCCGTGGTCCCGGACGATACCGGAGACGATGCTGAGCCCGAGCCCGGTCCCCTGCCCTGCCGGACGCGTCGTGAAGAACGGATCGAACACCCGGGCGAGAATCGCCGGCGCAATCCCGTGGCCGCTGTCCCGGATCTCCAGCCGGAGCGCGCCGCACTCGGGATCGGACGAGCCGCGGATCCACAGCCGCCGCACGGGCCGTCCGGCCAGCGCGTGCTCGGCGTTCAGCACGAGATTGAGCACGGCCTGCTGGATCTGCGATGCGTCGATCAGCACCTGCGGTAAGTCGTCCGCGAAGTCGCTGGTGATCTCGATGCCGCTGACGCCGAGATCGTAGGCGCGCAGTTCGAGCACCTGCTCGCAGAGGAACGCGATGTCGTGGTGGGCGCGCGCGGCCGTCTGGCGGCGCGCGAACAGCAGCAGGTTGCGGACGATCCGCGCGGCGCGTTCGGCCTCGAGGTAGATGTGCCCGATGTCGTCGCGCAGATCGCGGACGTTCAGGCCGGACTCGGGTGGCCGGGTGACCTGCTGCCGCATGAGCTGCGCGTAACCCATCACGCTCGTGAGTGGATTGTTCAGCTCGTGCGCGACGCCGGCGACGAGCTGGCCGAGCGCGCTCAGCTTGCCGGCTTCGACGACTTGTTCCTGCGTCGCGCGCAATCGATCGTGCGTCGCACGGAGCTCGTCGTTGACGGCAAGGCTCTCGCGCTGCAATTCGAGCACGAGCTCGGCGAGCCGGTGACCGTGTGCGACGACGCCGAGCACCCGCCCGATGGACTCGAGCAGTTGCTCGTCCTCGTGCGTGAACCGATGCGGCTCGGTGGAGCCGACCGTCAGGACGCCGAGGATCTCTCCGGCGCAGACGACCGGCGCGGCGACCAGGCTGCGCCACGACGCCGACGGATCGGCTTCGCGTCCTGACTTGTCGCGGCGGTGGAGGTCGTCGAGGCGGACGCTGATTCCCTCCGACAGCACGCGGCTCGTCGGTCCGCGACCCGCGGTGTCGCGCTCCGCCTGGCCGTTCGGGACGCCGGCCGAGGCGACGAGCGCCGTCGCGGCGCCGCTGCCGGTGCGCACGCGCAGCCTCACGGGCTCGGCGCCAAACGCGGCGGCAATCTCGTCGGCCGCCCGCTGAAGTACCTGTGCCGGCTCGCCGGCCGAGGCCGCCGTTTCCGCCACCGACCGAAGCACGCCGAGCGCCCAGGTCGCTCGCTCGTCCCCCGGCATCGGCGGCCGCGCCATGCGGGACACTCTCCTCCTTCTCGACGCGCCCGTCAACCGTCTGTGTGCAAAATGCTGCAGCCGGCGGCCCGCCGCCCCGATAAGGCGGACGATCGTGTCGCGTTTTTCCCGTCCGGTGTTCGCGGCGCTGGCGGTGGCGGTCGCGGTCGCCGGCGCGTGCGCGCTTCCGGCGCCGCGCGTCCCGGCCGCGCCGGGCGTCGGCCTCCCCGATCGCATCGCCGTGCGGCTCAAGGGGCGCGTGACGTCGGTGCCGTTCGAGGAGTACGTGCTCGGGTCGGCGCTCGCCGAGGTGACGCCGGTCGGTGAGTCCCCGGCCGCCGTCTCGCGGATCTACGAGGTGCAGGCCATCATCGCGCGCACGTATGCGGTGGCGCACCTCGGGAGGCACCGCGCCGACGGGTTCGACGTGTGCGACGCCACACACTGCCAGCTGTACGATCCGGCGCGGATCGCGACGTCGCGCTTCAGCGCCGTGGCGGCCGACGCCGTGCGGCGGACGGCTGGTGAGGTCCTGATCTACGGACGGCGGCCGGTCGATGCCCTGTACCACGCTGACTGCGGCGGCTCGACCTCGGCCGCCGACGCCATCTGGGGCGGACGGCCGCTGCCCTATCTGCGCGGCACCGCCGACGATCTGCCGTCGGTAACGCACCGGACGTGGACGTTCACCGCGGGCGCCGAGGCGCTCCGCGCCGCGCTCAACCGCGATCCGCGCACGGCGGTCGGCGCACGTTTCACCGGCATCGACATCGCCTCGCGCGACGACGGCGGACGCGCGACGAACGTCACGGTACGCGGCACGCAGGACCGCGTCGTGCGCGGCGAGGACTTTCGCGCGGTGCTCAATCGATCGCTCGGCGAGCGCGCGATCCAAAGCACGCGCTTCGCCATCCGCCGGAGCGGCGCCTCGTACACCTTCGAGGGCACCGGCTTCGGCCACGGCGTCGGCCTCTGCCAGGCGGGCGCCGCCGCCCGCGCCAGACGCGGCGACGAACTTTCCGACATCCTCCGCACCTACTTCGCTGACGCTTCGCTCGCCATCGCAGGACGGAGGACGTCCTTCTCGTCGTCCGGAGCGAAGGGCACTCGAGGTCCGGACTGAACTGCCACATGAAGTCCGGGGTGGTCCGCGCCGGGTGGTGCGCCGGTGAGTCCGGTGAGGTCCGGTCCGGGGAGGCCCGGTGAGGTCCGCGTCGGGGAGGTGGGTCTCAGTCCCCTTTCACTGATAAAATCGTGATCCGTAAACGGCCGACAGCCGTCGACGTATCCAGATGACAGGTGCGCCTCCTCAGCCCGTGACTGCCCGCGAAGCGGATACCCGTGCGGCAGTTGACGTCAAGACGCTCCAGGCGGCGGGCCGGCTCGAAGAGGCGCGGGAGCGGTTTGCGGAGCTCATCACGCGCCACCAGCGGCGGGCCACGCGCATCGCGTTTCACTACATGCGCGACGCGGCGGACGCGGATGAGGCCGTGCAGGACGCCTTCATCAAGTCGTACCTGCACTTGAGTACGTTTCGCGACGAACTGCCGTTCGAGGTCTGGTTCACACGCATCCTGATCAACGGATGCCTCGACCGCCTCAAGCAGCGGCGGCGGCGCGAGAAGTGGATTGCGCCGCCGGCGCTCGATCCGAGCGGCGTCGAGCGCAACCCGGCGGAATACCTGCCGGCGCGTGGACCCAGCCCCGAAGAGCAGCTGCTCTCCGAGGAGCGGCGGCGCCAGTTGACCGAGGCGCTGGCGCAATTGCCGGAGCGGCAGCGGCTGGTCTTCATGCTGAGTCATTTCGAAGGCCGGACGTCGCGCGAAGTCAGCGCGATGACCGGGTTGAACGAATCGACGGTGCGGGTCCACTTGTTCCGCGCCATTCGACGATTGCGGGGGTTGCTCGCTCGAGCGCCGAAGGCGGCTCGCCCGGGCAGGAGGGTCAACCGTGCGGCTCATTGATTCCGTGTTTCGCCAGGGCCATCTCTCGGAGGCCGCGCTCGTCGAGGCGGTGATGACCGGAGATCGCCCGGCGCACCTCGAGCGCTGCGAGGTCTGTGCCGAGCGCGCCGTGGAACTCGGCCGCTGGCTCGACGAGGCGCGTGACCTCGGGCGTGAAGCGGCCGACGCCGCCTTCCCCGCCGAACGGCTGGCCGCGCAGCAGTCCCAGATCCTGCGCAAGCTCGAACAACTCGATCAGCCATCGCGGGTCATCGCCTTCCCGAGCCAGGCACGCCTCGAGCTGCGCGAGCCGTCCGGGCGTCGCGTCGCGGCGTCCTGGGTGGGCGTGGCGGCCGCCGCCGGCCTGATCATCGGCGTCGTCGGCGGACAGATCACCGCGCGCATGGGCGATCGGCCGGCGCTGCCGCCTGCCGCGGTGGCGACCCAGACGACGTCGGCACAGGCGCCGGATGCCGACGTGTCGGCGACGCCAGTGGACACGTCTCTGTTCGAACAGGACTTCGACACGATCCAGTTGAAGGCCGTCGAGGCCATCGACGACCTGACGCCCAGGATGACCCGCGCGGCCCGGATCGGGGGCTGATGCCCTCTCTGATCTTCCGCAAGGGCCTCGACATGAAAGAGGCCGTCGCCGCCGAGCTCGCGGCGGCCTATCACAGTCATATTGTCGAAGACGTTCGCGCCGCAGGGTTCGTCCGTCAGCACGGACGCCTGACGATCCACCTCGCGCGCGAGTTCGGCTTCTGCTACGGCGTCGATCGCGCGGTGGACTACGCGTACCAGACCCGCAAGCGGTTCCCCGACAGCCGCGTCTACCTGACCGGCGAGATCATCCACAACCCGCACGTGAACGATCGCCTGCGCGCGCAGGGCATCCGCATCCTGACCGATCCGGGGGAAGACGCCTCGACGCTCGGCACCGGCGACGTCGTGATCCTGCCGGCCTTTGGCGTGTCGATTCGCGAGCTGGCCGATCTCGAGCAGCGCGGCTGCACGCTCGTGGACACGACGTGCGGCTCGGTCCTCAACGTCTGGAAGAACGTGCGCCGCTACGCGCAGGACGGGTTCACATCCGTCATTCACGGCAAGGTCTCGCACGAGGAGACGCGGGCGACCGCCTCGCAGGCCACGCAGTACCCGAACGGACATTTCCTCGTCGTGCGCGACGAGGAGGAAGCCGACGTCGCGTGCGCATTCATCCGCCACGGCGGCGATCCCGCCGCGTTCGTCGCCCGGTTCGGCGAGGTCGTCTCGCCCGGCTTCGATCCGGTGGCGCATCTCGCGCGCGTCGGTTGCGCCAATCAGACGACGATGCTGATGAGCGAGTCGCTGAAGATCGGTGAGATGTTTCGACGGGCGATGCGCGACCGGTACGGCGAGGCGGAGCTCGCAACGCGCTTCCGCGCCTTCGACACGATCTGCAGCGCCACCCAGGAGCGCCAGGACGCCGTCGTCGCGCTCCTGGATTCGCAATCAGTCGACCTGGCCGTGGTCATCGGCGGCTACAACAGCAGCAACACGTGCAACCTGGCCCGAATCTGCGCTGAACGCGTGCCGACGTACCACATCGCCGATCCGTCGGGTCTCGTGTCGGCCACCGAGATCCGTCACCGCCCCATCGGCGCGCCGTCGACGGCCTCCGTGCCCGAACAGGTCAGCCGCGACTGGCTGCCGGCCGGGCCGGCCAGCCTGGGTCTGACAGCCGGGGCCTCAACCCCCAACAACATCGTCGGGGAAGTCATCCAGCGGCTCGAAGCGCTCGTCGGGGGCTGAGACAGTCAGGCCCAGGACCCACGGCCTGGGCTCAGGCCAACCGCGCGGGCTCCGTTCCGGCCCGAAACGACGACGGAGCAAGATTCCCGTGGTTCGGAACACGTGAAAAAAGTGTGGCAGTGCGTGAAGCTTGGCCTTTGGCCCTCGGCCTTGGGCCCCGCGCAGCCTCTTCCCGTAAACAACCCTGTGCCCGTCAACGTAATTCGTGGCGTGACCGCCAGTAATATTCGGCTGAGCCACGTCAGTGGCCTGGTACTTGGCCTGGGTCTGCTCATTACGGTGCCGACGATCGGCAGCGAGCGGCAGACGCCGGGCGGTGCGCAGGCCGCCGGACGAGGCGCCCCCCCCAGTCAGACGCCCGCTCCCGGCGCGGCCAAGCCGGCGGCTCCCACGGAGACCGGCCAGCCCTCGAACGGCCGTCCCAATCTCCTCTCTGAATGGCAGTGGTGGAGCGACCCTGAAGTGCAAAAAACGCTAGGTCTGGCTGAGGCGAAGGTGAAGAATATCAGCCGAATCTACGAGGATCGCGTGCGGCGGTCGCAGCAGCTCCTTGAGCGCTACGAGAAAGAGCGCGCGGAGCTGAACCGGCTGACCGAGGAGCGCCAGATCAGCGTGGAGGAGTACGCGATTCACGTGACGCAGGTGGAAGCGTTGCGGACGGAGCTCAACAAGGGTCGGCTCGTCATGCTCTATCGGATCTTTCGTGAGCTGACACCCGAACAGAACAAGAGGCTCACCGAGATCTTCGAGAAACGCAGGGAGGCCATGCGCAACGGGCGCGGCCGCGGGACCGGATTGCATCACTAATTCGTCTAAGCACGTCGCGGCCGGCGCTTCCGCACCGCCGCTTTTACTGGAGTAGCGAGGAATGATCAAGGCATTGCGAAATGTCATCGTGTGGACGCTCGTCATCGCGATGGGCGCGATCATGGGTGTCTCAGCCCAGCAGACTGCCCCCGCGCCGCAAGGGCCGACCGCCCCGGCGGCGCCGCTGCCGGGGATCGGCGCGCAACAGGCGCCGACCATCGACCGGTATATCGTCGGTCAGGCCAAGCCGCCCGTGCTGCCGGGCACGCAGATGCAGGACCTGACGCTCGAGCAGGCGATTC
>Ga0111538_10003910_pt1 | contig 20769 bp, 17 predicted proteins | sample SoiMethybrSBSTD1_FD_79669 | JGI IMG/M metagenome (GOLD analysis project Ga0111538, IMG submission 79669) | Bulk soil microbial communities from a Populus tree surrounding site in Tennessee, USA - Soil MetaG P. TD hybrid SBSTD1 (version 2)... | ecosystem: Environmental > Terrestrial > Soil >... | reverse complement strand
GTCGCGCTACGACGTCGCCCGCCAGACCTATGGCGAGACGATCCCCCGGCCGTCGTGGTGGGGCGGTTACCGGGTCATCCCGGCGGAGTTCGAGTTCTGGCAGGGTCGTCCCAGTCGCCTGCACGATCGGCTGCGTTATCGGCGACACGGCGGGGAGTGGCGGCGCGATCGGCTGGCTCCTTAACGGCCTAAAGCGGAAGGCCGCGCACCTTTCGCCCGAGGACCCTCCACGCCAGGATCAGCGACGTGACGCAGAGCGCCGTCCCGCCGACCATGAACGTGATGACGACGATGTCCCACAGCGGACGGTAGTTGTACAGCCACGGAAAATTCAGCGAGTGCAGGCCGTTGTAGAGCCAGCGATTCACCCACGCCTGCGAGTTGTAGCTGCCGACGACACGTGCGGTCTTCGGATCAATGTAATAGCGCGTGCGCTCGGCATCGTGCAGCTGCGCGAGGATGACGGGTAGTGGCCGCTGCCGCCGCCGATCGAGGTAGTAACGGTCGTATTGCGTCAGCACGCGGGTGTCCACCATGCCGGCGCCGGCGGCGCGCGTGACGACGTCGATGATCCGCTGCGGATCGACGGCGGTGACCGGAGCACCCTGCAGCGGGATGATGCGCGTGTCGCCGCCCTCGAGGGTCGCCAGATACATCGGCTCGCCGGCAAACGAGGTGAAGTCGAGCTGCTTGACGCGCGCGTTCCCGAGCTGCGCCAGCGCCTCCCGAGGTCCCTTTGCGGCGAACGCCGCAAGCTGCATCTCGCCGCGCAACGCGCGTCGAATCGACTGCGGGTTGACGCCGCGGTCGAGTGGACCGCCTCCGGTTTCACGCCGCGGGAACGGGTCCATCGACAGCATCCCGCTGAACGCCCACGTGATGGTGGCGACGCCGAAGATCAGCCCGAGCACCGTGTGCCAGCGCTTCTGGCCGTGGTAGGGGATGCTGCTCGGTGCGCCGTCGTACCGGTATCGCTTCGACGGCGAATACATCCACGCACCGATGATCACGCCGATGATCGCCGCGATCGTCCCGATGCCCGACGACCAGATGACGACCCTGCTCCACTGCGGTCCGTTCTTCCGCAGCGGCGTGAAATACAACCAGTGCGGAATGGCGCCGACATACGCTCCGAGCCGTGACGCCGTCGTCGTGTACTGGACCACCTCGCCCGTGGTCTGGGTGATGTAGACCTGCTCCCCGTTGGGCCACGAGAATTTCCACAGCGGACTCAGATCGGCGATTCGCATCTGCACGGTCCACTGATCGACGTCGGTGATTTGTTCGACGCGGGCCGCGCTCGCCGGCTGTCCGGTCCACGTCTCGGCGATGCGGTGCACCATCGCGTCCGAGACGTCGAGCCTTTCCTCGCCGGTGTCCGCGTAGACCGTGTATGCGCCATCGTCGAACTGATAAACCGGCCTGCCGTCGAAGGCGCTCAGTTGAACGGATTGCGCTTCGCCGTCAATCCCGAGTGTGGCGAATGCCTGTGCCGGTGAGAGTTGAATCTTCGAGGCGTCGATCGGTGCGGCGTGCGCAATTCGGTCTGCCGCGCGCACATCCGGGAAGTCCCAGTACATGATGCCGATGGCAGACGGAAACCAGAGGAGGAAAACGAGGCACAACGCAACGCCAAGCCAGCGGTGGACGAAGATGAGGGCTCGTTTCACTTGTCGGATAGTAGCAACTCCCAACTTCAAACCTCCAATTCCCGATTGGAATTCGGGATTTGAGATTTGCGATTTCCGATCTATGCCGTGCTATGCTCGCCACGCACGGCGGGTTGGTCCCGTCGTTCCGGATACCCGGCAGAGCGCCCGGGGGTGAGCAGTGCCACAGACACGTCCGTTTGCGATCGTTGAATCCTCGTCTGCCGCGGTACGACTCGAACGCGCCGCCGGTTTTCTCAGTCGTTTCCCTGCACACCAGCTGATCACCGTCGTCGCCGCCACACGCGGGGCCGCCGACGATCTGGCCCGCCACGTGGCGATCGGACGCGGCGCCACGATTGGCATGTCGCGCTTCAGCCTCACTCAGCTGGCTGCGCGTGTGGCAGCGGCGCGCCTGGCCGGCAACGGCATTGCGCCGAGCACGGCGCTCGGCGTCGATGCGGTCGCCAGTCGCGTGGCCTTCGACGCGGCCCAAGCGAACACGCTCGATTACTTCGGCGGCGTCGCCAGGACACCAGGATTTCCTCGCGCCCTGGCGCGGACGCTGACCGACGTGCGCCTCGCTCGAGTGCCGGCGGCGGCGCTTGCTGACGCCGGGCGCGCCGGACACGACCTCCAGACGTTGGTGCAACAGGCCGAAGCCGTACTGGAGGGTGCTTCAACCGCAGATCGCGCGCGGCTGTTCGCGACTGCGGCAGAGGGTGTCGTGGGGGAATCCTTTCTGCGTGCGCCGCTGCTGCTGGTGGATGTGCCAGTTGAGACCGCGATTGAGGAGGCGTTCATCAGCGCAGTGACGTCCGTCGCGACGGAGGTGCTGGCGACCGTTCCAGCGCACGATCTGTCGGCGCGCTCGGCGCTCGATCGATGCGGGGGGACGGTTGAAACGATTGCGCCCGCCCGGCACTCTGATCTCGACCATCTGCGCGCGTGTCTGTTCTCGAACCAGGCGCCGGAGCCGCGACATCCAGACGGAACACTGCAGTTCTTCTCGGCGCCAGGCGAGGGACGCGAGTGCGTCGAGATCGCGCGACGAATCCTGCGCGAGGTGCGCAGCGGCGTTCGCTTCGATGAAATCGGCGTATTCGTGCGCGCCACCGAACACTACCAGGGCCTGCTCGAGCATGCGTTCGCGCGCGCGCGGATTCCCGCGTGGTTCGACCGCGGCACGCGGCGGCCCCACCCTGCAGGGCGCGCATTCCTGGCGCTGCTCGCGTGCGTTGCCGAAGGGTTGTCGGCGTCGCGATTCGCTGAGTACTTGTCGCTCGGCCAGCTCCCGGATTCTGATCAGACGCGCGCGGGGTGGATTGCGTCGGACGATGAGGTGTTTGCAGCGGCGGCCGCCGTGGCGGATGGCGCTGACGACCCTGCCGAAGAACCGCAGCCGCTCGAAGACGATGACGACAGGTCGGTGCTGGCAGGGAGCCTGCGGACTCCACGTCGGTGGGAGCGCATGCTCGTCGAAGCGGCTGTCGTCGGCGGCGATCCCGCGCGATGGCGCCGCCGACTCGATGGCTTCGACGAGGAACTGCGCGCGCGGCGCGCCGAGATCGAGAGGGACGATCCCGCGTCTCCAAGGCTGACGGCCATCGATGACGACCGGCGGCGGATGGTACACCTGGCCTCGTTTGCCCTGCCGATCATCACGGAGATGGCGGCGTGGCCGGCAGCCGCCACGTGGGGAGAATGGCTCGACCGCCTCGACGGCCTGGCGCCGCGGACGCTGCGCGCGCCCGCCTACGTGCGGCGTGTGCTGGCCGACTTGCGACCGATGGCGTCGGTCGGTCCCGTCTCGATCGGTGAGGTGCGCATGGTGCTGATGGAGCGATTGCGCAGCGTCGATCGTGAGCCGCCATCGCGCCGGTATGGACGGGTATTCGTCGGCAGCCCGACGCAGGCGCGTGGACGTTCCTTCCGCATCGTCTTCGTACCGGGCCTCGCGGAGCGCATGTTTCCGCGCAAGTCGGACCAGGATCCACTCCTGCTGGAGACGTTGATTACGCGCGCCGAGCGTTCGCGGCGCGAGCGGGTGCTCCTGCACCTTGCCGTTGGCGCCGCGGCGGATCGCCTCTACGTGTCATATCCAAGGCTGGACGTCGCCGAGGGACGTGGGCGGGTGCCGTCCTTTTACGCGCTCGACGTCGTGCGCGGGGCGACAGGCGTGATTCCGGATCTGCAGCGCCTCACCCGCGCCGCCGCCGAAGCCGGCGACCCGACGCTCGCATGGCCCGCGCCAGCAGACGCCGATCAGGCGATCGACGACCAGGAACACGATCTGGCGGTGCTGTGGACATTGCTCAACGCGCCCGAGCCGGCGGCCGTTCGCGGACACGCGCAATACCTGCTGAAGCAGAATGCCGCGCTGCGACGATCAGTGACCGAGCGCTGGGGTCGTGGGCTACCGCGATGGTCGCAGCTCGACGGACTGACCCGTTCCTCGCCGGCGATTCGACCGGCGCTCGACTCGCAGCGGCTGCATCAGCGGCCGTATTCGATCTCGGCGCTGCAGAAGTTTGCGGCCTGTCCGTACCAGTTCTTTCTCAGCGCGGTCTACCGGCTCGAACCGGCCGAGCGTCCGGAGCCGCTGCAGCGCCTCGACCCGCTCACGCGTGGCAGCATCGTCCACCGCATCCAGGCGGTGACATTCCGCGAGCTCGAGCGGCGCAACGCGCTGCCCGTCACGACGGACAACGTCGAGTCTGCGCTTGCGGTTCTCGAACAGTCGATTGCCGCAATTGCCGACGAATACCGGGAGCGGCTCGCGCCAGCCATCGATCGTGTCTGGCGTGAAGAGATTGCGGTTATCGCCCGCGACCTGCGTGGATGGCTTCGCCGAACCGCCGAGGAAGAGGGCATCTGGATTCCGCGCTATTTCGAGCTGTCATTCGGGCTGCCGCTCTCGACCGACCGGGATCCGCGCAGCCAGCGGGAAGAGGTGCGGATCGACGGCCGTTTCCAACTTCGCGGCGCAATTGATCTGGTTGAGGAGCATCGCGACACCGGAGTCCTGCGCGTCACCGATCACAAGACCGGGAAGGATCGCACGAGCGACAACCTGGTGATTGGCGGAGGCGAGACGCTGCAGCCGGTTCTCTACTCGGCCGCAGTCGAACAGATCACCGGCAAAACCGTCGCCGAATCGCGTCTTTTCTTCTGCACATCCGCGGGTGGCTATAGAGTCCGACCCGTTCCACTGGTCGCGCCGGCACGCCGAGCGGGCGTCGAGGCGCTGGAAATCATCGATCGTGCGATTGAGCTCCCGTTCCTCGCACCGGCTCCCGGCGAGCGTGCCTGTGCGTGGTGTGATTTCAGGCCTGTGTGCGGCCCGCACGAGGAGCTGCGTATCAAACGCAAGTCGAAGGATCCGCTGCGCGATCTGATCGAATTGAGGAGCCGGCCATGACGCTGCTCGACGATCAGCCCGCGCGCGACGCGATTGCTGCCGATCTCGACTCTACCTTCGTTGTCGAAGCTGCGGCAGGCACCGGCAAGACCACCGAACTGGTCCGGCGTATTGTCCGTGTGCTGGCGACAGGTAAGGCCAGCGTCGGCGATCTCGTCGCCGTCACGTTCACCGAGAAGGCCGCCGGAGAGCTGAAGTTCCGGCTGCGCCAGGAACTCGAGCGAACAGCAGCCGGATCCGGCCTGGATGCCGGCTCCCGTGCTCGCCTGACGGCCGCGCTGATGAACCTCGAGGAAGCACATATCAGCACGATTCATGGGTTCTGCGCCGACCTGCTGCGTGAACGTCCGGTCGAGGCGGGCATCGATCCGCTGTTCCGCGTGCTGACCGAGAGTGAGGCACGCCGATTGTACGGCGAGGCATTCGACACGTGGCTGCAGCATGCTCTCGACGAAACGCCGGAAGGAGTCCGCCGATCGCTTCGGCGGTCGACGCGGCCGCCCATACCTGGCGGGGAAGCCAGGGAGGACGGCCCGGTCGAGCGCCTGCGGGCGGCCGGCTGGGATCTGGTCGAGTGGCGGGACTTCCGTGCGGGCTGGGCGCGTCCTGATTTTGATCGTCATCGCGCCACCACCACGCTCGTGGCAAATGTGCATGCGTTTGCGGCGACGACGGCGCAGGCGTCGAGCGCCCGCGATCCGCTGTTCGTGGACACGGCCGCCGCGCGCCGGATCAGCGACGAGCTTCGACTGATCATGGCGGCCGGGGACGACGACGCGGCGGAAGCGGTGCTCGTGGACCTCAGTCGCGACCGAGACTTCAGGCGCGCACGAAAGGGGATGGGAAGCTCCTTCGCGCGGGGCATCGCGCGGGCCGACGTGCACGCGGCACACCAGGCGCTGCTTCAGGACCTTGACGACTTCAGGGCCAACGCGGACGCCGATCTGGCCGCGTTGTTGCGCGATGAACTGCAGGGCAGCATCGAACGGTACGAGCGTCTGAAGGCGTCGCACGGCGTCCTCGATTTTCTCGACCTGCTGCTCCGTGCCCGGGACCTCATCCGCGATCAGCAGGAGGTGCGCATCCATTTCCAGCGGCGTTTCAGCTGTCTGTTCGTTGACGAATTCCAGGACACCGACCCGCTGCAGGCCGAACTGCTGCTGCTGCTGGCCGCAGACGATCCGTCCGAGTGTGATCCATGGCGCGTGCACCCACGGCCGGGAAAGCTGTTTGTCGTCGGCGATCCGAAACAGTCCATCTACCGTTTCCGCCGCGCCGATGTGGGCGTGTACGCGCGTGTCTGCGAACGTCTGAAAGATCACGGCGCGCGTTGCGAGCGGCTGACGACGAGTTTCCGCGGCGTCCCCAATCTGCAGCGCGCAATCAACACCGCGTTCGCACCGCTGATGACCGGCGATCGCGAGACCATGCAGGCGCAGTACGTGCCGCTGTCGCGCTCCCGCGACGACCTGGAAGGACAGCCGTCGCTGGTCGCGTTGCCGGTTCCGTCACCTTACGGCAAGCGCAACATCTCCGGCATCGAGATCGACAAGTCCCTGCCTGATGCGGTCGGCGCCTTCGTCGAATGGCTCCTGCGCGAGAGTCGATGGAAGGTGACCGAGCACCACGGGGGCGAACCGGTCCCCATCAAGCCACGTCATATCTGCCTGCTGTTTCGCCGTTTCGTCAGCTTTGCTGCCGATATGACGCGCGGATACGTCGACGCGCTCGAGGCGCGCGGCATCAATCACCTGCTCGTCGGCGGGCGGGCATTTCACGGACGCGAGGAGATCGAGACGCTGCGCGCGGCCCTGGCCGCAGTAGAGTGGCCGGACGATCAGCTGTCGGTCTTCGCTGCGCTTCGTGGCGCGCTCTTTGCCATCGGAGACGAAGAGCTGTTCGAGTATCGCCATCAGCATGCGCGGGCGTTTCATCCGTTCCGTATTCCCACCGAGTTGCCGTTTCACTTGCAGCCGATCGCCGATGCCCTTCGGCTGCTTGCCTCACTGCACATCCGCCGGAATCGACGGCCCGTCGCTGACACGATCTCCGATTTGTTTGAGGCGACCCGGGCACACGTCGGGTTCGCACTGCGGCGTGCCGGAGAGCAGGTGCTCGCCAACGCGCTGCACGTGGCGGAACTGGCGCGGCAGTACGAGCTGTCAGGCGGCATTTCGTTCCGCGGGTTCATCGACGCGCTGCATGAGGCAGCGGACGAAGGACAGGCCGGGGAGGCGCCGATCGTGGAAGAAGGCAGCGACGGCGTCCGGCTGATGACCGTCCACAAGGCGAAAGGTCTCGAGTTTCCGGTGGTGATCCTCGCTGATGTAACCGCCAAACTGGCACCGTTTGAAGCGTCGCGCTACATCGACGTCGATGCCGGGTTGTGCGCGCTGCGCATCGGCGGCTGGTCGCCCGTTGATTTGCTGCGGCGTCAGCCGCTCGAACAGGCACGCGAGCGTGAGGAAGGCGTGCGCATCGCGTACGTAGCGGCGACGAGGGCCCGGGACCTGCTGGTGGTTCCGGCGATCGGTGATCAGCCGTACGACGGCGGCTGGCTCAGTCCGCTGGACCGCGCGGTGTATCCGCCGCTTGACGCGCGCCGGCAGCCGCACGCGGCGGTCGGTTGCCCGACGTTCAAGAAGGACTCGGTGCTCAAGCGCCCTGACGATGGCGTGGCGATGACACATACTGTGGCGCCCGGCTCACACACCGTTGCGGACGGGGGATTCGACGTTGTCTGGTGGGACCCGACGGCGCTGCAGCTCGGCGCGGAACCGCCGTTCGGCCTTCGTCGCCAGGAGCTGATCGCGAAAGATGTCCCGCTCGAGGTGATTGCCGCCGGTGAATTGAGGTACGTGACGTGGCGGAACGGCAGGGACGAGGCAGTCGCGCGCGCGGCTCAGCCGTCGGTGGATGTTCGCACTGCCACTGAATGGGCGAGAACGGGCGAGGCGAGTCTGAAATCCCAGACCCCAAACCCCGAATCACAAACGCTCTTCACCTCCCAAGTTGAGGTATTGACGCTGCCAGCATCCGACGCGCGGCCTGCCGGCCCCCGTTTCGGCACGCTCGTGCATGCGGCGCTTGCCGCGGTACCGCTGGACGCTGAGCCGTCAACAGCCGATCAGATAGTCGCCGTGCAGGGGCGCATTTTCGGAGCGTCCGCAGACGAGGTGGCGGCAGCACAGCGTGTGGTGCGTGACGTGTTGATCCATGGGGTACTTGCTGAGGCACGCCAGGCCGCCGAACGTGGCGCCCTCTATCGCGAAACGCCGACGACGATCGTCGTCGATGGGCGACTCGTCGAGGGGAACGTGGATCTGGCGTTTGAAACCACGACCGGCTTCACCGTCGTGGATTTCAAGACCGATCGCGCTGAAGGAGAGGCACAGGGGATCTATATCCGCCAGGTCCAGTTGTACGCGGACGCGATCGCGCAGGCCACCGGCAGGCCGACGCGCGCCGTTTTGATGAACGTCTAGGCGGACCCGGATATCAACTGTCCAGCGCCGCCAGCCGCCTGTCGAGATCGGCGACTGCCTGTTCCAGCATCGCCCGGTGAGCGGGCGCGCATGCCCGTTGCAGATCGGCGAGCGCTCGCGTGCGGGCCAGCATCAGCGTGGCGCGTTCGGCCTTACGCGCCGCTTCTTCGCGGGTCAGGGCAGGCGTCTTCGTTTTGGGAGCGGCCGCCGCATCCTGTTGTGCCTCCACCGATTTGCTTTCCCATCCACGCGCCATGTGATCGTTGGCAGTTAGTTAGTTCGCGGTCCGGCGACCCAGTGTGCGCACGCGACGCCATCCGACGAACATCGCCGAAGCCGTCGCCAGCCAGAGCGGCCGCCGGAGATACCAGGCCTTCTTGCCATCGCCGTCGCGACGGCCGCCTCGCCGTCTGGCGCGGCGATCCGTTCCTGCGTTGCCGCGTCGCTTCTCCTCCATGTTTCTAATGTAGTGGGTAGTCGGAGAGTTGGCTAGTTTGTAGTTGAGCTCGAAGCTTGAGCTGGGCACTCGGCACATCCGTTGCTCTGCCGAAAGTGATGGCCCTCGGAGCCCGGTTGAGCCGGTATTGTGACTTCGCGCGATTCGTCGCCAAATACCGCCGCGCTGATTTCGTCGCGCGCGCGGCATCGGGAACCGTCGATGCCGTCCACGGCGATACTGCGGAAGCGCAGATGTTTGCGGCGGATCTCGAGAAGCTCGGGCCGACGTTCATCAAGCTGGGACAACTGCTCGCGACCAGGGCCGATCTGCTGCCTCCTGCCTACCTCGAGGCGCTCTCGCGCCTCCAGGACGACGTCGGCCCGTTTCCTTTCACTGACGTCGAGCGCATCGTTCAGGCGGAGCTCGGTGTGCGGCTGTCGAAGGCGTTCGAGAAATTCGAGCCCGAGCCGATTGCCGCAGCCTCGCTGGGCCAGGTGCACCGCGCGGTCCTGCGCGGGGGCCGCGAGGTCGCGGTCAAGGTTCAACGGCCCGACGTCGGCGATCGCGTCCTGAAGGATCTCGACGCGCTCGACGAAGTGGCCGCACTCATGGCGCGCTTCAGCGCGGTGACACGGTCCATTGACGCGCACGGAGTGCTCGACGAATTCCGCCGTACGATCCTGGCCGAGCTCGACTACCGCGAGGAAGCGCGCAACCTGGTGACGCTCGCGCATCAGCTCCGTGACTTCCAGAACATCGTCGTTCCGCTGCCGGTTGACGACTTCACGACCGCGCGTGTGCTGACGATGGATTATGTCCACGGCACGAAGATCACCGCGGTCAGCCGCGTCGAGTGGACGGAAGTTGACGGCGTGGCGCTCGGCGAGGATCTGTTCCGCGCCTATCTGCAGCAGATCCTCGTCGACGGCGTGTTCCATGCGGACCCGCATCCCGGCAACGTGCTGCTGACGCCGGACCATCGGCTGGCGCTCATCGATCTCGGTATGGTCGGTCGCTTGAGTGCGGCGATGCAGGAACGGCTGTTCCGGCTGATGCTCGCCATTTCTGAAGCGCGCGGCGATGAAGCGGCGTCGATCGTCATTGCCATGGGCGACAAGCACGACGATTTCAACGAGATGCAGATGCGCCGCATGATCATCGAGATGGTCGGCCGTTATCGCAACACGGCGGCGAAAGAGCTGAACGTCGGTCGCGTCATGCTGGAGATGGCGCGTGCGGCAACGCAGCACGGCCTGCGCCTGCCGCCGGACCTGGCGCTGCTAGGCAAGGCGCTGCTCAATCTCGACGAAATCGGCCGCCTGCTCGACCCGGATTTCGACGTGAATGCGTCGATGCGGCGCAACGCCACGCGGGTGATGCAGCGTCGAGTGCTCAACAGCGTGACGCCGGCGAACGTGTTCTCGACCGCGCTCGAGGTCCGCGACTTCGCCGAGCGGCTGCCGGGGCGGATGAACCGGATCCTCGACGCATTGGCAGCCAACGATCTGCGGCTGAAGATCGAGGTGATCGATCACGGCTCGATCATCGACGGCTTCCAGAAGGTGGCGAACCGCATTGCGCTTGGTCTGGTACTGGCGGCGCTGATTGTCGGTGCCGCCATGCTGATGCGCGTGCAGACGCCGTTCACGATCCTGGGATATCCAGGGCTGGCGATGCTGCTGTTTCTGGCGGCCGCGGGCGGCGGGTTCTGGATGGCGTGGACGATACTCGCGGGGGACGTGAAAACGAGGACGCGGATCCGGTAGGGGCGAAATGCAGAAGTCAGAATGCAGAAGTCAGAATGCAGAATGCAGAATTCAGCGAACGTTGCCTGCATTCTGCATTCTGAATCCTGCATTCGCCCGAGGCCGCCCGGCGATGAAATCCCGCCCGCGTACCGTTTCAGCGATGTTCTTGAGCGCACCGACGAATGGTGTCGCATCGAGCGCACAGTCGAGGGTCCCGCACACCAGTCCCTTCCGGCGAATCGTCGAGCCGAGAGTGAGCAGGGCGACCGTCGCGCCAAGCCAGGGAAGGGAACGGCCGAAGCGGTTCAGGAGCCGCCGCTGGCCGTACCGTAGGGCGTAATGCTGGATCGCCATATCACTGGCTCCAGCAAGATTGATGCTGAGGAGCTACTTGCCGTGCTTCGCTGCGCGCTCTGCCGGGGGAATCGCCATCAGTTCAGGATGAGCCGATTCATGCGCCTTGACGATCGTTTCAGCGCGCGCCACGGACTCGGCATCGCCGGCGCGGTAGATCGCGTTTGCTTCGACGAGGCTCTTCTGGCTGGCCGGCGTCGAATCGGTGCCGTCGTAGATCGCCGCAACGGGACAGGCGGGAACGCAGGCGCCGCAGTCGATGCATTCCTCGGGGTGGATGTAGAGCATCGACGCGTCTGCGAACTCCGGTTCGTCCTTCCGCGGGTGAATGCAGTCCACGGGACAGACATCTACGCACGCCGTATCTTTTGTGCCGATGCAGGGATCGGTGATGACGAAGGGCATTTCGCTGAGCTTAGCACATGGGTAACCGCGAAGAACTGAGCGTTGATGCCACGGCGGACGAGCCGGCGAAGAACGACGATCTCACTGAAGCGGAGAAACGGGCGAACGTCCTGCGGCTTGCGTTCGGCGGCAGCGAAGAACGCTTTGAGCAGTTCTTGCGCGTCATCAGGCAGGAGATTCCGCCAGGCACCGGCGTCGTCCTGCGCGGCAGCGCCGTGACTGGTCGGCGCTGGAAAGACGGCGCCCCGTTCGACGCCGATGGCGAAGGCACGAGCGATCTCGACTTGACGCTCGTTGGCGACGAGGTGATCGGACTGTTTACGGTGACCGGGTTCTTCATTCCCGGCGTGCATTCGCGCCCGCTCTCGGATGAGGATCCGGGCATCGCGCCGGACCTGGTTCCGCTGCGGGAGACACTGATGGCGATGACCGGCCGTCCAGTGAACATTCAGGCGACGCGGAAAGCGGCGATGAAATTCCGAGGCGAAACGCTCGGGCAGCCGTACATCACGCTGATCGCGGACGACGAGACCGAGTGACGCGACTGTTCTCCTACAACATCCGCCACGGCGGCAGCGGGCGGGAGCGGGCGCTGGCAGATGTCATTCGCGCCGGACAGCCCGATGTCGTCGTCCTCCAGGAAGCGACCAGGCCTGCCGTCGTCGAACAGCTCGCGCGCGATACGGGACTGTTGCATTGGGGCGCGAGACGCGGCGAGTCACTCGGGTATCTGTCGCGGCAGCCCGTCGAGCACGTGCAGTGGCGCAAGCCACGTGTTTCGCGCCACGCCTTCATCGAGATTGTTCCGGCCGGCGCGGCATGGCGGATCGTAGGCGTGCACTTGAGCGCTGTGCACGCGGCATGGACGGAACGACGGCGGATGTACGAACTGCGCGCGCTGTTGCTGGCGATCCAGCAGCACCAGCATGGTCCGCACGTGCTCGTCGGGGACTTCAACACGCTGGCGCCGGGAGAGCTGCTCGACGTCACCAAGCTGCCGGCGAGGCTGCGTGCGCTCGTCTGGTTGAGCGGCGGCAGGATTCGGTGGCGCACGATCCAGGGCGTGCTCGACGCCGGGTACGTCGACTCGTTCCGCCATCTCCATCCGGACCTCGTCGGTTACACGTTCCCGACGTGGGATCCGCACGTGCGGCTCGACTATGCGTTCGTACCGAAGCCGTGCGTTGGACGTGTAACCCGCTGCGAGGTGTTTTCCGCGAATGCGGTGCGTGAGGGCTCCGACCACTTTCCGCTCATCGCCGAACTGGCGTAAGTTAAGAATCTCTGGCTGGACCATGCGGTGGTTAGTGGTCGTTCTCGTCCTCGCAACACCGGTTCGGGCGGCCGATCCGGATCCCGACTCGTTGTATCAACAGCGTGCCGATATTGCACGCGCGCGCCAGGCCCTGGACATCTGGGACGCACGCGTCAACGCGAATCCGCGCGACTTCGAGTCGGCTTGGAAAGCCGCGCGCGCAGCCTACTGGATCGGTCCGCACGAAGAAAAGGAGGCTGGACGGGCGACGCTCGAGCGCGGCATCGCTGCGGGCAAGCAGGCGGCCTCGATCTCGCCGGACCGGCCGGAGGGTCACTTCTGGACGGCGGCGAACATGGGGGCGCTCGCCGAATCGTACGGTCTGCGGCAGGGCATCAAATACCGCGGGGCAATCAAGGACGAGCTGGAGCGGACGCTGAAGATCGATCCGTCGTTTCAAAAAGGATCGCCATACGCGGCGCTGGGGCGCTGGTACCACATGGTGCCGGGGCTGTTCGGCGGCAGCGAAGCCAAGTCGGAAGAGTACCTGCGCAAGGCGCTGACCTACGACGCCAACAACGTCCTCGCCCATTTCTATCTGGCGGAAACGCTGTTCGAGCGCGACAAGAGTGCCGAAGCGATCGAGGAGCTCAGGAAGACGATCGCGGCCAAAGGCGATACCGAGTTCGAGCCCGAAGATCGCGAGATGCAGGCAAAGGCGTCGGCGGAGCTCGCACGGCGCCGGGCAAACCGATAGCCGGGGTAGTCGTGGCGTGGCGTGGCGGCACGGGCCTCTGGCTCCTTTCTCCGCGAAGCGGCTCGCGACGCCGAAGAGCGCTGCGGGGCGCCGCGATCGTGCGCCGCTCGGGTCGGCCGCGCCCGCACGTGGCCTCAACCTCGCTGACGTCACAGCCTGCTCGCGCTCTTCGGTCTGTCGGTGTCGGCATCGCTCGAACGCTTCGCTCCGAAAGGCGCCAGGCCGCCGTACGGCCGCGACCGCCAGGAACGCGAGGTGCGGCACCACTGCATGCCTCTCGCGCCGAGGCCGGGGCCGTGGTTTACCGAGTCAGTGCGCCGGCGGGTTGCCGGCCGACGCCTGGACGGCCGGCAGCCAGATGGTCAAGATGCTCGAGCGCTCGCCGGAGGCGGCCGCAAAGCGGCCGGCCGACTCGCGCGCCAGCCGCTGCGCGGCACTCGTGGCGATGCCGTGGACGATCGTTGCCGCATCGCCCGTCAGTTCAGTCACTGCACGCGACGCCCATCCAGGGGGTGGCGGAACCTGATCCTGGCTGACGGCTATTCCAATCTCACCCTCGTCATTGACGGTCACCGCCAACGTGACGCGCCCGTTCTGCATCCCTTCGAGCAGCGCGAAGGTCGTCAACAGGAGCGCAAGAATCGTGTTCGCAAGCAAGGTCTCGTCGCCGGCAAAGGTCACGTCCGCGACGCTCGACCTCGTTGTCAGCGCGATGCCGCGCAGGCGACGCTCGGGGTCTGCTGCCTGGACGACACGCTGAATGACGCCGCTGGTTGAAACCGCGGTCCTCGCCGGCACAATGTCGCCGCGCAGAAATCGGAGCAGTTGCAGCAGCCCGCCCGCGCGTGACGTTTCCGCTTTCACCACGTCGAGCGCGGCCAGACGCATCAGGCCCGTTGACTGCGCCAGCAACGGAACGCACGCTTCGGCCGCCGCCAGCGATCGCGCGACTTCATCGAAGGCGACTCCTTCAGCTGGCGTGATGGTGGCGGACTCTGGCAGCGCAGCCGCGGGCATGACAATGCGCACGTCGGAGTCGGTCCGCAGGTTCTCAATTGCCGATGGCGCCGAAGGCGGTTGATGCCGGCCCGCCGGTTCAGACGGCTCCGCCGTCTGCGATCCGCCGTGCATCGCACGTTCCAGGATGTTGACGATCGCCGACAGATCGGACGGCGAGTCGGATATCGTGCGGCGCTCTGGAGCCTCGATCGGGGAGGTCTCGACAGCACGTCTTCGAAACCCGGGTCGCTTCGCCGACCCCCTGCCCGTCGGCCGCTGGGGGGACATCCGATCAGGAGGCGAGGTTGAGACGAGGGTTCAGTTTGAGTCTCCGAGGCGGATGGCGACGTTCTTCACGTAACGGACCGGTTCTCCGTCCTTGCGCGCCGGCTCGTATTTCCAGCTCAGGGCAGCCTTGATCAGTTGCGGATCGTAGGTGGGATGAAACGGCTGCCGCAGTCGCGCACTCTCAACATTGCCGGACGGGTCGATGATGACTTCGAGGACCGCTTCCGGCTTCCATGAACTTGGTCTCGTACCCGACGGGACGATCCATTGCGGAACGAACTGCTTGATCGTGACCGGCGCGACAACGCCCGCGTCTCCGTCGCGGTAGAGTGCAGGAACGGCTTTGGCTGGCGATTCGGCCGCGTTCGATGCCGGCGTCGGGGTCGGTGCAGGAAGGTTCGCCGCCGCTGCTGGAGTCACGCTCGGGGTAGGCGGCGGCGGTTCAGCCTTTTTCGCCAGTGCCTTGCTCAGGTCGCGGAAGCCTGACGCGACGGTCCGCAGGTCGTTCAGCCCTGACGTGGGACTGAGCAGCGGATCGTCCATCAATTTCAACACACGGTCGAACTGACCGGCGGATTCGGGGTCCTGACGGTCGAACGCCGCTTTCGCAGTCGCGTACTCCCGCTGCACGATGCTCGGCAGCATCGACTGACGGATGTCCTTGAACATGGTACGGACGCGCGGCGATGCTTCGGAGGAGAGCTGGTAGAACGGGTCGGTGTTGACGATCGACTCGATCGCGCTGCGGGCATCAACCTTCCGGTCGAGCGCGATCAGACAAAAGAGTCGGTACTCGTTAGCTTCGAGGCGGTCGGCGCCGCCGGAGTCTCTGGCCACCTGATCGAGCGCGTTCAGCGCTTCGTCGTATGAGGCTGAGCGATAAAGATCCTTGGCGCGGGCAAGCTCGTCGCTGGCGGCAACGGCGACGCTCACGGCTAAGACAAGAGTGATTGCGAGTAGAGACCTGCAGCGCACGGCGATCATGGCTTACACCTCGCGCGTGTGATGTTGCATCCAGTCTGTCGCGGCAGAGGAAATCGTAACGTGACACCGCCTGCGACGCAAGAGAAATGCGTCGCAATCGCCGCTGCGAGCTCCGTTGTTTTGTGTATCATCGCCGGTGGCAGCTGTGTTGGAACTCCCCGAACTCGAACAGCGTCTCTCCAATCTCCAAACGCAAGTCGAACGTCTCTGGCGCAAGGCCGAAACCCAAATCCCTCCGGTCGAACAACGACTGGCGGCCATGGCCGACCAGTACGCGGAGTACCTAAAGCGCTGGGCGGCAACCGTCGAACGGCACACGCAGGCCGTGACCCAGCTCGAGACTTATGCCGCGGAGTGGAAAGACGCAACCACGCAAGTGCGTCAGGAAACCGCCGACCGGCTGCAGGACCTCGAGACCACAATCGAACGCGAATGGGAAACGCTGAAGCGGATGCAGGAGGAGCCCATTCGCGAGCTGCGGGAGCAGGCCGAGAGCCTCACCCAGGTGTCGCTGGCAATGGCCACCGCCTCGCAACAGGGTGTCGATCGTGCGGAGGCGCGCTTCGCGTCGTTCGAAAGCGAAGTGCACCTGCGTCTCAGCGAGCTGACGCGCGAGCTGCAAGCCGCGCTGACCGAAATGAAGGCGCGACTCGATCGCCAGGGCATCCGTCCGGACGCGTCCGCACAGTGGTCGCTTGATGAGGTTACGCGACTGCACGGCCAGTTGCGCGACGGTGTCCGCCCGACCAACGAATTTCCACACACCATCGACCACCCGACAGCGCCGACGGGGCCCCGCGAGCTTCCGGCGGCGACCGTCGTCGATGCCGAGACGAGGCCCCGTTTCAGCCGGCCTCGCACCGAAACCGAACCGCCGGCGCGCGCCATTCCGGCGAAGTGGACAGCCGCGGTGATGGTCCTTGGCGCGGGCGTCCTGCTCGCCGCCATCTTTGGATGGCGCATGCAGGGCCAGATCACGCGCGCCACGGAACGGGCCCGGATCTCCGAGCTGAAGGCGGATGCCGCCATCAACGATTCAGCTCGTCGGCTGGCAGAGGCGCGTGAGCTCGTCGAACAGCAGGCCGCGAGTGCCCGCGAGATGGCGACCCGGACGCAGAAGATCGCCGACGTCCTCTCCGCGCCGGATGTGATCCGCTACAACCTGTTCGGCGTCGGTGACAACGGGGCGTCTGGTCAGGCGCTGTTCAGTCGATCGCAAGGCCTGGTCGTCAGCGGTTCGCACGTTCCGACGCCACCGCCCAACGCCACGCACCAGGTGTGGCTGCTGACGCCGGTGCCAGTGAAGGCCGGGAGTGTCAGACCGGAGCCGGACGGCAGTCTGACGCTGGTGCAACAGCTCGCCAACCTGCCGCGCCGCGTCGTCGGCGTGATGATCACCACCGAGCCCTCGGAAGCGGTTGAGAGCCCGTCGGGCGCGGCGGTTCTTACGAGCGTGGCGCGAGTCGCGCAGCCGGCCGCTGAAGAGCCCTAGAGAAAACCGCCGACAGTGAATCGACGCGAAGGCGGCTCGACGAGCTCCTGATCAACTAACGGTTCAACGATTGGCTGACGCGCGTCGGCTGGTCCGCGCGTACGGTAATCGTCTGCCTCCGCTCGCCCAGTTCAGGGTGACGGAAGATGACCTCGTGGTCGCCAAGCGACACCGCAACGTTGGCGAGGGGGGTCTCGCCGATCGGTTTGTTGTCGATCAGCACCTCGGCCCAGGGCTGCGCGTTCACGCTGACGCGGCCTTGCGGCAGCGCCACGTCGAAGTTCGCGATCTCGCCAGCGCGGAACGTCACCGCCTTGCGAACGCGAACGCCGAGCATCGTGTTGATCAGATCGAGTTGGTGTGTCCCGGCCGTCGCGATGATGGCGCCGTCGGCCGTCGAGCCAAGCACCTTCTCGCCCTCGAGCACCTTCAGCTCAATCGGCGTAATGAGGCGAACGCCGCCCGAGCGCTGTTTGCCCGCTGCCAACTGGACCGGGTCGGCAGGCTGCGGCGATGCAGGACTCACCGTCCGTGCGGGCGGCAACGCCGCACTCGCCTGAATGACGGGAGCCACAGGCTGCGTCTGAACCGATGGTGGAGGCGTTGCGGCCGGCGCAGCGGCGACTGTCTGTGGCGCCCGCATCAGCAACGCCACAATCACCGCGGCTTCGATGAGCGCCACACCGCCAAGCGCCGCGGTAACCCATGGTGACACGCGCGGTGCCTTGAACAACGTCCGCCGCAGTGGCGCCGCCTTCGCCGGGGGCGGCGCCGTTTTGGCTGGCGGCGGAGGGGTCATGGCTGTCGCCGCCGGCATTTCCGCCGCCGCGGGACTTGCGAATGGACGCGGCGCCGGGGTTGCCGGCTTTGGCTCCGATGGGAACGGATCCGGCCACCGGTTTTCGGCCGGCATCAGCGCGGGTCGTGGGAGCTGCGGCAGTACGTTCGGGACGTCGCCAGGAGCAGAGGCGTTGGCCATGTGGGGGTCCTGTCCAGTCGCCTGTTTGGCGGGTTGAAGAGTACGCCGGGCGACGGCACTGTCGCCGGCAGCCAGCGCGTCAAACGGGGACACCGCCGATTCGGCCGGCATCTCGCGGAGGTCGGCCAAGGCTTCGGCGGCGGTCGCGTAGCCCTCGTCGGTAAACTGCAGTGCCCGTTCCAGCCAGAATTTCAGACGGTCGGTTGCGAGTCCGACGCGATTCGCCGCGTCGCTCCACTGTTCCAGCAGGTCCGGCAGCCGATCTTTCAGATCCAGTGGCGTCAGCCGTCGTCCGAGCAGCAATTCAACGGCGAGTACGCCGAGCTGGAACACATCGGTACGGGCGTCCAGACACAGCGCCCCTTCCTGCGCCGGGGCCGAGACGAGCCCGAACTCACGCCACAGTTGTGCGGTCGAGAGATTCAGGTGACGCAGAGCCGAGCCGAGCACGTGCTCGATGACGCAGATCCGGCCGCCCGTCGTGATGACCACCCGGTCAGCCGTCAATGCGCTGTGGGTAATGTCATCGCCTTTCGATTGCAGCACCGTCAACGCCTGAATGACCTGCGTGACGACGCCGGTGACAAACGACGGGTTCAGTCCCTTCCGCGGTCCCGGCCGGTCGAAGAAGGTCGACAACCGCTTGCCCGGAGTGTGCGTCGAGACAAGGGCAAGGGCGCCATCGCCTTCGAGGCGTTCGACGGCAACGATTAACGGAAAGGCATGATCAGGCAGCCGCCCGACCTGCCGCACCCGGTCGTGCAGCGCTTCTTCGAAGCCGTCTATCGCCGTCAGCGAGGGATAAAAGCGAAGCAGTTCGAGGGAGTCGGTCTCGGTGTTGTCGAACATCAACAACCGATCGCCGAAACCGTCTACGAGACCAGGTGTATACCAACTGGCCAGCCCTTCCGAAGTGTGTGCCGTCGCGCGCGAGCTATTGGGCTGAATCACTAGGATCGATCACTCACCAGATACACGGTGGACACGCACGGTTCGCTGCGAGCGAACCGCAAGGCTTTCAATCAGTCGTGTGTTTGCGAGTGGATGAGAGCGGCTCAAAAAAAGCCGTATGTTCAGCATTGTCCACGAATTGGCTGTCGAGTCAACCCAGAACTGCACATCCGACTCGCAACTTCCAACTGCCAAGAAGCATTGGCGAATTGAAAACGGGAAGTTGGAACCTATCTTCGTGAGTGAACCAGTCGCAGGGTACGCCGTTCCATGTTCACCGGTTGCACGCTTTCGATGCGTCGCTCGGTCGTGAAGCGTTCGAGCGTGAAGCCGTCCAGTACGAGCGACTGTTCGACGGCGGCCTGGTGAAGCGTGGCATCCATCGCTTCGCCGAAGCGTGAGTGGCTGAAGCGACCGCCAGGCCCGTACACGCCCATCGACGTCCCGTCGACGACGATCCGTACGGATTCGGACCCGCGGACGAAGAGCCATGCCTTCGTATCTGTCGTGTCAGCCAAGCCATTCATTCTATCGGCTCAACTGGAGGAATCGCGAGGTGTGGCAAATGCGCGCCGACTCAGCCGGCTTGTCAGGCCGGCCGGAGCCGTTCGCTTGTGGCGTGTGGAGTTGAGAGTGGCTTGAGCTTTGGAGTGGGCTTCGAGAGGTTCTGGATTCTCAGTACCACTCCCGCTGAGCACCCGGCCAGCTGCCTCGGGCCCATACACCTTTTTGCACTTCGCGGACGAGGCCGGACGACGCGAGGCGCCCAAGAATACGCTCGGCGGCGTCCATCGGTATGCCCAGCCACTGTTGGAGCGTCGCGACCGTCAGCGTAACGCTCGGATTCTGGACGATGCCGTCGATCACGCGCTGCACCACGGCAGCGCGGCCTTTAATATTCCGCCGTTCTTCTTCCCCCATGACTCGTATGCCCCCGGCTTAAAAGGAAGGCAATCAGAGTGCCGTGTTTCAATACAGACGGGATCGGCCAGTATTCGGGCTGGAAATCACGAATCAGACGGGTTACGCTCCAGCGTTCATCGCCGCAGTATGGTCAGCGACTTTCGACTGCCGATCTGCGTTTTCAAAGGTCAATCGCAGCCGAAATTCCCTCCGCAGGAGCAGCAGGTTCATTGCGAGCTGCACGAGAACGGCTGCCGCTGAGATGTACCAGACCCACAGCAGTGCGAATCCTGACGTCCGCGCCAGCAGAAGCACGGGTATCGCGACGATGGCAATACGCGACCCTGAAGTAATCAGAGACGGTATTGTGTTGCCCATCGCCTGGAACATGCTCGAGGTTACGAAAATCACCCCCGACGCGATGAAGTTCCACGCGACGACGTGGAGGTACTCCACGCCGACGGCGATGACCGCGCGGTCTGAAGAGAACACCTGCACCATGCGATCAGCGGCGAGCCAGACGAGCACGGCGAGCAGCAGCATGCCCGCCGCGGCGAGCGCCGCAGCTGTGCGGAACGTCTCTTTCACGCGCGCCGCGCGGCGCGCGCCGAAGTTTTGTCCGGCGACGGGACTGACCGCGAACCCGAGCGCCACGACCGG
>Ga0111538_10003909_pt1 | contig 20773 bp, 20 predicted proteins | sample SoiMethybrSBSTD1_FD_79669 | JGI IMG/M metagenome (GOLD analysis project Ga0111538, IMG submission 79669) | Bulk soil microbial communities from a Populus tree surrounding site in Tennessee, USA - Soil MetaG P. TD hybrid SBSTD1 (version 2)... | ecosystem: Environmental > Terrestrial > Soil >... | reverse complement strand
GTTCGAGCGTGACGTACATCGTCTTGCCCTGGGCTTTGGCCCCCGCCATGTTGAGCGCGACGACCTCGGCATGATCCATCCCGACCGACTGGTGGAAGCCTTCCCCGATCACCTCCTCGCCGTCGGCGATCACGCAGCCGACGTGCGGGTTCGGCGAGGGATCGCCGCGCGGCGCGAGCTCGAGCGCGCGGGACATCAGTTGGACGTCCAGGTTGGCTTCGGTCATCGTGGTTTCGATTACCTCGCCGGCTGCCGCGACGGAATCCTCATCGCTCAATCATCGCGCGCCCGGACCAGCTTTCCCATTTCGTGCATGAATTCGTCGATGTCCCGGAACGAGCGGTAGACGCTGGCGAATCGCACGTAGGCCACCTCGTCCAGGCGTTTCAGGCGCTCCATCACGCGTTCGCCGATCAAAAGCGAGCTGACCTCTTTTTCCCCGCTTTCGGCGAGCTCTCGCTCGAGCTCGCTGGCCTGAGCCTCCAGCGTATCGGCGCTGACCGGCCGCTTGTTGCAGGCGATGCGCAAACTGCGCAAGAGTTTCTGGCCGTCGAACGGCTCGCGCTGACCGTCCTTCTTCACAACCACTGGCAGCGTGTGCTCGACCCGCTCGTAAGTGGTGAAGCGGCGCTTGCAACCGTCGCACTCGCGGCGCCGCCAGGTGACGGTGCCACCGGCCACCAGCCGCGAGTCGAGCACGCGGCTTTCGAGCTCGCGACAGAAAGGACAGAGCAACGGAGCGTCCTCAGCCCTCGAAGGCGGAGAGGATCAACGTCGCATTGGTTCCGCCGAAGCCGAACGAGTTGCTCATGGCATGGCGCACCCGGCGTTCGCGCGCGGTCAGCGGCACGAAGTCGAGCACGCAATCGGGATCCTGGTCCTCGAGGTTGATGGTCGGGGGGATCATCCCGGTTTCGATGGCCTTGATACAGATGCCGGCCTCGACCGCACCGGCTGCGCCGAGCAAGTGCCCCATCATCGATTTGGTCGAGCTGACCCAGAGCTTTTTGTCCGTGGCATGCGCGCCAAAAGCGCGGCCGATCGCCTTCGACTCTTCGACGTCGCCGGCCGGGGTCGAGGTGCCGTGCGCGTTGATGTAGTCGATCGCGTCTGCGGGGAGCCGCGCGTCCTTGAGCGCCAGCAGCATCGCGCGTTCCGCGCCGGTGCCGTCGGGCGCCGGCTTGGTGATGTGATAGGCGTCGCTGGTCGCGGAGAAGCCTTTGATCTCGGCCAGGATCCGCGCGCCGCGGCGGCGGGCACGGGTCAGCGACTCGAGCACCAGCGTGCCCGCGCCTTCCCCGCACACGAAGCCGTCGCGCCCGCGGTCCCAGGGGCGGCTGGCGCGCGTCGGCGCGTCGTTGCGGCGGCTGAGCGCGAACATCGCGCTGAAGCCGGCGATTCCGATCGGCGTGATCGTCGCTTCCGCCCCGCCGGCGATCATCACGTCCGCCTGGCCGTGCTGGATCCAGCGAAACGCCTCGCCGATCGCGTGGCCGCTCGAGGAGCACGCACTCGTGTGGCAGTAGCTCGGTCCGCGCAGGCCGTAGGCGATCGAAACCTGGCCCGCGGCCATGTTCGCGATCAAAGACGGGATGAAGTACGGGCTGATCTTGCCCGGACCCTTGCGGTCGAGCACCAGCGTGCAGCGCTCGAGATTCTCGAGGCCGCCGAGCCCGACGCCGATGAAGACGCCGGTGAGGTCGCGCTCCTCCTCGGTCAGATCGAGGTTCGCCTGTTCGAGCGCGAGCTTGGTCGCCGCCATCGCGAACGGGATGAAGCGCGTGACCTCCTTGATCTTCTTCTTTTCCATGAAAAGCGTCGGATCGAAGCCCTTCACCTCCGCTGCAAAGCGCGTCGGATACTCGTCGGTGACCTCGAACAGCGTGATCGGGCCCGCTCCGCTCTCACCGCGGATCAACGATCGCCACGTTTCCTCGCTGCCGATTCCGTTCGGCGTCACGAGTCCGAGGCCGGTGACTACGACACGCTCCATTGGCTCGCTGCTCCAGCCTAGCGCTGGGGGCGGCATCGGCCAGCCCCTGGGGCTGTCCGACCGCCTACGCCAGCGACGCGGCGCTCACGCTCCGACGTGTTTTTCGATGTAGTCGACGGCGTCCTGAACGGTGCGGATCTTTTCCGTGTCCTCGTCCGGGATGTCGATCTCGAAGGCCTCTTCGAATGCCAATACGAGCTCGACCAGCCCGAGGGAATCGGCGCCCAGATCGTCGATGAAGGTGGACTCCGCCTTGATGTCCTTCTCGTCGACGTCGAGCTGCTCTTTGATGATCCGCTTCACCTCGGCCGTTATGTCGCGACCTTCCGCCATGGTGCCTCCAGGGGGCGCCCTCTATACCAGACGCCTTCACGCTTCCAATCGGTTAAATCAGACTGTGTCGTGGTTGAACGAGTTTCGGGAGTTTCGCTGTTTCGTTGTCGGTTGGGGCCCCGGCCCCAACCGGTGTGTCGGGGCCGTCACACGTACATGCCGCCGTTCACGCGCAGTGTCTGCCCGGTGATGTAGCCGGCCTCCTCGGAGGCCAGAAAGGCGATGGTCGCGGCCACGTCGCGGGCGCTGCCGGCGCGGCCGAGTGGCACCCCCGTCAGCATCGCCTGACGCTGCTCGTCGTTGAGGCTCTTCGTCATGTCCGTTTCGATGTAGCCGGGGGAAACGGCGTTGACGGTGATGTTGCGCGAAGCGTACTCGCGGGCGAGCGACTTGGTGACGCCGAGCAGCGCCGATTTGGTCGCCGCGTACGCGGTCTGACCGGCGTTGCCCATCTCGCCGACCACGCTCGACAGGAACACGATGCGCCCCGCCTTCGCCCGCATCATCGACTTGATGGCCGTCCGCGCGCAAACGATCGCGCCACGCAGGTTGACGGCCCAGATCTTCTCCAGATCCTCGTCCTTGAGCCGGAGCAGAAGACCGTCAATCGCGATTCCAGCGTTCGCGACCAGGATGTCGAGCCGCCCGTGGCGCTTGGCGACGTCGCCGATGACGCGCTCGGTCGCCGCGCTGTCCGAAACGTCGAGCGCCGCGATCTCGGCATTGCCACCCGCGCTCGTGATGGCCGCTGCCGCTTCGCGCGCGGCGGCTTCGTTCGATGCGTAGCCGATCACTACCTTCGCTCCTTGCGCTGCCAGAACCTCGGCCGTCGCGCGACCGATGCCGCGAGACCCGCCGGTGACGACCGCCACTTTCTGATTCAACTCGAACATTCGCTGAGCGCCTGGCCCTCACCGCCGCATCGACGGCGCGCCTGTTTACCACGGCCGCGCGGCGAGCAAGCCGCGAAATTTGCCACGCGCCTGTCCGACGCGGTGCGGCGTGTAGTGCGACTCAATAGTCGCTCGTCGACGTCTGCTCCAGAACTGGTTCAACCGAGGAAGGCGCGCGCCGCGGCAACCCCCGCCGGGTCGCCCACGCCGTGCACTCGGATTCGCTTGTCGATGCGCTTCACCATGCCGGCGAGCACGCTGCCCGGACCGATCTCGAGGGCGTGCGTCACACCCGACTCCGCGATGAACCGGATCGACTGCTCCCAGAGCACAGGGGCGTCAACCTGTCGGACCAACAATTTTGCAACAGTGGCTTCGACGCTGTTGGGCTCGGCTGCGACGTTGCTCACGACCGGAAACGCGAGCGGGTGGAAAGTCACATCGGCGAGCGCAGCCTGGAGGACGGCGGCGGCCGGCGCCATCAGCGGCGAGTGGAACGGCGCGCTGACTTTGAGCGGGATGGCCTTGAGCTTGTGCGCCGGTGCGAGCGCGTTCGCCCGCTCGACCGCCGCTTTGTGTCCCGCGATCACGATCTGGCCGGGCGCGTTGAAGTTGGCGGGGGCGACCACCTCGCCCTCGGCGGCTAGCCGGCACAGCTCGGCAACCGCAGCTGCGTCGCCGCCGACGATCGCGGCCATGCTGCCCGCGCCGTCGGGCACGGCTTCCTGCATGGCGCGACCGCGCAGGTGCACCAGGCGCACCGCGGTTTCGAGCTCGAGCGTCCCAGCGGCGACCAGCGCGCTGTACTCCCCGAGCGAGTGGCCTGCAGCGAGGGCTGGCGCCGGGAGCTCCGGCCACGCCTCGCGCAGAGCGGCCAGCGCGGCGAGGCTGGTCGTGAGGATCGCGGGCTGCGCGTTGGCGGTCAGCACGAGCTCGCTTTCCGGCCCTTCGAAGCACAATCGGGTCAGCGACCAGCCGAGCGCGCGATCCGCGGCGTCGAACACGTTCCGAGCGGCGCTCGACGCGTCGTAGAGTGCGCGCCCCATGCCGACCTGCTGCGTGCCTTGTCCCGGAAATAGCCAGGCAACCGTCATCACATCCTCACCAGCGCGCTAGCCCAGGAGATCCCCGCGCCGAGCGCGCACATCAGCACGGTGTCGCCGGCTTTGATGCGCCCGTCGCGCAGCCCCTCGTCGAGCGCGAGCGGGATCGAAGCGCTCGAAGTGTTGCCGTACTTCTCGATGTTCAGGACGAATCGTTCGAGCGGGATGTCGAGGCGCTGGGCGACTTGCGCGATGATCCGAAGATTGGCCTGGTGCGGCACGACCCACGTTACCTGAGCCGCCTCGAGCCCGGCGGCGTTCAGTGCGGAGCGCGACGCGCTGGTCAGGTTGCGGACCGCGACCTTGAAAATGTCCTGGCCGATCATGTGGACCTTGTCGCGCTTGGCGGCCAGGCCCTCGACCGTGATGCGCTCTTTGCTGCCGCCGGCGGGAATGCACAGCGATTCGGCGAGCGACGAATCCGTGTAGAGCTTGGTCGAAAGCACGCCGCGGCCGTCGCCGCCGGCCGGCACCACCACGGCGGCGCCGGCCCCGTCGCCAAACAGCACGCAGGTCGTGCGGTCCTGCCAGTTCAACACGCGCGACAAGAGCTCGACCCCGACCACCAGCACGCAGCGGTTCATGCCGGTCTTGATGAACTGGTCGGCGATCGACAGCCCGTACAAGAAGCCGGCACAGGCGGCCGCGATGTCGAACGCGGGGATCTTGGTGATGCCGAGCTTCTGCTGGAGAAACGCGGCGCAGGCGGGCAGCGGCATGTCGGCGCTGATCGTGCCGACGATGATCATGTCGAGATCGGCGGGCGTGAGGCCCGCGGCCGAAAGGGCGCGCTGTGCCGCCTGGAGCGCCATGTCGCTCGCGGCCTCGTTGTCGGCGGCGACGCGGCGCTGCCGGATCCCGGTGCGCTCGGTGATCCACTGATCGGAGGTGTCGACCAGCTTCTCGAGCTCGCGGTTGTCGAGCACCCGCTCCGGCGCGTAGGCGCCAATCCCCGCGATGCGGCTGCCAGGCTGCTGAGCCATGATCGTCAAGTACGATCGAGCGCCCGCCGCGTCACGAGAAATGGTTAAACCAGCTCGGTTACTCCGCGGATCCGGACTTCAATATGCTGCGGCCCTTGTAAAAACCGCACGCGCTGCAGATGCGATGCGACACCATCGGTGCCGAACAGTTGGGGCACGGTACGAGGTTCGGGGCCTCTACCTTGTCGTGATTGGCGCGGCGCATGTTGCGCTTGCTGCTGCTTTTGCGTCGCTTCGGGACGGCCACGGCCTACTCCTTCGGGTTTTTCAGGCGATCTTTGATCGCCAACAGCGGCAGGAGCCGCGGGTCAACCGCCGGCTCGCCCGCTTGGGTCGATACGGCGTCCCCCCTAGCTGGCTCCGGCTCATGAGGCAAGGTCGTTCGCATCGGAGCCATGGGAAGGTCCAGTAAAATGAACTCCCTGACGAACTCGTCCAGGACGACTTCTTCCCCGTCGTAGCGGTCCTGAGCGGCGATTTCCTGGGAGAGCTCCGGCGTTTCCCGCCAGTTCGGGCCCTTTTTCTTGGCGGGGCGCGAAGGCTTTTCACGTTCGCGCTCGCCATGACGCCGCCGGCGGGGCGCCGCGTCCGGTTTGGGCGCTCGTTCGAGCATCAGGAAAATTTCAGGGCCGATCTCCACGTCGACGGGATCCATCGTCCGAACACAGGGCATCGAGACCCCGACCGAGGCGGTGCCGCGCACGATGACCTGTGTGCCGTTCATGCTGAGCTCGAGGTCGAGCTCCCCCGGCAGGCTCCGCGGCGAAGCGTCGGTCCCGGTCAGTGCCCAGCGCAACCAGTTGGCGCTGATCTCCCAATGCAGGCGCTTGGGGCCGCTCGCCAGATCGGCGATCGGGACGACGAAGTGGGGCTTGTCCACGCGCTCGCAACGTAGCGCCGGCTATCGGGCGGGTCGAGCGCGCTCGGGCCTCGCGCCCTGAAAACGCGCGGAATCGACGACACTGAGGTAGCTTCCGGCCGACGACTCGAAGCCGGATGAGATTTCTTCGATCTTTGCTCGGCACGGACAATCGGCGCCGGCGGCTCGCGCTGGCGGCGGCGGTTTACGCGGTGACCAGCGGCGTGTACTTCGGGTTCGCCACGCGCCAGCTGCTGTTCGCGCACACACCGTGGAATCACTTCGCGCTGCTCGCCGATGGCTGGCTCAAGGGGCGGCTCGACCTCGGCGGTCCACCGCCCGGCTATGCCGGCAACAACGACTTCGCCCAGTTCCAGGGCAAGTGGTTCGTCACGTTCCCGCCGTTTCCCGCCGTGCTGCTGCTGCCGTTGGTGAAACTCGCCGGTTCGGCCGAGCGCGTGATGGACGGCCAGTTCTTCGTGTGGCTCGCCGGCGTCGGTCCGGCCGTGCTGTTCCTCGGTCTGGAAAAGCTCCGGCGCATGGGGCGCGGGCGCGGGACCACGACCAACCTGCTCTTCGCCCTGCTGTTCGCTTTCGGCAGCGTCTATTTCTTCACCGCGGAGCAAGGAACGGTCTGGTTTGCGGCACACGTCGTCGGTGTGGCGCTCGCGGCCGGATACTTGTTGTTCGCGCTCGACGCGGAGCGCCCGGTGCTCGCCGGCGTGATGCTGGGGCTCGGCTATCTCACGCGCACCCCGCTGCTTTTCGCGTTTCCGCTGTTCGTGCTCGAAGCTTTGCGCGTCTGCTTGCGTCCGGCTGCCGCGGGGCCGACGCCACAGTTGCGCGTCTCCGACCAGCTCGAGCTCCCGCTCGGCGACAGCGATCCCGGTTCGCGGCCAGGTGGCACGGAGCCTGTTTCGGGAACCAACTCGGAGGCGGCAGCGGCATCCGCGGTCGCCACTCCGCCCGAAGAGCCGCGCACCGTGCCACGTTCACCCGGCCGCCTGGCTTCGGCCTGGCGAAGGCTCGAACGCCGCCGTTTCGTCCTGCTGTGCGTTGCGTTCGCGGTACCGGTCCTGCTCGCGCTGGCCTTCGCCGCGTGGAACAACTGGGCCCGCTTCGGTAACCCGTTCGACTTCGGCTATCGCTACCTGCAGATCGTGTGGCGCGGCCGCATGGATAAGTGGGGGCTCTTCGATTACCACTACCTCGGCCGAAATCTCGGCGTCGTGCTGACGAGCTTGCCCTGGTACAACCCGAGCGGCACGCCGCGCTTTCAGATCAACGCGCACGGGCTCGCACTGTGGGTGACCACGCCGGCGTATGTGTGGCTGCTCTGGCCCAAGCGCACCGAGGCGCCGCACCTGGCGCTCTGGCTCACGGTGCTCGCGGTCGCGGTGCCGACGCTCTTTTATCAAAACACCGGCTGGCTTCAGTTCGGCTACCGCTTCTCGAACGACTACGCGGTGTTTCTGTTCGCGCTGCTCGCGACGGGTGGCTTTCGCTTCGGGACCCTGTTCTGGGCCATGGCGACCTGGGCGGTGGCGGTCAACGCGTTCGGCGCGAGAACCTTCGGGCGCGCCGAATACGGGCGTTACTACTACCAGGACGGAAGCCAGAACGTGATTTACCAGCCGGACTGAGCGACGCGCGGCTACTTGATCCGGAAGTTTTGCACCGTCCAGTCGAGCTCGGCGGCGTGCCGATCGATCTGCTCTTTAGTGCCACCGGATTCGAGCAGATAGAGCTTGGAGTCGGTGACGAACAAGGTCACGTAGTAAAGATGTGGCTTCGTGCCCTCGTCGTGGCCGAAGCGCAGCTGCTTGCCCGCGACGGCCCCCGCGTTTTTCACGTCGCGAGTTTCGATCAGCGCGTAGCCGCCGCGCTGGCGCATCTGGTTTTCGATCGCCTTGGTCCAGAAATCGAGCGTGCCCTTCGGCTCGTGTTTGATCTCGCGCGCCGCGATCACGAGGCCGTCGGCGTTCGTAGCGCGATAGTCGTATTGCGTCTGATCCTCGAGCTCGACGAAGCCGGGCGGCGTGCCGGCCTGAAACGACGGGCCGCAGCCGGTTGCCGAGGCCAGCAGTGCGCCCAGGAAAAATCCGAAGCGCCTCATAGCCGCAGCAACTCCCCAAGCCCCAGCTGGTCGAGCCAGGGGAACGGCAGCTTGACCGTGCTTCCCACCTGATCGACGGCGCGCGGTTGAAACTCGATGGTGATGGTCGAGAACGCGACCAGCTCTTTCAACAGCTTGAGCCGGCCCTTGAGCTGCTCGATCTGCCCGGCGACGCGCTCGAGCTCGCGTTCGACGGCGAGCGCTTCCTCGACTTTTTGCGCGCGCTTCAACAGCTCCTCGAAGCGGGCGCGCACGGCTTCCAGATTCTGGAGCCGCGTTTGGACGTCGAAAAATTCCTCGGTCACGTCGCGCGCGGTGACTTCGCGGTGGATTACGTCGCCGAGCTTGACCGCTTCCGCCAGCGTGCCCTGGAATTTGCCGGCCGGAACGCGAAACGTGATCGTCACGTCGGTCCGGCGCACCAGGTAGCCGCCGGAATCGCGCGCCAGCTTTTCGGCGGCCTCCATCGCCTTCTTGGCCTCGAAGACCGCGAGATGGAGGTTCGCGGTGTAGATCAACATCGGCGTGGCGATGCTCGGGCGCTCGGAGACGCCCGCGCCGCCGCCCTCTTCAGGAGGCGGGCGCTTGTCCGGCGGCACGTCGGGCTTGCTCACCGGCGGCGCAGGCGGGGCACCGCCGGCTGGGGCCGCCGGGGGAGGAGCAGCCTCGGCCACCGCTCCGGCATTCAGTTGTCGGGTGAGTTGCTCCTGCGAGCCCGGCTCCACGTCGTTTTCGTCGGGAATCCCGTCGGCGTCGTTGTCCGCAGCCACCGGGGCAGAGGAAGCCTTCCCTACTTGTGCCGAGCCCCCGCAGCCGGCGAGCAGCATGCTGGCCAGCAGACACAGCCAGACGGCCACTTTTTCCCACCGCTTCGCCATGCTCACCGGTTCTCCCTCAACGCCCGCGCGCCCGGGCAGCTTACACCGTCACTTCGCCTTGCCGCGGCGGATCGTGACTTTCTCGATCTTCGGCGGATCGGCAGGGCGTTCGCCCATCACTGGAACGCTCGCCAGTGTTTCGACCACGCTGTCGGGTCCGCACTTGCCGAAGATCGTGTACCCGCCGTCGAGGTGCGCCGGCGCGCCGTCGGTGATGAAAAACTGCATGCCGTTGGTGTTGGGCCCGCGGTTGGCCATGCAGATCTGCCCGCGCTGGTCGTGCTTGGCGCCTTCCCAGATCTCGTCGGGGATCACGTAGCCGGGCTCGCCCTTGCCGGAGCCCTCGGGATCGCCGCCCTGGATCATGAAGCCCTTGATGATGCGGTGAAACGTGGTGCCGTCGTACGCCGCGGTCTTCACCCACGCGCCGCTCGGGTTTTTCCAGGGCCGCAGGGCGCGCGCGAGCCCTATGAAGTTGGCGACAGTGTTCGGCGCCTTGTCCTCGTACAGTTTGCACTCGAGCGTGCCCTTGCTGGTCTTGATGTCCGCGATCAGATCGCCCTTGCCGGTCAGACCCGCGGTCGCTTCGGCGAGAGTGAACTTGCCGCCGGCGGGGTCGCCTGCCGGTGTAGGCGCAGCGGCAGGCGCTACCTCCGTTCTTGGGGGAGGAGCCGGTGCGGGCGTAGCCGCATTTTTCTCCGGCGCGACGGGCTGATTGGGTTTCGGCTCCGGGACCTTGGACTCGCACGCGGCGAGCAAGAGAAGGCCGGGGAGAACGCGAATGGCGAGAGTCAGAGTGCTCATGCGCGGCGGAGTCTCCCTCAATCCGCCCCGGGAACCAAGCGACGTTTCAGCGGCGTTCCGCGCTGGGAGCGGACGAATCCGCGGCCGCGGGCGCCTCGGGCTCCTCCTCCTCCGCAACCTCTGGATCGTTGTTGGGCTCGCTCTTCACCCCGGAAGCCGAGCGGCTCTGGAAGCCCGCGATTTCCTCATCCATCGCCCGCGTGAACGCGCTGATTACCAGATCGCGAACGCTCGAGCGGTTGCGCCCGGACCATTCGGCGAGGCTGCTGAGCCACTTCTTCGGCTCGTCCTTCACCATCGTCGAGAGCAGGTGCTTGCGGAACATGCGCATGAAGCGCTTGGCGATCCGATGCACGTCCTCGTTGAGGTACTCCAGCTCCTCCACACCGGCTTCGACCGGCATGCCCTGGCGGTAGAGTTCGACACCGAAGTTGAAGAGCAGGGGTGTCGGCACGAGAAAACCCTTCGGATCGTCCACGACGACGCGCAGCCGCCTCAGCCGATCGAGCAAGTTGGGATTCTCGCTGATCAACGGATAGCGTTCGGTAAACTCCTCGCGGCTCAGCAGCTCTGGCCGCTCCTGGTTCCAGGGCGCGGCGACCTCGGCCTCGAGTCCGAGCAGCTCTTCGAGCGATTTCCCCTCTTGCCAGATCTTGAAGAGCTCGGCGATCCCCGCCAGCGAGAAGCCGCGCTTCTGCAAGCGATCGATGATGATCAGCCGATTGACGTGGACGTCGGAGTAGTAACCGATGCGCCCGACGATGCGCGGCGGCGGCAACAGCGACTTGGTCTGGTAGAGACGGAGTGTGCGGGTGGTCGTCCCCGTCCGAACCGCCAGCTCGTCTATGGTGAGCCCCTCCGGCTCCACGTTAACGTCGGCTGCCACGCCTTATTTGCTCGGGCTGGCCGAGCCACATACGAGCCTTGAAAAATAAACTTGCCAGTCGCCGCCCTGATTGTCGACGAAAATCAGGCCAATGTCTCCGTTCGGCCCGAAGGCACCGCTCGCGTACAGGGAATCCCCCGAGCCCGTCGGGATCGGGGTTTCCGGAGCGAGCTCCTCGAGTGTCGATGAAAGCATCTTGGTGAACAGCAGATAGCGCCCGGATTGATACTGACTCCACACAAGCAGTACTCGATCTCCCAGGGGGAGCACAGTGGGCGCGCGTGCAAAAGCCGAACCGCTCGTCAGCCGGCGCTCGGTCTGCAGAACGTCGCCAGTCTCGGAAAGCGTGGCGCCCCATATGGCGTCACCGGGGACGCCGGCCTGTTTCTGCCAGACCACTACGTACCGGTCGCGGCTGAAAACCGCCACTGGCGCCACGGCGTTGTCGGTTCCGAGCGTGATCACCCGCCCCGAATCCTGCAGGGCGGGGCCCAGAACCATCGCTCCGACCTCGTGAGTAACGCCGGTCGTCAGGGTGAACGCCAATCCCAGGCTCTTCTGTCCCTTGGCCAACGTCGGCGCTTCAGCATCCGTGGTCAAGCCGGTGAGGCCGACCGGTCCGCTCAGCAGCTGTCCGTCCGCGCCGATGCGCTGGCCGTAAACGCGATACGATCCGTCGCGGTTGTCGCTCCAGACCATCAGAAACTCGCTGCCGTTCCAGACCAAGCTCGGATCCAGCGAAAATCCCGGCGCATCGCTGACTCGCAGGTCGGGGCCGAGTTTTTTGCCGTTTGCGTCCAGGCGGTTGAACCAGACGTCGTAGCTGTCCCCCTCGCGGCGGTCCGGCCACGCCGTGCCGAACATCGAACCGGTCCACACCAGCGGGCCGCTGAACGCCGTGCCGCGCACGTTGGTGATCGAGGTTTCCTTTATCGCTGTTGAACCGTCGTCCAACAATCCTTTGAAGTAGTTGCCCCAGTTTTGACGCTCGCCGGCGAAGGTCACGCCGTAGCGTTCACCGGTGTGACTGATGCCGCCGCGGCTAGCCTGACCGAAACCGCCAGTCGAAATCAGTATCGGCCGATCGCCGGTCGGTCCGTACCCGCTGCCGTCGTCGACGATGCCGTTGCAGTCGTTGTCGACGCCGTCGCAGAGCTCGCGGCCACCGGGAAAAGCGGCCGGGCTGGTGTCGTCGCAGTCGTCCCCGCACGCGCCCGGCTCGCCGGCGACGAACCCCGGCCGCGGGCCCTTGTGGCCGTCCTCGTCTTCGTCGCGGCTGAGCGCGCGGAACGAGCAGCTTCCGGTAGCAGGATCGCAGGTGTCCTCGGTACAATCGTCGTTGTCGTTGCAGACCACGGGGGGAAGCGGCGTGCAGCGGTCTTCGACGCAGTGCTGGGGTGCGCAGCGGTCACTGTTCGGACAATCCGCGTCGGTGACGCAGGCGATCACGACCGCGGCATCGGTATCAGAGCTCAGTCGCAGCGGGGAGCGGGCCCCGCAGCCCGCGCCGGCAAAGGCCAGCGGGGAAAGCAACGCCGCGAGTCCGAGCGCCAGCCGGACTGCGCCCAAAATCCGGATTTTCCCGGTGTTTCTCAGAAGCATCCGCCGAATCCTTCGACATCCACGGGCTGGCATACCAGGCCGGCGGGGCAGCTCCGCGGCGCGTCGAGTCGGCACAGCTGGATGCACTGATCGCCCTGGCCCGTGACTACGCAGATGAAGCCGGCGGCGCAGCGGCCGACGTCGCAGACGTCGCCCTGCCGGCCCGCCCCCTCGGCTGCGCACTCGGTGCCGTACTCTTCCCGGTCGCAGGGGCCGGTCGGGTAGTTGACGAACGGGTAGCAGGCCGCCCCCGGGGGACATCCAGTCGCAGGTGCAAATGGGTCGCATTCAAGCAGGGGCGGCGCGTCGGGCTGTGGAGGGCAGTTCAGGTCCTCCTTGTAGTCGCTGGTCGCGTCGCGGACGTCCGGCCCCGAGTCGCGAGCGTCGGGTCTCCCCGAGTCGCGACCGGCGCCCCCCGTTCCGCCCAGCCCCGCCGAGCCGCCCGTCCCGCCACCATGGTCCTGGACAGCGACCGAGCCGCCACATCCCGCCGCCCACAATAACCCCATAAGAAATGCCGTTTTCGGCCGCATCCGGGCGAGCTTAGCATCGCTTTTTGTCGCGCCCGTCGGGGGAGGGGGAAAGCGGCGTCGCACCGCGGCCTTGATGGTAATGAGTGCGGGAAGATGCGCGTCACGCTCGGAGCCCTCGTTCTTTTGGCCGGCGGCGCCGCTTGTGGGCGCATCGACGAGCCGCCCCCGTTGCGGCCCGTCTCGGCAGCCGCCCCGCCCTCCGCCGTCGCGGCGCCTGCGGAGCGCGCTCACGAACCCCCTCCGGCCGCCCCGGCGCCGAGCGCCGCGAGCGCCCCGAGCTGCGTCGTTCCCACGCCGGCGGAGGCTCCGCCGCGTGCCACCCCGGCCCGGAGTTGCCCCGCCGATCCCGAAGGAAACCCCGAGCTGCCGCGGGCACACCTGACCTTCGTCGACGCTCCGGGCGCGCCGCGCGTTCGCGTGGAACGCGCGATGACCAATACACACCGTTCGCGAGGCCTGATGTACCGGACCTCCATGCCCGACGAGCAGGGCATGCTGTTTTCCTGGAACACCGAACAGGTTCAGACCTTTTGGATGCACAACACGTGCATTCCGCTCGACATGCTGTTCATCGCGAAGGACGGCACGATCACCGGCATCCTGGAGCAGGTGCCCACGCTGAACGACGCGCCGCGCTCGATCCCGTGCCCGGTCAGCCACGTGCTCGAGTTGAACGCGGGATACTCGCGCGCCCACGGCGTCCGCGCGGGTCAGCGCATCAAAATCGAATGACGCACGAGCAGGGTTTATGCGCGGCGCGTCGCGGGGCCCGCTTGATGCACTTTGCCCGGCAGTTTGCGGCCGATGATGTCCTCGGCGACCTTGCCGGCCTCGATCAGCGCGTCGAGGTCGATGCCCGTCGCGACGCCCATTCCGTGAAGCATGTACACGAGGTCTTCCGTCGCGAGGTTGCCTGCTGCGCCCGGCGCGTAGGGGCAGCCGCCGAGCCCCGCCACCGACGCATCGAAGTCCCGAATCCCCATTTCGAGCCCGACCAGCGCGTTGGCGAGGGCGGTGCCGCGCGTGTCGTGGAGATGCAGCGCGAGCTTCGCGGTCGGGATCTCGGAGAACAAGCCGAGGATCTTGCGCGTCTGCAGCGGATTGCCGACGCCGATCGTGTCGCCGAGCGACACCTGGTAGCAGCCGAGCTCGAGCAGCTCGCGGGTGATCGAAAGCGCGCGGCGCGGATCGACCTCGCCTTCGTAGGGGCACCCCCAGACCGTGGACACGTAGCCGCGAACGCGCATCCCGGATTCGATCGCTGGCGGCACCACCTCGCTGAACACCGCGAGCGAGCGCGCGATGCTCTTGTTGGTGTTGCGCTGGTTGTGAGTCTCGCTCGCCGAAAGAAATACCGCGATCTCCTCGAGGCCGGATGCGCGGGCGCGCTCGAAGCCAGCAGCGTTCGGGCACAGCGCGCTGAAGCTCACGTCTTCTTTCGGGACGACGGCGCGGATCAGATCCTCGGCGTCGGCGAGCTGGGGGATCCAGCGCGGAGAGACGAAGCTCGTCAGCTCGATGCGCCGGAGCTTGGCCGCGACCAGTGCCTCCACCAGCCGCGCCTTGGCTTCGAGCGCGATCGGCTGCTTTTCGTTCTGCAGGCCGTCCCGGGGCGAGACCTCGTAGACCGAGACGCTGTCCGGGATTCGATCGAACATTGCCCCAAGTTCATAGCGCACGCCCTCCCCGATGCCGAGCGGCTGGGGCGGCCAAGCAGTTGCGTTTGGGGCCGGGGCCCCAAACAAAAACGAGACAGAGGCCGGGGCCCAAACAACAACGACAGAGGCCGGGGCCCCAAACAACAGCGGGACTGGCGCCCCAAGCGACAGCGGGACCCGCGCGTCGCTTCACATGTCGAGCAGGCGCATCTGCCGCTGGCGCGGATGCGGCGTAAACTCGATGGGATAGTCGCCGGTCCAGCAGGCGTGGCAAAACGACCGGCTGTGCAATGGCTCGCTGACCACCGGTAGCGAGCGATGTTCGCCGGACGGCGCGCCGTTCGAGCCAGCCAGGGTTTGACCCTGGGTGTCCGTCACAGCTTTGAGCATGCGGTCGAGCGACAGATACGCGAGCGTATCGCTGGTGATGTACTGGTTGATCTCGTCCACGCTGTGGCTCGAGGCAATCAGCTCGCCGCGCGTCGGCGTGTCGATGCCGTAGTAGCAGGGCCAGGCGGTGGGCGGGCTCGAGATCCGCAGGTGCACCTCGCGCGCGCCGGCATCGCGCAGCATCTTGACGATCTTTCGGCTGGTCGTGCCGCGGACGATGCTGTCGTCGACGACCACCACGCGCTTGCCGCGCAGCGCGTCGCTGATCGGGTTGAGCTTCAGCCGCACCCCGAAGTGGCGAATGCTCTGCTGGGGCTCGATGAAGGTGCGGCCGACGTAGTGGCTGCGCACCAGACCCATCTCGAACGGGATCTTCGCCTCTTCCGCGTAGCCAATCGTGGCCGGCACTCCGGAATCGGGCACGGGGATCACCACGTCGGCGTCGATCCCGTGCTCGCGGGCCAGCTCGCGGCCGAGGTTTTTGCGCGCCTCGTAGACGCTGACGCCGTCGATCCGCGAGTCGGGGCGTGCGAAGTAGACGTACTCGAAGATGCAGGTCCGCCGTGGCGCGGGCGCGAACGGCCGCAAGCTCCGCAGCCCACGCCGATCGATGACGATCATCTCACCCGGCTCGACGTCCCGCACGAGCCTGGCGCCGATCAGGTCGAAGGCGGTGGGCTCACTGGCGACCACGTAGGTTTCCTTGCGATCCGGCATCACGCCCAGACAAAGCGGCCGGATTCCGAGGGGATCGCGCACGGCCAGCAGCGACTGGGTCGTCAAACACAGGAGCGAGTAGGCGCCGGCGACCTGGCTCAGCGCGTCCGCGACGCGGTCCTCGACCGCGCGCTGGGTGCTCATGGCGACCAGGTGAACGATGGTTTCGGTGTCGCTGGCAGACTGGAAAATCGAGCCCCGGCTCTCGAGCTTTTCGCGCAGCGCCTCGGCGTTCGTCAGGTTGCCGTTGTGGGCGACCGCGATCGAGCCGCGGGCGTAGTCGACCGCGATCGGTTGCGCATTTTTCAGGAACGAGCCACCCGCCGTCGAATAGCGGACATGGCCGATCGCGTTGTCGCCGCGGAGCTTGGCCAGCGCTTCGGGCGGAAAAACGTCGATGACGTGACCCATCCCGCGATGCAGGGTGAGCTGCTGCCCGTCGCCGGTGACGATACCGGCGCTCTCCTGGCCGCGATGCTGAAGCGCATGGAGCCCGAGATAGGTGAGGTTGGCCGCTTCAGGGTGGCCGTAGATCCCGAAGACTCCGCACATGCTCGAAATCTAAGGCGTGTACGCCGGCTGGCGAGCGGCCGTTTGGGGAACGGGGCCCCAAACGACAACGCGAGCAGTCGGCACGCGCCTATGTCCGGGCCCAAGCTAGCGCGCTTGGAGCGAAGCGCCAAGGGCCGTGGGGCCGATTCGAGGCGCAACATGAGACACGTTCATCGGATTTCTGGTAGGGATTGAGGTCGGCCGAATGGGCGCCCTCGACGAGCTGCTCGCCGCCTGGCGAGCCAACCCTGATTCGGATTCGACCGTGGCACTGGCCACGTATCTCGGCGTATCCGGGCGCGAGGAACTGATCCGCGAAGTCGGTAGCAATGCGGAGACGTGGCACCAGGCCGACTGCGCGGTGATGCTCGCCGTCGGCCGCATGTACCTCGATGCGGGTTTGTTGCCGGAGGCTCAAGCGGCGCTGGTCTCCGCGGGCAAGGCGGACGCGCGGGACGGACGCGCTTTTCGTTATCTCGGCGAGGTGCTCCTACGGCGGGGCGATGCCACTCGCGCCGAAAAGGTGCTGGCGCGGGCGGTTCAGCTCGGTGTGGGGGACAGCGAGACACGGCTCTGGCACGAGCGTTCGGTCGTGTACGTCGCGCTGCAGAAACGCGTGGGACCACAGGCCGTTGCGACGGAAGTCGAACGCACCCTGCCGCGCAGGGTCAGCATTCCGCCGCCGACGATGCTCGGCGCGGGCACCGGCTCCTATCCTGGCGAGGAAGAGCAGACCAATCCGCGGACACCGCCGCGCTCGCTCGCGGCCCCGACGCCCGCGGTGGCGGCCACGGGGACCCGCCGCCCGCCGCCCCCACCGCGGCCGAAGTCATCGCCACCTCCGCCGCCGAACCGCAATGCGCTGCCTGCGTTCGAGCTCGAGGCGCCGACCACGCCCGGGGTCTCGCTGGCCTTGCTCGAGGCGAGTGCAGAGCCGACGCAGGTCGACCGCCCGCCACCGGCGTGGGCACCGCCGCCCGGGCTTCCCTACGACGGCCAGGTGAGCGGGCGCCGGCCTTCGGCCGGACAGCCCGACGGCCAGCGCGCCGCGTTGCCTCAGTTCTCGCCGCCGACTCCGTTCGGCGGGCTCGCCGCGCCGGCGCCCCTGCCGTCGTTCGGCGCCCCGCGCACGCCCGCGCCGCCGATGCCGGCCGGCGGTACGCATTCGTTCGGAGCGGCGGCGTACCCCGCACCTCCGCGTCCGCGGCCGGATGACCCACTGAACCCGGCACCCGAGCTGGTGCTCGAGCACCTGGCGCGGGCCGGCGTTTACGAGCCCAACGGTGGCGCCGCTCCCGCGTGGGAAGCGGCGGCGCGCGTCAGGACGCGGGGTACCTGGGTGCTCGGGCTCGGGATCGTGCTCCTGTCGGCAGCGGGTGTCGGCGGCTACATGTTCTCGCAGAAGGTCAAGCAAGAGCGCTTCGCGCAGGCCCAGGAGCTGAACCGCGAAGTAGTGGTGCTCCTGCACAGCGCCAGCGTCGACGAGCTGCGCGCAACCGACGCCAAGCTCTCGCAGGCGTTCGATCTCGATTCGCGCAGCCCCGAGGCCGCCAAGCTGTGGCTCGAAAACCGCGTGCTCGGAGCGCTGCTGCTGTCGGACGAGCCGCGCGGCATCGATTCGGCGGTCCACCGAGCGCTCGGTCTCGGCGTGGCTGAGGAAGAAGTCGCGTACGGCAAGGTGGCGGCCTTCCTGACCGAGGGTGACCTCGCCGGCGCAGCCGGGTTGCTCGCGCGCTGGGACGCACGCGCCGGCAAAGACCCGATGTTCCAGCTCGCCGGCGGTGCCGCGCTCGAGCGCGCGGGGGACAGCCGCGCGATCGAACGTCTGGAAGCGGCGCGCAAGCTCGACCCGAAGCTGGTCGCGGCCGATCTCTTGCTGGCTCGGCTCGCGCTGCTGGAGCTCGGGCCGCAAAAGGCGCGGCCGATCATCGACCAGCTCAAGCAGAAGATCGGCGACCGCATCGAGGTGAAGGCGCTGAGCGCGCTGGCCTGGGCGGTCGACCCGGACCGCGCCAAGGACGCACCCGCCGCGGCGGAGATTCCTCCCGCCGAGCGGGACAAGCTGCCGGCGCCGCTGCGCTCGGTGCCGTTCGTCGTCGAAGCGGTGAAGGCGATGGAGGCAGGCGATCACAAGCGCGCGTCGCTCGCGATCGGGGAGGCGATCTCGCTGTCCACGACGCCCGCGATGGCCGCGCGACTCGGCTTTTTGGCGATCCAGGCCGGCGACGAGCAGCTGGCGCGGCGCGCCGCGTTGCGCGCGCTGCAGTTTGCGGCGGTTTACCCGGGAGCGCGCATGCTCGCGGCTCGCGTCGCGCTGCTCGGCGGCCGGCTCGACGAGGCGAAGAAGGCGATCGAGGAGCTCGACCCGCGCACGCCGGAGATCTTGGTGGTTCGCGGAGCAGTGGCTTACGAAACCTTCGATTCGAGCGAGCTCGCGAGCGCAGTGGACGCCATGGGTGACGAGGCGAAGCAGCGCGCCGAGCTGTCCGCGCTCGCGCAGGCCGGGGCCGTGCTCGCGGGCCGGCAGCGGCCCGGGCCGGACAAGCTCAAGGAGATGAGCAATCCCTCGGTCCCGTGGGGCGAGCTGGTCGCGGTCGACGCCGCGCTCGACTCCGGCGATCTCGCGCTCGCCGAGAGTCTGGTGACGTCGTGGGGCGAAACGACGCGCCCGGTGTACCTGCTCAGGGTCGCGCGTTTGCGCCGCTACCAGGGCAAGCTCGACGAGGCAGAGCGCGCTTCCAAAAACGCGTTCGAGCAAGGGACGACCACGGCGCGGGCCTTCATCGAGCGCGTGCTGGTGCTGATCGCGCGTGAAGATGCCCACGGCGCCCGCGAGCTCGTCGCCAAGTACCCGACCTTGATGGGTCCGATGACCGCCTGGCTGAGCGCGATGGTCGACGTCGCCGCGAAGCGCGCCGCGGACGCGAACGTCAAGGTGGCGCAGCTCGACCTGCCGCCGGACGCCGCGCCCTTGCCGCTGCGCGTGCTCGTCGTGCGATCGCTGGCCGCGGCCGGCGACAAGCGCGCGCAGAACTATCTGCGGACGGTCCTCCGCGGCGCGAACCGGCACCCCGACCTGATCCGCGCCGCTGAAGAGCTCAAGTAACTAGTTCGTGGTCACGACGACGCCGAGGGTCGACGTGATCTGGTTGCTCGTCGTGTCGCGCACTTCCTTCTGAAACAGGTCCTTCGACGGCGTGCCGTCGAGCGCGAAATCGCCGCGCGTGTCGAGGCGCAGGATCAGGTTCGCGGTCGGCTTGGCCTCGATCGTCAGCGTTCCGGTCGCGAGCGCTACGTCCGTGTTGCCGGTGGCGGTGAGATAGCCGTCGGGGTCGCCGATGTACTCGCCGCGCAGCGCGAGCGCCCAGACGTCGTCGAGCGCATAGCGCCCGCTCAGCATGACGCCGTAGAACTTGGCCTTGGTCACGTCACCGCTGATCGGATCGCGGACGCCGTCCCAACCGTAGTCGGCGTTGAAGGCCAGCGTGAAAGCATCGCTGGCCGCGTAGGTCACGACGAGATCGCCCAGGTGTTTCCAAGCGTCCCAGTCGTTGGCTCCGCCGCGGTCGACGTTGTAGTCGGCGGCAGGGGTATTCGGGCTCGGTGCGCAGCCGCCGGCGACTGGGCTGTAGGCCTCGTTGTCGCCGCAGGGCACCACCGTGGAGTCGTCCTGCTCGGGACCGGCAATCCAGCCAACGTACAAGCCGAGCTCTTTGATCGGGCTCGCGACCAGCTGCACACCGTAGGTCTTGCCCGCGTTGTTGTCGACGCTGCGATTCCAGCCGTTGACGACCATCGCCTTGAGCGCGACCGCTTCCGAGGCCTGGACGGTGGCTCGCAAGCCGGTGTGGAAAAGCGGCTGTACGAGCCAGTACAGCTCGCCGCGGGTGTAGTTCATGTTGAGCTGGCTTTCGGCGACCTCTGCGCCGTACGGCGTGTCGAACTTTCCGAAATCCAGGGTCAACATTCCCTCTTTGCCGCCCGGCCGCCACGAAGCGTAGCCCTGCTTGACGATCGCGAGCCCGATCTGGTTGTCGCAGGTCTCACTCGGACAGGACGCGATCCTCTCGGCGGTCGGACCGAAGCGCAAGCTGAGCGTGGCGCCGACCGGATCGGGGTCGACGCTCGCGTTCACGCCGGCCCACGAGATCGCGAAGCCGTTCGTGATGTCGTAAGCGCGGAAAGCGTTGGTCCCGGTTTGCGGCTTCGGAAAGTTGTAGTTGAGGCTCGCGTAGGCATCGATGAACGCGCCGAACGTGATCGCGTCGTACCACTTGGGGGTCGGTGCCGGCGCTTCGGGGGCCGTTGCCGGTTCGGGCAGCGCGACCGGCGGTGGAGCTGGAGCCATCTCCGGCGGCGGGGGGGGTGGCGTGGGCGGTGGCGCCGGAGGTGGAGCGACCGGAGCCGGTTCGGGTGCGGCCGGCGCGACCGGTGGAGCTGGAGCTGGCGCAGGGGGCGGCGGCGGGGCAGGGG
>Ga0111538_10003907_pt1 | contig 20776 bp, 20 predicted proteins | sample SoiMethybrSBSTD1_FD_79669 | JGI IMG/M metagenome (GOLD analysis project Ga0111538, IMG submission 79669) | Bulk soil microbial communities from a Populus tree surrounding site in Tennessee, USA - Soil MetaG P. TD hybrid SBSTD1 (version 2)... | ecosystem: Environmental > Terrestrial > Soil >... | reverse complement strand
AGGATCGAGACAATCTGCTCAACCGAATACCGCTTCCTCTTCATGGCAAAATGACCTCCTTCAAGGGTCAGTTCGCCGAAAAACTAACATCAATCCTGGACCACTTTTCCAATGTCACTTCAGCTTGATGCTGGAGCTGGAGCTGGACGGCTCGCTTCGAGTAGTAGTCAACGTTCCAGATCCTGCAATGCCTGCACTGCACGAGTGCCTGTTTGCAATGGGCGAGATCCGGGATAGGCAGACCGCCGTATCCGCAAGCGCGACGCACCATTGAGGATTGGGGTCGGAACGATTCGCCAAGGATGCTGTTTGCCGTATCGCATAGACCTTGACGCGCCCGATATCACTCCATGAATATCGGCGGCGGGCGGCGAAATCTGACCCATGCCTACACATGGGCGGCTTCGCCGCTCCTTCCTTTCCCGGAACGATTTTTACGAACGATTGCGGTGATAACACCCCTGGGTTCCGCCGGTATAAGAAGCACTACCGGTCGCTGACGGCGTAGCCTACGCGGCCTTCAGGTCTTCGATCTTGTCGGCCTCTACGTAGATCGCGTTGATCTTCCGCGCTCCAGTGTTGTCGTCCCTTTCCGCTTGATTGTTGTCGTGGATTCCAGTTAGCGGCTTGGCATGCGCGGTCACTTTGACGGTCTTTGCCTCATAGTCATACTCGATGCGATAGTGCGACGGCTTATCCCGACCTGTGTTGTCCGTCCGTCGGACGGCATACCTTTGATCGGTGCCGGTATCGATCAGCTCTCGTTTCTTGCCATTAGACTTGCCCAACAATGCATTCACACATACCGAGTAAGACCAAGAGAAACGCGAGCCGGCCGGAGCGTCGAGTTATCCGGCCGGCTCGTCGTCGAACCGATATCACCCGCAAGATACCAGCTCTGTACCGCGGCAAAGGCCACTCAATGGACGAGTAAAGTGGCACCTCGCCGCTGCCTGATCGATAGCACGTCATTTCCGCGGGCATCCCGAACCGCTATCGGTGAGTCGAGCCGCCCGGCCCATTCCGTCGCACCGATACGTCTTGGGTAGGGACTGTGTCGGTGGTTCAATCAGATTGAGCAAGACATGAACATGCACATAGCAGCGGCGTTACAACGGAGTACCTGGCCTATACTTTCGGAAATCTTCGGCAAAGGAAGGAGCGGCCAAGGCGCCCAAGCTGCAGGGGCGGACCTGGACGCTTCGCCTGCGGCCGATACGCATCTGGGAAGGTGGGCGGGTCTCGCTGCACGCAATGCGGCACGGTGACGCCTCCGTGCGGGTCATTCGCAGCGAGACTAAGTCATCGCTGTTGAATCATCGCCGATGCGTTGAGGGCGCCTATGACTACTTATCGGTGCTTGATATTCGATCAAGAGGACAAGGTTCGAGAGCTTTTCCACGTGGAAGTTCATAGCGTCGCGCAGGCGCTGGCTCGTGCGCAGATCAGATCTTCGCCCTCAACGCCGGTCATTGAGGTTTGGTGCGCAAGGCGACTTCACGGCCGCGTGACCTTTGGTCAGTCGTCTTCGGTTGAAACCATCAGCAACGACCGCGCCACTGAGCCACGCGAATAACCGCCTTATCCACAAAAGTACCAACTTAATGATCTATTGACTGAATATATTGAGGTGCTTCCTGTTTTCAGTGGGCCACTTTGCCCTGGAAGGTGCTGATGGGTGGCTACCGCTTTTATCTTTTGACCGAAGACTACCTGATAAGTTCCTCGGTCGATATTGCGTGCGCGAACGACGCAGAAGCGATGGTGTTCGCGGGGAACCTGCTGCAAAACTCCGAGGCATTCCCGATGGTCGAAATTTGGAACGGCCCACGCCTTGTTGGACGGTGCCACGACTGGAGGCTGGGGCTTCCGGAAATTCGTCAAAGCCTCGGTCATCAGTCGGTTCCGGCCAGCCGATGCCTCGGGGACGAGCCTGGGTCATGCCTCTATAAGCCAATTGGGAGATTATTCATTCCTCGTTCGTCCGCGGTAACATCACAAATTTCTCGGGACTGAATCCGGCGATCGATTGTTCTCGTCGTATTCGACCGAGGGCGTGCCCCGACTGTCATTTCACGCCTGCCACAGTGGTCTGCGTTTACGGCGCGAACACTGGCCCCGGGGATGAGCGCACGCCTTCGGCGGATATCAGCACGAAAGGAAAGAGTCATGGCACAACGATGGAGAGACGACGAGGACGAGCGCCGGCGTCGGGAGCGTGAAGGCTCCGGCGGCGAATTCGGACGCGAGCGCGGCTACGGCCAGGAACGCTACCAGGAAGACCAGCGTTCCGGCAGCGACTACGGGCGTGGCGGTTCCGAGTGGGGCGGCAGTAATCGGGGCGGACAGCGCGGCCCGTCCGAGGATTGGGGCCGGCGCGAGGAATACGGTGGCGGCCAACGTTACGGCGAGGATCCGTACGGCGGCCCGGGACGCCAGGGCCAGGGTTCGCAGGGCGGATATGGCGGCCAACGCTACGGCCAGGAATATGGCCGCGGCCACCAGGGTTCGGAGCACGGCGGCTATGGCGGCCAGCGCCCTAGCCAGGACTTTGGCAGCGGCTATCCGGAAATGGAGCGCGGCGGCTATGGCGGACAGGGCTATGGCAGCCAGGGCGGGGGCCAGGGCCAGCAGGGCCGCTGGCCCGGCCAGAACTATGGGCAGGGCTATGGCCAGCCGGAAGGCGACCGCAGCTACCAGCAGGGCTACGGGCGCGAGCGCGGCCGCAGCTGGTCGGGCGAGCATGAAGGCGGCATAGGTCAATTACGCGGCGGCTACGGCGGCAGCCAGTATGGCGGCAGCTTTGGCTCCGAGGTCGCCGGCGGTTATTCCCGCCAGTACTCTGGCCGAGGACCGAAGGGCTATTCGCGCTCCGACGACCGCATCAAAGAAGACGTCTGCGATCGGCTGACCGACGATGAGTCGATCGACGCTTCGGAGATCGAGGTCAAGGTCAGCGGCGCCGAGGTGACGCTGGCCGGCACCGTCGACAGCCGCGAGGCGAAGCGCCGGGCCGAGGACTGCGCCGAAGCCATCTCGGGCGTCAAGAACGTACAGAACAACCTGCGCGTTCAGGACAAAGCCTCGAGCATGAGCGAGACCAGCTCGACCTCCGGCAGCACATTGAGCGGCAAGTCGAGCAAGACCGGCAGCGGCATGTCGTCTACCTAGCGGCGACTCCGTAACGTTGAATAGGCGCCAACGCGCCGAGCCCCACGTCGCCACTAGGCGCCGTGGGGCGTTTTCGTTGTTCGCCCGCCTCCTTTTCTCATGACGCAAGTTGCCCACTCGATACCGAATGCGGGGAGCCGACCTCCATTCAATATAAGGCGGATGTATTCCTCCACTGGTATTCACCTTCAGGTTGAGACCTCGTGGAGTTCAACGTTCCATCGAGACGCGGTCCTTGATCTGAACGTTGTGGTTACGCCAACAGGAAGAGAGCGACAGCGACGATGGCTCCAATAGCGGCAATCAGATAGACAAGGAGCAGCCAGGACAGGTCTCGTCTTGGGTCCGAGGGTTCCATCTTGGATGCACGACGCTTCGACGCCTGGGACAACGAAGCATCGAACGGGTCATTGAAGAGACCGCTGGAACCGATCGGCTCGCGAGTTGACGCCAAAAACTCAGCCATCAGCGACTTTACGTCCGCCTCGCTCTTCGACTCAGCTTCGCCCTTTGGGTGCTCAGCGTTGCTGGGGTGGCTCTGTGACCACCTGCCTTTCAGATATCTGGCTCCGCTACTTCGTTGCGAAAGTTGATGCACCGGTTAGCAACAGCGAGTATGTGCAAATGTTCGCTCAGTACACGATCCGCACTAATGTTAGGTTGTCGCAGTTGGTCTGTGCCGACTTCCAGTTTTCATGCCTCCTTGGACAATTGCTTGGCGCAATTGTGAGATCCTGGTCTCATCCTTACTTCATGGCGATCGCCACCATCGGCTTTCTCGCTTCGATGTTGCTTCGTCGATGGCGCTGGGTGTTCTTGACAGGAGTAGGCGCCGGCATTCTTCCATTGGTGCTCCTATTCGCAATGCTAACCGATAGCGAAGAAGCATCAATCCTGTTGACCGGCCGGGTGCTTCCTACTCTGCTTGGTGGCGTCATAGTCTGTTCGATCGGATGGTTATTCGGACGACTCCTCCTTCGCCTTCGGCGCGACGCGTGGAATAAATAGTGCCAGAGCCGTTCCAGGTCTCTCCAAGAGCTTGCTGCCACGCCCAGTCTGGCAGACAATATGCCGTGTTCAGGAGAGCCGGCATGCTTCTGCGAAGACTGAAGATCACGGCGGCTGCCTTCGCTATCGCGTTTGCACTCGCCTATAGCGCATCAACCAGCGTGTCAGAGACGCCAATTTGGAAGCCCGTGCCGCCCGGTGACGAGATCCAATGGGCCACTTGTTGCGATCCGCGTTTCAGCGGCCAGGAATGCGGCAGAGTGGTCGAAGCGAACCGTCTTCCCGATGGAACCATATTGGCGAAATGCGATAGCGGCGAAGTGTTCCGCATCGCATTCATGGATGAAGCGCCGATCGCCGTGATGTGCGCTGACGCTGAGAAGTACGGAATGAAAGCTTGCCAGTAACTCGCTGTCCGCTGCATGCGATTCCCCGTCCTCATTTCCATCGTCGTCTTGATCCTGGCAACGTCCGCCGCCATCGCCGACCGCATTCACCCGGAGTGAATCGCTCGCCGTCGTTCTTATCGCAGGAACAACGGCTGCCGCCTCGCCAATAGCGATTGGGCATGTCATGTTCCGATAGCGAATATCATCAGGACACATCCAACAATGGCAACAGCCAATGCAACCACAATGAGACCGAACCCGGCGACTTCGCTAAGGGGTAATGAGAAAGGCACTCGGATGAATCCTGCCAGGCACGCGGCTCTCGAGATTCCGATAATCACGAGCGCGATTCCAGCGTAGCGCCTGCTGCCGTGGCGAAGCAGAGGCGAACACGATGGCCGCGGCGGGCTGCATCGATCGCCTCAATGGTGCGGCCGGCGCACCTGGGGACGCAGCCGGCCGCTGGTGGCGTTCCCCTCTTAGAGGCGGAAAGCTTGCGTTAACAGGCGGTGTTCCGCTTGGTTCCTGCCCTGAAAGCGACTAGGTAAATTGCCAACAAACAGGAGGCGGCGAGCGGTCAGGAAGACCAGTTCCCGCCCCTGAAAGCAGGTTTGCCAGCCGCGCCAACGAGACGCGACCGTATGTGCTATGCGGCCTTTAGGCGATTGGCCAGTTTTCGAGGATGACCTCTGTGCTTGCAATCTCAATCTGCTGGCTGAAGCGCTTGTGATAGAGAGTCATGAGCGCATCATGACACTCGTCGGACGAACTGCAGACCGCGTCAGACGCGATGACGACCCTGTATCCGAGGTCAACCGCATTAATGACTGTCGCCAGGACGCAGACGTCCGTCTCTGCCCCGCTCACAATGAGTGTCGAACAATGCCTTTCAGCCAAGAAATTCTGAAGTCGGCTGTTGGGAAACGCCGAGTACCGCGTCTTATCTAAGACCGCGGCCGGCGGTGTGTATTTCCTGAGATCGTCCAACAGCTCAAGAAGGCGGGGATTGATGAAGTCACGAGTTACGTGTCTCCATTTTTCATAGTACTGCCGCCAAGCGCCTGGCATGTCCTCTGGCGACTTCGGCGGAATGAAGCGCGTGAAGATGGTTGCTTCCGGTCGCCGCTCAATCAGGCGAATTTGTCGCTCCAAAGCCGATTCAATCCACGGCGTGGGCCACGGGCCGTCGGGCGCAAGCAACCGCTGCATATCGAGACAAAGATGGACCGACAAGCCCAGCAGAGGACCGTGGAGATGCGGTTCGGTCATTTCATACTTGCCGGTGAGGCTCACAATGGCAATGGAGGGAACAGCAGCAGCCGGTGGGCGTTCCCTTAACGCTAGTTTCCACGTTTAAGGGGGGCTCGCGCCATGAACCGACCTGCATATAAAAAAGACAGGCACAAGGACGTTGGCCGCGCTCTGGCAGTGCAGGATTTGCAACTTCTCCTCAGCGCAGAACCTCGGTTGGCCGAAGCATTCCGGGTTCTGGCACGGCACGCAAAAGCCAATGAATTGCGAACCTTCTGCAAGGAGGGCGTGAGCTACACTGTTCGACGAGTCGGCCGGATCAAAATGGCGCTCAAGAAACTTGATGCTCCCCTGGAGCCCAGACGATCATCGGGTTTGGACGGTCTTATTAGGGACGCCAAACGGTCCGCTGCCAGGACCAAGACCGGGGAGGCCGACGTCGCCATCCTGGCTGCCATCGAACGGATCTCGCACTTCGGTCTGGCAATCTATACGACAATCGATCGGCATCTTCGCCTTGCTGGTGCTCCGGAAGCTCGTCGCCTTTTGACCCCCTCAACAAAGGAAAAGCGAGAGGCCATCGGCGAAATGAGCAGGATGGCGAGAAAGCGCCTGCTTCCCCGCCTCAAGCGCCTCTGATCCCGGTCCACTCAGATGAAGACGCATGCCGCCACGACTGTCGGAGCTAACGGTCGGGACTCGAGCGGTCGGCAGCGTAGGGGGTTGCTTCGAACGCTTGGCCCCGGGTTAATCACCGGCGCGGCCGATGATGATCCAAGTGGTATAGCCACCTACAGTCAGACGGGTGCGCAGTTCGGATATTCACTCGGTTGGCTGATGATCATCAGCTATCCGATGATGGTTATCGTCCAGGGTATCAGTGCGGGCATCGGTGCGGTGACGGGGGCTGGCATCGCGGAAAACCTTCGGCGCCACTATCCACCCTGGATGCTTCGTTCGGCCGTACTGCTGCTGCTCGTCGCCAATGTCTTTAACATTGGCGCTGATCTCGCCTCCATGGGTGCTGCGTTGCAGCTGGTCCTCGGTGGGCCTCATCACGTCTATGCGCTGGGATTCGCAATGGTTTGCGTTCTCCTGGAGGTTTTCGTCACCTATGCAAAATATGTCAAAGTGCTGAGGTGGCTCACACTGTCCCTATTCGCCTACGTAGGAGTAGTGTTCATAGTCCATTTGCCATGGGGAACAGCCCTCTCCAGGTTGGTCGTACCGACATTCAGCCTGGATGCCGATTTTTCCATGGCCGTGGTGGCCATACTGGGCACGACCATCAGTCCCTATCTTTTCTTCTGGCAAGCTGGAGAGGAGATGGAGGAGCTGCGTCGGCGCAAAAGGAAACCGCTGATCGAAACCCCTGTGGCCGCTCCTCGTGAACTGAAGCGCATCAGGATCGACACACTTGTGGGCATGGCATTTTCCAACCTGATTGCGCTCTTCATCATGTTCGCGACGGCAGCGACGCTCCGTGTCAACGGTGTCACAAAGATCGAATCATCTGCTCAGGCGGCGGAGGCTCTGCGTCCAGTTGCAGGGAACTTTGCGTTTCTCCTGTTCGCCCTGGGAATTATCGGCACGGGCATGCTCGCCGTGCCGGTGCTAGCCGGATCAGCAGCCTATGCCGTCTCCGAGATGTTTCGGTGGCGCGAAGGCCTGGATCAACGTCCGAGCAAGGCAAAAGCGTTTTACGGCGTAATCGCTGCTGCGACCCTGGGAGGAATAGCGCTCACTTTCACACCCCTTGATCCCATCAGAGCGCTTTACTGGTCCGCGGTGATCAACGGTTTGCTGGCCGCGCCACTGATTGCGATCATGGTTGCCATGGGCATGAATCGCAGCATCATGGGAGAACTTAGAATGCCCTGGTGGATGGCGCTGGGAGGTGGGATTACCGCGGTTGTCATGGCGTCCGTGGCGGTGGTCTTCTTCGTCGTTTGAGAATCTGTAAGGTAGATAGGGTGACTTCAACGCGGTAGGACTGCTCGTCCGTAATGGGTTGAATTGACCACGATTATAAGCCGTCGATATCAATGGGAGGGTGCCGGCGAAGTTCACCATAGTGAAGGCTATCAAAAACACTTCGCCCGCCGCGACCTGTAGAGGCACCATCGTCGACATCGCCGAGCACGGACTGGTCGAGGAGTTCAAGACCGTGTCTTCATTTGCCCGCAGACCGGTCAGGACGCAAACCGCAACGCGACGATCATCAGTGAACTGACCGCAGGAGAGCGGCTTTAGAGTTTTGGTTTCCAGTTTGAACTGCTCTTAGCGTGTGATTTCTTTTTCGCACGTGAGGTTGCCGAGCCCGTGTATCGGAGAGCGGTCGCGGCGATCCCACTATTGTTCTGGGCTTCGGATCGACGCCCTACCTGGCCACTCAACTCGGCGGGGATCTGGACGCGCGACGTCTTGCCAACGCCATTGAGGTGGCGGTCCAAAGGATCCCGGAGCGCCACGATACCGCTGTTACCATGCACAAATACTTTCTGCAAACTTCCGACATGAGCTTTCTCGGCCAGGCCGACGAGATGGATGTTCCCACAATTGCTGGCAATACGCCCGCTTGGGGCGCCGGATTGCATTGGACGGAGGGGCGCCTTCTCTGGCATACCGATCGTAAATGCGGGCACTTGGGGACTCGACTATCATACGGTCCTTGAACCCTTACACGCACCCTATGCATTCGGCTCTTCTGGACGTCATTAGCGAAATCGTTACCGAGGTGGTGGGGCCGGGCGATTAGCGGCTACCGAACCTGTGGGGCCTGCCCAAAAGCGGCTGCTGGAAGCCGGCCTTGCGGTGTTGTTCCGTCCAACGTCATCAGCGGCCAGTAGAGGTCGGGCCTGCGATCCCTGAACACGCCCCAATTGGCCCTCATCTCCCGAAGCTCCTCGATCTCGAACTCGGCGGTGATGACTTCTTCCTTGTCCGAGCTTGCTTTCGCGACGATTTGGCCGGTGGGACCGGCAATAAAGGAACGGCCCCAGAAAGTCGTCGAGCCGAGATCACCCGTCTCTTGTCCAATCCGGTTCGACACAACCAAGGGCGTGAGATTGGCGGCGGCGTGTCCCTGCATGGTGATTTGCCAATGGTCGTGGCAGTCCGATCCAATGCCAGTGGGATAGAATAGGAAGTCAGCGCCCATGACACACATACATCGGGCCGATTCCGGGAACCACTGGTCCCAGCAGACACCGACGCCAAGATTTCCAAACCTGGTCTTCCACACCTTGAAGCCGGTGTCGCCCTCGCTCGTATAGACCTTCTCGAAACAGCCGGGAGGGCCCATCGGTATATGCGACTTGCGATAGATGCCCAGCTCCCTGCCTTCGTCATCAATCATCATGATAGTGTTGTAGTACGCGTTGTTAGCGCGCTCGAAAAAGTTCACCGGGAGTACCACACCAAGCTCCTTGGCGAGTGCCGCCGAGCGCTGGAGGATTGGGTTGTTCTGAACTGGCATTGCAAACTTGAAATACTCGGGCTTCCAATCCATGAACGCAAAGAAGTGCGTCGCAAACATCTCCTGCAGAAGAATGACGTTGGCGCCCAGCTGCGCCGCCTTCCGAACGACGCGTTCAGCCGTTGCTAGGTTTTCCTCCATGCTCCAGCCACACGCCATCTGAGTTGCAGCCAGTCGAGTGAGCATTTTTCCCCCTTCGTTATACGTCGTGAATGGATGAGGCAGGGCTACATGGAGCTTACGATGCCGCCCTCTCGACCAGGCGTCTAACGGAGACGATCTTGCTTCCAAGAGCGACACCGGATGACTTTAAGACGCCTAGCCGTCAGACGAAAAGACTGGTTCAGCGGTTTCTCGCCCGTCTCACATAATGGATCCCGCGCAACAATTCCTCCAGATAAGGGAGAGCGTTCCCTATGAGCACGCCGACAAGTATGCCGGTAATCTGTGTGGGCGGTAGGGGCTGTATCTTAAGACGAATCGGCTCCGTCCAGATCGCTGAAGGCTGCGAAACCAAGTTGGTGGCGTATCCCCATTTCAAAACTACAACCAGACTAAGCACCGCAACCGGGATCGCTGTCATGAAGTCATGGACGCGCTGCTCCGCCGGCGAAATTTCGCGGCGCACAGGTGCATATCTGATATCAAAATAGACGGTCGCTTCGTGAATGAGAAAACATAGAAAGATCACGAACAGGGCCGGCTCATTGAGCTCAAAAAACAAACCAAGAAGGATTGCAGTGCCTGCTTCAAGCAGGAGAAGAATATGAAATATCGATTCCCACGGTCCGCATCGCGCAGCGATATTAGAGCGTCTGTGGCAGATCCAGTCGAGAAATCCGGCGGCGATCCACGCTGGTAGGAGACACCAAAGGATTAGCTTAGGGATAATCTCCAAAATGCGCCTCCAGCTCACGCAGCTTTTCGTCCTGCGACCATACGCGATAGTAAGCTACATACGGCCTTTCTGTGGAGCGCCTTTGCTTTTCGGGAACCGGCACGGATCATATCATCAGACGGCACTATAGATCGCCGAAGCAGCGACGGTCCTGAACGTGACCGAGTAGCGCAGACTGGCCATCGGTAGAATGCTATGTTCCCATACAGCGCCGGCCGCTCCCTGAAGAAGGTATGCTGAGCAAGGCTGGAGGGTCGTGGTCATTCGGTCCCACCCTTCACCGAGCTTGCGCCTGAAGCGGAAGCGGCATTCGGATCCCAATGAAACTCCTATGACCTCTCCAAAGACTGATCGATCGCGATGCCAGCCGATGCCCGCCCCGGGTCACCTCGGTATCGGGCCGGTACCGATGATCAATACCTTCCTTGGCACTCTGATCGGCTACCTGACGCTCACGTTTCCGCTCGTGATCCTGCTGCAGCTGTTCAGCCTGATGTTCGTCGACCGACGCCTCGTTGAGGCCGCGCACAATCTGCAATGCGGGCGCCTGCGCACCGTATTCGAGGTGATCGTTCCCTCGGCATGCATCGGCCTGGTGATCGCGGCTCTGTTCTGCTTCATCCTCACCTTCGGGGATTTCGTCAGCCCGCTCTATCTCGGGGGCGGCGCCGAGGCGACGCTGCCGATCCTGATCGCCGATACGACCAAGTCGGGCCAGCAATGGCCGCGCGCCGCGGCGATTGCCCTGACCATGATCGCAACGCTGCTGGCTGTCGCCTTCGCAGCGATCGCCTTTGCCTATCGGACGCGCGGCAAATGAATGCGGATCGCCTCATCGGCTGGCTGCTGCGCCTCTATGTGCTCGGGGCGCTGCTGTTCATCTTCGCGCCAATTGTCGCGAGCTTCGTGTTCTCGTTCAATTCCGATCGCTTCCCGTCGCTGCCGCTTGGGCACTTCACCACCGAGTGGTACGGGGTGACCTTCACCGATCCATTGGTGCTCCAGGGCTTCCGCAACTCCCTGCTTGTGGGCGTCACTGCCGCTTTCTTCGCGACCACCCTGGGGTTTGGCGCCGCCTACGTCGACTATCGCTTCAACTTTCTGGGCAAGAAGCTGTACCTCGCTCTGGCGCTCTTGCCGCCCACCATCCCCGTCAATCCGCTGCGCGCCTTCGCTGTCGGTGACAGTGTTTCGTTCGTGGTGCCGGAAGACCGCGTGCGCATACTGCCCAAACCGGACATGACGGGTGAGAACTGCCTGCCGGTCAGGGTGATTGGCGAAGAGTTTGTGGGGGCGAATATGCGTCTGTATGCCGAGGCCGATTCGCAGCAGGAGATCCGCCTGTTGACATCGCACGATTCACGGTCCGGATTGGCGTACCGGCCTGATCGCGTCGCGCTAACTTGGGATCCAGACGACGCTTACGTGCTTCCAGATTAGGCAGATGCCCGAAGCTCGCGGCAGAACAAATGGCAGTACTGAACCTCCCATCGTATCAGGCAAGGGTCTTTGCTCGCGTGGACGGCGACTTCTGGAACGAATTTGGCACTTGCCGAATGCCTCGTCCGCGCCTCCAGAGCGGACCCCACATTGTCATCTGACTGGCGGAACAGCGAGTATATCGGCGTCAAGCGAGCGCAAAGCCTCTTCCGTCACGCTTCCCAAAAGCACCTTGATGATTCCAGAGCGGCCATGAGTTCCGATAATCAGAAGATCAGGCATCATCTCTTCCACGACGTCTGAGATGTGCCAACAGGCCGGCTCGCCGTACGGCCCGTTGAGATCGCGTCGAAAAGTCCGTCGCTGCGAGGATTTGCATAAGAGCACCTCTCAGACTACTCCGGGGAGTCTGCGATGGGTCCGCTGTACCTCCAACAACCGACCTACCCAGTTCGAAGCCGTTCGTCTGAGAAGTGCCAGCAAATACCGAAAAATGAACCCAAATCAAGGCGGTAAAGTATTTCGGAGTGGATGCATCTCCCGCAGCGGAGGATGGTCAAAATCGCGGCGCATCCCGAGCCGCTCTATGACTGCTCGCGAGCGGCGGTTTCCGATGGACGTGAAAGATACGACTTCTGAGAGTGCGAGTGTTCCAAATCCGTAGCCTGTGAGAACGGAAGCACTAAATTGAGCCACGTCCTTTGAGATCTTCACGGCAGGCTTCGCTGAAGTGACGCATTATATCCAGTTCCTCGTCCAGTTCGTGGGTTTTCCCGTACATCTCTCGCAACGTTCTATTGGGCTCGAAGTATTCCTTGGCGATTGCGTTAATGATTTTTCTGGCATTCTCGATCACTGCCTGAGAGGACAGAATCCGCATTCGGCTGAGCATCACGTAAAGCCCTGCAAATCTGGAAACGTCCGCGTTGTCCTGCGCACTATCGGTGACGAGGGCGTCCCCGTATAGTTTCGAGGCTTCTTCGATGAATGCCTTGTAAAGTTCTAGGCGACGGCTCTTGCTCTCAAGCAGCATCTGTGTCCGAGCCTGGGTATTCTGAGACACCCACGACGCTGCCAGCGAGGTCAAGCCCCCGATAATTGAGCCCGAGAGCGCTGCAATCGCTGATATGTAGGCCGTATCCATGCGTAACCTATCCTTCCAGAATTTGCAGCAAGAAGGGCGCCTATTGTGTAACGCGTCGAGATCGACGCGACAAAACCCACCGCCGGCTACTGCGCCGAAATCCAGACGGTCATGCCGGGCTCGAGCTAGGCCCGCCCTGCTCTGCGGCAACGGTCCGGTGTGATGCAAGGGCGTTCATTCCTTTGGCCGGTGTCCGCAAGTGTGCCGCGCCCCACGGTCACTGTCGATTGGCACAGTCCTGCTGTCCTCAATAGTGACTGAGGATCGGCTGGCCCGCGCCTAGACGCTCGGTAGCACCCTTGGGCCGAGGCTGCGTCTTGGGGATCTTCGGCAGGTCCACCTTGACCTTCTTGTAGGGGATACTGTCGAGCAGGTGCCGGATCAAATTCAGCCGGGCGCGGCGCTTGTCGTCGGCCGGGACGATATACCAGGGTGCCTCTGGCGTGTGGGTGGCCTCGATCATGCGCTGGTAGGCCGCCGTATAGTCCCACCAGCGCCGCACCGATTCGGTGTCCATCGGGCTCAACTTCCAATGCTTGACCGGGTCGTTGATTCTGGCCTCGAAGCGGCGCCGCTGTTCATCCTGGCTGACATCGAGAAAGTACTTAAGCAGGATGATGCCCTCCTTGATGATCATCTCCCGCTCGGACCCGGGGGTCAGCTTGAGGAAACGCTCGTATTGCTCGCTGGAGCAGAAGCCCATCACCCGCTCGACGCCGGCGCGGTTGTACCACGACCGGTCGAAAAGGATGATCTCGCCCGCCGCCGGGAAGTGCGCGACGTAGCGTTGGAAGTAGGCTTGGGTCTTCTCGCGGTCGGAGGGTGTGGGCAATGCCACATGCCGGTAGACGCGCGGACTCGTTCTGGCGGTGATCCGGTTGATCACGCCGCCCTTGCCCGCCGTGTCCCGACCCTCGAAGATCACGATGACGCGTGCCCCCTTGGCCTGGACCCAGGCCTGCAGGCGCGTAAGCTCGACCTGGAGCTTCGCGAGTTCCTTCTCGAACTCCTTGCGGCTCATCTTGCCCGAGGTGGCCGTCGACCCCGCTGTCTTTTGCACCTTCTGCTTGTCTTTCGCCATCTAACAGCGCCCCCTGCCAACCATCCTAAGCGACAATTCGATGACCTTACCTGGAACGGATCTGGCCTGAACAGGGACAGAGGTCGACGACGCTCTGACGATGATTCGAGCGGGTGAATTGCCCCGGGCAGCGCAAACTTGCTCTGCCCTAGTCGTCTGGCCGAATCGTGCCAGATGCCAATCCGCCTTTTTTGACCTCCAAACCGCAGCCTGGCGGCCGCTCACGCAAGCAGCGCTGCCGTGTGGCGGGCTATCATCAGCTCTTCGTTCGTTGGCACGATCCAGGCTCGGATACGCGATGTGTCCGAACTGATACGACCAATGCCAGCGGCGTTGCGGTTGCCGTCCAGCGTGAGGCCAAGCCATGCGCACCCATCTGCCACTTCAGTGCGCGTGGCTGGATCGTTCTCACCGATTCCAGCGGTGAATATGATCCCCTCCAAGCCACCCAGCGCGGCGGCGAGCGAGCCGATTTCACGGATGATGCGTTGAACGAAGAGCGCGATCGCCTCGGCTGCTTCGGGAGCCGACGAAGCACGCAGGGTCCTCATATCCGACGAAATGCCTGAGACGCCGAGCAGTCCGGACTTCCGGTAGATCAGGTCCTCGATGGCACGCGCGTCCAATCCATGCTGGTCCATGAGGTACAGGATCACACCGGGATCAATCGTGCCACAGCGCGTACCCATGATAAGTCCGTCGACCGCCGTGAACCCCATAGTACTTGCGATGCTTCGGCCATGATGAATGGCGCATAGACTGGCGCCATTGCCAAGATGGGCGATAATTAGCCGGGCATCCGCCATATCCAGTGCGACCCGCCGCATCTCTGCCGCAACGTACTCGTACGACAGGCCATGGAACCCGTAGCGCCGCACACCCTCCGCAGCGTATGAGCGCGGAAGAGCGAACGACTGAACAATCGCAGACTGGCCGTAGTGGAAGGCGGTGTCGAAACAGGCCACTTGCGGCAGCTTCGGGGCATGCTCAAGGATTGCGCGAATGGGGGCAAGATTGTGCGGCTGATGTAGCGGGGCCAGAGGAATCAAACGCTCAAGCTCACATATGGCGTCGAGGTCGATGCGGAGTGGGACGCCGTATTTCATTCCGCCATGCACGACCCGATGACCGACGGCGACAACCTTGCTGCCACCGAGCAGTGCGTTCGCGGCCTTTACGATCTCCCGGGTTGCTGCCGCGTGGTCAAAGCCCTCGGGTGGCCACGTCTGCTCGGTAACAATGGCACCCGCAGTGTCGCGGATTTCGAGACGCGGCTTTAGTCCAATGCTTTCAATCTGGCCACGAAAGAGCAGTTCCTCGTTGTCCACACAAAATAGTGCGAACTTGATGCTGGATGAGCCAGCATTGATGACAGCAATACGGTCTGGCATGGACGCTCTCAGGCGACGATGTTGGCGCCGCCATCGACGTAGACGGTGCCACCGGTGACGCGCCGGGCGAATGGGGTCGCAAGGTAGGCGCAGGCGTAGCCGACATCCATAATGTCGACGAGCTCGCCGACAGGCGCCTTGCGCGCCGCTTCATTCAGAAGCAGCTCGAAATCCTTGAGGCCCGATGCGGCCCGGGTTTTCAGCGGACCAGGAGAGATCGCATGCACACGAATGCCCCGCGGGCCAAGCTCGTAAGCAAGGTAGCGGCAGGCTGACTCAAGCGCCGCCTTGACCGGACCCATGACGTTGTAGTTCGGAACGACGCGGTCCGCGCCATAGTAGCTCATGGCGAACATCGTCCCACCTTCGGTCATCAGGGGAGTGGCCAGCTTTGCCATCCGGATGAAGGAGTGACAGGAGATGTCCATCGCCTTGGCGAAGCCCTCTGCGGAGCAATCCAGCAATCCGCCCTCAAGGTCGCGCTTCGGCGCGAAGGCGATGGAGTGCACGAGAATGTCGAGACGACCCCACTTTTCGCGCACCAGCTCGAACACGCCTTCCAACTGCCCGGGGACGGAGACGTCGAGCGGTGCGGTGATGGATGCTTCCATCTCCCGTGCCAAGGGTTCGACATACACACGGGCCTTGTCGTTGAGCCAGGTGACCGCGAGCTCGGCGCCGGCGGTACGGAACGCCTTGGCGCAACCGTAAGCTATCGAGTGATCATTCGCGATACCGACAACCAGGGCCTTGGTCCCGGCAAGTACTGGATTGATGGTATCAGTCATCATCAGCCTCCTATACTATGGCTTGCGCGGCACTGACACGGCGCGCGGCTGCAACTAGCGAGGCGACAGCACACGAAGCAAGTCGAGTGAGGAGCGCGTCCGCACGACTGGTCAGGATGATCGGTACGCGCGCCCCCAGCACGATCCCGGCAGCATCCGCTCCCGCCAGGAACGAGAGGCTCTTGGCCAGCATGTTCCCGGCTTCCAGGTCCGGGACGACCAGCACATTGGCGCGGCCCGCCACGGGCGAGACAATGTGCTTGATCGCCGCTGCCTCGAGGCTGATCGCATTGTCAAGCGCCAGCGGACCATCGAGCAGCGCGCCGACAATCTGGCCCCGATCCGCCATCTTGCACAGGGCCGCCGCTTCGATCGTCGAGGCTACTTTGGAGTTGATCGTCTCCATCGCGCTCAGAATGGCAACACGTACTTCCGGGAACTGGAGTGCCTTGGCCAGGTCGATCGCGTTCTGGACGATATCCACCTTGTCATCGAGACTCGGGGAAATGTTAACCGCGGCATCGGTGATGATCAGAGGGTCCCGGTGACCCGGTACGTCCATTATGAAGCAGTGGCTGATCCGCTTGGCTGTGCGGATACCGATTTCGCGCGCAACGACAGCGCCCATTAGTTCGTCGGTATGGAGGCTGCCTTTCATGAGCGCCTGTGCCCGCCCCTCGCGCACCAGAGCCACCGCGCGAGCGGCGGCATCGTGGCTATGTGCTGCATCGACCAGTGGAAATGCCGAAATATCCACTCCGGCCTTCTCCGCTACCGCCTTCACCTTGCTGGACGGGCCTACCAAGATCGGCTCGATCAGGTTGATCCGGGCAGCTTCGATGACGGATTGGAGCGATACATCATCGCATGGATGCGCGATCGCCGTCGGAACGGCAGGCAAGCCGCGCGCGGCGGCGACCACCCGCTCGTACTTTTCATGGTGGCGTTCAGGCTGCATCTTCGTCTGCCCTGCGGATCTGGTCCGGTGCCGCTCGTCGGCGCGCGGGACGCGCTGACTCGCTGACGTCGAACAGTCCTTCGATCTGGTTCAGCCGGCGCAGGCTGTCCTTCGGCAAGGCTCCGCGGGCCGTCACGATGCGCCGCACGAGATCAAGCATTGCGACGCGCTGTGCCGCATCGGGCGGGAGCAGCTTTGGCAGCGCCGCCACAGCCAGCTCCTGATGCATTAGCAGCATCAGATGCTGCTCCCGGATAATCTCCTTGAACCGGGAAAAGCCGACGTGCGGAGCCTTGTGTTCGGCGGCAACCTGCTTCAGGGCCGCAAAGGTGCGTTCGTCGATGCGGCCTTCTTCCATCCGAATGTAGATCATCGCCCGGACCCCGGCTTCCAGCAAACCGCCCCGATCAATCCGGCTCGCAAGGTCAGCGGAAAGCCGCGCCGCCGCCGTCTCCTGCCCGAGGTCACGCGCCATGCGCCTGCTAGTCATCGGCGTCTCACCGCCTAAACCAACCAGCGCCTGGAGCATTGGCGATCCATATATCCCAAGAAAAATGGACTCTTGTAACGTATCCCGCATTGTGGTCCAGGCATCGAGCCCCTGTACAATCCATCTGGACGCTTCCTGCTCGAGCGCGGTGAAAGGATTGTCGGGCTTCGCAGGATGGCGGTTGGACCGAACCATATCGGCCCACGCGCCAATGGGTTGCATGAAAGGGTTCTTATCGCAGAACAGCTCGAAACGCACGCGGTTCGGATGCACATGCCGTAAGAACTCTGCGCTTTCCGGACTGGCAATCGCTCTGACAGCCGGCGAGACGAACCGGCGATAGAGCCCCAGATTGATTTCCGACACCCGCGCGACCGTCGCGAAGCGTTGATCATCCTCCGGCTTGTTCTCGCCCAGGGCCCGAATGTCATCGAGCGTGCGTTTCTCGAGCTGGAACAGGTAGTTGCCGCCAATCAATTCACGATGCTCGGTATGTTCATCCGGCTCGGTAATGACGGCTTCGTAGAGACCGGGCGGCATCAAGTCGATCAGGTCCATGGCTTGTGCAAACTCGCCATGCTCCTTGGAAGCCACCTTGCCCGAGACGAAGATGCCAAGATGCCCGATGCTCTGGTGCAGGCAGTAGACGATCGTCTGGCCAGCCTCAATGATTTCCCGCTCGTGCTCATAGAGATCGAGAATCCAATGCAGCGCCTGCTGCGGCGGTGTTATGTCGTCGCCCCAGGAACAGAACACGATGATTGGCGAACGGATCTCGCGCAGGTCGACCCGTACGCCTTGCGCCGTTCGCAACTGCCCGGATGAGAGCTTGTTGCCAACGAATAAATCGTCGGTAATGGTCTGCATCTCCTCCGCATTCTCCAGCACCGGGCTGCCCCACCATTTCTCGAACTCCAGAAAGCGCTCACCCTCCGTGTCGATCTTTGAATAGACGTTGTACGGCTTCGTCCACAACGCGTTGGATGGATGCATGGCCTCGAAGTTCGCGACCAAGTTGGCGCCGTCGAAGATGCCGTTACCAAGATCGCCGGCCAGCGCAGTGAGCCAAGTGCCGCCCAACAAGCCGCCGAGATAGCGCATCGGGTTCTTGCCGCGAACGCCTGCCCAATAGGAGAGTGGTGAGCCAACAAGCATGATCGGCCCTGGCAAGTCCGGGCGGATTGCCGCCGTCATCATGATCTGCCATCCGGCCTGGCAGTTCCCGATGAGGACTGGCTTGCCCTCGGCTTTCGGGCTGAGGGATATCACCTCTTCGACGAAGCGTGCTTCGGCAGCGCATACGTCCTCGATCGTCTGGCCGGGCATGGGCTCAGGCAGGAATCCGACGAAATAGCAGGGATGCCCAGCTTGGAGAGCGACGCCGATCTCGCTGTCGTGCTTCATGCCGCCGATGCCTGGCCCGTGTCCGGCCCGCGGATCGAACACGATGAAGGGCCGTTTGCGCGGATCGACACCAGTCCCGGCAGGCGGAACGATCCTCACCAGGGCATAGTTCACCGGCCGCTCCAGCTTGCGTCCATCCAATACAAGCTCGGCGGCAAAGGTCAACACATGTGGCGCTGTCTGTTCCGTGCGCTCAACATAGTTGTTGCCGCGCTGACGCAGCACATCGAGCGTCAGGACAGAGCGTTCCCAGGCATCGCGCCAGTACTCCTGTCCAGCAGTGAACATTGCCAACCCGGGTGCCCATGTCCGTTCCAGTTCTTCCATGATTTTCGTATCTCCTTTAGAGCGTTCTTTCGATGGTGCTCGACCCTATCGCAGCCGGCAACAAATCGGACCAACGTGCCAATTCCAGCACAGCATCAGACTGCCTGGCAGTAACCTGCACCCAGCCTTGACAATCGCATGACAGCTGTTTCCGCAGCTACGGTTTGCCAGGCACGGTCTCGGCCAGATTCGTAGGTGCCCTTGTCCGCGTGGATCTCGCCGCATTGAACCGACTTCTGCGAGCCGCGGCATTCTTACTCGCCATCACGGAAACACCTTTTGGGCGATAGGCAGCATACCGTATGGAATGCGGCAATCAGATGGCCTGGCGCCCTTGGTGCCAGCGGGGCATGGTCGAGTTCAATTCTTGCACTTTCACCAGACCAAGTAGATTCCAACAGTGCCAGGCATCCCGCCCGGATAGTCCAAGATCTGGGCACGTACCTTATAGCCGTGCGGTTTCAGGTTCCTTTCGTAGAACTCGAAAGCGCGCTTTGCGGATCCGGTCAGCGACGTCGGCCAGTCAGGCTCCAGGTTGTTGATTTTGCGGCCATGATCATCGAGATAGCTCGCTGGAAACTGGAAAGCCAACAGTTCGGTTTCGCCCTGCTCAGCGAGCTGGCGCACCGTTACCATGAGGCGCTCTAGCGCGTCTGCAGGAGGTTCGCTCGACATGAAGGCGTCGTGCAGACTCTTCTTCTGCTCCTCTTCCAAGCTCACTTTGGCGAGAGCCTCTTTCGCCTTCGCCATGGCGGCGTCCTCGCTGATCTCGTGCAGCTGATCGGGGGTCAGCACGGTTGGCTTAGCATGGTTTGAAATCGGTTCGTTGCGGTTCTGCATTTGCTTCTTCTCGTCCTCTCGGAGATGCGTGCTATTCGATCGGGAAACTGGCCCTGGGATGCGCGGCTCGCTCTCTTCTTGGCGATCAGCCGTGCAAGGAGGCGGGCTTACTCAATGGCATGGTCGCCTTATCTCCAGTCGCACGCAAAACAAATTGATGACATTTGGACATGGCCTGCATCAAGTCAGGGATTCCACCTAGCTGCCGGATGGTGACTAAGCTCGCGTGATGCGGGTTGATCATTTTGATCCCCTGTCTGTGGAGTCATGCGTCCTCAGCATGCCTCGTTGAGGTGATCGGGTCGCCGCGCATACGCCGACAATTACCTCATCGATGTGAAGTGCGGCATCATCATGGATGTCGAAGCCTCGCGCGCTGTCCACCAGGCGGAGGTTGGGGCGGCCAGAACCATGATCGACCGCACCGCCGATCGCTTCGGCCTCCGTCCGGAGCGGCTCGCGGGCGACACCGCCTATGGCTCGGCGGAGATGCTGAACTGGCTGGTTAAGGAGCGGCAGATCGCACCGCACATTCCCGTCATCGACAAGTCGGCGCGCCGAGATGGCACCTTCGCGCGCGAGGACTTCCGCTACAACCACGACAGCGATACCTACACTTGCCCGGCAGGAAAGACCCTCACCACAAGCGGCACGCTGGTGAACGACGGTGCGACGTTGCTCTACCGCGGCAGCACCCTGGATTGCGGCGCTTGCCAGT
>Ga0111538_10003905_pt1 | contig 20781 bp, 21 predicted proteins | sample SoiMethybrSBSTD1_FD_79669 | JGI IMG/M metagenome (GOLD analysis project Ga0111538, IMG submission 79669) | Bulk soil microbial communities from a Populus tree surrounding site in Tennessee, USA - Soil MetaG P. TD hybrid SBSTD1 (version 2)... | ecosystem: Environmental > Terrestrial > Soil >... | reverse complement strand
TCGTGCTGCTTGTGATCGACGCGATCAACGACTTCACTTTCCCGGAGAGCGATGCGGTGCTGGCCGCCGCCGCCCCCATGGCTCGGGCCATACACCACCTCAAGCAGTCGGCTCGCCGCCTCGGCATCCCCACGGTGTACGTGAACGACAACTTCGGTCGGTGGCGGTCCGACTTCCGGAGGCTGGTGGCTCACTGCCTGGGCTCCCGCGCGCGAGGACGCGCGATCACGAGGCTTCTCCGGCCGAGCCACTTCGACTACTTTGTGCTCAAGCCCAAGCATTCGGGCTTCTACTCGACCACTCTCGATCTCTTGCTCGAACACTTGGGCGCCCGCACGTTGATCCTCACCGGATTGCTCGCCGACAGCTGCATTCTGTTCACGGCGCAGGACGCTCACATGCGCGGATACCACCTGATCGTTCCCGAGGATTGCATCGCCTCCCGGGCTCCGAGCGACACGCGCCGGGCGGTGACGCAGATGCGGCGGACGGTTCAGGCGGACACCCAGCCCTCGACGGCGCTGAACCTCCGCACCGAGCTACGTCGCGCGCGAGGTCGGAGAGCGTAGGCTGGAGGTCGCCCCCGACGCTCAGGCGCCGCCGCTTCGACGTCGGATGACGCTGACGCTTCCGTCGGCCTCGATCCACGCACCCTGGACCTGGCCAACGTCGTCGATTCCCTGCTTTCGGAGCTGGGCCATCAATTCGTCGCGTGTCATGAGCTCCCGGCGGAGGCCCGCGGCGAGAATGCGGCCGTCGCTGACAAGGCGAGCGGGCGGGGTGCGTAGAAGCCGATGAACGAATGCCGATCGGTAGCCGAGCCAATCCAAGGCGGCGCTCCACGCAAGAATCGTGACGAGCAGAACGAACCCGTCGCTCACCGCGTGGTGCGGCCCTGCCATCGCGTTCTGCGCGGCGTCGGCCAGCAGCAGGATCACGAGCAGATCCGGCGTGCCGACGGTGCCCGTCTCACGCGCGGGCGTGATGCGGAGCAGGACCACGAGGCCGAGATAGAGCAGGGATCCCCGTACGAACGTCTCGAGAATTGGCGCTTGCGGAGCCAACACGTCCACCCAGTCGACGGAGCCGAAAAGTTGGTCCATGGACAACGCTCGATCTAACTCGCCTTTCTCATCCGATTGCGCTCCTGCTTCGCCCGAGCGGCACCGATGGCCGTCTTGACGTCCTTCTCCTCCTCGGGGGGCGGAAGGACGGCGGGCATGCCGAGCGCCTGGATCCAGAGCTCTCGACTCCACCCGGTCGTGTGGTACAGGTGCTCGTCCTCTTGATCCTCCACTTCCTTGTGGGCTTCCCGTAGCGCCTTGGCCGTTTCGCCCTTGGCCTTGCTCGCGAGCATGCCGATCAGCTCCCAATCGAGGTGATCCTTCGTCTCGGCCAGCACGACGCACTCGGCGGCGACGATTTCGGCCGCCTCGGGCGGACCGCTCTCCAGCGCCATCTCCATCGCCTTGACCAGCGATTCTCCGATGTGCCGGGCGACCGCGCGGCCCGGGGTCTCCGTCTCCGGATCGAGACCAAGCTTGGCGCAGACCTCCTGGACGATCTCCACGTGTCGCTTGGTGTGCTCGAGGTATTCTTCCCACTCTTCCTTGAGATCTTCGTTCTGAACGCAGCGCAGCGCCGTCTGATAGACCTCGACGCCGCCCAGCTCGACCTGTAGCGCTTGGTACAGCAACTCGTGTATCTGCTCCTCATGCATGGTGCCGACCTCCTACTGGGCCCTCTGGCAAACTTCAGACCAGTCACATGATTGGAAGCGCCAGCGGGAGGCGCTGGCCGGCAGGCGGAATGAGGCACGACTCGGCGAGCTGAACTGGTTCGCGGAACCGGCCGAGACGGGAGTCGGGTGATCTGGGTAGGTCGGTGTCGGGGAGTCCTGACGCTGAAAGACGACCGACCTCAGACACCGGGCGGTCGGCGCAACTGGCAGAGCTACGTCGCTGGGTGACTCTCGCTGGCGGCGGGGCACTCGGCGCAGAAGGTCCACTCCCAGGTGCCGGTCTTCGACCTCATGACAGGTGACACCAGGTGATCGGGAAACTCGGCAGCGAAGTCATCTCGCTCAGCGCATATCTCGCGGTAGGTGCCGTGACCCGCAAAGCGCAAGGGATCGGCATGGCGGCAGCGGAGGGGCTCGGTCGCACCGGAGTCGCTGGCGCCACCGATACTGCGGCGTCGAGTCACCAGGAACCGCGAGCGGTCCATGGCGACATGGCTCAGGGCGATTCTGTGCTGCGATTCGATCAGGAGCCACTGGCTCGACTGGCTCGACCGGGCGGCTTCTCCAACAATCATCTACCTGGAAGTTGCTCTTCTCCGTGTCCAGGGTCAAGGAGAAGCGGGTGTCCGGTGATCAGGCTCCGAGCACGTGTCGTGCGATCTCCTGAGCCAGGAAGGCGGGGTCGACCGGCTTGGCCAGGAACGCGCTGAAACCCTGTCGCAGCGCGTGCTCCCGGTGCTCGGGGACATCGTAGGCCGTCAGCGCAAGCGCAGGGGTCTGCAGCGCCATCGAGCGAGCTTTCTCCAGCAGCTGGAAGCCGTTGAGCCCGGGCAGGACGAGATCGATCACGAGGATATCGAGCGTGCCCTCTTCGAGTGCCCGGAGGGCTTCCTTGCCGGTGGCGACCGCTCGCACGATGGCGCCGCACTCGGTGAGGTAGCGTGACCACGCGTAGCGCGTGGGCTCGTCGTCCTCCACGACGAGGACCGTGATCCCTTCGAGACGGGGCCGGTCGGCCGCGCCGCGAAACAGAGGTCGCCGTCGATCCAGCACGGCGCGGGAGGAGGTGAGCAGCCAGCGACTCGACGCCACGCTGGCCTCCGCGCGCTGACACCTGGCCATCGTGCTGTTCCAGGACGCCTTTGCTCGCGCCACCCGCTCGTCGACAGTCAACGCCGGCGACTCAGCGCGGGTAATTTTCACACTCGGAGCGTAGCAGTCCCCGCCCGGGGGCCACGAGGGGCAGCAGGGGTGACTCGACCACCGCGGAGAGTCAGAGTGACAAAAGATGGCTCAGACGCGCTAGGACGACGACTAGTCCGCTACGGCGAGCGACGAGCCTGGTTCGACCACGCCGCCGACGGCCAGCACGCAGAGCGCCTTGGCGATGTCGGCGATGGTCAGGGCGCAGTCGACATCGTCTTCCTTGATCGCGCGGATGGGCATCGTGGGAAACTGGGCCTCGTCCGGGCTCTGGACGAGTGAAATCCCGCCCGAGTGCTTGATCTCGATGAGACCGGAGACGCCATCGCCGCCCATTCCCGAGAGCAGCACGCCCACCACGCGTCGGCCGTAGGTCGCGGCCGCGCTCCGAAACATGGGGTCGATCGCCGCCGCGATCGAGGCGCACGATGCCATCGTCGACGATCATGTGCTGGTCGCGCGGCGCGACGTAGACGACGCCGCGGGTCAACGGCGCACCATCGGCGGGCTCCAGCACGGCGAGACTCGCGCGGCGGCCGAGCACCTCAGCCAGGCTCGTCTCGTGAAACGGGCTGCGGTGCAACACAACCATCACCGTCGCCGCGAAATCGGCGGGCAGCTGCTGAAACAAATCAATGATGGGCTGGACGCCTCCGGCCGACGCGCCGATGGCGACGACATCTCGCACGAGACCTTCCGCGTTGATCGTGGCGATGCTCATGGATCGTGGGCTCGGGTTGTGTGCCGGGTCGCGCGCCGCGTGTGCCATCGGTGTCCGGCTCGACCGCTGTCAGGTCCACCGGGCGGCACGCCGCGATGACCTCCCGGACGGCATCGGCGTTGGCGCGCGCCTGCAGGGCTCGCCGAACATACGCACGAATGGAAGTCGGGGACTGCGCGTGCCGCGAGCCGTGGGCTGACAGATCTTGCAGGAGCGCCACCATCTCGTGCAGCAGCGTGTTCGCCGCCCACAAGAGCCCCTCCAACCGCTCTTCCTTGGCTGACAGCAGTTGGGAACGTCCAGGATGTGACCGATGCGGCACTCGAACACCAGCCACCCATCCCGTCCTTCGAGCCGCACCCCGAGCACCCCCGGCAGTCCGGACACGAGATCCCCGTCACCTGGGGCTCGACGCTGGATCCCAGGCGTGGAGGCAGCGCGTACATGACCTTGCAGTCAGCAAGAACCATGCGCGTGACCGGTCTCCCGTCTCGCTGGCGCGAGACTTGACACGCCTGATCGGAGGCGGAGACTTACTTCCTTCGAACCGGGGAGATGGCGCATGGGCTTGGAGCACGGTCAAACGGCGTCCCAGAGATCCGGTGCATTCGACGTGCACGGGCTCGTCGAGGCGCTTCCGGTGGCCGCGCTCGTGCTCGGGCTGGACGATCGACTTCTCGAAGCCAACGGGCGCGCGCAGGCGCTGTTCCACTTCGGGTCGACGAACGGACGCTTCCAGGACCTCGAGCTCTCACGGATCCCGCAGCTGCGCCAGGCGCTGGAACTCGCCAAGAGTGGCGCGCCGGCGACGCTACCGAGTGGGACGAAGCTGGATGCACCGGGGCGGTTCGAGCTCCGCGTGAGCGCTCTACGCGGACGCGAGGGCAGACCAGCGGCCGTGCTCCTCCTCGGCTTCGATCAATCCGAGCTCGAGGCCGCACGGGACCAGAACGAACGCCTGCGAACCGAGCACGCGCAGCTCCTCGAGGCCCACGCGACGAGCCACGAGGAGCTACTGGCGCTGACCGAAGAGCTGAAGACCGCGAACGACGACCTCCGCCGCCAGGTCCGGCAGCTGGCCGCCGCCGAGGAGGCCGACGCCCGCAAGAACCAGTTCCTGGCCATGCTGGCCCACGAGCTGCGCAACCCCCTCGCGGCCGCGGTCAACGCGCTGCATCTCATCCAGCGCGGCGCGCGCGCCAATCGCCAGATCAGCCACGCGGCGCGGATCGCCGATCGGCAACTCCGTCACGAGGCCCGTCTGCTCGACGGTCTGCTCGACGTCTCGCGCATCGTGCTGGGCAAGATCACGGTCGAAGCGCGGCCGATCGATCTGCGCGAGTGCGTGCGGGCCGCGATCGAGGGCGTGAGCTTCGCGGCCCAGCAGCGGCTCGTGCCGATCACCCTCGACCTGCCCGAGGAGCCGCTGGTCGTGCTCGGAGATGCCACGCGCCTGGAGCAGTGTGTGGTCAACTTACTGAGCAACGCGATGAAGTTCACGCCCGCCGGCGGCAGCATCGCGGTGAGCGCGCGCCGACACGGGCCGCACGTGCGTCTCGTGGTGCGCGATTCGGGCGTCGGCATTTCTCCGGAGATGCTGGGGCACGTGTTCGAGCTGTTCGCCCAGGCCGACACCTCGTTGGGTCGCGCCCAGGGCGGTCTCGGGATCGGGCTGACGCTGGTGCGCAAGCTCGTCGAGCTGCACGGCGGGACGATCACCGCCGCGAGCGCCGGGCCCGGCCGGGGGAGCGAGTTCGAGATCCGCCTGGCGCTCCAGGCCACCGAGCTCTCAGGGAAAACGCCCGAGGAGATCGCCGATCCCCGCCCGCGTCGGCTGCTGGTGGTGGAGGACAATCGGGACGCCCGGGAGATGCTGCGCACGGTGCTGGAGGTGCAGGGGCACGCGGTGTGGGAGGCCGGCGACGGAGCGGGCGCCGTCCGTCTGGCGGCCGAGCATTCACCGGACGTCGTGATCCTCGATCTCGGCCTGCCCGACATGGACGGCTTCGAGGCCGCTCGGCGGATTCGCCGCCGGCTGGGAGACAGCGTCCGGCTGGTCGCCCTCAGCGGCTACGGCGACGACGAGGCGCGGCGGCGAGGACGCGAGGCCGGCTTCGATACCCACCTGGTCAAGCCCGTCGCCCCGGAGGATCTGACCCGCGTGATCGGATCGCTCTAGCCGCGCCCGTCACCGGCGCGCATGACGGCCAGGACGCCGGTGACCTCGCCCGTCCCATCACGTAGCGGCACCATGCGCAGCGTCCCACGGCGGGTGCCGCCGGGCATCGCATAGGGCACGTCGGCGACTTCACCAGCCTCGCCGGTGGACAGGACCCGCTGCAAGACCGCGTGCGCCCGCGGGACGACCTCGCCGATCGGCAGCGCGGTGAATGGGCGGTGCAGGGCCTGCTCCGCCCGGAGCCCCCACATCCCCTCGGCCACCTGATTCCACGTCACCACGACGCCGTCGCAGTTCAGCACGGCCAGGCCCAGCTCGAGACCGTTGATGAGGCTGCGATGGAAGGCGTCGAGTCGGTTGAGATCACCGGTGCGGCTCTCCAGCTCGGAGTTCAGGGCCGCCAGCTCGGTGTTGGCCGCCTGCAGCTCCTCGACCGTGGTCTCGAGCTCCTCGTTGGTGGATTGCAGCTCCTCGTTGGTGGTCTCCAGCTCCTCGTTGGTCGACTGCAGCTCCTCGTTGGTGGTTTCGAGCTCCTCGTTGGTCGACTGCAGCTCCTCGATCGCCGTGGCGTGCTGCTCGGCGATCCGGCTCATCTGGTCCTTCAGCCGCACGTGCTCGGTGGCCTCGACCGCGAAGACGAGAACCCCGACCAGACGGTAGGCCTCCAGCAGGGGCAGGATCGAGATGTCGCTGTGGACGGTCTCACCGTTGCGCCGGCTGAACGTGACGTTCTCCATCTTGGCGGACGCGTGGCGCGCCTTGACGTCCTCCAGGCGTGCGCGCAAGCCTTCGACCCGATAGCTCACGTCGAGGTCCCGGAACTTGCGCGCGACCGCGCCGCTCACCGGGATGTCGAACAGGGTTTCGGCGGCGGGGTTCCAGGTGAGGATCGTGTCGCTGGTATCGATGACCATGACCGCCGCCGGCAACGCGTCGAGCGCCCGTAGGGCCCGCAGGGGCACGGCGCTCTCGCTCCGCGCCCCTGCCTCGGAGACCGCCATGCGGTGGCTCTCCTCGCGGTCGGGCAGGACCGCGGTGACCTGGCGGGGCACCGAGGGCATGCGCTCGAAGATCCGCCACTTGAGCTCGACGGGTCGGAACAGCCGCGAGCGGGCCATGAGCGACTCCGCGCGGCCGAGGAAGAGGTAGCCGTCCTCGCGGATGGCGTAGTGGAAGCGGGTCAGGATCCGCTCCTGCAGCTCGCTGTTGAAGTAGATCAGCACGTTGCGGCAGAGCAACAGGTCGATGTGCGTCAGCGGCGGCGCCTGCGTGATGTTGTGGGCGCCGAAGATGCACCAGCGCCGCAAGTCACGGCGGAAGCGGTAGATCTGTCCGTCGCGCGCGAAGTAGCGATCTACCAGCTCGGCCGGCACGTCCTTGAGCTCCTCCACGCGATAGGCGGCGTGACGGGCGCTGGCCAGCGCCTCCTCGTCCACGTCGGTGCCGTAGATCTTGATCAGATACTCGCTGACCCGATCGCCGAGATGCTCGGCCAGCAGCATGGCGAGCGAGTAGGGCTCCTCGCCCGACGAACACCCCGCGCTCCAGATCCGGATGGACCGGGAGTCCCCGACGCTCCGCACGAGCTCGGGGATGACCTCGGTGTCGAGGACTCGCCACGCCTCGGGATCGCGAAAGAAGGAGGTGACGTTGATGAGGATGGTGTTGAACAGTGCGACGTGCTCGTCGCCGTGCTGGTCGAGATAGCGCGCGTAGGCGTCGAAGTCCGAGATGTGGAGCTGCGCCATCCGGGCGCGGATGCGGCGGGCCAGCGAGGGCTCCTTGTACTCGCGGAAGTCGAAGCTGTAGGTGGAGCTCAGCTTCTCGAGCAGGGACCGGAAGCCACCGTCCGTCGGTGCCGCCACCCCTTCGCCGCTCTCCTCACCGTCGGTCACGCGTCATCTCTCTGCGGCGGAACGACGAGATTCACGACGGCGGGGCCGATCTCCTCCAGCGGCAGGGTCACGTCCACACAGCCGGTGGCGCGGGCCGCCTGGGGCATGCCGGCGTGGGCGGCGGTGGCCGGGGACTGGGCGATGGTCGTGCCTCCCTTGGCTTTCACCGCGCGCGTTCCATCGGCGCCGTCGACCCCCGAGCCGGAGAGGATGACCGAGATCGCGCGATCGCCGTACGCGTCGGCGACCGACCCGAACAGCATGTCGATCGATGGCCGACTGAAATGCACCTGCTTGGTATCGGTCAGCAGCAGCCGACCGTCGCGGACGAGGAGGTGCGCATCCGGCTGCGCGATGTACACGGTGCCGGACTCGATGGGCTCACCGTTGGTGGCCTGCTTCACCCGCAGGCGGCAGCGACGGGCGAGCAAGCCCGCCAGCATGCTGCGGTGACGCGGATCCATGTGCTGGACGATCAGCACGGGCGCCGGGAAGTCCACGGGCAGAGCCTCGACCACGACGTGCAGCGCTTCGATACCGCCGGCGGACGCCCCGATCGCGACAACGTCGAACTGGGGGACGTCAGACGAGCTGCGCTCGTTGGTCACTTGCTCCCCCACGCGTTCGAGACATGATTCTTGAAATCGGAATCTCATCGTAGGGGGGGCGATCAGGGCTGTCAAGGATCGGGCGCCTGGCTCGCGGGAAGCGTGACGACGAACGTTGCCCCCTGGTTTTCTCCCGGGCTCGACGCGCTGACCTGCCCGCCGTGGAGCTCGGTGAGATGCCGGACGAGGGCCAGACCGAGACCGAGGCCGCCATGGGAGCGCGTGCTGGTGCTGTCGCCCTGGCGGAACCGGTCGAAGACGTGGGGCAGGACCGCGGGATCGATGCCGGGGCCCGTGTCGGAGACGACGATCTCCACGCTTCCGCCCACCCGGCGGACGTCGATGGTCACGCGGCCCCGGCTCGGTGTGAACTTGATCGCATTGGATGCCAGATTCCAGACGATCTGCTGGAGACGGTCCGGATCGCCGAGCACCCCGGCGTAAGGATCGATCACGCTCTCCAGGCGGATGCCTTTCGCCTCGGCGGCAGGGCGAACCGAGTCGAGCGCGGCTTCCACCACCGCCGGCAGCTTCACGGAACGGAGCTCCAGTCGCATCTTGCCGGTGACGATGCGCGAGATATCGAGCAGGTCCTCGATCAGGCGGACCTGGGCCGCGGCGTTGCGCTCGATGGCGTCGAGCGCCCGCTCGATGCGGGTCGGCTCGAGGGTGGTCGTCCTCAAGATCCGGGCCCAGCCGTACACCGCGTTGAGGGGCGTGCGGAGCTCGTGGGAGAGCAGGGCGAGGAACTCGTCCTTGGCGCGGTTGGCCGTCTCCGCCTCCGCGCGCGCCGACTGCGCGCTCTGCAGCGCCTCGTCGAACGCGCGCGCAACGGCGGCGACCTCCTGCGGTCCCTTCCGGGCCGCCGGGGGCGGTGCGGTCTGCCTCCGACCGAACGCGCCGACCGCGGAGGACAGCGCGGCCACCGGGCGCGCAATGCGCTGGCCCACCAGCAAGGACAGCACGACGGCCGCCACCAGGAAGCCCACGCCGCCGCCGGCCACGGCCCAGAGAGAGCGACGCAGCGGTCCATCGATGGTGGCGGGCGGAATGCCGAGCCCGACACCCCAGCCGGTCACCGGCGATCGGCTGTACGCCGTGTAGACGGGCGCACCCTCGAGCGTGTGGATGATCGCCCACCCCTCCTGGCTTGTGCTGAGCAGCTGGGTGAACTCGGGCGAGACGGAGCGCCCGATGAACGCCTCGATGCCCCGCGTCCGCGCCACCACCGTGCGCGTCGAGTCGAAGACCGTCCCGACCCAGTCGGTGGGGATCTGCTGCGTCGTGAGGATCTGGGCGATCGCGGCCGGCTGGATGACGCCGGTGAGCACGGAGACGACCGCGCCGTCGCGCACGACCGGCACCCGGACGGCGAACGCCTGCCGTCCGCGAGGCCCGGCGGTGATCCGGCCAATCGCCGGCCGCGCCGTGCGCAGAACGGTCTGGAAGCTTTCGGGCTCGACCAGGTCGATCTGGGCGGCGCCCGGTGGGGTGGCGAGGTCCATCACCCGCCGTCCGGTCGGGGCGAAGAGCGTGATCGTGATCCAGGACCGCTGACGGGCCAGCACCCGACGGGCATCCTCCTGGAACATCGCCAGATCGCCCCGCTCGAGGCTGCGCGCCGTGGCCAGGGTTTGCAGCGTCGTCAGCGACGCGCTCAGCTCGCGATCGACCGCGTTCACCAGCGCGCGCGCCGTCTCGACGCCGCCGCGCTCGACCGCGGCCCGCTGCTGCCGGTCGAAGGCGATCACCGCGATGGCCGAGAATGCGATCATCGGCAGGAGAATGGCCAGCGCGAAGACGAGCAGGTAGGTGCGAATCTTCATGCCCGGGGGCTCATTCTATCGGCTATCTTCGCCCAGGGCGTCGTGAGCACACGTGCCACCGCCGGCTTCACGGCTCGAGAGCTTCGCGCCCTGCGGGCGCTCCGCACACCCTACGGGGTGCAGCGTGCGCTCGACGCCATGCCCTATCATCACGCCGGTACGGCGTGGTCGCCGCGCCGGGTCTTGCGGTCGCGCACCGCTCACTGTCTGGAGGGGGCCGTGTTCGCGGCGGCGGCCCTGCGCGTGCTCGGCTTCCCGCCGCTGCTCCTCGATCTGGAGGCGGTGCAGGACACCGACCACGTGCTGGCCGTCTACCAGGTGCGTGGCCACTGGGGCGCGATCGCCAAGTCCAACTTCACCGGCCTGCGCTACCGCGAACCGGTCTACCGCACCGTACGTGAGCTCGTCCTGAGCTACTTCGAAAGCTACATCAACCTGCGCGGCGACCGCACGCTGCGCGCCTACTCCGCGCCGGTGAACCTCGCGCGCTTCGATCGCTCCCGGCCGGACTGGATGACGACCGAGGGCGATCTCTGGTGGATCGCCGAGCACCTGGTCCGCGTCCGCCACACGCGCCTGCTGGCCCCGGCGCTGGTGCGCCGGCTGCACCGGGTGGATCGGCGCTCACTCGATGCCGGGCTCGTCGGCTACCGCGAAGACGGACGATGACGAGTGTCCCGCCCGAGCGCGTGCGTGTCGTGCATGGGAACATCACGCACCTGGAGGTCGACGCGATCGTCAACGCGGCCAACTCGACGCTGCTCGGCGGCGGCGGGGTGGACGGCGCGATCCACGCGGCCGCCGGTCCCGAGCTGCTTGCCGAGTGCCGGACGCTCGGCGGCTGTCCACCCGGTCAGGCAAAGATCACGCGTGGCTATCGGCTCCCGGCCAGGTGGGTGATCCACACGGTCGGCCCGATCTGGCGCGGCGGCCAGGCGGGCGAGGACGACATCCTCGCCGCCTGCTATCGGAGCTCGCTCGCACTCGCGGCCCAGCACCGCTGTGCGACCGTTGCGTTCCCTGCCATCTCGTGCGGCGTGTACGGCTTTCCCATCCCGCGGGCCTGCCGGATCGCCGTGGCCGAGATCCGCACGTTTCTTGCGGCCAACCCGATCCCCGAGCGCGTGGATCTGGTCTGCTTCGACACCGGCATGTATCGCGAGTACCGCGCGGTGCTCGGGATCGTATAATCGCCGGGCCATGGCCACCCCGATCTTGCTGGCGCTCGACTTCGATGGCGTGGTCTGCGACGGGCGCCCCGAGTACTTCGAGACCGCGTGGCGGGCCTACGTCGAGGCCTGGCCGCCGCCCGCGCTCACGCCCGGCCGTCCGGACGCCGTGGCCGCGCGGTTCGCCACGCTGCGTCCCCTCATCGAGAGCGGCTGGGAGATGCCCCTGCTCGTGCACGCCCTGCTGTCGGGCGTGAGCGAAGACGCCCTGGCGAACCGGCACGTGTGGCTCACGACCGCGAAGGGGTTGATGGCCGGCGCCGGGGTCTCGGCCGAGACGCTCGGCCGTGCCCTCAACCGCACCCGCGACGAGTGGTTCGCGCGAGATCCGGACGGCTGGCTGTCCCATCATCAGTTCTATCCGCGCATCGTGACGACGATGGTGTCGCTCGCTGAGCGCGGAACGCGCGTGGTGATCGTCACCACCAAGGCCGCGCGGTTCGTGCGCGCGCTGCTGGCCGCCCAGAACCCGGGGCTCGCGGCAATCGAGGTGATCGGTCGCGAGCCCGGCGCCCCGGTCCCCAAGCCCGTCACGCTGCGGCGTCTGGCCGACAAGTACGGTGTCGGCGTCGACGGCACGGGGCTGTGGTTTGTCGAGGACATGCTGGAGACGCTCGAGGCGACGGCCACCCGGCCCGAACTCGCCGGCGCTCGCCTGTTCCTGGCCGACTGGGGATACAACACCCCCGAAGACCGCGCCAGCCTGAGCGGCGCCCACCGCATCACGCTACTGTCCCTCGAGCGCTTCGCCGGCCCTCTCGACGCCTGGGGCTAGTTGAAGGGGGGGCCTCGACATGGCCCCCAAACCCGCAGCGCTCGTCGCGCCCCGGGGAACCCGGCTTCTCGTTTCTGCTTGGCGCCACCATCCGCGGCCCCGCCGCCCGGGCACAACCTCAGGATTGCGCGCTGCTCGGGGACGGGCTCGCGGGCACTGGGTTTGCTTGGTGAGACTCAGACGGTTCCTGGAGGTCAAAGCAGATGAAGAGCTTTTTCGTGGGTGCGGTGGCGGGCATGGTCGTGATGTGGCTGTGGGGCGACCAGCTCCGTGACGCCGTCGACAGCGCTACGGCCGACGTGCGGAGCCGGGCGGCCGGGCAGCTGCAGGGCGCAGCCGACACGCTGCAGTCCGTCGCCGAGACGGTCGATCAGGGCTTGGGCGGCGCGCCGCAGCACCGCGCCTCCTGACGTGTCGAGGACCGGGCGATCCGACGACGCACGCGAGTGGGTCGCCCGGATCTTCACACGCGCAGAGGATGTGGTCTACGTGGGTGTGGGTGTGCTGCTGGCCGCCAGCGCGCTCGCGCTGCTGGTGACCTCCGCCTTCGGCTTCGTGCAGAGCGTGCTGAACGGCGCGCTCGCCGGCCGCGTGGTCGATCTGCTGGATCAGATTCTCCTCGTGTTCATGATCGTGGAGATCCTCTACACGGTGCAGATCTCTTTCCGCGAGCACGCGCTCATCCCCGAGCCGTTTCTCATCGTCGGTCTCATCGCCGGGATCCGGCGCGTGCTGGTGCTCACCGCGGAGTTCGGCGACCTGATGACCAAGGGCGACGCCACCTTCCACAACGCGATGCTCGAGCTCGGACTGCTGACCGTGATGGTCCTGGCGCTGGTGTGGGCGCTGGTGCTGGTCCGCCGCCGCGCGCCCGGCGCTGCCGCCGAAAAAGCCTAGCCCGCCCTCTCTGAACGCCGCCCGCCGCTTCCGGCCCGCCGCCGCCCAACGAGCGGGTGGCGCCGGGTGGGACCCCTGGGCGCGGGCGTAGTGGGCCCCCTTCGTACTCTTCGCACTTCGAAGAAGTGCGATCTGAGTCGAATGGGTGACGGAGCCCGCCCCAGGGGGTCCCACCCGGCGACAGGCCCCGCTCGTTGGGCGGCGGCGGGCCGGAAGCGGCGAGGCTAAGTGATCAGGTTCCGGTCGAGCCGAAGCCGCCGGTGCCGCGGGTGCTGGGGGGTAGTTCCGACACTGGGGTGAGGGTGACGCGCTCGACGCGCTGGACGACGAGTTGGGCGATGCGGTCGCCGCGGCTCAGCTTCACGGGCGTGTCGCCGAGATTGACCAGCAGGACCTGCAGCTCGCCGCGATAGCCGGCGTCGATCAGGCCGGGCGTGTTGAGCAGTGTCACGCCGTGGCGCAGGGCCAGACCCGAGCGCGGCAGCACGAAGCCGGCGTACCCGGGTGGGATCGCCAGGGCCAGCCCGGTGGGGACGAGGGCCCGGGCACCCGGCGCGAGGGCGACGTCCGCGGCGGCGTGCAGATCGAGGCCGGCATCGTCGTCACGCGCGTACGTGGGCAAGGGAAGATCGGCGGCCAGCACGCGCACGGGGAGCCGGAGGGGCTCGGTCATCGGTTGGCCAGCGCGCGCTCCCGGTCCGTCTGCACGACCCAGTTGGAGAGCCGGCGGACGAGCTCGACGGCGAGCTGGGGACGGTTGCGGATCAGCCAGTCCAGCCGCTCGTTCTTGATGACGAGCAGCTCGACGTCGTTCTGCGCGATGACGTCGGCCGAGCGCGGCGCATGACGGAACAGCGCCATGTCGCCGAACAGCTCACCCTCGCCCATCGTGCTGAGCAGCCGGTTCTCACCGTCGAAGACGCGGCGTGCCTCGACCACACCGGAGTGGACCACGTAGGCCTCGCCGTTGGCCTCGGCGCCCTCCTTCAAGATGACCTCGCCCGCCTTGAAGTGCCGGCGCTCGAGGTCGCCCAGCGTGAGGTTCTTGTAGATCTCCAGACCGATCGACGGCAGGGCCGACTTGGATTCCACCGGCAGGCGCGCGTTGGTCCAGCCCCCAAGTCCGCCCTTGAGGATGCGCACGCGCTTGAAGCCACGGTCGCGAAGCTTCTGGGCCACCACCGCGCTGGTCGCCTCCTCGGGGCTCGTGCAGTACACGACCACCATCTGCTCCGGCTCGACGGCCAGCTTGAAGTCGGCGGCGCCGAGCGACTCCGGATCCACGCGCACCGCACCCGGCAGCCGCAGGGGGCTCGTCTCGAAGTCCTCCTTGGTCCGCACGTCCAGGAGCGCGGGGACATCGCCTGCCTCGATGGCCGCGATGACCTGCGCGGGGACGATGCGGAATCGGTTGTGCCACCAGCGCCGAGCGAACATGCCGCCATACGCCCCGGCGCTGAGCAGTGAGACGCCGAGCGTGGTCCACGCCCAGGGGAATGGTCGGGGCGGCGGATTCTTGATCTTGAACTCGGCCTCGGCCAGCTGGCGCTTGAGGTCGGTGAGGTTCGGCAGGAGCGCGTTGGCCTCCTGCAGGCGGGCGACCGCGGTCGTGTAGCGCTCGGAGAACAGCGCGTCGATGCCGGCGGCCCACACCGGGTTGAACTTGCTCTCACCGGGCCGCACCTCGGTGTTCTGGATGAACGTGCGGACGTCGCGGGCGGGAATCAGAAAGTTGTACCCCTGCACGACCGATCCGCTCTCGGAGAGCGAGATGAAGGTGAGCACACCGATCAGCAGCGAATCGTCGCCGACCGCCGGCCCGCCGCTGTTGCCGTGGGCCGCCGCCGCGTCGGTCTGGACCAGGTCCTGGCCGATGGCGTCCATCTTGAAGCCGGACACCGTGCCGTTGGTGACCGTGGCCTCCAGCGTCGCCGACTTGTTCAGCAATTCGTGGGAGAGCACCACCCCGGGGAAGCCGAGAATGTGCACCGGGTCGCCAATCTGACCCTCGCGCGTCGGCAGCCCGATGGCGGGATAGTTCCCTTCCTGCACGCGCAGCAGCGCCAGGTCGCGCCCGGAGTCGGCGACCGGCTTGCCGGTGACATCCGTGAGGAGCGGCGCGCTGAACTTCTTGATCTCGGCCGGAAGCACCATGCCGTTCGAGAGCAGGACGGTCAGTGTCCGCTCCGGTTCCACCTCGGCGGTGCCGAGCGCGCGGGCGCTGGCGTCGCGGCGGATCTGGTCCTCGAGATCCGGGCGGGAGCCCCGCATCAGTCCCTTCGCCTTCAGCTCGGGCTCCACGCACGCCTGGTCGATCGCCTTCTTCTTCAGCTCGTGGAGCACCCACGGCGGCATCCGGTGGACGGGATCGACGACGTGGGCGTTGGTGATGACCCATCCGCGCCCGTCGATGAACCAGCCGGTGCCGGTCTCGATGAACGGCGAGGGCTTCACGGTGACCGGCCCCTTGCCGCAGTTCATCGTGATCTCGGCGTCCACCCGGGCGGTGACGAGCGCCACCGCGGGCTTGGCGAGCAGGATGGCTTGCTGGACGGACAGCGCGACCGCGTGTGTCGCCCCCAGCGTGACCACGGCCACACCGACGACCACACCGACCCACCGGTTCATCGCCCTGACCGTATCACGGAGGACTCCGGCTTTGCATCCTGGGAGGCCGAACACCGGGGTCGAGGCTACAATGAGCGCCGCCATGGCTGCCGTCCGCTCGAAGACCGAGACGAACCTCCAGGTGGCGCTCGCCGGCGAGGCGGACGCCAACCGGCGCTATCTCGCCTACGGATTCCAGGCCCTCAACGAGGGCCGTCCGGAGGTCGCGCAGCTGTTCTTCGAGGCCGCCGGAGCCGAGACGATCCACGCGCTCAACCACCTGCGTGTGATGCGCGCGATCGGCTCGACCCGCGAGAACCTCGAGCACGCGGCCACCGGCGAGGTGCTGGAGATCGACGTCGTCCTGCCGCGGATGATCCGCGAGGCCGAGGAAGAAGGCCGGGCCGATGCGGCCGCCTCCTTCCGGCTGGCGCTGGAGCGCGAGCGGCACCATCGCGACATGTTTCGTGGCGCGCTGAAGGACTTCGACGCGACGCCCCGCGCCGCCCCCGTGGTGCCGGCCGCACCGGCCCGCCCTGCCGTGACGGCCGAGCCGATCGCTCCCGGCCACGCTGCGGCGGCCTCGATCTCACGCGCGGCCGAGCGGGCTCACCCCCCGGGCGAGCTGGGGACCGAGTCCAAACGCATCGAGCGCCTCGCCTCGATCCGCGAGGTCGTCTTCGGCGCTCAGGATGGTCTCGTGTCCACCTTCGCGGTGGTCGCTGGCCTGGCCGCGGCCGGCGTCGGGCCCCTGGTGGTGCTGCTCGGCGGGCTGGTCTCGGCGGTGGCCGGCGTGCTGTCCATGTCGATCGGGACCTTCCTGGCAGCGCGCGCCCAGCGTCAGCTGTACGAGCACGAGCTCGATCGCGAGCGTCGCGAGATCCGCGAGCACCCGGGCGAGGAGATGGCCGAGCTGATCGCCTCCCTGGTCGGGCGCGGCATGCCGCGCGGCGATGCATCCGAGGTGGTCCGCCGGATCGCCCGCTATCCCGAGCTGATGTTGAGCACGCTCTCGATCTTCGAGTTGGGCCTGGTCCCGCAGCGGCTCGGCACGCCCATTCGCGATGCGTTCGTCATGGCGGGGGCGTTCGGTGGCTCGGCGCTGATTCCGCTGCTGCCCTTCCTGGTGGGCCACCTGCTGCCGGCCCTGCTGCTGTCGGCCGCGCTGACGCTGATCGCGCTCTTCGGCGTCGGAATCATCAAGTCCCGAGTCGGGGGCGTCTCGCCGCTGCGCTCGGGACTGGAAGTCGTGGTACTGGCGGCCGGCTCCGCCGCCCTCAGCTTCGGCCTCGGTCGCATCGCCTCGCTCGCCCTCGGCGTGGATCTGCGCTGACATGGGTGGCTGGGCGCTCCGCCTGACCCGCGACGCGTTGGCTCCCGGCGACGTCCTGTCGCTTCCGCCCGGCAACCGCGTGCTCTACGTCCGTGAGGGCGCCATCACCGTGACCCACGAGGGACTCACGCGCGCGCTTGACGCCGACAGCGCATGGCACGGCGCCGGTCGCGGCTCGATGACCGGTGGCGGGCGCGGTGCGGTGGTGCTGCGGTGGGATCTGGTTCCCACCAGTAGCTCGCGCGCCGGTGACGTCCTGCTCGAGCATCCGATCGACCTCGATCCCGCCGCGGCGTGGCTGATGCGGTGCGATCGCGTGGATTTCGAGGCGGGCGGCGCGGCGTTGCCCCATCGCCACCGGGGTGGGGGGATCCGGTGCCTGCTCACCGGGGCGCTGGAGGTGACGGTGGGCGATGCGGCCCCGGAGCCAGTGCGCCCCGGCGGCGCGTGGTTCGAGAGCGGCCGCGAGCCCGTCGTCGCCCGCGCCGCCCAGGAGCCGACGAGCTTCGTGCGCGTCTCGATCTTGCCGGCCGACATCCGCGGCCGCAGCTCGATCCTGTACGTCGATCCCGACGACGCCAGCCGTGGCAAGCCGCGGCGCTACACGGTCTGGGTGGACGAGCCGATCACCCTCGCATGAGCCGTGGCGCGTGCGAGCGCCCCATGCCTCGACGGTGACGCGGCTCGGTCTCGTCGCGCTCGGCGGCGCCCTCGGCTCGGTTCTCCGCTACCTCGTGGCGAACGCGGCCATGGCCTGGGCGGGGCCCGCCTTTCCCTGGGGCACGCTCGCGGTGAACCTCGTCGGCTCGTTCCTGATCGGGCTCGTCCAGTCGCTGGCAGTAGAGAGCCTATCAATCTCGGAGGAAGCCCGTCTCTTCCTCGCGACCGGCGTGATGGGCGGCCTGACCACCTACTCCGCCTTCAGCTACGAAACCGTCAGACTCGCCGAAACCGGCGCCTGGCCCCAAGCCTGGGCCAACATCCTCATCACCACCGCCGCCTGCCTCACCCTCTGCCTGCTAGGACTGACGACCGGCCGCGTCCTCATCGCCCCGCGCTAGCCAACAGGGAGTCTCCCCGAGCCCAGCTCACAGGAAATTGCTAGCCAACAAGAACGTCGCCCCGGGTCCAGTTCACAGGAAAGTCTGCGGGATATCGAGGGGTGCCACGGCTCCGCCGGGGCGCCCCGAACGCTGGGGGGTACGGGGGGCCATATCGGGGCCCCCCATTTCTATAGATTCTTGAATTTCTCGTTCAGCTCGCCGAGCTTGCGGTCGCGGTCGCGGGGGGTGCCGGTGTTGGTGGCCGGGCCGCGTGTGGTCTGCTGCTCCGCGTGCCGGGCGTTGGCGGCCGCCGTCCACTTGTCGATGAAGGTGATCCAGGTCGGGACGTCCTCCTCGAGGCTCTCGAAGACCATCATGCCCTGATACATGTGGACGTGGTTCGGGGTGCACGTCACCGTGGTGTCCTTGGTCTGCAGGAAGAACTGGCGCCACTCCATGTCCGGCATCGCGTCGAGCGGGACCACCCAGGTGACCAGGCGCCCCTTGACGTCCCGCGCGGTCGGCGGTCCGGTCCGCTTGATCTGAAGAGTCATCGGGTCGCGGTCTGACCCCAGCGGAGCTCGTGGTACTTCAGCCGCTGCGCCTCGGTGAGGACGCCGCGCGTCTGCAGATGAGCCATCAGATGGACGAGCCGGACGTCGCGTCGCGCCACCTCGGTCTCCGTGACGGCGGCGCGAACGGTCCCCTCGTCGGCCGTGCGCTCGGCGAAGAGGCGCGCGAGCCTCGCCTCGGCCGCGGCCAGGCGACCGGCCCGCCCCCGCGCCTGGCGCAGCATCGTGTCGAAGAGGCCGCGCATGCGCGTCTCCTGCTCGGCGGTGATCCCGAGCTCGCGCGTGAGCTCGAGCACGTGCAGCGGCCCCGGATAGCCGTTCTGGTCGGCGGCGAAGGCGAGACCGGCGCCCCGTCCGTCGGCGAGCACCTGATCGATCTCACGCTGAAACGCCTCGATCCGTCGATGCGGGGCATCCGCCGTGGCCGCGCCCGGCTGATGGCTGTGCCCGGACGGCTGATGGCCGTGTCCGGACTGCGCGAGCGCGAGGCCGACGAAGAGCCCGAGGACGACGCCGGACACGCTGACGCCGGCAGCGAGCATGCGGTGCCGCCCGCTCATCGTGAAGCACTCCGCGCGACGTAGGCAGCCAGCGCTGCGCTCTCGCGCTCCCGCATGGCTACCGCCAGGCGAAGCTGCTCGAGGTACTGCTCCAGCACCTTGCCGCCGAATTCGATGCGCCGCTCCTGGAAGAAGCGGTGCACGTCGGCCTCCAGCTCGGGGGTGATCAGGCCGGTCACCCCCTCGGCCATCCGGCGCAGCCCGTGCTTGGGATAGAGGCGGTCCATCGTGTCCCACTGCTTCTTGACGAAGTCCCACGCGAGCTCACGGGCATGGACCGTCATCAGCTGCGAGCGGACCACGAACGGCGCGTCCTGCGTGCGGATCTCACCGTTGATGGTGCGCGCTAGCGTCTGGGCGATCAGCTCGGGCTGCGGGAAGGCGGTGAGCGCGTACAGATAGCGCTGCTCTTCCTGCGGCGTCGTCGCGGCGCGGAAGCGCTCGACGAATTCTCCGTAGCGCTCGGGGTCGCCGGACACCGCCAGCACCGCGATCAGCGCCGGCAGCACGTTGGGGTCGACCGGCGATTTGCCGTGGACGTGCGCGCCGTAGCGCTCGGCCGCCTGCGCCTGCACGGAGCGATCGTTGCCGAGCGTGCCGAGCGCGCGGATGATATCGCCGCGCAGCTGACGGGTCAGCTCGTCCTCGGCGTTCCGCGAGTCCCAGCCGAGCGCGGTCAGCGCCGGCGTGACGCGATCGCGCACCAGCGCCTCCAGGCCGGGCCGGGCGTCCGGGGTGGCCAGCCGGTTCAGCATGGCCAGCGACCCGATGAGGATCGTCCACACGTTCTTGTCCCGCTCGTCGCGGAACCGCGCGGTGAGGTCGAGATAGTCGGTCAGCGGCATGAGGCCGGCGAGGGTCACCGCCCACGCGTCGTTGACCAGGTTGTAGCGCTCGATCGCCGCCAGCTTCGGCAGACGCGACACCACACGCCCCAGCAGGTCGGCGTCGTAGCGCACGCGGTAGAAGCCGTGGCCACCCTCGTTGATCACCACGCTCTCGCAGCCGGCCGGCAGGGGCCGGCGAACCTCGGGCTCGGACAGCAGCACGCGCTCGACCGTGTCCCGGCCCCCGGCGCTGATCCGCAGCTGCACGGGCACCTGCCAGCGTGAGGGCGTGGGGGCGGCCGCGGCGGCGCCCCACCACCGCAGAGGCTCGCGGAGATAGTTGAAGCGCTGCTGGCGCAGCACCAGCTCGCCGCGCTCGACGCTGGCGCTCACCAGCGGATAGCCGGGCGCGAAGATCCAGCCGTCCATGACCGCCGGGATGGGCTGGCCGGAGGCCTGGCCGAGGGCGGCCCACAGGTCGCCGGTGTCGGCGTTGGCGAAGCGGTGCTTGGTAAGATACTGGCGCACGCCGGCCCGGAAGACCTCGGGACCGAGATACTGCTCCAGCATGCGCAGGACCGAGGCTCCCTTCTCGTAGGTGAGCACGTCGAACATCGCGTCGGCTTCGCGCGGTGCCGTGACCGGGAACTCGATGGGTCGCGTGGAGTGCAGGCCGTCCACCGCCATCGCCGCGCCCCGCGACACGCCGAAGGCGACCCAGCGCTGCCACTGCGGCTTCCAGGCGTCGACCGCCAGCATCTCCAT
>Ga0111538_10003904_pt1 | contig 20784 bp, 19 predicted proteins | sample SoiMethybrSBSTD1_FD_79669 | JGI IMG/M metagenome (GOLD analysis project Ga0111538, IMG submission 79669) | Bulk soil microbial communities from a Populus tree surrounding site in Tennessee, USA - Soil MetaG P. TD hybrid SBSTD1 (version 2)... | ecosystem: Environmental > Terrestrial > Soil >... | reverse complement strand
TGCCGAGACGTTGCGCGCTCCGGTCGTGACGTCGTACATGGGCAAGGGCGCCTTCCCCGAGGATCACGAGCTTTCCGCGGGCTCGGCCTGCGACGAGGCGGCGTTCCGGGAGCTTGTCGAGGGCGCGGACGCGGTGCTCGTCGTCGGCTCGGAGCTCGGCGCCGAGACGACGCAGCAGTACGCGCTTCAGTTCGGTGGCCAGCTCGTCCAGATCGACGCGAACGAGGAGCGCATCGGCGCCACCTTCCCCGCCCTCGGACTCGTCGGCGACGCACGGGCGACGCTGGTGGCTCTGCGCGAGCGCCTGCCGAAGCGGGAGCCCGACGGCCGCGCGGAGGAGCGCGCCCGCACCGTCCGCGAGCGCATTGCGTCCGGGCTGGACGAGCAGGGGCGAGAGCTCGAGCGCGGCCTGCTCGAATCCGTACGCGGCGCGCTCCCCCGCGACGCCGCGGCCAGCTGGGACATGACCATCCTGGCGTACTGGGCCGGCGCGCACTTCCCGGTCCTCAGCCCGCGCCGGTTCCTCTACCCGCTCGGCTCGGGCACGCTCGGCTACGCCTGGCCCGCGGCGCTCGGGGCGGCGGTCGCGCTCGGGCAGCCAACGCTCGCCATCGTCGGGGACGGAGGCTTCCTCTACGGCGTCCAGGAGCTCGCGACGGCACGCCAGTACGGCCTGCCGACCACGCTCTTGCTCGTCGACGACGGCGGCTACGGGATCCTGCGGGAGTACCAGCGCGACGCCTACGGCGAGACCTTCGCGGTCGACCTGGAGCAGCCGGACTTCCCCGAGCTTGCGCGCTCTTTCGGCGTCCCGGTCGAGTCGACGACCCCGGATGCGCTCGGGGACGCGCTGCGCCGGGCCCTCGCCTCGGGTGGGCCCGCCGTGGTCCACCTGCCCGCCCGCCTCGAGATGTGGACCTCGACGCCCTGACGATGACCGACTGGAGCAGCCTCGTGCGCCCGTCGCTCGTCGGGCTCGAGCCCTACCGCCCGGGCCCCAGCCTGTCCGAGCTTCGGCGCGAGCACGGCCTCGACGAGATCGCGAAGCTCAACTGGAACGAGGACCTGTTCGGGCCGCTTCCCGAAGCCCTCGATGCGGTCAGGGGCGAGCTCGCGAACGCCTGGATGTATCCGGAGCAGGCCTACAGCGACCTGCGCGAGGCCGTGGCGGGTTGGCTCGAGCTCCCGCCCGAGACGATCGTCCCCGCCCACGGGATCCAGGCGCTGATCGCCGCCGTCGCGCACACGTTCATCCGCGAGGGAGACGCCGTCGTCGTGCCACAGCCGACTTACGGCCTGTATGCGCAGGTGTGCGCAGGCGCGGGGGCACACGTCGTTCGCGTCCCCAACCGCGACTTTCGCCTCGACCTCTCCGCCCTCGCCTATGCGGCGCGCAGCGAAGGCGCCAAGCTCGTCTGGGTCTGCGACCCGAACAACCCGACGGGATCGCTCGTCGAGGCCGGGGAGTGGGCCGAGTTCCTCACCGCCCTCCCAGCCGGCGCAGTCGCGGTGGTGGACGAGGCGTACCGCGAGTACGCCGACCCCGAACGACGCGTCGACAGGGAACTCGACGTGCTGGCCGGCCGGCCCGTCGTCCTCCTTCGCACCTTCTCCAAGATCTTCGGCCTCGCGGGACTCCGCCTCGGCTACGCGGTCGCGCACCCCGAGCTGGCGCCGTTCCTCGACGTCGTGCAGGAGCCCTTCAACGTGAACCGCGCCGCCCTCGCCGCGGGACGCGCCTGTCTCGCGCACCCTGAGCAGATCGAGGAGCGCCGCCGCCAGTCGGCCGAGGCGCGGGCCCTGCTCGCCCGGCTCGTGGCCGACGTGGGGATGGAATCGCTCCCGTCCGAGGCGAACTTCCTCCTCGTCGAGGTCGGCGGAGACGACGCGGCGCTCGCCGGCGAGCTCGTCGTCCGCGGATTCCTCGTCAGGCCGGGAAGCGAGTTCGGGCTCGATGGCTGGATCCGCGTAACGGTGGGGCCGCCGCCGCTGATGGAGCGGTTCGCCGCGGAGTTGGCAGCCGTCCGGGAAGAGGTGCGAGGGTGAGCCTCGTCGACATCCGCCGCGAGGAACACGTCTGCGTCGTCACGTTGCAGCGCGAGGAGAAGCTGAACGCGCTCTCCGGTGCCATGGAGCGCGAGCTTCTCGACGCGCTCGGCGGAGAAGACCTCCGCGGCAGTCGCTGCGTCGTGATCACAGGAGCCGGAAAGGCGTTCTCCGCCGGCGCCGACATCAACGAATTCGCCGAGGCGGACGCGGCCTCCATCGCGGCCTACTACGCGGACACCGGCGACGTCTACGAGCGCATCGCCGCGCTCCCGATGCCGACGATCGCGGCCATCCACGGCTGGTGTCTCGGCGGCGGGCTCGAGCTGGCGCTCGCAACCGACTTCCGCATCGCCGACGAGACCGCGGCGTTCGGGCTGCCCGAGGTCGAGCTGGGCATCCTGCCGAGCTCCGGAGGCGCCTACCGGCTCGTCCGACTACTCGGGCCCGGGAAGGCGAAGGAGCTGATGCTCCTGCGCCGGCGCTTCGACGCGGCTGAGGCGCTCACCTTCGGCGTGGTCACGGAGGTCGTCCAGGAAGGGAAGGCGCTCGAGCGCGCTCTCGAGTGCGCGGCCGAGCTCGCGGGCCTGCCTCCGCTCGCCGTCGAGACGATCAAGCGCGCCGCCGACCTCATCCCCGAGGCCTCGCGGGAAGCCGCGATGCTGATCGAGCGCCTCGGCTACGCCGCGCTGGCGCAGACCGACGAAGCCACCAAGGCGGTGGACGAGTTCACACGTCGAGACCGCCGTCCATGACGACGGTCGTCCCTGTCACGTAGCCACCGCCCGGTGAGGCGAGGAAGGCGATGAGCGCGGCCGCCTCCTCGGGGGTCCCGAGCCGGCCAAGCGGAACTTCCCGCTCCCACTCCGCCACACGCTCGGCCCCGTAGCCGTCGAGCCCCTCGGTGGCGATGTTCCCGAGCGCGACGCACACCGTGCGGATTCCGTGCTCGCTCCACTCGAGCGCGAGGCTCCCCGCCAGGTTCTCGATCGCCGCCCGCGCCGCGGCCGCGTGCGCCATCTCGGCCATCCCGCGCCTCGGGCTGAAGCCGATGAAGACGACCACGCCGTCCTTGTTCGGGATCATCGAGCGCTCGGCCACCGCCCGCGTGAGATCCCAGACGGCGTCGACAGCGAGTCGGTGAACGGCGCGCCAGCCTTTCAGCGAAATCTCCTCGGCCGGCGCGAGGAATTGCCCGCCTGCATTGTTCACGAGGACGTCGATCCGCCCGAAACGCTCGAGCGCGCGATCGACGAGCGCGACGACCTGCTCGGACTCGCGCACGTCGGTGGGAACGGCGAGGCAGTCTTCGCCGAGCTCGGCCTGAACGGCCTCCAAGGGCTCCGTCCGGCGGCCGCAGACGACGATCTTCGCACCGGTTCGCGCCAACTCGACAGCGGTCGCGCGACCGATCCCGGTGCCGCCTCCGGTGACGAGCGCGACCTTGCCGGCGTTCGCATCCGGAGCGAGGGGAGAGCGGAAATCGCTCATGGCGCCAGCGCGTCCGTCGGTCGCAGGCCTTCGAGCGCTTCGCGGACGGACACCGCCGGCCTCCGATACGCCTCGCGCTCGGTCGCGGGGCTGTACCAGGCCGCGTGCGGATTGACGATGAGTGTCGGCCGCTCAGGTGCAGGCGCCTCGGCGCTCGGCGGCTCCACGGGCAGGACGTCGAAGGCCGCGCCCGCGAGGTGGCCCGAGTCGAGCGCGGCGAGCACGGCGTCGAAATCGACGAGGGCAGCACGCGCCGTATCGACGAGCAACGCGCCCCGCGGCATCTTCGCGATCTCGTCCGCACCGATCATCCCGCGCGTCTCGTCCGTGAGCAGCGAGTGGAGCGAGAAGACCTCGCAGCTCGCAAGCGCCTCGCCGAGGCTCAGCGGATGTACGCCGTAGCCGGAGATCGCCTCGTCCGGGAGATGCGGGTCGACCGCGCAGACCTCGAAGCCCAGCGCGAGAGCCCGGGTGGCGAGCGCGCGGCCGATGCGGCCGAAGCCGATGACCCCGAGCCTCGTTCCGCGGTTCGTCCGTAGCGGCCCGGCGACGGCGTGGTCCCACCTGCCTTCGCGCACGCTCCGGTCGAGGGCGACGACCCCGCGTGTGAGTGCGAGGAGGAGGGCCAGCGAGCTGTCCGCCATCTCCTCGACGCAGTAGTCGGGGACGTTGCAGACCCAGATGCCGCGATCAGCCGCGGCGGCGGTATCGATGTTGTCGTAGCCGACCGAGCACGTCGCGACGATGCGCAGTGCGGGCAACCGGTCGAGCTCGGCCACGCCGACGGGCTGGTCCGGGCTGACGAGGAGCGCGACGACGTCTTCTCCCGCCCACGGCGCGTCGGCCTGCTCGACCTCCGCGAGGTCGCCGACGATCTCCGCGACCTCCTCGAGCGAGTAGTACGGATCTCCGACGAGGACCCTCATGCGAGCCCCTCGCCGTAGCGGGAGTCCCGCCACGCAAGCGCCGCCTTCAGGCCCTGCTCGGCGGCGATCCGGTCGAACTCCTGCTGCTCGGGCGTGTCTGCAGCGTTGAGCATCGCGGAGATGTCGAGATTGGCAGCGACTGCCGTGCGGAGTCCCATCGCCTCCTGCGCGCGGACGAGCGCGAGCTTCGTCAGCCGGAGAACCGGCAGCGGCGTCGGGGCGATCTTGGCGACGAGCGCGTTGACCGCGTCCTCGAGCGCATCCGGAGCGACGACCGCGTTGACGAGCCCGAGCCGCTCGGCCTCGGTCGCGGAGATCGCATCGCCGGTGAAGAGAAGCTCGTTCGTCTTCTTCTGCCCGAGCACGAAGGGCATGAGAAGCGTGACGGGCCCCGACCCGTAGCGGATCTCCGGCTCGCCGAACTGCGCATCGTCAGCGGCGACTACGAGATCGCACGCCATCGCGAGCTCGCAGGCGCCAGCCAGGCACCAGCCCTTGACCGCGGCGATCGTCGGCTTCGGGAGCGACCAGAGCTCCATGGTCAGGTCGACGTCCTCCGCGAGCACCTCGTGCCAGCGCTCGGCGCTCTCGATCTGCTGCTCGACCTCCTCGGCGATGTCGTACCCGGCCGAGAACGCCCGCCCCGCTCCGGTGAGGACGACCACCTTCACGTCTTCGTCCTCGGCCGCCTCGCGCCACGACTCCCGTAGGCGACGGACGACCTCGCCGCTGATCGCGTTCAGCTTGCTCGGGCGGTTCAGCGTCACCCAGGCCGCCGGACCGCGCCGTTCGTACAGCACCACATCGCTCATTGACTTTCTCCTTCTACGACTACAAGGGCATCGACGGCAACCGCGCCGTCCGCGCTCAGGATCAAAGGGTTCACGTCGACCGCGGCTATCCGAGGGTGGTCGACGGCGAGGCGGCCGAGAGCGACGAGCGTGGCCGCGAGGGCCTCTTGCCCGGCGGGGCTCGTTTCGAGCCCGGGCGCCTCCGCGACGAGCTGCCGAGCGTCCTCCTCGCCGAGGGGGGCGAGAGAGACCGCGGCGAGAGAAAGCGATTCGACAGCACGGCCTCCGAGGCCGACCGCGAGGACGGGGCCGAAGTCGGGGTCGCGCGTCATCCCGCAGAAGGCCTCCGCACCGCCCTCGGCCTGGCTCGCGACGAGTACGCGCCCGCCCAGGCGCCGGGTCGCGCCGCGGACTCCGTCTTCGTCGCCGAGGCCGAGCACGACTCCGTTCTGCGCCGCCTTGTGCGCGGGCCCGTCGACCTTCACGACCACGGGGAAGCCGAGCTCCACTGCAGCCTCGGCCGCCTCCTCCGGAGACGCCGCCCGTCGGCGCGGCGCGAGCGGCACGCCGTAGCGCTCCAGCACGAGCGCCGACTCGAACTCCGGCAGCGGGCCTTCCCGGAGCAAGTCGGCCAGCTCGACCGGCGCTCGGGGCTCGGGCTGTCCGGAGGCGGGCCGAAGGCTTGCCGCGGCCGCGAGCGCTCGCATCGCGTCGCGCGGTCCCCGCAGGAGGGCGACATCGTGTTCGAGCGCGTACTCGGCCACCTCCGGCCGGGGGTCGACCGCCGAGACCGTCGTGACCGCAGGGAAGGTGTCCGTGCCGACAGTCGCCTCCGCCAGAGCCTTCAGGATCATGAAGCACCACTCGTGCTCCTCAGCGCCGCGGAACTGCGACTGGTCCGCCTGCGCGATGACGATGTCGAAGGCGCCCGAGCCGACGAGGACCTCGATCGACTCCGGGAAGACGGCCTCCGCCGCGTCGATCGCCCAGGCGTCGAGCGGGTTCCCGGGCGCGCGGTAGTTGGGGAACCGGGCGGTGAGCTCGGAGGCGACCACATCCGGAAGGGGCTCGAACGGAATCCCGGCTGCCTCTCCTTGATCGGCGAGAAGCGCGCCTTCACCGCCGGACTCCGAGATCGCCGCGATGCGCTTTCCGTGAGGACGTCGCGCGCGGCCGAGGACCTCGAGAGTCTCGACGAGCGCCGTGAAGTCGTCCACCTCGACCGCTCCGTGCCGGCGCAGGAGCGCGGAGAACGCGCGCTCCGAGCCGACCACCGCGCCTGTGTGGGCGAGCGCGGCGCGCGCGGCCGCTTGCGAGCGGCCGACCTTCAGGCAGGCGACCGGCTTGCCCGCCTCGGCGCAGCGCTCGAGCGCCGACGCGAACTCGGCCGGCCGGCGCACCGTCTCCAGGAAGAGCCCGATCGCGCCGGTCCCCTCGTCCTCGGCGAAGAAACCGAGGATGTCGGCAGCGTCCGTGACCCCCTCACCGCCGGACGAGACGACCGAGCGGAAGCCGACCCGCGGCCCGATCCCGAGAAGCGCCTCGGCGATCGACCCTGACTGCGAGACCACGGACACGCGCCCGGCGCGGAAGGTATCCGGGACGGTCCCGATCCAGAGCGAGACCTCCTCCGGCGCGGCGACTCCCATGCAGTTCGGCCCGAGCAGCAGAGCGTCCTCCGCGCGGGCGCGCTCCGCGATCCGCTCGGCAACCTCCGGTCCCGCGGCGCCGGCTTCGTTCCCCAGGCCGGGGAGGAAGAAGGCGCGCACTCCCGCTGCGAGCGCCTCCCCGAAGGCTTCCTCGACGCGTTCGTGTCCGACGAGGAGGGCGGCCAGTTCTGGCCCGTCCGGTAGGTCGGCGACGCTGGGGAAACAGCGAAGGCCGAGCACCTCGTCCCTCGTCGGATGCACGCCCCAGGCGGGAATTCCGGACCGCACGACCTCCTCGACGATCCGCCCATGTCGCGGCGAGGCACCCACGACGGCAACGGACCGCGGGAAGAGGAGGGGTCGGACGCGGTTGTGATCGGCCATCGCGCGCTCATACCATCCTCTCCACTCGGGAGGCAACGTGCACGAGAAGCAGATCGAGATCCGCTGGCGCGACCAGGACGCCTACGGCCACGTGAACAACGCGGTCTACCTCACCTACCTCGAAGAGGTGCGGGACGAGTGGCTCGAGCGGGCGCTCGGAGACTCCGGCGACGCCTGGGGCTACGTCACGGCGCGCGTGGCGATCGACTTCCGGCGCGAGTTGACGCAGGACGACGACGCGATCGTGGCGCGGCTCTGGCTGACGCGGATCGGCACGTCGAGCGTGACGACACGGGAGGAGATCGTCACGGTCGGCGGCGAGCTCGCCGCCGAGGCGGAGGCCGTCCTCGTGGCGCGCGATACCGAGACAGGCCGCTCCCGTCCGCTCAGCGACGCGGAGCGGGCCGCCCTCGAGCGCGAGCTCGGCGGTGTTTGAGCATCTCCTGAGCCCCGTGCGGCTCGGCCCCGTCGAGCTGCCGAACCGGATCGCCTCGACCGCGCACCAGACCACGCTCGTCCACGATCACCTGCCGACGGACGAGTTCGTCGCCTACCACGAGGCGCGCGCGGCGGGCGGGACGGGGATGATCGTCCTCGAGGCGACCGCCGTCCACGAGTCCGGGCGGCTGACCGCTCACACACTGGCGGGCTACGAACCAGGGATCGTCGCCGGCTACCGCCGCGTGGTCGACGCCGTCCGCCCGCACGCGACGCGTCTCTTCGTTCAGCTCTTTCACGGCGGCCGCGAGCTGATCGCCTCGCCGCCGCGCCCGGCCGCGGCCGCGCCGTCGGCGATCCCGAGCCAGCGCTTCCACGTCGAGCCGAGGGCGCTCACCTCCGGCGAGATCGACGAGATCGTCGCCGGGTACGCCCGCTCGGCCGAACTGGCCGCCGAGGGCGGGCTTGACGGGATCGAGCTCTCGGCCGCGCACGGCTACCTCTTCGCGCAGTTCTTCACGCCTGGCCTCAACCGCCGCGAGGACGAGTGGGCGGTGGGGCCACAGCTTCTCGTCGCCGTCGTGGAGGCCGTGCGGACCGCGGCACCCGAGCTCGCGCTCGGCGTCCGGCTGTCGGCCGACTCCGCGGCCGCCGTGGCCGTCGCGCCCGAGCTCGCCGGCCTCGTGGACTACCTCTCGATCGCCCTCGGCGACTCCTCCACCTACAGAGGCTCGACGGGAATCGTCCCACCGCCGCCGGTCGAGGAAAGCGCCATCTCCGGGTTCGCGGCGCCGTTCCGGGTCGGGCCTCCTCTGATCGCGACCTCGCGCATCGTCGACCCCGCTGCGGCCGACCTGCTCATCGCGGACGGGGTCGCGGATGCAGTCGGGATGACGCGTGCGCTCATCACCGACCCCGACCTGCCGCGCAAGACTCGCGACGGGCACGCCGACGACGTCCTCCGGTGCATCGGCTGCAACACGTGCATCGCTCACTACCACGCAGCGATCCCGATCGCGTGCGCCCAGAACCCACGGACCGGTCGCGAGCTGGCGTGGACGCCGGTTCGCGCCGCGAGGCGACAGCGAGTGGCAGTCGTCGGTGGTGGGCCCGCCGGGATGGCGGCCGCGGCGGAAGCACATGCGGCAGGCCATGACGTCGTGCTCTACGAGTCGAGGATCCGCCTGGGCGGACAGGTCGAGCTCGCCGGCGCCGCTCCCGGCCACGCCGAGCTGGCGGCGTCTCTCCTACGGAACTACGAACGTCTGCTCGAAGGTGTCGACGTGCGCCTAGGCGAGCACGTGGAGGAACCGCCGGATGCCGACGCCGTCGTCCTGGCGACCGGCGCCCGGCCGTACGTCCCCGACCTTCCCGTCTCAGAGGGATTCTCGACCGCGTGGGACGTTCTGCGCGGGAGCCGCCCCGAGGGGAAACGAGTCGTGGTCGCCGACTGGGGCGGAGACGCCTCGGGGCTCGACGCGTCCGAGCTTCTGGCGGCGAGCGGCTACGAGGTCGCGCTCGCCGTAGGATCGGCCGCCTTCGGCGAGACCCTCCACGCCTACCAGCGCAACCTCTATGCCGCGCGTCTCTACCGGGCCGGAATCGAGGTCTGGCACCACCTCGAGCTCGCTACGTGGGACGGCGGCCGCGCCCGCTTCACCAACATCTTCGCCCCCGAGCTCGAGGCGGTCATGGAGGCGGACGCGCTCGTGCTCGCGCTGGGTCGCGTGCCCGTTCGCGAGCTGGCGGTTCAGGGAGCGGTCGAGGTTGGCGACCGGCTCTCGCCGCGCTCGCTGGAGGAGGCGATCCTCGAGGGGTCGCTCGCAGGGCGAACGGTCGGGTAGAGCTCGGGCCGCAGGTCTCCGCGCACGTCGTTTCGCTCGCCCCACGCCTTCTCCCGGGCCAAAGCGAGGTCGCAGTCGGCGTAGAGAATCCCTTCGCCGTAGCCGTCCACAGGGCCGGCGCCGAGCCAGCCGTCCGGGTCGACGATGCAGCTCGCACCCGTCCACTCGACGCCGCGCTCCGGTCCCGTGCGATCGCACACCGCGACCCAGACCTTGTTCACGTGGGCCGTGGCTTGCGCCAGCGCGATCTCCACCGGCCGCTCGCCCTCCGGGCGCGGGAAGAGCGGGAGATTCGCCGGGATGGCGATCAAGTCGGCGCCGGCAAGCGCGAGCCCGCGCGTGAGCTCCGGGAAGTAGAGGTCGTAGCAGACCGCCACGCCGATCCGGCCGAACGGAGTCTCGACGACGGGCGCCGGCTCGCCCCCCGGTTCGAAGCAGAGCTTCTCGCGGTCCCAGAGGTGCGTCTTCCGGTAGACGGCCAGCAGCCCGGCAGGCCCGAACACGGCGGCGGAGTTGTAGACGGCGCCGTCCGCGCCCAGCTCCGCGAAGCCGCCCACGACCACCGCTTCGGAACGCGCCGCCTCTTCTGCCCAGTCCGAAAGCGCCGGGCCGACCACGGGCTGGGCGAGCGCTCGCGCCTCCTCCGCCGACTCGAAGAGATAGCCGGACGTGACGAGCTCTGGGAGGAGAACGATCCTCGCCCCCGCGCCGATCGCCTCCCTCACCGCCTCGTGCACACGCCGCCGGTTTCCCTCGGCGTCGCCCACCGCTGGAGCGATCTGCGCACACGCGATCCGGACGCTCGTCACCGACCCTGGTTTACCCCGACCCCTCCGACACGTCAAGATCACCCACCATGGTCATCCCCGGGCTTCCCCCTGACATCGCCGAGCTGAAGGAACGAGTCAGCCGCTTCGTCGCCGACGAGGTCTTCCCGCTGGAGGAGACGATCGCCGCCGCGGGCGAGATCGACTTCACGGCGGTCGACGAGGTGCGCAAGAAGGCGCGCGCGGCCGGCTTCTCCATGCTGAACATGCCCGAGGAGGCCGGCGGCGCCGGCCTCAGCATGCTCGGTCAGGTGGCGCTCGAGGAGGAATCCGGCAAGGCGACCAACGGGCTCGGCTTCGCCGTGGTCGACCGCGGCCCGGCCGAGCTCTGGGAGATCCTCAGTCCCGAGCAGCGCGACCGCTGGGTCGTCCCGATCCTGCGCGGTGAGTACCGTGAGGCCTGGGCGGTCACCGAGCCCGGTGCCGGCTCGGACGTGAGCGCCGTCGCCGCGACGGCCGTGCGCGACGGCGACGACTGGGTGCTCAACGGCGAGAAGTGGTTCGTGACGAGCGAGGGCGACCCAGGCTTCTACATCGTCCTCGCGGTCGTCGACGGCGAGCAGATGCTCTTCATCGTGGAGCCGGGCACTCCCGGCCTCGAGCTCACGCGCGTCCCTGGCTTCCTGCACGACCCTTACCTGGACCACCATCCCGAAGTCGTCTTCCGCGACTGCCGTGTGCCGGACGAGAACCGGGTGCCCGCCGGCGGCAACGAGGGCGCGAAGGAGTGGTTCCTGGTCGAGCGCCTGTTCATCGCGGCGCGCTGCTGCGGCGCCTCGGAGCGAGCGCTCGGCATCGCGCGCGACTGGGCGCTCGAGCGCGTCGCCTTCGGGAAGCCGATCGCCGATCACGAAGGCGTTTCCTTCCAGCTCGCCGACTCCCTCGCCGACCTCCTGGCCGCGCGGCTCCTCACCTACCACGCGGCTCACGCATTCGACGCCTACGAGGACCGGAAGATCGTCCACGGGAAGGTGGCCGCGGCGAAGCTTTTCGCCTCCGAGGCGGCGGGCCGCATCGTCGACCGCTCGCTCCAGATCCTCGGCGGCCGCGGCTACATGACCGAGAATCCGGTCGCCCGCCTCTGGCGTGAGGTCCGCGTCGACCGGATCTGGGAGGGGACGAGCGAGATCCAGCGCCTCATCCTCGCCCGCGGCCTCCTGAAGCGCGGCGTGAGGCCCTACGTTGACTGAGCGCTGGCGAACCGCGCGGATCGCGGAGATCCCTCCGGCCGGGCTCTCCGCGGGACCCGAGTACTGGAAGGAATGGACGAACGACGAGGGGTACTCGGCGCGCTGGCACTCGGTGCGCGAGCACTTCGGCATCGAGGCCTTCGGAGTGAACGCGTGCCATGGCGAGGCCGGGGAGGAAGTCGTCGTCCCACACGAGGAGGTCTCCTTCGGCGGGCAGCAGGAGCTCTACGCGGTCATCCAGGGCCGCGTTCGCTTCACCTGCAACGGCGAGGAGGTCGAGCTCGGCGCAGGGGAGCTGCTCTTCCTCGAGCCCGACGTGCAAAGGGCCGGTACCGCCCTGGTGACGCCGACGCTCGTCCTCATGATCGGCGGGGTCGCGGGCAAGCCCTTCGAGCCCGACTGGGAACCGCTGGAAACCTGAGCCGCCAGGACGGCGGGTTATGCTGAGCGGGATGTTCAGCGAGATTCGCGAGCGACTGGAGGCCGGCTACACGCTGCCCGCCGGCTGGTATTCGGACAGCGCCATCCTCGCGCTCGAGCGCGAGCGGATCTTCAAGCACACCTGGCAGTACGCGTGCGTGACTGACGAGGTGAGCGAGCCCGGCGACTACTTCGCCACCAAGGCAGGGACCATCCCGGTCGTCCTCGTCCGCGACAAGGACGGCGAGCTCAAGGGGTTCGTCAACGTCTGCCGTCACCGGGGCCACGTCGTCATGCAGGGCTCCGGGCACCGCGAGACGCTGCAGTGTCCCTACCACGCGTGGACGTACGGGCTCGACGGCTGCCTGCTCAAGGCCCCGCGCTCGGAACGCGAGCCCGGCTTCGACGCCGACAACTACTCGCTCTTCCCCGTCCAGGTGGACACGTGGGGGCCGTTCATCTTCGTGAACGTCGACCTCGAGGCCGACTCGTTCGGCGAGACGCTCGGCATCCTGCCCGAGACGGTCGCCGAGACCGGCATCGACCTGGACAGCCTCAAGTTCCACCACCGCGGCGAGTACGTCATCGAGGCGAATTGGAAGATCGCGGTCGAGAACTACCTCGAGTGCTACCACTGCCCGGTCGCGCACCCGGGCTTCTCGTCGGTGATCAACGTCGATCCGGACTCCTACGCGCTCGCATCCTCCGGCTACGTCTCGACCCAGAAGGGCCCGGTGCGGAGCTCCGTTCTCGAGGGGAGGAAGGCTGCGCCGTACGACGCGACCGGCGAGATCGACCGCAGCACGTCGGTCTTCGTCTTCCCGAACTTCACCCTCGACATCATCCCCGGCCCGCCGAACATGAACGCGGGCGCCTGGTTCCCGATCGACGAGCGGCGCACGCTCGGTACATACGACTACTTCTTCTCGGAGGATGTGCCGCAGAAGACGATCGAGGAGATGATCGCCTTCAACGAGCAGGTGGGGCTCGAGGACAACGGGCTCGTCGAGTCGGTGCACGCCGGCCTCGAGTCGGGCATGGTCGAGCACGGCCGGCTCCTGCCGACGAGCGAGCACCTGATCCAGCACTTCCAGGGCCTGATCTACAGCTATCTCAGCTGATCGGCGCGCGTCTCACTTGAAAGGCGCACACTTCCCGTGAGACAGTGCGCCACCCCCGCGGCCACCGAACTCAGGAGGGGACCTCGATGACGCACCACCCGAAGGAACGGCCCGGCTACCTGAGCAGGCGCGACTTCCTGGCGCGCGCCGCCGGAGCCACCGTCGCTGTCTCTGGAGCCGGCAGCCTGCTCGCGGCGTGCTCGAGCTCGACGACCGTGGCTCAGGAGACGAGCACGACCGGCGAGTTGCTCGGCCCGGGCGGTCTCCCGCTCGCGCGGCCCGACAAGCGCGTCACGTTGCCTCTCTGGGAGGACCCGATCGCGTCCGGCCTCGAGCCCGAGACCGGCGGCACCTTCACCGTCTTCAACTATCCGGACTACTTCTACAAGAAGCTCCTCAAGGAGTTCGGAGAGAAGTACGGGGTCGACGTCCAGTACACAGCCTTCGACAACATCTCGTCCGGGATCAAGCGCCTCGCTTCCGGTGCGGTGCAGCCGGACGTCATGGAGATGACGCCCGACAACCTGGATCTCGCCGTGGCGGGGAAGCTGATCAAGCCGCTCAACCTGGACTACATCCCGAACCTGCAGAAGAACGTCTGGCCGGAGCTCGTCGACCCCTTCTACGACGGCGGCTCGCATTACACGGTCCCCTACACGTGCTACGCCACCGGGATCGCCTGGCGCACCGACCACGTCACCGAGGACATCGCCGCCATGCCGCAGCCCTGGGACATCTTCTGGCAGGCGAAGGCATACAAGGGCAAGACCGCCCTCCTCTCCGAGCCGCGCGAGACGATCGCCATGGCGCTCCTGCGGAAGGGCCACACGGACATCAACACCGAGGATCCGGCGCTCATCAACCAGGCGGTCGCGGACCTGAAGGAGCTCTACGACATCTGCAACATCAAGGTCGGCGACGTCCAGTACCAGGCCGTCCCCGAAGGCACCAGCTGGCTGAACCAGGCCTGGTCCGGCGACATGATCGCCGGCTACATCTACTACTTGCCGAAGGGGACACCCGCGACCGCGCTCGCATACTGGAAGGCGGACAAGGGCAAGGTGCCGATCCAGAACGACTGCTTCTCGATCTGCTCGACGACGAAGAAGCCCGTCCTCTCGCACCTCTTCCTCAACTACCTGCTGGACAACGGCGTCGCCTACTCGAACTTCGTCAACTTCAACGGTTACCAGCCGCCGATCAACGAGGTCGACCCCGAATCGCTCGTCAAGGACGGCGTCGTGCCGGAAAACCTCGAGAACAGCGTCCTCACGAAGGACGACTTCGGGCCAGACTCACTGCAGGAGATGACGTTGACCGCCACAGGCCAGCAGCTCTGGGAGGACGGATACTCGGACTTCCTGGCCGGAGGCGGCAGCTAGCCCGACGTGTATCCCCGCTGGCTCTGGCGCGGCCTCGCGCTCCCGGGCATCGCGTGGCTGATCGTTCTCTTCGTCGTGCCTTTCTACGCCGTGCTGGGCGTCGCGTTCGGCACGGTCGATCCGATCCTGCTCCAACCGGTCCCGATCTGGAACCCGCTCGAATGGAACGTCGGCTGGCTGCAGGAGGTCCTGAACCGGCTTGCTCCGGGCGGGATCTGGTTCGACGTCGGGACCCGGACGATCGTCTACGTCGCTCTCTCCCTCGCGCTCTGCCTTCTCATCGGCTATCCCGTCGCCTATTACACGGCGCGGCACGCGGGCCGCTGGAAGGGCCTGATCCTGATCCTGATCATCCTGCCACTTTGGATCAGCTACATGATGCGGATGCTCGCCTGGGTGAACCTTCTCCAGGCGGACGGCTACATCAACCGCTTCCTCCTCTTCACCCACGTGCTCAGCCAACCGCGCGACTGGCTCGGAGGAAGCTCGTCAACCGTCATCTTTGCGCTCGTCTACGGGTACATCCCGTACCTGATCCTGCCGCTCTTCGCCTCCCTCGACCGCATCGACCGTAGCCACCTGGAGGCTGCCCGCGACCTGGGCGCAAGCCCGTTCTCCGCCTTCCGGACGGTGACGCTCCCGCTCTCGAAGACCGGCATCCTCGGCGGCGCGGTCCTCATCACGCTGCCGATGTTCGGCGACTACTACACCCCGAACATCGTCTCGATGTCGCCGAAGACGTCGATGATCGGTAACCAGATCGACCTCTACTTCCACGGCGGGCCGCAGCCCACGATCGGCGCCGCTCTGACCGTCGTCCTCGCGGTGTTCCTGACGATCCTCATGCTCTATTACATATGGAGCATCCATCGCGCGCAGCGGGACGTGGGAACGGTGGGCGCGCTGTGACCGCGGTCGCCGAACGCCGCCCCAGAACGTTCTCGACCTCGGCGAGGCTGCGCGGCTGGCTTCGCAATCCGTGGGGCAAACCGCGCTTGCTCGTCATCATCACCTGGGCCTACATCCTCTGGTCGATCGTCCCGGTGCTGATCGCGGTGCAGTTCTCGTTCAACGCCACGCGCTCGCGCACGATCTGGGACTCGTTTTCGACCCGCTGGTACTGGGGCGATCCGGTCGACTCCGTCTGGCACGACCCGACGCTCCGCCACGCGCTCGTCCAGACCTTCAAGCTCGCCGGCGCCGACGTCCTCATCGCAGTCCCGATCGGCGTGCTCCTCGCCCTCGGCCTTGCGCGCTGGCGCGGGCGAGGGTCGGGAACCTCCAACTTCATCATGCTCTTCCCGCTCGTCACGCCCGAGATCGTCATGGGCGTCGCGCTACTCCTCATCTTCACCGAGGTCTTCACCTTCGTCCATACCGGCACGCTCGCCCAGATCCTCGGTCACATCACCTTCTCGATCTCGTTCGTGGTCGTGATCGTGCGTGGGCGCCTCTTCTCCATCGGAAGGCAGTACGAGGAGGCCGCCGCCGACCTGGGCGCCACTCCCTTCGTTGCGCTGACGCGCGTTCTTCTGCCCCTTCTCACGCCGGCGATCGTCGCGTCGGCCGCCGTCGTCTTCGCCATCTCCGCCGACGACTTCGTCATCAGCCAGTGGCTCTCGAAGGGCGGCGAGACCGACACCGTCCCGATCAGGATCTACAGCGCGACCAGGGCCGCTCCGCTCCCGTCGGTGAACGCGATCGCCACGATCATGATGGTCTCGACCCTCATCATCGTCACCCTCGGCTTCCTCGCGTGGCGGCTCTTCACGAGTGGCGAGCAGAAGACGGGGACGGCGGCCGAGGACTTCGGCACCGCTTTCAGGCTGTGAGGTAGCTTCGGACACCATGGCACGCGGCGAGATCGAACTGACCAAGCTGACGAAGGAGTTCGCCGAGGTGCGCGCGGTCGACGCCATCGACCTGCAGGTGCCGGGAGGCGAGTTCTTCTCGCTCCTCGGCCCATCGGGCTGCGGGAAGACGACGACGCTCCGCATGATCGCGGGCTTCGAACAGCCCACCTCGGGCCAGATCCTCCTCGACGGCTCCGATGTCGCCTACACACCCCCGCACCAGCGCAACGTGAACACGGTCTTCCAGAATTACGCCCTCTTCCCGCACCTGAACGTCTACGACAACATCGCGTTCGGGTTGAAGCGCGCGAAGCGGCCAAAGCCGGAGATCCGCGAGCGCGTCGGCAAGGCGCTCGAGCTGGTGCAGCTAACCGGGTACGAGCGGCGGAAGTCCTCGCAGCTCTCGGGCGGCCAGCAGCAGCGCGTTGCACTCGCCCGCGCGTTGATCCTGAACCCCGCCGTCCTGCTGCTCGACGAGCCCCTCGGCGCACTGGACGCAAAGCTTCGAAAGACACTGCAGATCGAGCTCAAGGCGCTGCAGCAGGAGGTCGGCATCACGTTCCTCTACGTCACGCACGACCAGGAGGAGGCGCTCACGATGTCCGACCGGCTGGCCGTCATGAACGGAGGCAAGGTCGAGCAGGTCGGCAACCCCCACGACGTCTACGAGGATCCCGAGACGCTCTTCGTCGCAGACTTCCTCGGCGTCTCGAACCTCATGGCCGCGCGAATCGTCAGCACCTCTACGAGCGCGTGCAAGGTCGCGGTCGACGGCTACGAGCTGGAGACGCGCGGCACCGACCTCGACGTCACCGGCGAGGCGAAGATCGTCATCCGGCCGGAACGCGTCGGGCTCGAGGAGCACGGCTCGGAGTCCGGGCCGAACCGCATCCCGGGCATGGTCGAGCGCGTCGTCTATGTCGGCTCGGCGATCCAGGTGATCGTGCGCGCGGCCACCGGAGATTCCCTTCAGGCCCTGGTGCAGAATACGGGCGCAGGGATTCCCTACGAGCAGGGGACTCCGTTGCAGCTGCACCTCCCGGCCGATGCGCTGCGAGTGCTGCCCTCCGGGATCGGCGACGCGCCTTCCCTCAAGGGCGAAGAACCGGATCCGGAACCCGCCGCCGCCGCTGAGCCCTAGCGCGGCGTCTTGCCGAGCGCGGGCATGTAGGAGTCCTGCTCGAGCCAATGCCCGCCGTCGATCGTGAGCGTCTCGCCGGTGACGTAGTCGGCGTACGGCGAGCAGAGAGCCGTCGCCCACCACGCGACTTCCTCCGGCGTGGCGAGCCGGCCCGCGGGAACCGTCGCGGCCACCCTCTTCCGGTCCTCCTCGGTCGGCCAGAGCGCCTGGCCGGCGCCTTCGGTGTCGGTCGGTCCGGGGCAGATGCAGTTTGCGCGGATCCCGTGCGGAGCCCACTCGACCGCGAGCGTCCGGGTCATGGCGACGATGCCGGCCTTCGCCGCAGCCGAGTGGATCGTGCCGGGGCCGCCGGTCCAGGCGTAGCTCGCGATCACGCTGAGGATCGCGCCGCCGTCGCCCTGTTCGATCATCTGCCGGCCGGCCGCGCGCGAGCAGAGAAAGCCGCCGTCGAGGACGATCGCGACGACCGCGCGCCAACCGTTCGGCGACAGCTCCTCGGCCTTGACGACGAAGTTGCCCGCGGCGTTGTTCACGAGGACGTCGACCCGCCCGAACCGATCTACCGCCCCGGCGACGAGGGCATTCACCTGCTCCGGGTCGCGAACGTCGATTGGCTGCCCCAAGGCCTTCCCGCCCTGGCCTTCGATCAAGCCGACGGTCTCGTCCAAAGGCTCCGGCCGGCGGCCTGCGACGACGACGCCGGCCCCGAGGCGCGCGAACTCGAGCGCGAAGGCGCGTCCGAGGCCGCTGCCTCCGCCGGTGACGAGCGCGACTTTCCCTTCGAAGATTCCGTCAGCGAGCATCGGCGCCATTCTCCCCGCTCAGCGCGCGGGCATCGAGGGCAAGTGCTCCGCGGGAGGTCACGAGCAGCGGGTTGATCTCGATCTCGGCGAGATCCGGACGTGACGCCGCGAGGCGCGAGAGCGCGGCGACCGCCTCGGCCGACGCCGACACGTCCACGGGTGACCGTCCCCGCGCGCCCGTCAGGATCGCCGTGCCGCGGAGAGTGCGGATGAGCTCCTCCGCCTGCGCCGCGTCGACGGGAGCGAGCGCCACCGCCGTGTCGTCCAGCAACTCCGCGTAGACGCCGCCGAGGCCGACGAGGACGACTGGGCCGAAGCGCGCGTCCTGGATTGAGCCGGCGATGAGCTCGATGCCGTCGCCTACCGGCGCCATCCGCTCGACCGAGTACCCTTCGTCAGACAGTGTTGCCATTCTTGCTAACGCCTCTTCGAGAGCCTGCTCGTCCTCGATGCCGAGCGCCACGCCGCCCGCATCCGACTTGTGCAAGAGCCCGAGCGCCTTGACGGCGACCGGATAACCGAGCTCGGCCGCCGCCGCACGTGCTTCGGCGAAATCCGCCACTCGCCGGGCGGACGGAAACTCGATGCCCGCGGAGGCCAGAAGCTCCCGCGACTCCTAGTAACCGCCGGGCCGCGGCCCGCCGACCGGTGGCGGAAGATCAGGGACCCCGCGTGGGGGCTGCTCCGCCTGGTCCGCGAGCCGCGCGAGAGCCCAGGCCGCGGCCTCGATCTCGCGGTAGACGGGCACGCCGGCCTCCCGCAGGGCGACGAGCGAGGGCGAGCGCGGATACATCGACTGGACGACGAGCGCGCGGCCGCTCTCAGCTGCGGCGCGGGCCATTCCGAGCGCGACCTCGGTCTCCTCTGCCTGGAACTCGTCTGAGAACTCGCTGTAGCCGCCGAAATAGCCCGTCACGAGGGCCGCGTCCACCTCTCCGGACTCGAGGATGAGCCTCGTCACCTCCTCGAAGATCGTGAGGAACTGCTCGCCGGCACCCGCGAAGTCGACGGGGTTGCGCGTGGGCGCCGCATCCGGAAGGTGCGGGGCGATTCGCCCCTGCAGGTCGTCCGAGAGCGCTGGAAGCTCGAGGCCCTCGGCTGAGGCGACGTCAGAGGCCACGATCCCGTGCCCGCCCCCGTCGCCCACGACGACGACGCGTCGCCCGCGCGGCTTGACCCGCGCGAGCTCCGCCTGCGCGAGATCGACGAGCTCGCGCGGCGAGCGCACACGCTGCATCCCGGCCGCCCGGCAGGCGGCTTCGACCGCTGTGGCGCTGCTGACGAGAGCGCCCGTGTGCGATCTCGCCGCCTGGGCGCTGACCTCTCCGCCTCCGACCGTGAGAAGCACGACCGGCTTCCCCGCCTCGACCGCTTCCTGCGCGGCGCGCGCGAAAGCCCGTCCGTCGCGGAAGTCCTCACAGTAGAGGGCGATGACGCGGGTCGGCTCGTGGTCGATCAGGCTGCGGACGAGCTCGCCCGCCTCGAGGTCTGCCTGGTTCCCGAGCGACGCGAACCGCGAGAAGCCGAGCCCGTGATCCTCGGCGAGCAGGGCGAGTTCGAGCGCGAGATTGCCGCTCTGCGAGACGAGGCCGATGGAGCCGCCCTGGAATTCGCTCCACCCGAGGTCGAGGCTCGTCGCGGAGTCGAAGATCCCGAGGCAGTTCGGCCCGAGGAGGACAGCGCCCGCCGCCCGAACGCGCTCGACGATCGCGGCCTCCCGGGCCTGGCCCTCGGCGCCGGTCTCCCCGAGCCCGGTGGTGATCCCGACAAGCGCCTTGGCGCCCGCGGCGAGCGACGCGTCGACGGCGTCCTCGAACCCGTCGGCGGGAACCGAGAGTACGACGAGCTCCGGCGCCTCGGGCAGGTCCGCCAGCGTCGGGTAGGCCTTCCGCTCGAGAATCTCGCCGCCGTTCCGGTTCACGAGGTAGACCGCGCGGCTTCCCTCTCCCCGGAGTGCGCCGAGCGCGAGACGGTTGCCCCACTTCGCAGGGTCGTTGGAGGCTCCGAGGATCGCAACGGAGCGCGGATTGAAGAGCGCCCGGAGGTCCCGGCTCAAGACTCGAGTAGGCGTCGCGAGATGATGAGGCGTTGGATGTCGGACGTGCCTTCCTCGATCTCCTCGAGCTTGGCGTCGCGCATCCACTTCTCGACCGGGTACTCGCGCGAGTAGCCCCAGCCGCCCAGCGTCTGCACCGCCGCCCAGGTGCACCACATCGCCGTCTCGGAGGCGAAGACCTTCGCCATCGCCGCCTCGAGCGAGGCCGGCTCGCCAGCGTCCACCTTGCGCGCGGCCCGCCAGACGAGGAGCCGCGATGCATCGACGCGCGTCGCCATGTCGGCGAGCCTGAACGCGACGGCCTGGTGCTCGGCGATTGGCTTCCCGAACTGCTCGCGGGACTTCGAGTACTCGACAGCGTATTCGAGCGCTGCTCGCGCGAGGCCCGTCGCCGCCGCGCCGAGCGTCACGCGCGAGCGGTC
>Ga0111538_10003902_pt1 | contig 20795 bp, 13 predicted proteins | sample SoiMethybrSBSTD1_FD_79669 | JGI IMG/M metagenome (GOLD analysis project Ga0111538, IMG submission 79669) | Bulk soil microbial communities from a Populus tree surrounding site in Tennessee, USA - Soil MetaG P. TD hybrid SBSTD1 (version 2)... | ecosystem: Environmental > Terrestrial > Soil >... | reverse complement strand
TTCAATAGTTTCGTTATCTACGTCAATATTATATTTAACTTCTGTAAAGACTTTTGCTGTCTTTCCTAGTAACGTAATTTCTTGTTCTTCTTTCCTCTTTTTTTGTACTTCTTTTATGATTCTATTTAACTTCTTAATAATTGCATCTGGATTTTCTCTTATCTTTTGTTCTTGTGCTTGTTCTTGTGTACCTAATGGTAATTGATCTTGATCCCCTACTCCTCCTCCTGTTGTTATATTATCTGTCTGTGAATCTGGCTCATAATCATCTTCTGATCCTTCTGATCCTCTTTTAATTGATTTTTCTTTATTATCTCGTCCAGTACTTACATATTTCGGATCTTTAAGTTCTGGAGGAGTATATCTTTCTACTGATCGGACACTAACACCCATCAACATTGCAACGATTTGTTTTGCTTCTTCTTTTTGGAAACCATCTTCTACTGCTTGTGTCATTAAATTAGCAACTTTTTCCTGTGTGCTAACCCATGTCCTTCTAGATTCTATAATAAGTTTCTGTAATGGTTGAGAAAGGTCACGATTAAACTTGTTCTTGATAATGTCTATTAAATCTGCATCGGATACTGCTACTATGTTATTATTGCTTGTATTATTATTATTGTTCAATTCTTGGTCACTTTGTTGTTTATTTGCTTTTGACATTCTAAGTTATAGAAAATGACAAATATTAATACATTTCTTTCCTAAAACATTAAAGGAATAAATATAGGGAAAACTTTTCTTTATTGTTTTAATGGCAATATTAACTTCTTCTGAGATTATGAAACAGAAAGGAATTGGGAATATTGAGATAAACCCTTTTTCATTAGATCAGTTAAATATTAACTCTTATGATGTAACCTTATTTCCAGAACTTAAAGTGTATATTTCAGATATTATTGATCCGAAAGATCCTGAGACTCTTAGGACTAGAGTTATTAAGATTCCAGAAGATGGTTTCATATTAGAAGCAGGACAATGTTATCTTGCTAGAACTAACGAATATACTTATACACATAATTTTGTTCCTATTTTACAGGGTAAATCATCAACAGGTAGAATATTTTTATCAGTACATCAAACAGCAGGATATGGTGATATTGGATTTAGGGGATATTGGACACTTAATCTATTACCACATAAAACAGTAAGAATTTATCCAAATATGAAAATCGGACAAATAGAATACCATACAATAGAAGGAGAAATTGGTACACGTTATCATGGTAAGTATCAAAATAGTGATCAGATAGAAGAATCAAAGATTAATCAAGACTTTCCAACTAATCCGTTATTTGTTACTGCTGATAAACAAAAAATATTAGATACTATGAAACGAGAAAATGATGAAACTATTCAAGTACCATGGGTAACTGCTGAAAATACTAAACCCAAAACTAAAAAGGTCACAAAATCAAAATCTAAGAAGAAAGAGAAAGAATCATTAGATAGTCAACCATAATTCCTCTTTTTGTGTCTCATTTGTTATTAATTCATGATCTTTATATGGTTCAAGTCCTAGATCTGTTAGATAAGAATCTATAAAGTCAATAAATACCATGCCTTCAATTGTAATATTATATTTTGGTTTGGTATATTCATTTGATGAATTACGTATCTTTTCAGATACTACATATTTCTTTTGAACTAATAGAGTGATTAATTCCCTGCTGAATCTAGAATTAATAAGTTTAAGTTCTCTATCTGAGACATTAGGATTATTTAATATCTTTTTTAGGATCTTGTAAGATAGAAATAACATATAAAATCTTTTGTTACTTTGTTTCCTGTTATTATTCTTAGAATTATCTATCTTTAGTTTCATTAAATCCTTAAAAGACATATTTCCGTTATACCATTGTTATTGTTTTCATAAATATAATAAATCTATTGTTGTAAAAAAATAATAATTATAAAATTGGTGTCAAGTTGTCACCAATTTATTTTATTTGGGTATTCCATACCTCATATCCCAAACTGTACTAGATCCGGTATTTGCTCTTGTCCATACTGTATGACATTTGATATATGGAGCTGCTTCTATTTCTTTTGTGTCTATTTTTCCTTGTGGTACTCCTGTTGGTTTCCAATCTGCTTTCTTCCATACTCTATTAGTCATTACAGGAATAAAGTTACCATTTGATTCAAACTTAACCCAAACATTTAGAGTTGTTTCTTTTGTATTTGGATCTCCTTTAACTCTTGCAAACCATTCATATTCTTGTCCTTTTTTAAGTGTCAAACCGTTTGGATACTTTTGTGATACTTCTTTACCCTGTACATTGTGATAATATTCTTGTTTCGATTGACATTCATTTGCATGTAATGAAAATCCGAAACCTCCAAATACATATTTTCCATCATATTCACGTCCATCAGATCCATGATTACCTACTTTAATGGATAAGTTCTCTCCATTAAGAATAAATTTAGATCCGAATACTCCATCATAACCAAAGTTAGGTAACTTTTCTACTGCTTTATTATTGACCCTATGATAGTCCCAATAAATTCTTCCGTTTCCTCCTCCTGTATCTATTACTAGTCTTTTATTCACAATTTGATGATTCTTAGCTCCTGAAGCTCCAGAAGGTAACATAACTTCATCAACATATTCGCTTGATGGGACTTTACCTGTTTTTGTGTCTAGAGTTGGTTTAGATGTATAATGCCAAACTGCATCAACTGGATCATTAGGATTCTGAGGAGGTTGTGTATCATCAGGGACACATTTACCTTGTGTATGATCATATATTTGTCCTGCTGGACATGTTGGCGTTTGGTCTACTTTTCTTTTTACTTTTGTTGATGATGTGTCCTTTTGTCCTGCTGCATTTCCTATTTCTAATTCAAAATTGAATGAATTATTTGTGTCTGGAAATACAAACTGTTTCTTTAGTTTTACTGTTGATCCTCCTTCTAATACATCTTCTAAGGTTACTTTTTCTATGTCTGTATCTACCTGTTTTATGTTCCAATTTTCTATTTCATTTAATGGAGTTGAACTTGTACCATCTAATACAATTCTATCGTTTGGATTTGCTTCTGTAATTGCAGAACTAAATTGAGCATCTAAGTTACTAGGTGTCTGTCCTCCACTACCTATATTTCTTGCAAATATTATTGATTTTAATATATGTTGATCTGGAGGAGGATTAGGATCACCTATTATTTGACCAAATAATTGTATTTCTGCAACACTATTCCAATTGTTTCTAGTATTTCCATTAAATATTATTCTTATTTTCTGATCTATAACATCAGAAGTAAGATTAAACATTTGTATCTGATCTGTTGTACCATTTGATCTAAAGTTATTGCCTCCAATTACAAAACTTGTTTGTCTTGTATTTCCTTTATAAAATGCTATTCCAATTCTCTTTAATTTGACTATTTTTGTCAACAAAAGATCTAGCCAATTACCTTGACCATTAGAGCTCCATCTTGTGTCTGGTTTTCCGTCAAATACATTAGTTGCAATATTTCCATCATCAGAAGATGCGGTAACATTTGCCATTAAGTTATTTAATGGGACTTCTAAATCTGGAGTAGTAGGGACACATTTATCAGTATTTGGATCATAAGTTTCATTATTATTACAAATTGGTATGCATTTTTTATATGTCTGTGTATATTCTTTTCCTTGTGGACAATCATTAGGAGGAGGAGGAGGAGTTGTAGTACCTATATTAAGTTCCTTTTTAAATAATAGATTTTCTGTATCATGTATAACTAAACCTGTTGTATCGTTTCGTTTCTTCTTTATTACAATATATTGTTCATCTTCATTTTCAGGTTTAAAATAATCCTTTAATAAGTCACTTAGATTATTTTGTCCTGTATAAGTAATGTCACTAATAGATTTATTACTATTATTAGTTTCTTCTGTTTCGGACATTACTTTAGATAAATTTTGGACAATTATAAAGATTACTATACCTTCTATTTTGTTACTACTATTTTCTTATTCTCCTTCTACAATCATACATATATCATAATCCCTTCTAGAATATTCTCCTTCATCCATATCATTATTTCTATAGATAACTTTAGATCCTGTTTTTGGTTGATTAGATTTCCTAAATATAATTTCATAATCTGTCGGATCTCCTCCGTCAAATTCAAAGAATATTCTATCTTCGACTTTACATCTATATGTATTATCTAATCTTTCTACTGTATGCCAAGATCCAGCATCTACAATTGCATCTTCATCTATGTAACCAAAATCTACCATGATATTATCGTTTTTATCTCTGATTACAACATGTACACCGTTTCCGGTAGCACCTATTGGATCAAGTCTTTCTGCAATCCATATTTTTATTCTCTTTACAGTCACATTATTAAATACAGAACTTGATTTCTCTATAACTTGTCCATATTGAAGATAATATTCTGTCTTTTGACTTACAACAGATGCTAACTTTACTTTTGTACCATTATTAGGGGACACATCATATATTTTTCTTAATCCTCCTCCTGTTCCTCCTCCTGTTGTTTTTGGGACACGTTTAAAGACTTGTATTCTTTGGTTCTCTCTATCTACAACATAAGCCTTATGATTAATTTCATTAATTCTACAATTTTCAGGTTCGGTAAATTGTCCATTTCCAGATCCGGGTGTTTCGCTTCCAAATTTGGTCAAATATCCACCACTTGAATTAAAGACTTGTACTACTGGTCTAACATCATTATTAACAATAAATAATCTTCCATCGTTATCAATATCCATATGTTCTAAAGGAGTTAATAATTTTCCATCTGTTGTACCTGCTGATCCCCATTTTGTTATGAAATTTCCCAACATATCATAAACTTTGACTAATGCTACTCCACTTTGTACAACATATACATTTCTATCTGCATCTACTGCTATACCATGAGGATGATCAAATTGGTTGTCTGCTGTACCTAATGATCCCCATGTTAGAATAAAGTTAAGATTCTTGTCAAACTTCAAAATTCTATGTTTCCTAGCATCACATACATAAACATCTCCATTTACAGGATCAAATGCTACTGCTTCCGGTGAATCTAAATCTGAAGGTGTAACAGGAACGGAACTTATTGTAGTTGTAAGTGTCCCACTATTAGTGAATTTAAATACTTTGAACGCTTGTGAATCTGCTACTATTATATTATCATCAGTATCTATTCCAATTCCATAAGGAAATACAAATGCTGCATTTGTAAACTTGGACACATAAACCCCTAGTGGTGTAAACTTTTGTATATCATTTCGTCCCGGATCTGCGACATATAAGTTTCCGGATGAATCTATAGCAATATCATGAGGATCTAAAAATTGTCCATCTCCAGATCCGTTTGTACCAAATTGTGACTCATAAACCCATTCAAATTCTGTGGGTTGTTCTCCTCCTCCTCCAGATCCAGTTCCGGGATCTATGCCGATACATTCACACAACGAATTATTTATTATGTTTCTTTTGAATGTTATAGATCTTTTGAAACTTGCCGGAATTGCTGGAGGTTGATTAGGAGGAGGATTTTGAGGAGGTACTATAATAGGGACACAAACTCCTTGAGCATTTTTCTGATAACCTGCTGGACATGTTGTAGGTTGTGGGACACAATTTCCGTTAACATCTCTAAATTGTCCTGTTGGACATGGTGTTTGTCCTACCGGATCATCTACACAAACATCGTTAGCATCTCTGTGCTGTCCTGTTGGACATGGTACTTCATTAGGGACACAATCTCCAGAAGTGTTTTTGTGCTGTCCACTTGGACAATCAGGGTCTGGAGGAGGAGGAGGTGTACCTTCAACATCTAAATTACGCATAATTTCGTTTCTTAATTTTACATTTTGAGGATTTCCATTTTCATTATTTGTTCTGATCCAGAAGTAACTTTTTTCCATGTAAAGATCTTTGTCTATCATTGCACTAGTTGGATGCGTGTCTACTGCTGATCCTACTTGTACCCATGCATTATTTTTCCACATATCACAAGTAAGTTTTACTCCATTAGTCACATCAAAACATGAAAATCTAAATATGTATTCTTGTCCATTAACTAATGCTGGACTTAATGTATTACTTCCAAAATCTCTATGTGTCCCTCCATCATGACACGTTTCATCTCCAAATTCTACAACATTTTTTCTAATTACACACCCATATCCTCCAAAAGCATTGCCACAAGATCCGCCTTCATTGTGTCTACTTCTTATCCTCAAACTCAAGTTATCGATTGAAGCATTAGGAGTATAGAAAAATTCCATTGATGCATTATAATTATTTACATAGATGTATTGTCGTCCTCTAGCTCCAGATTGAAAACCGTTTCCTTCACCGTCTATATGCATTTCCCTGTTATCCCCTGCTCTCATTTCCAACTTACGATCATCAGGGTCAAATGCTGAAAATGTTCTATCGTGTCCGTTATCCCATGATCCAATACTTGTCCAAAGAATGTTATTTATTGGAGCTGGAGGATCTGGATCTGGATCTGGATCTCCTCCTCCTCCTCCATTTCCTCCATCGGGATCTTCTAGTTCTATTTCTCGTACACTTAAATCTTTAAATTGAATAGTTTTAGCTCCTGCCCATCTAAAAGACACAAAATAACCTCCCCAAAATATAGGATAATCTTTAGTAGGTGCGTTACATTGTAAACCGTTAGCGTTCCAATTAGCTCCTACAAAATCACGTACTTGAGAAACTCTAGTCCAGTTTATGTCTCTTGTGTCATAATCTGGACAAATATAATGTTCAATTACTACTGTATTTCTGTTTGATTCAACAGTATTGTAAACAGCCATTTTAAGACCTATTAATTGTTGTCTAAAATCAGGGACAACATTTACCTGTTGCGTATTTTTAGGAATTTCTGATTTGTACCATTCGGTTTTCACTGTTTCAGTTTTTGCTTTATTAGCTCCAGAAGTAGCCCAATATGCCCTAACTGAATATGATGTACCTACACAACAACGAGAAGAAGTTGTTTCCTTATAACCTTCACGTCCAGAAATTTCTACAAAACCATTAGTATTATCAACATCAATAACTTCAACCCAAATAGTAGCCTCAAAGTTTTTCCAATCATGAGGATTCCATAAATATCCTCTATTAGCAATTGATGTCTGTGATTCAGAACAATTTGCATTAGCAGGTAAATCAAAATTAGTTAGAATTTGAATTTGTATATCATCATTTGTATCTAATTCATAGTATAATATTTCTCTAGTATCCTCATCGATAAAAACTGACATTGTACCGTTATGATATAGATGAATACCTAATTCGGTATTCATTCCATCTAATTCTTCTTCTGTTTGTGGTAAAATAAAAGATTGAGGATTAGTACTAGAATCGGGATAAACTTCTAAGTTTCCATTTGAATCAATAGCCATAAATTAGTAACATATTGATAAAATGGAATTAGAATTATAATAACTATTAAAGCAGTTCTACATGTTGTTTAACAGTTCCTATTGATCCGCATGAATTGCATTTCTTTTCCATAGAAATAGTAACTAAATTCCCGCATTTTTCACAATCCCATTTTGGTTTAATCTTTTCTTCTTTTGGTTTATTCTTAGATTCTTCTTTCTGTTTTTCTTTCTCTTTTAATTCTTCTATTAATAGTTTCATTTGTTCGGACAAGAAAGTTAATTCTTCAAATTCATAATCATATTGTGTCCCTGTTTGTGTTAAATTCCTTATCTTTTCATCTATTATGTCTTTTAATTTAACATAGTCTGTAGATCTTAATCTAGACATTTTATAGAGAAATAGAAAGGAATATTTAATTACTTTCTAACTTCTAAGGTGTACCTTGTTGTTTTTGATGCATCATTGATAAGGTTAAATCTCATTGTTTGTCCATTGTTCAAAAGGTCAAATATTCCTACTGCATAATCTTGTTCTACATGCATCATATAATTATCATCGGCATCGGTTGTATCTGCTGATCGTCCTGCTCCTCCTAGTACCATAAATATAGTTCCTTTTGTTCCTCCTTGATAGACATGTGTAGTCCCTACCATAGTTCCTTCATTTACAGGAATTGGAGTACTATTACCACTTGTAAATTTACACATTTTTGTGACTTCTGAATTATGATTATGTCCTGCTAGTACAAAATCTACTCCATATTGGTCAAATAATGGATGATAAACAAACATGGATGATAGAGCTCCATGATCGTTACCTTTTGAAGTAACAGATGGTTTATGGTAACAAACAAATTTCCAATCTATATTTGGATCACTTGCTGCTGCTTGTAATTGTGAATTTACAAAGTTGTATTGAGCAGATCCGACACCAACAGGTTTTTGTGTGTCCATCATTATGAATCTTATGTTTTCTACTGTAAAAGCATAATATCCTTCTTGTGGCATACCGAATTTAGTTATAATATCCTGTCTCTTTTGTGCAGATCCGTCCTCTGTATCATCGTGATTACCAATTATACACTTAATCCATGTTGGGAATAATTGTCCCATTGTACTCTGACATTTTGAGATCCAACATGATTGACTACTTCCATAAGATGCATCTCCTAATTGAAGTAACCAACTTAAAGGAGTAGTTTGAGGATTAGTTGTAGTTGTTGTTAAGTACTGTTTCATTACAGCAAATGATTGATCGGTTCTAGAATTGCAATCCCAATCCCCTGCTGCACCAAATCTTCTATTAGGAATTGTGCCTGTTGGAGGAGGATTTACCACATCAGGGACACAATTACCGTTTGCATCTCTGTGCTGTCCTGCTGGACATGGTAAAGGATCTGGATCTGGATCTGGATCTGGTTCATCAGGGACACATACTCCTGCTGCGTTTTTGTGCTGTCCTTGTGGACAATCTGGATCTGGAGGAGGTTGATTTCCGGGATCATCTGGATCTAACATACATTGTCTTGTTACAGGATTATATATCCAACCTTCCGGACAAAATTGGAATGGTACACATTGTCCAGTAGTAGGATCTATTATTTGTCCTGCTGGACACTGTATATCAGTTCCGGGATCTTGTTCGGGTACTCTTTCAACATCAATAGAAAATTTAAATGTGACCGGATCAGAAGTTGCTGCTGTTTCCGGTTGTGTGGTAAGATTAAACCAAATTGCTAGGTATTGCTTAGGTTCTAATTTTACTATTTGCGGTACTGTTGGTTTAGTAGCAAAATCAAAAAATTGTACGTTTGGAGGTAACATATAAGGAGTAGGCAATCTAATTTCTGCTGCATTAGCTCCTGCTGCACCAATTCCAAAAAATGCTTTACATTTTGGATTATTAGAATTATTTTCAATCCATGCAATAATTTTACCTGATTTTGTTGTCTCAGATTCATTCTTAATAAATATACATCTACATTCAGCAGTAGTTCCTTCTACTGCTTTTTCTTCGGGTAATGCCGGATATAAATTGTGTAAAACATTATCTACCACTTTATTGGTACTTATGTTTCCTCCTGCATAATCGTCTGTGTCCGGTAGCCAGAACGTAATATCGTTATCAAATAAAACCATTTAATTAAATTACTCTCCCAAGAATCTTATTTTCCTTGTTTGGCATAATTACTTTTTTTTTCATTTTATCTATTAATAAGTCGTATTTGTTATCTTTTGAAAATACTTTTTCATTTATTTCTGTCCAGTATTCAAATGCATTTTTATCTTCTTTAAAAATTTTATGCGGTTTATGTTCTCTTATATGATCTTGTCTAACATCTAAATTTTCTAGGATTTTATCTATTGTTTCTTTATATGACTCTTTTAATGGATAATGCGGTTTTGTGTCATTTGTTCTTATACACATAAAAAAATCTGTTGGATTATTTTTATCTCTTTCCCAATATGTTGTAGTTCCAAACTGCTTAACTTTTCTTATGTTATCCTTAGAAATACGTATTCTATAAGGATCAGTTCTGTTTATATTGACCATTTTAATTTAAGGTTGCTCTCTTAATGTGACCCAATTAGACTCACCAATTGTCCCATATGCAGAAAATCCATATATGTCCATTTTCTTAGCAGTAGTATTTTTTGTCTGTATTCCTGCAATAAATTGTCTTGTTCTTGTTGGTACTCCTGTAGTTGGAATAAATTCATCTTTGACTACAAAAGTTGAATCATTTCTATTGTAAATTATTTTTGTTTCTGTTGGTATTAATTCAAGTGAATAGTTCGCTAGATCAGTCACTAAATTAGTTAGACTTGTAGGATCTTTTTGTCTATCTATATTATTTGCTGATACAAATGTGACTTTATTAGTGTTACATGAATCGCAACCTTCTAAATGCATTTTTGGCTCATTATCTAAAGTAGCAGTTTCTACAGTTTCCGGATTGAAACCAAATCTAGTTAAATAATTTGTGGCTATATCAGTAAGTTTTAATCTTGCAAAAAATGATAATGGTTGTGTAAATGTATAGACTAAACCTCTAGTATGTGCATTGATATAATTATTTGTTGATCCTGAATTTGCCATAAGTTCCAAATATCCGGCACTTTGCATTGTAGCAGTACCATTTGTTTGTGTGGTAATATTTTTAAAATTAAATGGATCTTCATAATTCCTATACCATACGTTTCTAAATCCACGTACCATAACATTAGACATTAAACCTCCGTCATTTGTTCCTGTATGTGTATGTGTCCCTGCATTTAATGAAACCCATCCAGTAAGTGTCCAAAGATAGACAACTCCTGCTCTTAAACTTAAATCACTTGCATCATCAGTAATAGAAGCACACATTCCCAACTCTAGATCAGAAGAATTAATATTATTAATTTGATCTCCAGTTCCAACAATAAGACACTTAATATTAAGCATCTCTGGACTCGGATATTTTCTGCTAGAATCAAAAAATAAACCTTTTTCGTTATCTGGACTACTCATATTATTATATATTTGAGAATAAAAAGTAGAATTAAAAAGGCTATTATTATGTTACTGTTCCGTAGTTCATTGCTGGTACTAATGGGAAAGGTATGTAAGGATTATTCAGATCATTATTAGCAACATTGAAGAAACCAACAACAGACACATTTCCAAATGGTGTGTTTTCAATTGTTAGCCTATTTGTAAACCAATTTTTAACTTGTGTCGGTGTTAATACTTGTCTAGATGGTACTGTATTAATCGGATGATATTCTCTATATTCTTGTAATATTCCTTTAAAATATCCATCTCTTAAAGATCGTCCTCCAACAAAATGTTTAAACTCATTATCTGGAGGTAATATCAAATTATTTAAATCATCAACATCTTGTCTAACTACCGGATCTGGTACTGCTTGAAGTGTCCTATGCCAGTACATTTTTATTCTATCTTCTGCTGTTGATCCTGCTGTTTCATCATATGTACAAACTATATCATAATATGCATTTAGTAACAAATTATCTATTTTTCTTTTGTACCAAACTCCAGTATCATAAACATGAAAACATACATCTCCATCTTCATCAAATGCAAGTACAAAGCCATTATTAGCATCATCTCTTTTTGTTGCAAATCTACGGAATATAAAACCTGAATTTCTTGTATCTGCTGTCCAGTCAGTAGAATAAAATCTAAACATAATAGATAATTTAGTAGTAGGAAATAATGTAGTATTTGTTAAATGTCTTAGTTTAGGATAATTGTCTGTTACTATAAGTTCTCCTTCTAATGCACTTATAGAATCTGTACCAGTATTAAAATTTGTGGCTATTGATCTAGGTTCTTCTGGCATATGTTCATATCCTAGATCTATAGGTACTAGTGTTAATGTTGGTCTACCTTCTAATAAACCATGATGACCATTATTTGAAATATCTCTAATATATTGTCCTAGATGATCCATCATATACCATAATTGTAAATATTTTGTATTTGGTTCAAATGGTAGTTCATAATCATCTTTTGATACTAAAATCTTTTTTCTAAAAGCGAATCTTTCATCATTGTATTTAATAAGTGACTTATCTAAACGTCCTATTCCTCTAATGTCTACTGTGTCCAGATCTTGAAGATCTTTATTTCTATCTTTTACGATTTCTTCTGCTATCTTTCTTAATAAGATTGATGCTTGTTCACTTGAATGTTTATGACGTTCAGATAAGATACTACTCATATTTATTTAGTCACTTATTGTTTTTATTCGTTAAATGGTATATTGTCTACATATTCTTGAGATATTAATGTCCAACAATCATCGGCTAATCTTTCTTCAAAGTATTTGTAAGGGATATAACCATATCCGTTTTCTCCCCATTCTTTACCCCATGAATTTTTAAATATAAAAGCTCCTTTTGTTATTTGTCCATCGTTACTATTTTGTATCTCTAAATTATCATCAAATCCTGCTAAACAAACTGCATGTCCTCCAATAATTCCTTCATTTTGTGATGGGAAAGGTATTTTTCCTCCATTTTCATTAGAATCATATAATGAATCAAAACATGTAAATCCAAATATAACAGGATAATTACCCTGTAAGAATCGCTTTAATATATTTACTAATTCTTTTGGATCTGTATCAGGTTGATCTAATCTTACATATTTTACTGATTGATAATTTTGTGCAATTGCATAATAATATGCTGTTGGTTCTTTATCAAATTTAGTATTTTGTGATTCTTCTCTACCATCATATGCATAAAATTCTTCTGGAGGAGTACCGAATAATACGATTGATCCCATTACGGTTCTAAGATAAGCTCCAGTATCACCTTTTACACCTAATAAGTTTCTAGTTGTTTTATACGTAAATAATGTACTTACTTCTGTATTCTTTTTAAATGCCTTTTTATTGAAATATTCTATAAGACTTGCTGCTGCAAATGCGGTACAAGATCCAAGATTTTCTTGATCCCTTACAGGGGTCATTTGGTTACGTAAATCTTTTTTTGAATATATTTTTCGTGTCTTTGAAAATACTGGAGTACCTTCGAATAGTTCTTTAACTTCTTTATTATGAATTGAATAATCTTTATGAGAATTTAATCCTTTTAAATAGCCTAAACCTTTTTCTTTACCATTAACAATAAACTTATTCTTTTGTGGCATATAACATATTAAAAATAAATAGTATTATTAAACGCTAAGTTGATAAACTAAATGCATAAGTACAACCTGATCGACATTAAAATTATGTGTCAATGTAGCTCCTCCATATACGGTTCTAAGAAACATTGTTGCACTTGATAATTCAGAATCAAATATTCCGGATTCGTTAACATCTGCTGTTGGTACATTTTCTAATGATCTTCCAAAAAATGCAATTTCTGATCCTCTAGGTTCTGAAAAACCATGTAAGTTTAAATCTATTCTTTTTACTTCTAATTGCAATTTTGTGTCTTTTGGTAAGACTTTAGCAGTACCTTCACCCCAAGCATAATGCGTAAAATATCGGTTACTTTTTCCTGTTATTAATTCTGCTGTCCTTCTTAATCCAACATTAACAACTCTATCAAATGCCCTTCTTATTTCATAAATTTCTGGCAGAATTGAATAATCTGATATTGTTTGGTCATTATATCTTTTGGCGAAAAAGTTGTAACAATATGTTACTATATTATCTCGATCTTGCCATGTATTAGTAGGATGATAATATAAGCCTAATAATTTATCTATCTTGTAGCCTTCTTGTTTTGGAATTGTCATTGCATAAGAAACATCATATTTTAATTCGTGTCTAGTTTCTAATAGTTCACGATCACAATATCCGTATTTTTGAATTAATAATTCTTCTTTTCTATCTATAGCATCCTTATATGCAATTTTTTTATCTAGTTCAATATAAGATGATGATGATAACGACATAATTTTAAGTTCCTATTTATGTATAAAATAACTAAGAAGGTAAGTCCTCTATCTTATATAGGTATTCTCCCATTACATTCAGTTTTACGTAACGCATACCTAGATCATCTTCTGCATTATAATCGTATGTTATTTCTTCCATTGTTGCAACCACGTTTTCATTTTCATCTATTCCCAATACAGGATCAACAATTGTTATTTGTTCAGCAGGTAGAAACAATTTATTATTTGGAATTGTTACTTCTTGAGCATCATATATTCTAACAGGATTAGATCTTATTGCCAATTCCATTTGTGCTAATTTAGAAACCGTTTCAACATCTTCTAAATATGTTACATCTAAAGCCGAATCTGTTTGATTGTATCGATCTGCTGCTGCTTGATCTCCAAAGAATTGTAACCTTTGGATCTTAGCAAATACTGTAAAATTATATGTGGGGCCTCGACTAGACACACGCCAACTAGGAGCTGGATCTGTTTCTTCTCCTGTTGCAAATGCTGAATATCTACCTTCTATGGACACATTATTATCGTGATGCCAACGTATTGAATCTCCTCTACTAAATCCAATTGGTTTAATACGTAACCAATATTTAGTATTTGGTGATGCATTAGCAGGATCTACATGAATATCGTTTATGAATACATCTGTTGGGTCACTTGTTAAACCTGTATAAGGAATATCAAATTCTGCTATAACTGCACCTGTTGGACTGTTATTATTGTCTGTTACTATTTGTCCAGTACATAATACCGGATGCTCAGGATCATTAATTCCTCCTGTTGGATCTCCAATACGAGAAAGTACCAGTTTTACGGTAATAAATCTAGCATCTAATGCTGTAAATTGTTGTGCTAACCATGTTTTGTATAATGTACTTAGATTAAATTTTGATCCTCCACTTTCAGCACTTGAAGCAACCGATTTTGTGGCTATAATTGTCTGTACTGTTGCATGGGTCATATATCCATCTGATTTATCAATAGATTCTGTATATTCCCAACCATTATCTCCTGTAAAATATGCAGTAGAATCTGCTAGATCTTGATTAGATAAATTTGCTCTTGCTTTTACAGTAATTCCACTATGTTTCTGTTTTGCGTACTCAAAAATAAATTTACCATCTCTAATGTCCCATGTAGCTCCAGTTATTTCACAAAAGAAATCCATTACTGTTGATAGTTCTACATTGATGAATGAGACACTTAATATCCTTATATCTACTTCTGTACTTATTCCAGATGTGTCTAAGTTAAGATGATCCTTAACTGATCTTCTTGATGTTACCCTTATTCCATTTGTTTCTAATATGTCCTTAACAAGTAAATAAACTGCCATTTGTGAATCAGGTCTACGAGGAATATTAAATTCAGTGTCAAATTGGACACTTGTTGCTGCTCTCTGATATGTTACCAAGATGTTAGTAAATTCTGCTTTCTCTCCAATTCCTTCAAATGTAAATATACGTTTTCCGTTTCCTATATGATGTGGTCTCATTTTCTTTATGTATCCTTTTGCTAGGAACGAACTTGCAGATGTTTTCCCTGTAAGTATTCTTACTATGTTTCCTTCTGATATTAATTTTCTATTCCATGTAATATTTTCATCCAATATTGAAAATGTAAAACTATTTTTGTTCTTTCCAATAGTAACAGATAAAGCAGTTAAAGCGTGAAATTGATTAGTTCCTAATAATGCATCGGTATTATTTTCCGGAAAAAATGCGTTATAATCATATAGAACTTCTGTACCTGTATTATTATATATTAATACTCTAGGTTTTAATGGTTTCTTGTAATTTGATGAACTTCTTACTGTGACCGTTCCAGTGGGTACAAATAGTTTATGTGATGTTGATTTATGTGTCCTTCCGCTAAATGGCATATCTTAACACCTTATTATCCTAATGTAACAGATCCCTTTTCTTGCTTTATTCTTACATAAAACAATCTTGCTTGTCTGTCCTGTGAATCATTTCTACTATGTGTCCAAACAAATCCTAAAGGTAAATTCATTGTTGGAATATCAGTTAATAATGTAACTGCTGATCCATCGTCCCAAGAATAAAACCAATTTGTACCATCACTATATATTTTTATTTTATGCCATAAATCATCTTTTGGTTCTAATGCAGCATCACGAATAGATGCCGCTCCTCCTCCATTATGAAGTATTGCATAATCTGTATTTGATGATCCACTATGGACAACAATTCCAGAATCATTACTCATTTCATCACTACTTGATGCATCATTTGTGTCTGATCTACTATGTAACCCTAAATAGAAACGATTTCCTGTAAAGTCCCCATGATGATCAATCATAAACATTGCTTCGATAATTGGTTTTAAAGCTCCTACTATTGGGAATTGTTGTGTATAAGCACCTATTGAAGTTGATGATTCTATTTGCCATTCCCCTGCCATAATTTTATTAGTTGTATCGTAATATGTGGCTATATTTGATGTAGTCATATTAAGTGCTGTAATTCCTCCTAATAATCCACCAAATGATTGATAAGATCCCGGAATATACCATCCGTAATCGTAACCAAGAGGCTGTAACGAATCATAAAGAGAATTTGATACTGTAGCTCCTCCTCCTCCTCCTCCTGCAACAGCAGCCCATTCTAATCCTGTACCTGCTGCATTAGTTCTAAGAAAATAACCTGCTATTCCAGATCTTGCAAATCTAATATATTTCCCTGCTGTAGAATCATAAACTAATAAATCATTGTGACTATTTGTTGTAGAATGTTTAAGTGTATTTGAATCGATATAAAAGTTCATTGCTGTGAATATAGGATCAACCAAATTTTTATTATAAAGTGACTGTGGTTTGAGACAGTATGCTACTACTTCATCTGTTGCGTGTCCGGGAGTTTGGAACGTAAGATCAAAATTTGCTACCAATCCAGTAGTCTTTAATGTTATACCATGTGAATCATCAGCATCTTTAAGTTTTATAAATGCAGACCTAAATTCCTGTAAATTATTAGCCCAATTATTAGGAGAAGATGCAGTACTGGTTGCAAGTGTAGCATTTGCATTAGGTAAAGTAAGTGTCTTATCAGCAGACATACCTGCTGGAAGTGCTATAGTTATTGTGTGTCCATTTCCATCATAAAATTTTAATTTATTGTTTAAAATATAAAAATCAGTGTTTATGGTCACATCTGATCCTTCTAATGCTGTTAAATCTACTCCGTCCATTAATCGATTAAGTCTGTCTATTTCGTTACCTCCATGCAGACCTAATATAGGATCTGAGTCCTCATCAATATCAAGAATAGTACCAAGCCATGAATTAACCATATGAAATGAATAAGTTCTTATAAATTATATAATAACTAATAATCTGATAAAGTAAATTAAATTGGTGTCAAGTTGTCACCAATTTTATTTTATCTGCTTGTTATTGCAGATATATTTTCGAATAATACGGATGAAATTTCTTTTCTGTAAACATGTCCAGAAGGTAACATAAATTCTTGTTTTATATCTCCTCTAACCTGAATATTTAATGCTGGTACACCGTTTGATCCTCCTTGTGTTATTTGTCCATTTGTAGGAATTGCTATATTAGGAATAGGCATTTCATTAGAGAAATTATTAATTCCTTGTGTGTCTTGAAATGGTGACTTTTGAGATAAGTTACTAGGATCTGATAATGGTGTTACAGTCACTAATTCTTTTTTGCCATATTCACCTATAGAATGTCCTCCATATCTCATAAAATGATCTGCAATAAATGACCCTCCATTACGCATAAAATATGAAGCTCCGAATTGTCCTCCTCCTACTCCTTTTGCTGCTGCTGCTGCTTTTTTCGCTGCTGCTGCCATTTTGTTTAATGCACTTGTCGCTTTATTCGCTGCACTTGTAACTGCATTTAATGCTGATACTGCTTGACTTGAAAATTGTTTTAAATTTGCTGCCATACTTTTTGAATGTGTCGCTACTGTGGTACTTAATGTAGAACTTGCTTTTTGATATGTTAATAATCCACTTTTAACAGCAGTACCAAATGATCCTATTGCAGCAGAACTAAATATTTCTGTATTTGATGCCATTGATTTAGTATGTGCTGCTACAGTGGTACTTAATGTAGATGATGCCTTTTGATATACTAAAATACCTTCTTTTCCTGCTTTAGCAAATTCTTGTATTGTTACATCTGACCATTTGGTCATATATTCCTGCATTTTTGTAGTCATATCTAATATTCCTTCTTCTAGTAACGTAAATCCGTCAACATATGGGATCATTCCTTCTTCTGCTGCACGAGTAAATTCCTGTATTGTTAATGTTGACCAATTCAACATTGCATCATTAACTGAAGGCAATATTGTGTCTATAAGGTTTGAACTAAACATAGTAAACGCTTCATTTAATGGAACTATTGCTTCTGTACCTATTCTTTGTGCTTCTGTTATTGTTGTATTTGCAAAATTTTGGAAGTTAGTTAACATTGAATTTGAATATGTGGCTACTGAAGTACTGAGATTAGATAAGATTGTTTGTAGTGATGTTATCGCTTCACCAAGTGGAGCTAGAGGTACTTTCATAGCATTAATTCCATTAACAAAATTAGTTTGCATTGATGTTGAATATGTTGCTACTGATGTAGACATACTGGACATTTTAGTATGAACATCGGTAACTAATCCCGATAATTGAGTACCAGCAGCAACAGAAGCATTAAGAAATGTTGTAGAAAATATTCCTTCTATTGGATTAAGTGCTTCTTTAGATCCTACTGGTACTTGTTTAATTGTATTTGTAACTGGATCATATACACCTATTGTTGCACCTTTTTGCACTTCTCCAGCTCCAGATGCTAAACCTTCTCCTGTTTTTGCTGATATTTCGTGACCTTTTGCGTATTGTTCTGCTGCTGTTTTATCAGTCATTTTCTTTAATTCATACATTGCTTTCTCTCCTGCTGTTGCGAATAAGTGTCCTCCAGATTCGTAACCTTTAGCTCCTTCTTTTGAAATTTCAGCACCTTTAGCATATGATTCTGCTTTTGCCTTATCGTAAATATTATAAAGATCATATTGTGCTTTTTCCGCAGCAGTAGCAAATAAGTGTCCATTTGATTCATAACCTGATGCTGCACTTTCGGCTAAACCCGCTCCTGTGTCTGCAAATACCTGCTTTTTTCCATTTAATATAGTTGCAATCTCGTCTGTACTTTTTCCGGCAATTTCTCCTAATGTGTCCAAACCAACGCTAAGTTCCCCTGTTATAGGATTTACTAAACCTTCTTTTGTGGCTGCTGCAAGTACAGAAGGGTTATTAAGTGCTGCTGCAAATCGTCCTAATAATTGATCTCCTGTTTCTTCCGGTGATGATGTGGCTTGAATATCTTTCCAAATTTGTTCAACTACTGCTGCTGTTTCTGGAGCTTTACCTTTAATTTGTGATACCATGTTAGTTACAAATGCATTTCCTATTTGGTTTCCTTCGGTTCTTGTAAAATCTTCTAATCTCCCAAATTCATCAATCATGGTTTCACCTAATGTTTTAATATCATTTTCTATATTATCATCATTTAGATATACATTGATTAAGTGCTTAACTCCTGTAATCGAATTTAATGCTACTCCTGCTTTTTCAATTCCTTTTATCGCTTTCTTTATGTTATCTGAATCTTCACCTAATTTATCAGATATAATTCCTTCTAGTTCTGAATCTGCTTTTGATGCTATATCTTGAAATGCTTTTTCTGCTTCTGCTGCTGCTTTTTTAGCTCCTTCACCTACTCCTTCGACTGTTTCAATAAATTCTTTAGTCTTGTCAATATCTTTTTGTATCTCTTTTGGGATCACAATTCCATGTGCTTTGGCATATTCCTGTAATTGTTTTAATGTTGCTTTTTCTACTGCTTCATTCTTTTCTAGTTCTGCTCTCCAATTTACTACATCATCGGTTGCAATTTGTAAAGCGTTATCTGTATCATCAAGTGTCTTTACTAGGTTATTTAATCCCTCTGCACTCATGTTTGTTGTATTGATTGAATCGTCCATTGTAGAAACTAACATTTGTAATGTTTTTGTTTCTACTTGCATTTCTTTTTCATGATCCTGTCTAGAGGAAATTAATAATGCATGTTGATTCAATACTTGTCCTTGTATGTCTAATTCATCTTGATGTGTCATAATATAGGTACGTAATTGTTGGTCTGACATTTTGAGTACATCGTTTCCTGCTCCTCTTTCATATGCTTCTTTTTTTAGTGCTTCTGTTGATGCAGTTCTAGATTTTTGTTCATCTTCTGCAAGTTTAATAATTTCTTCTGCTTGTGGTATTGTTAGACTTTGTACCTGATTTAAGACACCTAAAGATTTTGCTTTTTCATCTATCTTTTCTCTTGCTTTATCTGTGTTTTTTGCTGTTTCTACTTCTGCTTCATTTATTAATTGAAATTGTCCTTGAACAGGAATCATATTTTCCAACATTCCAGTAAATAATTTTTCTGCTTCTTCACCTACTTGTGGATGCAAAGCCTTAATAATTTCTAATTTTTGTTGGATTAATGGTAAACCTTTTTCCCCTACTTTCTGTAATTCTTGCATCATCAAACCATATGCATATTTAGCCACTTCTCCAATTTGTGCCTGTTCATTAGCCATATTTTTAGCCACTACTGCTAAATCCATTTCTTTATTCTTTACAAGATCAAGATTAGATCCCATTACAGATAAAGCAGGAGCTATTTCTAATAATTTCAGTTTTTGATCTTCTGTTAATGTATTTGCAATTCCTAAATCATTAGCCCATGCTTCAATTTGTGACCTATTTTCTGCTCTTTGTTTACTTGCCTCTCCTAATACAACATTTTGATCTTTAAGTTCTAGATTTAATAATGCTAATTCTCCCGCTAATGAATTAGTGACTGTTTTCTCTTGATTCTTTACATCAATTGCTTCTTTATTTACTTTAACTCCTTGTGTCATTGTATTTTGAATATCTAATTGTTTTTGTTGTAAGATTTTTGCTTGTTCTATTGTT
>Ga0111538_10003900_pt1 | contig 20798 bp, 24 predicted proteins | sample SoiMethybrSBSTD1_FD_79669 | JGI IMG/M metagenome (GOLD analysis project Ga0111538, IMG submission 79669) | Bulk soil microbial communities from a Populus tree surrounding site in Tennessee, USA - Soil MetaG P. TD hybrid SBSTD1 (version 2)... | ecosystem: Environmental > Terrestrial > Soil >... | reverse complement strand
CGCCCGGCCCTCCTCAACCGCCGCCGCCTGGGGTCGTTCCCCCAGACGCGGGCGCTCCGCTGGATGTCATACCTCCTCCCATGCCGCCTGGCGGGGCAGCCGATCTAAGCGCGGGCGTTTCGCCCGACGCGCTCGCTGCCGGCCTGGGCGCGCCGCCGCCCCCGCCGGGCCCGCCGCCGCCTTTCGGCGCGCTGCCGGGCGCGCCTGCGCCGCCGATGCCGACGATGCCGCAGCCGGCCGACACCCGGCCGCCGCAGGCGGTCATCGATACCGCCGCCTCGGTGATGCAGAAGACGCTCGAGATCGTGCTCGATGACGAGCAGTCGGACGAATCGGTCAAGCTGGCGATCAAGGACACGCTGCTGCCGGGGCGCGGCGTCTGCCGCGTCCGCTGGTCGCCGGAATTCAAGCAGCAGCCGGTGCTGGCCGGCGATGGCACGACCCCGCTGCCTGGCGGTGGGGTGCCTGGCGCACCGCCGCCGACCGAGGACATCAAGATCTGGGAATCGGTCGGCGACGAGTATGTCTATTGGGAGGATCTGCTGGTCGATCCGGTGCGCGCCGCCGCCGATATGAACTGGGTCGGCTTTCGCCATCTGTTCACCCGCGAGGGGCTGGAGACAGAGTTCGCCGGCTCCAAGCAGTACGAGGCGCTGAAATCAGCCAACCGGCTCGGCGAGCTGTTCAAGTGGACCGAGGAGAGCGCCGCCAAGGACGCGGTCGGCGGCGGCTCGGCGCTGAAATCAGCCAAGAACTTGGGCGACCACATCAAAAAAGCGATGGTCTGGGAGCTGTGGGACCGGACCACCAAGACCATCATCTGGTTTATCCGCGAGGCCTCCGGCGTCGTGCTCAGGGTCGACCCCGACAGCTACCAGCTCGATGGCTTCTACCCGATCCCGGTGCCGATGCTGGCGATCCGCACCACCGACACCCGGATCCCCAGGCCCTATTACGATCTCTATGCCAAGCTGGCCGGCGACCTGGACGAGGTCAGCTCCCGCATCTCCCACGTCACCAAGATGATCAAGATCCGGGGCGCCTATAACTCGGCCTCGAACGAGATCGCCGACATCCTGACGGCCGGCGACGGCAAGATGATTCCCGTCGACGGCGTCGACATGATCAATGGCGGGCTCGCCAATCACATCTGGCTGGTGCCGATCGACCAGTGGATGTCGGCGCTCGACAAGCTGTTGATCGCCAAGGAGCAGCTCAAGCAAAGCATTTACGAAATCATGGGGATTTCGGACATCATGCGCGGTGCCACCCGGGCCTCGGAGACGGCGACGGCGCAGCGCATCAAGGGCTCCATGGGCATGTCGCGCATGGAGGATTTCAAGCAGACCGCCGGCAATTTCGTCCGCGATCTGCTGCGGCTCAAGGCCGAGCTGATCGCCAAGAATTTCGACGCCGCGACCCTGGAGCTGATGACCGGCGAGAAGGTGCCGCCCGAGGTCGAGGCGGTGCTGCGCTCCGATTTTCTCAGAACTTGCGCCATCGACATCGAGACGGATTCGACCATCGTGCCCGACCTCCAGGCCGAGCAGGAGGGCATGGCCCAGACCATGCAGGCGATCCAGGGGGTGATGATGGGCACCCAGCAGATGCTGATGACCGGCATCCTGCCGCCGGCCATGGTGATGCAGCTTGGGCTCGAAATGCTCAAAATGTTTTTACACCCAATCCGCTATTCGCGGGGGGTGACGGAGATGATCAATGACTTCCAAGAGATCCTGAAGCAGCAGATCGCCATGCAGGCGATGATGCCGCCGGCTCCGCCGCCGCCGCCAGGTGCCCCTCCTCCAGGGGTGGGTTCTCCGCCTGGCCCGAAGGGTGCGAATGGAGCTGGCGCGGGCCCACCGCCTGGCCCTGCACCGCCCGGCGGTGGGCTCCCACCAGGGCCGCCACCAGGCGGAGGCAGCAACGGTACAAGACCGCCGCCGTTCTAAGGGGCGGGAGGACAACCAAGGAGACTGACATGTCAAACCAGAACACGCAGGGCGGCCAGGGCGGCGGCCAGCAGGGCGGCGGCCAGGGTGGCCAGCAGAAGCCCGGCCAGAAGCCTGGCGAGAGCGACCAGGGCGGCCAGAACAAGCCCGGCCAGGGCGGCCAGCGTTAGTGTTCCAAGCGTTGCCGGCGATCCTCTGAGCCCCACAAAGAAGATGCCCTGCCGGCAATAGGGGGCAGCGTCGTTGTCCAATCCGGCGCTGCCCCCGCCCCAACTCAAGGAGAGAGCCAGATGGCTGACGTGCAAGTTGATTCCGCCGAGCTGCAGGACGGCACGCTGACCGTCTTTGGCTCCGGCTTCACCCGGACCACCACCGAGCTATTCGTGGACGGCAAATCAGTTCCGTTCACCATCAACGACCAGGGCCAGATCGAGGCCGAGGTCGAGGACGCCAGCGAAGTCTGGGCGGTCAAGGGCGATGTCGAATCCGATCACATCAATCTGGCCGATCAGCAGGGCGGCACCGCCAACGCCAATTTCCCGGTGCAGGGCAGCTCCGATGTGTCGACGCAGGATCTGGCCACCGCCGCCAATGCCGGCGCGCCGGTCAAGCAGCAGATCCCCGAGCCGAACCGCGAGCCGCTCAAGGAGGGTGAGCACCTCACCGACGACTTTCGCACCCGGGTCGAAAACACCGGGGTGGTCCCGATCGAGGAGCACGGCATCGGCCCGCGCGATCCTTACCCGACCGGCAACCCGCAAGATCCGAATTGGGGTTATCGCCAGGCGCATGGCCATGAGCCGAAGCGGCCGGAAGACAATGCGGATCCTCGGCCGATCGGGCTTGAAGGCCTGGAGCGAGCCAGAGGGGAACACCGAGATGACTGGCAAAGACGACGGCAAGCCGGTGAAAGGCAGCGATGATGAGTGACCCCCAGATCGTCGGCGCCCTGGTGTTTCCGCTGCCTCGCGACGAGGCCAGGACGCAGGTGTCGGCCACCGACGAGCCAGACCACAATCCGCTCGGGCCGCCGGAAGGCTACACCCAGCTCGATGACACCTATGCCAGGATCGCCCAGCAAACCGCCTGGCCGCCCGGCACGACCGCGACCGGCGCCCCGGACGATCCAGAGGCGCCGACCGACAACACTGTCGGCGGCGGCCTGCCGCTGCTGCCCAAGGAGCCCTATCCGACGGCCACCCCGGATCCGCCGGGGCCGGGGGCGCCGACGATCACCGACATCACCCCCAACACGGGCGCCTCGAACACGACCACCCCGGCGACGATCACCGGCACCGGCTTCGCCGCCAGCTCGACCGCGATGCAGGACGGCAGCGCGTTCCTGACCACCTATGTGTCCGACACCCAGCTCGACTGCACCGTGCCCGGCCAGCTCCTCGCCGGCACCGTGCAGATCTCCGTCGACACCGACGGGGTGGTGTCGAATGCCGTGCCGTTCACCGTGACGTAAGGAGGGACCGATGGCTCAATTCGATCTGAACCGGGCCGGCGACACGCCGATCGCCACGCTCAAGCTGAACGACATCGCGCCGAAAAACTGGCACCGCTTCCCCGGGGCGATCGCCCCGTCGACGCCCGCCTATGTGCCGGCGGTGGCGTTCTCGGGCGGGGTCGCCAACCAGGGCGCGGCCGCCGGCAATGACGGCGAGGTCGGCACCATCGCCTCGACTACCGCTTCGAGCGGTCAGGGCTGGACGACCCAAGCCGAGAAGGCGGCGGCGATCGGCACCACCATGGCGGTCGACGTGACCAAGAGCTATCACGGCACCCGAGGCGCGATCGAGCCGCATGAACGGTATCCGTCGGTCGACACCACCGAGACGCCGGCCGCCTTCCGCCGCTCCGATTACATTGTCCCAGGAACACCATGATGGCTGACACTCCCACCGCCGACCCGAAATTGGGATGGGTCTATGACCCGAATGACCCGGCCAATGCCCCGGCCGAAGGGGCGCCGCCGCCCGATGTCTGGGTCGAGGGCGATCACCCGACCGACAACCCGGATGGCGTGACCAACAGCAATCATGATTACACGCCGAAAACGCAGGAAGAAAAAGCCGCGCTGCTGGGGGTCGAGATGGTTGAGCCGGTTGTCGATGTCGCCATGAATGAGCCCTATCCCGAGGGCAGCCCGCCGCCGCCCGACGAAGCCCGCCAGGCGGTGCTCGACCAGGCGCATACCAAGCAGGAACAGGTCGAGGAGGCCAACCGCATCCGCCAGGATGTCGAGAACCTCCGAGCCGGTGGCCTGAAGGCCGGCGGAGCGCCGGTCGCATGATCTACGTCTATCGCGACGGGGCCCTGGTTCCTAAGCCAATCGAGGGGCCCGGCGTAGCGGCGAGGGCGTCGACGTTTCCAACGCCGATGCTTTCGCCGCGCTTCGACGCATTCGAAAGCCCGGTGACGGGCAAAGAGGTCAGTTCCTGGCGCAGCCGGGACCGTGACATGGCCGACTGTGGGGCAGTCGATCCGCGCGATTTGCCGCGCGCGCCGTTCGAGAAACGAGAGCGAGACAATGCCCGACAGCGATCCGAACAATGGGGCGAGCCAGGAGACTGACCGCTCATCCAGCTTGAGAGACGTGGCCGAGGCCGCCTGGCAGGAGGTGGTCGAGGATGCGCCCGATGATGACGGGCAGGACGACAGTTCCCCCGAGCTAATCGTTGACGACCAAGGACGTACGCGCGACAAACGCGGGCGCTGGGTGTCGAAAGACGGCCAGCCGGGTGAAGCAGAGGGCGACGAACCTCCCAGCCCCGACGAAGATTCAGCACCGCAGCAGCCGCCACCTGATCCAGCCCGAGGGAGCAATCAGGCACCGCAGCACTGGAGTGCTCAGGATCGCGAGCTATTCGCCAAGCTGCCGCCCGAGGGGCAAGAGTTTCTCGTCCGGCGGCACACGGACATGGAGCGCGATTACCAGAGCCGGGTGCAGGCCGCGCATGGAGCAGTTCAGTTCGCTCAGGCGCTCGGCCCGATTTTCTCCGACCCCGTCATTTCGGGATCGTTGCAGCAGCAAGGGCTAGCCCCGCTCCAGGCGATCGAGCAGTGGGCCAGCTTTCACCACCGGGCGATGTCGCCCGATCCTAGGGTGAGGCAGCAGCTGCTCGGGGAATTGGCCGATCGCATGGGCCTGGTGAACCCAGCAATGCCTGGTCAGAGCCCGTCGGGCCCTCTGTCCGAAGAGGATTTGAAGGATCCGGCGATCCGCCACTTCGCCGACACGCTCGGCAGAACGTTTTCAGAGACGCAGGCTCTCCGCGCGGAGATCCAGCGCATGCAACAAGGCCAGGCTCAACAGGCCCAGGCCGAGGCTCTCAAGGTTTCCCGATGGGGGGTAGACAGCTTCGCCGACGAGAAGGACCAGCAGGGAAACCCGCTGCGGCCGGATTTCGACGAGTGCCTGCCGGCCCTGATCGAGATGTATCGGCTCAATCCGAATCTCGACATCCGGCAAGCCTACGAGGAAGCGCGCTGGCGCACTCCATCGATCCGCGCTCGCCTGGTGCAGCAGCAGCAGCAGTCGCTGCAGCAGCGCCAGAGCAACGACCGGGCACGCCAGGCGGCGCGCTCGAACGTGCGAGGCATGACATCGAGGGTCGGCTCAGCTTCCAATGGTACGGAGGGGCCGAAAGGATTGCGTGCAACTCTGGAGGCGGCTGCTGACGAGGTCGGGCTTTAGTCCAGGGGCCCTCCAATGGCTGAACCCACCGTCACCCAGCTGGTGACCACGACACTCAACAACTACCACAAGGAATTCGCCGACAACGTCAGTAACAGCAACGCCATCACGGCGCTGCTGAAGCAGGGCAATCGCATTCGCGTCATCGATGGCGGCAAGGCAATCGCCTGCCCGCTCACCTATGCCGAGGAAACCTTTGCCTGGTACGCCGGCACCGAGCTGCTCAGCAGAGCGGTCAAGGAGACGATCTCGGAGGCCGACTATGCGCCGGCCAATGCGGTCGCCTCGATCACGCTTTCCGGTCCCGACCTGGCCAAGAACCGTGGCAAGGAACGGGTGCTCTCCCTCTTGGAGGGCAAGGTCGACAACGCCCAGGTGACGATGAACAACAACATCACCAAGGCGGTCTATGGCGACGGCACCGTGGCCAAAAGCTTTGCCGGCCTCAAGGCCATGGTTACCGTCGATGGCCTCGGCACCGTCGGCGGCATTGTCGCCGGCCCAACCCCGCCGGCTCAGTGGCCGTTCTGGATGAATCAGTTCCAGGTCGTCACCCGCGCCACCGGCCTGCAGTACCCGGCCCTCAAGGCCGGCATGAACGCCTTGTGGATGAAACTCATCCGGGGCACCGAGCACCCCGACCTGATCGCGGCCGACGCCGAGATCTACTCGACCTACGAGTCCGGGTTGCAGGAGAACCAGCGTTATGCCGACCCCAAGCTCGGCGCGCTCGGCTTCGAAACCCTGAAATACAAGCAGGCGGCCATCGTCTTCGACGGTGCCGCAACCGGCCTGACCGGCGCTTATTTCTTGAACACGAAATATCTCAAGTTCGAGGTCTATAGCGGCCGGAATTTCGAGCAGCTCGATCTGCCCGAGCAGTCGCCGGATATGGATGCGATCACCCGACACATCGCGTTCATGGGCGCCTTGACCTTGTCGAACAGGTCGATGCAGGGGCGGCTCACCGCAAACGGCACCTGATCGTCCCACCGCTGCGCCCGAGAGCTGTCGGCTCGGGCGCGGCTTTGGGGGCGGCGGGTCCGGTGCCCTAGACCTGGCCCTCCGCTCCTCACTCCAACTAGGGCAGGAGGAATCCATGGCAGAGCAGACCCAGGCATTCGCAAGCTTCTTCGATGGCTACAAGCAGGAGGGCGTCTCTTCCGACGGCCTGCCGCGCTTCGTGTCCACGCTGATGATCACCGTCTCGGTGCCGCCGTACACGATGCAGACGCGCGAGGCCGACGACGAGGACATTGAAACCTATCCCGACGCCCACAGGCTCTACGAAAAGCAGCGCAAGGCGATGGAGGTGACCCAGCAAGAGGGCTTCCCCCTGGTGCTGTGGCCGGCCGCCAGCCAGGCGGCGATCCAGATGCTGTCGGCGCGCGAGATCTACACCGTCGAGCAGCTCGCCAAGCTGGCCGACAGGACCGGCAGCAAGAAGGACGCCATGCCCGGCGAGCTGCGCGAGCTGGCGCAGCGGGCCAAGGCGATGATTGAGCTGTCGGCCGAGCTGGGCCAGTTCGAGGTGAAATTGCGGGAGCGCGACGGCGAGATCGCGGCGCTCAAGGAACAGGTGGACGAGCTGCGCTCCACCATCAAGGCGCAGGACGGCATGCTGAACGCGCTGAAGGCGCGGGTGGCGGCTTGAGATGGCACAGCTGATCACCGTCAAGGACGCGATCTCCCAGGCGTCGATGGAGATCGGCATCACCCAGCAGCCGATCACCCAGGCGATCGGCTCGCCGGATGAGGACATCGCCCAGATGGTGGCGATCCTGTCGGCGGTCGCCGACGAGGTGCTGGAGGAGCAGCCCTATGAGGAGACGCTCGGCGACGGCAACTGGATCCTGGTCGCCGCCGACGGCTCGCTGGCCACCCGGCCGACGGCCGACGAGGACCAGATCCTGTTCGACGGGCGCCTGGCGATCAACGGACTGAAGTTCCGTTTCCTCGCCTCCAAGGGCCTCGAATTCGGCGAGTACATGCGTGACTTTGCGGTGCGCTTGAACAAGGTCGGCGCCAAGGCGAACGCCAAGGTGCTCGACCTCTATGACGAGGCGGATGGGGGCCGGATGCAGTGACCAGGGTCGCGCCGTCCCGCTACGCTTCGAAGGCAGTGCCGACGCTGGCCAAGAAGAAGCTGGCGGCGCAGACCAAGCACTTGCAAGCCCCGGTCAAGGGGCTGTCGCTCAGCTCCAAGCTGGCTACCGCCGACGCCTTCACCGCCTCGATCCTCGACAACTGGACGGTGGAGAAGGACCGCATCACCATCCGGCCCGGCCTGATCAAGATCTCGCAGCTCGCCAGCCAGGCCTCGATCGAGACGATCCTGCCGTTCTATGGCGCGCCCAACGCCATGCTGTTGGCGGCCGAGGGCAAGCTCTACAAGCAGGACGCTACGCTGCTGCGCTCCGGCTTCAATGCCAATTTCTGGGCTTGGACCTCGTTCTCGAATCTCGGCGACGACGACTACACGGTCGCCGTCAACGGCGCCGACGGGGTCTGGAGCTGGAACGGCGGCACGGCAGTCGATGGCGCGCCGGTCACGGTCACCAGCCTGTCGAACGCCAACCCGGCGGTGGTGACGGTGGCGGCGGCCGACATCGGCAAGTTCCACAATGGCGACTACGTCAAGATCGTCGGCGCCGACGCCACGCATTCGGCCGCCAACGGCAACCATCAGATCTCGTCGGTCAACACCCCCGTCAACACCTTCACCCTGGTCGGCGTCAACACCTCGGCGGCGACCGGCCCGCAGACCTCCGGTGTCGACGCGATCCCGCTCGGCTCCCTGGTGAAGGAGACGCTGACGGCGCCGGCCGGCGCCACCTACTGCAATCCGCAGAATTTCCACCTGGTGCTGTCGCATATGAACCGGCTGTGGTTCGCCGACCACACCAATCTGGCGCTGTTCTATCTGCCGCTGCAGCAGAAATCGGGGCAGCTCAAGCAGCTACCGCTCAATGCACTTTTTAGGCGAGGTGGCTCGATCCGTGCAATCTATACGTGGACTCTCGATGGGGGCGCGGGCACCGAAGACCAGCTGGTGATTTTCAGCTCCAACGGCGAGGCCGTAATCTATGGCGGCACCGATCCCGACACTGACTTCGCCCTGACCGGCATCTTCCGCTTCGACGCGCCGATGTCGATGCGCTCGGTGATCAACTACGGCGGCGATCTCTACGCCTTCATCTCGACCGGCCTGGTGCCGATGTCGACCATGCTCAGGGCCGAGGCCGAGCAGCTCGGGGTGTCCGACAAGAACGTCACCGACATGTTCGCCGAGCTGACCGCCGATCGCGGCTCCGGCGGCTCCGGCTGGGAGGTGATCCTCGACTACAATCACGGTTGGGCAATCTGCAATTTTCCGAGCGGCGCGCCCAACGTGTTCCGCCAGATGATCAGGTTCATGCCGGATCCGATCTGGGCGAGCTGGAGCGACGTGCCGGCCCGCACCTGGCAGTGGCTCGGCCGCAAGCTCTACTGCGCGTCCGACACGGGCGCGCTCTACGAGATGAGCCGGAACGCCTACTCCGATGACGGCCGGCCGATCACCGCCGATGTGATGCTCACCTGGTCGACGTTTGGCACCTCTTCGCTGAAGAAGTTCCAGATGGTGCGGCCCTACATCATCACCGACGGCATCGCCAAACCCTACGTCGACATCCGCGTCGACTATGACGATTCGCCGCCGCTCAATCAGCCCGATGTGTCGATCGCCAGGCTGGGCGGCTCCTGGGACACCGCCACCTGGGACGTGGACTACTGGCAGACCAACCCCAAGGCGATGACGCTTTGGAACGGGGTGTCGGGGCTCGGCGGGGTCGGCGCCCCGCGCATCAAGGTGACCGTCAACGACTGCCACTTTGCGCTCGCCGGCATCGATGTCGTCTACGAGATCGGGGCGGTGGTCGGATGAGCCGCTATCGTTTCTCCTTCGCCGCCCCGCTGACCGTCGAGGCCTGCCAGTTTCTGGAAGAGGAGACGGCGATCCCCTACGGCCACCTCGACATGCGCGAATGGTTCTGCATCACCGCCTGGCGCGAGAGCGACGACCAGGTGGTGGGCGTGCTCGCCTGCGAGCCCAAGACCTGGTTCGACTGGCATTTCACCTGCGCGATCGCCGATCAGCGGATCATGACCAGGCGGCTGCTCAAGACGATCTTTCGCACCCTCTTTACCCGCGCCCGGCGGATCACCGCCCTGGTCGAGCCCGGCAACGCCCGCGCTCTCGAACAGGTGCGGAGGATGGGCTTCGTCTATGAGGGCTTCCTGCGCTGCGGGGTCGAGGGCACGCGCGACGTTCTGATGTGGGGCATGCTGCCGGAGGACTGCCGGTTCCTTCCTGGCTACACGGGCGGGACCATCCGCCAGACCGACTATTTCGGAGGCTCCCATGGCATCCAGCCCCAAGCCACCTAACCCCTATCAGCAGGCGGCGGCCGATCAGAACGCCCAGGTCGGGGCGGCCAGCAGCTCGGCGATCATCAACAACCCGAATGAGCAATCGCCCTACGGCTCGGTGAACTATCAGGTCGCCGGCTGGGAGCAGGTGCCCGGCGCCGACGGCCGGATGATCTCGGTGCCGCGCTACACCCGGACGACGACGCTCTCCCCGGATGAGCAGAAGATCGCCGGCTGGGATACCTCGACCCGCTACAATCTCGGCCGCACCGCCACCCAGCAGTCGGCCAAGATCGGCGACTATCTCAACCAGTCGATCAACACCCAGGGCTGGCAGCCCTGGCAGAGCGCCCGTGGCTTTTCCGAGGCGACCGATCGGCCGGCGATCGAAAAGGCGCTGATGGGGCGGCAGACCGACGCCATGAACAAGGCGAACGCCGCCCAGGAGGCGCAGCTCGCCGCCCGTGGCATGAGCCCGGGGTCGCAGGGCTGGACCGACGTTCAGGATGCCCAGCAGCGGGCCCGCACCGACGCCCAGCAGCAGGCCTATTTGGCCTCGGGCCAGGAAGCCAGGTCCAACTACGACGCCTATCTCGCCGGCAACGCCGCCAACAACCAGCTCCGGCAGGCGCAGACGCAGGAAAGCTTCGCTCTAAGGAATCAACCGATCAACGAGATCATGGCTCTGTTGGGTGGCTCCCAGGTCAACATGCCGTCGTTCTCGCCGTTCAGCCGGCAGGGGATCTCGGCTGCTTCGCCTGGCAATTACATGGCCAGCAACTACCAGAACCAGCTCGCCTCCGCGAACGCCTTCAACCAGGGCCTGTTCAGCCTGGCAGGCGCCGTCGGCGGCGGGGCCGCCGGCAATTGGGCACGGGCATAGGAGAGAACCATGGCATCTTCAGGCGGCGGCAGCTCCAGGCCTCCCACCCAGGCCACGCCTTCCGGCATGATCACCGACTACGGCAGCGCCACCCCGTGGGCGCCGAGCTACAACTCGGTGCTGCCCGATTCCGGCTGGGCGACAGTCGAGGGCACCGAGGGCGCCAATGCCGCGAACACCGCCCGCGCTCAACAGGCCGCAGCGGCGCGCGCGGCAGCGCCGGCCGCCAACCCGCTGACCGATGCCAATGCCTTTGCCCAGAAGCTGCTCGACTACAACAAGCAGCAAAAGTTCGCCCAGGGCATGATGAGCATGGGCGGCCCCTTCGCGCAGTACGGCATCAGTCAGATGTTTGGCCCCAACAAGATGCAGGCGCCGGTCGCCTCGAACCCGATGGAGCAGCTGATGGTGCAGGCGCTGCAACAGCGGGCCGGCGGTGGCGGCATGGCCGGCAATGGCCGCTCGATGGCGAGCTATCGGAGGTAAGCCATGCCCCGGCTCAGCGAGGACCAGCTCGTCAGCACCATGGTGCAACGCTACGGCTACCCCGAGCATGTCGCCCGGGGCGTAGTGATGAACTGGCGCGACGAGAGCGGCCTCGACACCGGGATCCAAGAGCGGGCGCCGATCGCCGGCCGGGGCGGCTACGGCCTGGCGCAGTGGACCGGCCCCCGCCGGGTGGCGCTGGAGCAGTTCGCGGCCGAGCAGGGGAAGGACGTTTCCGACCCCGACGTGCAGCTCGATTTCTTCCATCACGAAAACACGACCAGCGAGAAAGCCGCTTGGGACAAGGTGCTGGCGGCCAAGACGCAGGGTGAGGCGGGCACCAACTTTCTCAACTACTGGGAGCGTCCCTCCGCCGACAATGCGGCCAAGCGCGCGGCATCCTATGGCGGCGCCGCTGCAGGCAGCAGCTCCGGCGGCGGCTCCGGCGGCGGCTCGGCTCCAAATCCCAACGACCCCTGGAGTGAGGAGAACCGGCAGAAGCTGGCCGCGCTCTGGGCTAAGCAGAACCAGCCCAAGAGCATGGTCAACGAGATCGGAGACGCGCTCAGCGGGCTGAAGTTTCCGACCGCCCAGCTCGCCGGCACCAATCAGCTGAGGCCGGCGCCCGAGGCGGCCCGCGTCGATGCCGAGGCGGTGGCCCCGGTGACCCCGCTCGGCGCCGATCGCCGCCAGGTGCTCACCCAGCTCATGGCACAGCTCAATTCAGGGAGGCTATTCGGCTGATGGTCCGCGTCCCGCCCGCTCCCGGCACTAGCCGGCTTGGTCCCAACATTATCGGCATGGGCGTCTCGCCCGGCGGTTCACCGCCTGGCAGCGTACCTGGCGGCGGCATGACGCTCGATGCCCTGATCGCCCGCCAGAAGCAGCTCTCCAACCAGCAGATCGAGCTGCCGCAGATGACCAGCCCGATGCAGGGCGTGGGCTACCTGGCGCAGTCGGTGATGCAGGGGCTCAGCCAGGGCCGCGCCGACAAGCAGCTGGCCGAGGGCCGCCAGGCGCTGTCCCAGGCGATGACCCAGTTCAATCCCGATACCGGCGAGTTCAGCCCCGAGGCGATGCAGGTCATGGGCGCGCTCATGCCCGAGAAGGTGCTCCCCATGCTTCACGACATGGCCGAGAGCCGACGGCAGGAGCGGCAGGCGGCGGCGCAGCGCGAATTCCAGACCAGCGAGCGGGAGGCTGGGCAGACGTTCCAGCACGGCGAGGGCGAAGCAACGCGGGCCCAGCAAGCCGCCGACGCGGCGGCGCAGCGCGCCCAGCAGACCAATCTCCAAGAGGATCGCCAGGAGGCCGAGCGCCTGGCAGCGATCGCCAAGGTCGAGGCCGACAAGGAGGCCGCCTCGACGGCGGCAAAAACCGAGGCGGCCAAGCCGCAGACCGACACCGCCAGGATCGAGGCCGACTTCCAGGCCGGCCGGATCAGCCAGGCGGAACGCGACGACGCGCTCAAGAAGGCCAACTATGTCGCGCCGGCCAAGCCTGGCGACCTGTTCACCCCCGGCCAGGCGGCCTACGACACCCAGGCGGCCAAGGAGATCCTCGACTGGAACCAGGCGGGCGGCGGAGCTGCCGCCAAGGCCGTCGAGCAGGTGCAGAAGGCGCTGGATCTCCTCAACGCCAACCCGTCGAAATATACCGGGATCACCGGGGCCGCCGGGCTGATCCCCGATGCCTTGAAGCCATACCTCAACCCGAATGGCCAGATCGCTCAGGACGCGATCCGCGAGACGGTGCAGACGACGCTGCGCCAGGTGCTCGGCTCGCAGTTCACCCAGCAGGAAGGCGAGGCGCTGATGAACCGCGCCTTCAACGACAGGCTGGATCCGACAGAGAACGCCCGCCGCGCCGGGATGCTGATGGAGCAGGTGAAACAGATCGCCGTCGCCAAGCAGGCGATGGCCGAGCATTGGGCCAAATGGGGCACGCTCAGCAACTACGCCGGGCCGGTGGCGAACGCGCGCGCGGTGCTCGACTGGGATCCCGACAAGACCAGCAGCACTGGCGGCGGTGGTGGCGGCGACATTCTGCAAGAGGCGCGTGACGCTCTCGCGCGCGGGGCAGACCGGGCGGCGGTCGAGAAGCGACTGCGAGAGCAGGGAGGCGATCCGTCGAAACTCTGATGGGTAGGTTTGACGATCTCATTCCCAAGAAGGGCGGCAGCGGCGGCGGTGGGCGCTTCGATGACCTGATCCCGCCGACGGCGCCGTCCGGCGTCACCAACAAACCCGCCGCCGATGGCGGGATGTTCCAGCTGCCCGACACCAGCGCGCCGGGCTACTGGGGCGGGGTCGGCAATCGCCTCCATGCGCTGGCGCGAGCCGGAGTGAGCGGCCTGACTTTCGGCCTGGCCGACAAGGGCGCGGCTCTGGCCGACACGCTCTCCGGCAACATGAGCTGGGACAAGGCCAACGAGAAGCAGACCAAGCTGCGTGAGGCCGACAGGGCCGCCATCGATGCCGTCAACCCCGGCACCTTTAGTGCGGTCGAATTCGGCAGCAGCCTGGCCAATCCAGCGGTGGCCGGCAAATTCTTGGCTCCCGAGGCGGGGATGCTCAAGAGCGGCTTGGCCTATGGCACCGAGGGCGCTGCCAAGGGTGGCGTCAACGCCTATGGGCATGGCGGCAGCTGGGAGGATATCGCCGAGGGGGCCGCCTGGGGCGGTGGCCTGGGCGGGCTCGGTGGGGCGATCGCGGCGCCGTTCGCGAAATGGTGGAGCGGCGGCACCAGGGCGGCCCCACCGCCACCAGCTCCGAAAACGCTGCAAGAAGTGTTCCGGCCGGCTCCAGCGCCGCCCGCGCCGACCTCCAGGGTAGCCAATGCCGTTGAGTCTTTGGGTAACGCGCCAAAGCTTACGACGATGGCTGCGGATACCGGGCTTGCCGCAATCGGGCTTCCACCCGTGGCGACAACAGCGTCAACCTGGGCCCAGACCCTCGCACCTGCGGTCAAAAACTATATGACCAGGGACGCCGGGGGCCGGCTGCTGGTCAATCCGCAGGCCGCCCAGGAAGCCCGCGAGGTGCTGGCCAGGCTGAGCATGGCCGGCGGGGCGAAGAGGCCCTGACAGATGGCGACGATCCAGTCCTCGACGGATCCCCGCTTCCAGCCGACGACCTCGCTGCGTGACCGGCTGAGTGGACTGATCGCGGGTGCCACCAGCTACCTGCCGTCCTCGATGCAGAGCTATCCCGACATCCCGCAGATGGGTGTGAAACAGGGCACACTCGCCAAGGATCTGATGACCCCGGCCGAGAACCTGCCGGTCGTCGGCCAGGCGCTGTCGGCCGAGGATCTCGGCACGGCGGCCAAGAACAAGGATTGGTGGGGGATGGGCCTGGCGGCGCTCGGGATGATGCCCGGCGGCGGAGTCGAGAAGAACGCGGCCAAGGAGGCAGCCAAGGGGGTCGAGGCGCTGGTTGAGGGCGGCGGCCGTCAGGTGTTGGCCAAGGCCAAGGATCCCGAATGGTTTCACCCTGCCGGCAGCGGCGTGAAGCTGAAGCAGCCCTTCAGCACCATGACGCATGAGAGCCGGCCGACCGGCAATCTACGGCCCGATAAGCCGATCACCGCCGAGGATCTCCAGGGTGGCATTCTCTTTCCGCTCTATGGCGATCGGACCAAGGCCGGCGAGATCCTCACCTCAGTCAATGGGGTGCAGCTGCCGCGCGAGCAGCATCTCGGTGGCGGTGGCCGCTTCATGCAGGAGAACCCCGGCCAGATCTGGGCCTCCGAGAAGGGCCGCATCACCTCGATCAGCGACGAGGTGCGAGAGCATGCCAAGGGCGGCAAGCCGGTGTTTGGCGTGCATGTCGCGATGGGGCCGGAGAGCGGTGACTTCGCCAGGATGACGACCAGGCCGTTGCTCGACCTGACGCAGAAGGCTGATCTCTCTCCCGAGGCGATCACTGCCTTCGATGCCAAGATGGCAGAGAAGGTGAAGAATTGGCCGGGGATCCGCAACGCCGACGACCAATGGCTAGCAACAGCACCTGGTGGGGCGCGCACCGAGCTGGCCAAGCTGATGGCGCTCGGTCAGTTCCAGAAGCAGGGCTTCCCCGATCTGGCATCGCTGCGCAAGGCGATCACCGAGCCCGAGCTGCACCATGCCTCGACGCTGACCAGCGGCATGTCAGTCGGCAAGTTCGATCCCGAGGGCCGCATCATCCCATCGTCTGGCCACGACACCTATTCGACCGGCATTGCTGGTGAGCATGTCGGCAATATGGGCCAGGTGCCGTTCTCGGTGATGTTTCCCGACTTTCTTGCAACCCGGCCGGTCGGTGAGAAAATCCCCAACACGGCGCGCACGGTCGAGACGACGCGGCCGGTGCAGGAAGCCAACCAGCAATGGGTGGACAACTACATGAACTGGCTCAGGAGTCTTGGTACAGCTCGATGAGCGTCTGGCGATGCAAACGGGTAACCTCGGCGAAGATGCGATCTTCGTCAGCTTTGCTCCATTTGCCATTGGCCTGGGGCTGGATGCCGAGGCTCTGCGCGACCTCATCCTGCGTTTGGGCAAAGATGTCCACAAGCTGCTGGTCAACGGTTTCGATCTGTTCAGGGGTGAGCTGGTCATCCGCATATTGTACCACAAGGAAACGGTGGTGGACAGGGCACGAATCCACCGCTGCGCACCACTGCAAACCTGACGGCCCAGGAGGACGACCATGCCATTTGACGGAAGCGGTACTTTCAACCGGGTGATGAACTGGGTCAACGACGCGGCCAGCGGCTTGAAGATCCGCGCCGATCGGCATGACTCGGAGGACAACAACCTGGCGGCCGGGCTGACCATGTGCCTGACCAAGGACGGCCAGACCACTCCGACGGCCGACATCAAGCTCGGCGGCAAGAAGCTGATCAATGTCGCCGATCCGGTTAACGACCAGGACGCCGCGACCAAGGCCTGGGTCAATGCCAACATCATCGGCGGCGCGCTGATCGCCGACGCCCCACCGGCCGCCGGAAAAGTAGGCAACCTCTGGTGGGACTCGGATCAGGGCAATCTCTACCTCCGCTACGATGACGGCACCTCGGTCCAATGGGTTCAGGTCAACGTCGCCTCGCCGGCCCAGCCGATCATCGACAGCGGCGTGTTCAAGATCAGCAGCGGTGTTATCTCGACGCCGCAGGCAACGCTCGATATCGCTTTCCCGGCTGGCTACATAGCCTACCAACTGGCGCTACTTAATTGCGGGCCGGTGAACAACGCGACGGGCCTTGTCTTGCGCTTTTCAAACGATGGCGTGACGTTCGACGCGGCGGGTAATTACGCGGATGGCGGCAATGTCAGCCAGTTTAGCTCTACACCCGGCAATATTGCCCAAGGTCATAGTGGCGCCAGTGGCATTACTGTACTTGGCCAAGTTGGCAACGCACCCACTGTGCCCGCCAGCGTTTACTTTGACTTTCAAGCGCAGCAGCAAGGTATAGTGCCATTCGTTACTTGGCGCGGCGCCTATTACAACGGCAGTCTTTACTACAACACGGTTGGCTCTGGTTATAATGGCGCTCTGGGGGGCAAGCTCGCGGCTGTCCGGTTTCTGTTTGGCACCGGCAACATCGCCACTGCGACGTGGCAACTCAACGGCATCAAGTAGGAGGGCGCTGTGGCTTTCAATTTCCCCAACACGCCCACCGAGGGCCAGCTGTTCACCGACAGCGCGTCAGGTGCCCAGTATCGCTACACCAACGGCGTCTGGATGCAGACCTCGGCCGCGCAGATCAAGCTGGCAGCGGGCGAGCCCAACATTGTCGTCAATCCCCGTTTTGCAATCAGCCAGGAGCAGGGATGGGGCACCGCCATCGTGACGAGCAATCTCTGGCCTGCCGACCAGTGGCTGGGCATTTTCCAGGCCAGTGCCGGCAATCCGACCTATGGCGATTTTTTGCTGACCAGCGACGACTGGACGCTGCCCGAGCCGGTGCCGCTTAACGTCATCCGCCTCAGCAACAACGGCACCGGCACGCCGTCGCCAGCCGCCTCCAATTCCTTGCGCATCCATCAGCCGATTGAGCGTCAGCGCACTCGCCTTCTGGGCTGGTACCCCGCGACTGTCGGCAACCGCAAGCCGGCGGTGCTGCGCTTCGCCGCCAAGCTTACCAATGTCGCGACAGCCACCACCTTCTCGGCATCGATCCGCGACGACAGCACGTCGGTGTCATGGATCAAGCAGTTCACCGTACAGCCGGCCGACAGTGGCAAATGGCTGCAATATTCGGCGGCGGTGCCGGCACCAACTGGCGGCACCTGGAGCGGCGTCGATAGCGATCCCGGCCTGCATCTCGGGTTTACGGCGATGGCTGGCGCTACTGGCAAGGCGCCGGCTGAAGGCTGGAACGCCGGTAATTTTATCGCTGGGCCAGGGCAGTCAAACCTGATCGCTACCGGGACGCCGCAGGCGCTCGACATCACCAATGTCGGCCTCTACGCCGACCCGGCCGGGACCGGCGCCGCACCGCCTTTCCAGGCCAATGACGTTGGCACCGATCTGGCGGCGTGCATGCGGTACTATTACAAGCCCGGTGGCGCGGCGTCGGGCTCGCTGATCTGCGCCGGTTGGTCAAACGCTGTCGGGGTGTCGGCTTACGCCAGTTTTCTGTTTCCGGTGCCGATGCGTGCCGTGCCGTCTGTCGCTAACCTCAACGTTATCACCTCCAATGTCTCGGGCGGCGCAATGCCGATCCAGTCCATCTCTGAGGAAGGCTATCGCGTGACGTGCGCGTCGGCGGCGTCGGGCGGTTTCTTCGTTACTTTCGACCCCGTCATCAATGCGAGGATGTGATGGCCTACGTGTCCTGCAAATACGGCCCGCCGCCCGATCCGATCAGCCAGCAAATGATCATCTGCGTTGATGAGGACGGCCAAGAATGGTGGCTGACCGAGGACAACAAAACCGGCGACTGGCTGCGCTTCCAAGAGAACGGCGGCACCGTCGATCCCTATGAGCCGCCCGAGGAGGCCGCATGACCCTCCAGGTGATTGACATCTCGCCGGTCGAGCCGGCCAGGATCGGCTGGCGCCAGGCGCGCGGCGCCGCCTTCAGCGGTGACTTCCTGTTCCGCAATGGCGTCAACGGCACGCCCTATGCCGGCATCGACACCCAATATCCGCAGCTGGTGCTCCGGCCGCGCTCCGACATCAACGTCTCCGCCTACGACCTGGCGATTGTCGACACCATCTCCGGCCGAGCCCACCTCGACGTGCCCGGCACCTTCTTCTCCGATCCGAGGGGCTACACGATCGAGCTGTACTTTCGGAACAGCAGCAAGCAGCCGACCTCGATGGTGGCGCAGGGCGCGGTGGCGATCGGCGGCGGCGCCTACGCTTACCAGGGGCCGCTGTTCTCGGCGACCTTGCCCAGCGGGCCGGCGGGACCGGCTGGCCCCGCAGGTGCGCCAGGTGCTGCCTCGACCATACCGGGGCCGACGGGCGCGCCCGGCAAGGACGGGCAGCGCGGCTCGATGTGGATGTCGGGCTCGGGCACGCCGCCGGTCATCGGCGAGTTCGTCGCGGGCGATATGTGGCTCAACACCGATAATGGCGATGTCTGGAAGTTCGACGGCGATTCCTGGCTAAGGGCATAGCCCATGGACCAGTGGCTGAAGGAGATGAATATCATGGGGCCCACCGGGCCCCAGGGGCCTGGCATTCGCTTCCTTGGCCTGGTGCCGACCTATGCCGATCTGCCGACCAATCCGCAGCAGGGCGACATGTGGACGGCCAACGACACCGGCCACAGCTGGACCTGGGACGGCACCCAATGGGTCGACGGCGGCTCGACGCGCGGCGCTGACGGCCCGCAGGGGCCGCAGGGGGTCCAGGGCCCCGTCGGGCCGCAAGGCCCCAAGGGCGATACCGGCAGCCAGGGCATCCAGGGCCCGCAGGGCGCGCCAGGCGCGCAAGGCCCGCAGGGCATCAAGGGCGATACCGGCAGCCAGGGACCGCAGGGCATTCAGGGCCCAGCTGGTGCAACCGGCAGCACCGGCCCGGCCGGCCCCGGCGTTCCCGTCGGCGGCACCACCGGCCAGGTGTTGGCCAAATCGAGCGGCACTGACTTCGCCACCGCCTGGACGACGATCGTCGGCGGCGCCACCGTCGCTGGCAGCGCGCCCGCCAGCCCGCTGGTCGGCCAGCTCTGGTGGAACACCACCACCGAGGTGCTATCGATCTGGAACGGCACCGCCTGGCGCCGGGTGCTGGCGGCCTGGGACGATACGCCGGTCGTTCCGGACTTCATCACCGACTTCTCCGGCCTGGCGAACCAGAACCTGGAGGCGGTCACCGGCTGGACGATGATGGCGGGCGGCGTCAGCGGCCACGGCGTCGTCAGCTCGGGCAAGCTGGCCTCGACCACCACCGCCTCGCCCGGCTCGATGTACCTCAGCCCTGACATGGGCTCGCAGAACCATTGGTGCGAGATCACCCTGCCGTCGCCGCTGCCGACCAGCTCAGGGCCGTTCGCCTGCTGCCGGGTCACCGACAACCAGAACTATGTCGGCATCCGCTCGATCAACACCGGCATCGAACTCTACCGCCGCGAGGGCGGCAACATGACCAGCCTGTCCTCGACCGGCGCAGTGGCAGCCGGCGATGTGCTTCGCCTGGAGTGCAGCGGCTCAAGCTGGACGACCAAGAAGAACGGCGTTCAACTGGCGACCGGCTCGATCGGCGGTGCGCTGCCCGCCTCGACCAGGCAGGGCTTCGTCGCCCGCTCGGTGGCCCTGGCGTTAGCCACCAGGTACGCCGCCGGAGCCCTCTAATCGCCATCTGGTTGTGGTTTTGAAACCTGCAACCGTGAAAAGTCGATTTTGGCAAAGGAAGGCCGCTGGCGAGCCTCTCAGGTACTCCGGGTACGATTTCACCTAGCGGTCAAGAATCGCGCCTACGGGCTTCCTTGTGGCAAACAAGGCCTAGATTTAAATTCTCAGCGCCAACTCACCTCAACTATGCTTGGCCTCTATTCAGTAACCTTCAAGCACGGCAAATGCAGCATTTCGGGCATTCGCTGGTATTCGTGGGATGCTCAAGTAAAGCGCGCCGGCATAGCTACGGTAGAGAATAATACATCCAAAAGCGCATCTACTTTGCTGTCGCGGGCGGCTCTACCATCCTTCCCATGCGTCAGCTCGCCCTCCTTGCCCTCCTCGCCGTCGCCGGCTGTGTCTCGCAGCCCTACGACTGTGCTAGGGTCGACAGATTCGGCATCTGCAGCCCGCCAGAGCAGCGATCGCCTGGCCGGGCGTCATCTCATGCCGGAAATGGCTCGCGCGCGTCCACGGGCTCCGCAGGCACCAAGGCGGGCACTGCTGCGACCGGGGGGTCGGGTCGAACGGACGG
>Ga0111538_10003898_pt1 | contig 20801 bp, 19 predicted proteins | sample SoiMethybrSBSTD1_FD_79669 | JGI IMG/M metagenome (GOLD analysis project Ga0111538, IMG submission 79669) | Bulk soil microbial communities from a Populus tree surrounding site in Tennessee, USA - Soil MetaG P. TD hybrid SBSTD1 (version 2)... | ecosystem: Environmental > Terrestrial > Soil >... | reverse complement strand
GCGCTTCATCGAGCCCAAGCGCCACTTCAAGAAGCCGCTCGAGCTGTCGCCGCTGATCGCGATCGACCGCGAGCGCTGCATCCTCTGCTACCGCTGCGTGCGCTACTCGCAGGAGATCTCCGAGGACTACCAGCTGATCCTCCAGGAGCGCGGCACCCACTCGTTCGTCGGCACGTTCGACGGCCACCCGTACGTGGCACCGTTCTCGGGCAACATCATCGAGCTGTGCCCGGTGGGCGCGCTGACATCGCGCGCGTACCGCTTCCGCGCGCGGCCGTGGGACATCGAGGGCGCGGGTACGGTCTGCACCGGCTGCTCCGCGCACTGCAACGTCGAGCTGACCGTCCGCGACGAGCGCGTGATGCGCGTGCTCGGGCGCGACCATCCCGAGGTCGACGACGGCTGGCTGTGCGACCGCGGCCGCTTCGGCTACCAGGCCGTGCACGTGGACGAGCGGATCGTCGAGCCGCTGGTGCGCGAGGGCACCGAGCTGATGCCGGCCTCGTGGGAGAAGGCGCTCGCCGCCGCCTCCGGCGCGTTGAAGAAGGCGGGCGCGCGCGCCGCCGCGCTGGCTGACGGCGAGACGACCAACGAAGAGGCGTTCCTGCTGCAGCGCCTGTTCCGCGAAGGCCTGGGCTCCGGCCACCTGGCCTCGCGCCCGCGCGGCGAGCTGGGCCTCGACGTGGCGCGCGCGCTGTCCAGCCCCGCGCTGCAGGCGTCGATCCCCGATCTCGAGTACGCGCACGCGGTCCTGCTCGTGGACTGCGACCCGATCGACGAGGCGCCTGTGCTCGACCTGCGCATCCGCAAGGGCATCCGCCGCAACCACGTCAAGCTCGGCGTGGTGAGCGCGCGGCCGACCGCGCTCGACGCGAGCGCCGACGTGGTCGTCCGCTGTGCTCCCGGCGGCGCCGGCGCGGCGCTGGCCGGCGACGAGCTGGCCGCGTGGCTGCGCGACGCGGGCGAGGACGTCGTGGTCGTCTACGGCGAACGGGCGCTGGCGGGCGACGGCGCTCGCGCGCTGCTCAACCTGGGCACGCAGCTCGGGCTGAGCCGACCCGGCGCGGGCCTGATCGAGGTGCCGTCGGTGCCGAACGCCCGTGGGATCCGCGAGGCCGGCTTCGCGCCCGGCCATGGCCCCGGCTTCGCCACGCTCGCCGAGCCCGGCCGCAATGCCCACGAGATCGCGATCGGCCTGGCGTCCGGCGAGCTCTCCACCGTCTGGCTCAGCTACATCGACCCGGTCCGCTACCACCCGAACCGCGCGCTGTGGGAGAAGGCGCTGGGCACGGCGCAGACCGTGATCGCCGTCGACACCGTGCTCAACGAGAGCATGCGTCGGCACGCCGACGTCGTGTTCCCCGGCGAGGCGTATCCGGAGAAGGAGGGCACGGTCACGAACCTCGACGGGCGTGTGCAGCGGTTGCGTCCGGCGATCGGCCGCGCCAAGGGCCGCAGCGGCCTGCCGGCCTCCGGCGTGCGCCCGGGCTGGCAGGTGATCGCCGACGTCGCCGGCGCGTGCGGTCTCGAGCTCGGCGTGCTGAGCGGCGGCATGGCGTCGGCGCAGCTCTTCGCGGCGGTGCCGTTCTACGCCGGCCTCAGCCTCGACGAGATCGGCGGCCGCGGCGTCCGCTGGCCCGAGATCAACCAGGACTGGGGCACGAGCTGGGAGCCCACGCACCTCGACTCGTGGCCGAGCTTCACCGCCGCCGGCACCGGCAGGCTGCGACTCGGGACGTTCCGCAGCCTGTGGGCCGACAAGACCGTCGACGTCTCGCCGCTGCTGCAGTTCATGCGCGCGAAGCAGATCGTCGAGCTGTCGCCGGCCGATGCCGAGCGGCTCGGGATCCGCGAGGGCGACCGCGTCGAGGTCGGCCACAACGGCACGCGGGTGAAGGGCGCGGTGAAGCTCCGCGCCGCCGTGCCCGCCGGGTCGGTGTTCCTCGCCGAAGGCGTAGTCGACGAGCCCGTCAACGCGCTCACGGAGCCGCTCGTCGAGGTGCAGCGCGTCGCCGGTCCGGCTCCGGCCGAGCCGTCGGGCGTGCCGGTCCAGGTCGCCCCAGCGGCCGAGGGCCTGTCGGAGATGCCGCCGTCGGCGCCGCTGCCGATCCCGCCGCGGGAGGCGCACGAGTGATCCCCGTCGCCGAGGTCGGCTTCTACGAGTCCTGGTGGGTCCAGCTCCTGAAGGCGCTGGTGATCTTCGCGGTCGTGTTCCAGCTCGTGCCGATCGTGCTGCTGGCCGAGCGCAAGGCGCTGGGCCGCTTCCAGCACCGCTACGGCCCCAACCGCGTCGGCCCGTTCGGGATCCTGCAGCCGATGGCCGACATCGGCAAGCTGATCTTCAAGCAGCAGTTCCGGCCACGCACGTCGGTCGCTTGGCTGTTCCTGCTCGCGCCCGCGATCTCCATGTTCACCGCTGTCGCGACGATGGCGATCATCCCGTTCTCGAACGTCGTCGACATCTTCGGCACGGAGGTCGGCCTTTACGGGATCGACCCCGACATCGGGATCCTGTACGCGTTCGCGTTCGGGGCGATCGCGTTCTACGGCTTGATGCTCGGCGGCTGGGCGTCCGGCTCGAAGTACTCGTTCCTGGGTGCGATGCGCGGCGCCGCGCAGCTGATCTCCTACGAGGTCGCGCAGGGCCTGGCGCTGGTCGGCGTGATCATGATGGCCGGCTCGCTGTCGCTGACCGAGATCGTCGAGGCGCAGTCGAGCCTGCCGTACGTGATCCCGCAGTTCGTCGGCTTCCTCATCTTCCTCGTCGCCGGCTTCGCCGAGACGAACCGCCCTCCGTTCGACCTTCCCGAGGCCGACGCCGAGCTGGTCGGCGGCTACAACACCGAGTACGGCGGCGGCCGCTTCGCCGCCTACTTCGCCGCCGAGTACCTGAACATCATCGTGGTCTCGGCGATCACCGCGACGCTGTTCCTCGGCGGCTGGATGCTGCCGTGGGTCGACCCGCCGACGTGGGTCGATCCGATCGTCGTGCTGGCGAAGACGCTGATTCTCGTGTGGTTCTTCTTCTGGGTGCGGGCGACGCTGCCGCGGCTGCGCTATGACCAGCTCATGTCCCTGGGCTGGAAGGTGTTCCTGCCGCTCGCGACGCTCAATGCCCTCGTGACCGCGATCCTGGTGGTGGTGACCTGATGCCCTGGACGGCAGGCGACGACGTCATCGAGGTGATCCGGGCACCCAAGGCGGGCCCGGTGCGCGGCACCTACCGCGCGTTCGGCGAGACGCTGCGCGGGTTGAAGACCACGTTCGCGCGCATGGTCGAGGGCCCCAAGACGTTCCAGTACCCCGAGGAGAAGGTGCCGGTCTACCCGCGCTTCCGCGGGCGCCACAAGCTCCACCGGTTCGAGGACACCGGGCTCGAGAAGTGCGTCGGCTGCTCGCTGTGCGCCGCCGCCTGCCCGGCCGACTGCATCCGCGTCGTCGCGGCCGAGAACACGCCCGAGAACCGCGTCTCCGCCGGCGAGCGCTACGCGGCCGTCTACGAGATCAACCTGTCGCGCTGCATCTTCTGCGGCTACTGCGAGATCGCGTGCCCGTTCGACGCGATCACGATGGGCCACGACTACGAGATGTCCGACTACAACCGCAGCGACCTCATCTTCACCAAGGAGATGCTGCTCGCCGAGCCACTCGACCGCACCCCGCTGCGCAACACCGGCGAGTAGCTAGCGCCGCGGCTCCACCAGTCCCGACTCGTAGGCGGCGACGACCGCCTGCGTGCGGTCGCGCAGGCCGAGCTTGGTGAGGACGCGGCTGACGTGGGTCTTGACGGTCTCGTCGCTCACGACGAGGCGGTCGGCGATCTCGCGGTTGGAGAGGCCCTCGGCGACAAGACGCAGGACGTCGGTCTCGCGCGGGGTCAGCTCCTCGAGCGCAGCGGGCGCCGGACGCGGACGCAGGCGGGCGAACTCGCTGATCAGCCGCCGCGTGACTGTGGGCGCGAGCAGTGCCTCGCCCGCGGCGACGACCCGTACCGCGTCGAACAGCCGCTCGGCGCCCGCGTCCTTGAGCAGGAACCCGCTGGCGCCGGCGGCCAGCGCGTCGTAGACGTAGTCGTCGAGGTCGAACGTGGTGAGGATGATCACGCGCGCCTCGCCGCCGGCCAGCTGCCGCGTCGCCGCGATGCCGTCCATCACCGGCATGCGCACGTCCATCAGCACGACGTCGGGGTTCTGCTCGCCGCACACGCGCACCGCCTCCTCGCCCTGCGACGCGGTGCCGACGACCTCGATGTCGTCCTGGGTGGCGAGCAGCGCGGCGAAGCCGTCGCGCACGACCGCCTGGTCGTCGGCGACGACGACGCGGATCATGCGAGCGGGAGCTCCGCCTCGACGACGAAGCCGCCCCCGTCCCCCGGCCCTGTGCGGACGGTGCCGCCGACCGTGGCGGCCCGCTCGCGCATCCCGAGCAGGCCGTGGCCCTCGGCGGCGTCCGTGGCGCCTGGGCCGTCGTCGCGCACCGCGACGTCGAGCCGCTCGTCCGTGTAGCGCAGCTCGACGTCGACGGAGGCGCCCGGTGCGTGGCGGCGGGCGTTTGTGAGTGCCTCCTGCACGATCCGGTACGCCGCGAGGTCGACGCCGGCGGCAAGCGGCTGCGCCCGGCCCTGCAGGATCAGCCGCACCGGCGTGCCCGCGCCGCGCGCGGCGTCGAGCAGCGCGTCGAGCTGATCCAGGCCCGGCTGCGGCGAGCGCTCGACCTCGCCGCCCGCATCGTCGCGCAGCACGCCGAGCACGCGACGCAGCTCGTCCATGGCGTCGCGCGCCGTGTCGCGGATCGACAGCAGCCTCTCCTGACCGGCCGCGGGCATGCCCGGCGTCGCGAGCCGCGCCGCGTCGGCCTGCACGACGATCATCGAGATGTGGTGCGCGACGACGTCGTGCAACTCGCGGGCGATGCGGGCGCGCTCGCCCATCGCGGCCTGTTCCTCGCGCGCCTCGTCGCGCTCCGCGGTCAGCCGCCGCGAGTTGCCGAGCGCGAAGCCGAACACCGAGGCGCCGAGCAGCACCGCCGCCATCAGGCCGTCTTCCGCACCCATCGCGTAGACCACGAACGGCAGCGCGAGGACGACCGCGACCCAGCGCCGCGACCGCTCGGCGACGACGTAGATCGCGGCGCCCTGACCGATCACCGCCGCCACTGACGGGGTGAGTGGCTGCAGCGCGATCATCAGCGTTGCGAGCGTGATGACGAGCGCGACGAGGATCGGCCGCGTCTGCCGCCAGACGAGCGGCGCGGTCGCGAGCAGGTTGCACACGACCGCGAGCGAGGCGTCCGGCTCGTCGCCGATTCCGACGTAGATCGTCGACTCCACGAGTGCCAGCCCGGCGAGCGCGAGGCCCGAGATCAGCGGCCAGTCGGGCTGCGCCATCAGCCGCCGCAGCGCGTCGATGCTCATGGCCGCATTGTCAGTCATCCCCCAAGCGAGCTACGCCGAAGACCGCTCGCGTGGGCGACGACAGCCCGCCCGGCCGGTCGTACCTTCGCGGCATGGAGATCGAAGCGTCGGGATTATGGAAGCGCTACGGCGCGACTCTGGCCGTCGAGGACCTGTCGTTCACCGTTCGCCCCGGCCGCGTGACCGGCTTCGCCGGGCCCAACGGCGCGGGGAAATCGACGACGATGCGCCTGCTCCTCGGGCTCGACGCGCCCGATGCCGGCGACGCGCGCGTCGGCGGCCGACCCTACGGCACGATCGGGCGTCCGCTGCGCGAGGTCGGGGCGCTGCTGGAGACGGCCGGGTTCCATCCTGGCCGCCGGGCGCGCGATCACCTGCTGTGGCTGGCACACAGCAACGACATCGACCGCCGCCGCGTCGACGCGGTGCTCTCCACCGTCGGCCTCGAGCGCGACGCGAAGCGGCGCGTCGGCGGCTTCTCGCTCGGCATGCGCCAGCGGCTCGGGCTCGCCGCCGCGCTGCTCGGCGATCCCGGCGTGCTGCTGCTCGACGAGCCGGTCAACGGCCTCGATCCCGAGGGCATCCGCTGGATCCGTGGCTTCCTGCGCGCGCTCGCGGCCGAGGGCCGGACGGTGCTCGTGTCCAGCCACCTGATGAGCGAGCTCGAGGGCACGGCCGACCACCTCATCGTGATCCGCAACGGCAAGCTGATCGCCGACGCGCCCGTGGGTGAGTTGCTGGCGACGGCGGACAACTCGCGGGTCGCCGTGCGCACGCATCGCGCCGGGCCGCTGATGACCGTGCTGGCCGACGCCGGCGCACGGGTCGAGTCCGCGGGCGACGACCGGCTGACCGTGACCGGCCTCGAAGCCGAGCGGGTCGCCGACCTGGCGGCGCTGGAGGGCATACCGCTGTACGAGCTGACGCCCGCCCGGGCGTCGCTGGAGGACGTGTTCCTGGAGATGACGCGATGAGAAGGGCACTGCGAGCGGAGTGGACGAAGCTGCGCACGGTCCACAGCACCGGCTGGTCGCTCGGGCTCGCGCTGGTGCTGATGGTTCTCTTGAGCGCGCTGGGCGGCGCGGAGTCCGAGACCAGCGGCTGCCCGGCGAGCGGCTGTGACAGCGACATCGTGGCGAACAGCCTCGGCGGGGTCTACTTCGGCCAGTTCGCCGTCATCGCGCTCGGCGTGATGGCGATCGGCTCAGAGTACGGCACCGGCCTGATCCGCGTGACGTTCGTCGCCGAGCCGCGGCGTCGGATCGTGGTGATCGCGAAGGCGCTCGCGGTCGGCGGCGCGGTGCTCGTGGTCGGCGTGCTGGCGTCGGCGCTGATGTTCCAGATCGCCTCATCGCTGCTGGCCGGGAACGGCTTCAACGCCGACATCGGCTACCCGGAGTGGTCGCTGACCGACCCGGAGGTTCTACGGGCCGTCGGCGGCACCGCGGTGTACCTCGTGGCCATCGCGCTGCTGAGCCTCGGCGTCGCCGCGCTGCTGCGCCACACCGCGGCGGCGATCTCCTGCGTCACCGCGCTGCTCGTCGTGCCGGTGTTCGCGGCGTCGCTGCTGCCGGAGCACATCTCCGACCGCGTCCTGCAGATCTCCCCGATGACGGCCGGGCTGGCGATCCAGCGGACGGTCGAGCTGCCCGACAGCGTGCCGATCGATCCGTGGGTCGGGCTCGGCGTGGCTTGCCTGTGGGCGCTGGCCGCGCTCGCCGCGGCGCTATGGCTCGTCGCTCGGCGGGACGCCTGACTCGAAGTACTGGGTGACCCAGTCAGGGTCGACCGGCTCGATCAGGCTCTCTCGCAGCAGCTCGCGGTGCTCGTCGTCCAGGCGCTCGATCAACGGGCCGACGTCGTAGTCGGTGCGGCGCAGCTCGACGTCCGGTCCCAGCAGCAGCCAGAACGCGGCGGCGACGCCTTCGTACGGCATCCCGACGGCGCCCGCGTTGAGCACCCGGTGATCGCCGGCGCGGAGGTCGAACTGCTGGTGCGTGTGGCCGCAGACGATGACCTGCTCGCTGACGCCCTCGACCATCGGCGCGAGCCGCTCGGGCGGCGTGGCGCGCGTGATGCGCTCGTCGTCGCTGCGCGGTGATCCGTGGCAGAACAGCGTCGGGCCGAGCCCGTCGATGTCGAGGCTGACGGTCGGCTCGAAGGCCGCCAGGAAGTCGCGGTCCGCACGGTCGATCGCGCGCGCCCATGTGCTCGCACGGTCGCCGTCGAACTCCTCGACCATCTGGCGGTCGCAGTTCCCGCTCACGCACCGGCCGCCGACCTTGCGCATCCTGGTCAGCGTCTCGGCCGGCATCGGCCCGAGGGCCACGTCGCCGCCCCAGACGATCTCGTCGACGCCGGCGCGCTCGACGTCGGCGAGCACCGCCTCGAGCGCCGGGACGTTGCCGTGGATGTCATAGAGCGCCGCGACTCGCACGTCAGACCATCATGACCGACCCGCCCGTCTGCGCCTCCCAGCCCGGGGAGCCGAGCGCGGAGAACGCCGCGCGGGCGCGCTCCAGCGAGGCGGTCGCGCCCGCCCACTTGCGGTGACGGCGCTGGGCGCGCCCGGCCGCGAGGGACGTGCGCGCGGCGTCGAACCGCAGCCCGAGAACGTCGTACGCACTCGCGACCGCATCGAGCTCGGCGGTCGCCGTCTCGTCGTACGCCGCAGCAAGGCGGATCAGGGCGGCGGAGCGGCGCACCGACAGGCGCGCCCACGGATGCGCGTGCTCCTCCGCCAGCGCCCGCAGGCGGTCGGTCACGGCCTGCGCCTCGTCGAGCTCGCCGAGCCGCGTCAGCGCCTCCACGAGGTCGGGCGCGATCGGGTAGACGCCCGGCTCGGCGACGCCGTCACGGATCATGTGGGCCCAGACCGCGCGAGCGCTCGCGGCCGCGCGCGCCGGCTCGTCCTCGAGCAGCGCGGCCTGGGTACGGGCCCGGAGCGCCTCCTGCTCGTCCCACAGGATCCCGACGGCGCGCGCGTCGGCGATCGTCTTCGCCGCCCACTGCTCGGCCGGCTCGGCGTCGCCGCGCCCGGCGTACAGGAGCGCGCGGCAGCGGTCGTACATCGGCGGGACGAGCAGATCGCCGTCGGCGGACTCGGCCCACTCGTCGAGCAGGCGCTCGGCCGCGTCCCAGTTGCCGGCACGCAGCTCGAGCTCGGTCACGTGCAGGCGCATGATCGCGTACGAGTTCGCCTCGCCGCGCTCGTCGGCGAGCGCGAGCAGGCGGCCGAGCAGCGCCCGCGCCGGCGCGATCTCGCCGCGCCAGACGAGCCGCTGGCCGGCGATCCGCCCGGGGTCCTCGACGATGTAGACGGCGGCGTCGGACGCGCGCCGGTGGCGCTCGCAGATGTCGTCGATCGCGTGGCCGGTCATCGCGCGCACCCACGCGAGCGCCATCAGCCCGAGACGCTCGGACTCCGGCCCGGCGCGCTCGGCTGCCTCCAGCGCGTCACGCGCGAGCGCCTCGGCGACGCTCATCGTGGCCAGCCGGCTGGCGCTGGCATCGACCGACTTCTTCGCCAGGATGTCGGCGCGGAGCACGGGATCGTCGCCGCACTCGTCGAGCGCGAGGTCGAGGTAGTGGTCGTACTCGGCGAACGTGCGGATGTGCCCGCCCTCGGACAGCAGCACGTAGGCCTCGGCGCGCACGGGGCCGGACGGCAACGCGTTGACCAGGGGCTTGAGCAGCTCGGACAGGCGGTCCGCCTCACCGGCGATCTCGAGCGCGTGCGCGAGCTTGAGAAGCCGCGCCGTCCACTCCGGGTCGTCGTCCGGGGTGAGGCGCAGCGCGTGCTCGGCGAGCCGCACGGCCTCGTAGCGGGCGCCGCGCGCCGACGCCGTCCCGGCGGCCACCGCGGCGGTGGCGGCGAGCTCCGGGTCGGCGCGATCGGCGGCCAGCGCGAGGTGCAGGGCGCGCAGCTCGGCGCCGGTGACCACGTCGGCAAGCGCGCGGTGCACGGCCCTCCGCTCACTCGACCGCGCGCGCTGCTTGGCCGCCTCGGCGAGCAGCGGATGCGAGGCGCGCACCCGGTCGCGGTCGACGACGACGAGGCCGGCGGCGATCGCGTCGTCGACGGCGTCGGCGATCGTCGCGAGCTCGGCCGTGGTCAGGTCCGGGCCGAGGGCCACCGCGAGCAGGACGCGCCGGAGCGGATCGGGCAGCTCCGCGACACGGGTCCCGAGCATGTCCTCGAGCGCATGCGGCAGCGGGAGATCGACGCGGTCCCCCAGCGCCCGGCCGATCTCGAGCGCGAACAACGGGTTCCCCAGCGTGGTCTCGACGATGCGGCGGATGTGGTGTCGCGACAGCGCGAGGTCGAGCCGCTCGGATAGCAGCCGGCGCGTCGCGACAAGGCTGAGCGGGCCGACCTCGAGCCGCTCGAGGCGCGTGAACGAGCGCTCGACCTGCGTGGGCTCGACGGGCCGGCGCGCGAGCAGGAACCGGACCGGCACGTCGCCAAGCCGCCGGGCCGCGTACGCGATCGCGTCGGCCGACGCATCGTCGAGCCACTGCAGGTCGTCGATCGCGATCACGAGCGGCTGCTCGGTCGCCAGCGTTCGCATCAGCGCGGTGAACCCGAGCGCGATCGCCCGCGGCTCGGGCGGCGCGTCCGTCGGCGCGGCACGCAGCAGCGCGACCTCGAGCGCCGCGCGCTGCGGCGCGGGGATGTCCTCGAACGCGTCGTCGCCGATGTCGTGGCAGAGGTCGGTCAGCGCCGCGAACGAAAGCTGTGCGACCGCGTCGGTCGCCTGCGCCGCCAGGACCCGGTGCCCGCGCTCCTCGGCCGCCGCGATCGTGGCCCGCCACAGCGTCGTCTTGCCGAAGCCGGGACCGCCGGTCAGCACGAGCGCGCTCGGCGCCGGCTCGTCGAGCAGCGCCGCCAGCGCGGCCAGCTCGGATTCGCGGCCAAGGACCCGCACGTCGCATGACCGTACCGATTGACGAGGCGGTTCTCGAAGGAGGTAGGTCTGCGACGCCGTGAGCACAGCGAGCGCCCGGGCCGCGCGTCGGCGCGGCCCGGGCGGACGACTCACGGGTTGAATGCGTACCAGCGGATCGTGAAGTTGCTGAAGCCCGGGGCGGCAGTCGCGAGGACGTTGCAGAACCGCACATGCACCTGGTTGCCGCTCTGCACCGACCCGGTCGTCATGAGGACGCCTGCGGGCAGGGTGGCGCCGTCGCCCTCGCGCACGATGACGACGTCGCCCGGATCGACCCCGCCGAGCGTGAGGTTGTAGTCCGCGCAACTGTGCGCGGCGATCCCGCTGCTGATCCCGATCTGCCCCGTCGACGAGGCGCTCAGCTGCCCGAAGCCGGTCGAGTTGATGCCGTCGAGCGTGTTCGCGTCAGCGGCCTTGCCGGTCGTCGGCAGGAAGTACGTCGAGTCGTGGCCGTCGAGCAGGCTGGCGTCCAGCCCCGAGCCCGAGCCGTCGACCGTGCTCAGCTTCTGGAGGATCTGCAGCGGCGTGTCGGCCGACCCGGACGTCCCAGGCTCGCCCTGGTCGCCCTTCGGGCCCGGGTCGCCCTTCGGCCCGGCGGGTCCGGTCTGGCCCGTGGCGCCCCCGGCGGTCGACCACGTCAGCCTGCGCTCGCTCCTCTTGCACGTCATCGACGGCGAGACGATGCGGAGCTGGCCCTTCTTCTTACCGGCCTTCTTCACGCATGCATCGATCGTCGCGGGCGCGCCCGACGGCCCGCTCACCGCCCATGCGCTCCCGCCCAAGGCGAGAAAGACGGCGATCGTCGACATGACGTTCGCGTAGCTCAACGACAAGCGAGACATAACCGGGCCTTCCTGGTCGATTAGAACGGCAATCGTTGCCGCGTCAACGCATCTACGCTCGCGCCCCGTCGCGGTTACGGCACCAGTACGACCTTTCCGATCGTCGCGCGGTTCTCGATCGCGGCGTGGGCCGCGGCGGCGGCGGCGAGCGGGAAGTGGTGGAGCGCCGGGGTGAGCGTGCTGTCGGCCGCAGCGGCGAGCGCGCGCTCCTCGAGCTCGCGCATCCCGCCGGGGCGATTGAGGATGCGCGGGCCGATGGCGGCCGAGACCGTGAGTCCGCGGCGGTAGAGGTCGCCGACGTCGAACTGGATCGGCGCGCCGGAGGCGCCGCCGAAGACGATCAGGCGCCCGCCGGGGCCGAGGCGTTCGAGCGCGCCGCGGCCGAGCTCGCCGCCGACGCCGTCGAGCGCGACCGTGACCTCGCCGACCGCCTCGCCCCAGTTGGGCTCGGTGTAGTCGACGGCGAAGTCGGCAGCGAGCGCGCGGACGTGCGCGACCTTCTCCGGGCCGCCCGCTGCGCCGATCACTTGCGCACCGGCCGCGCGGGCCGCCTGCACGAGCAGGCTGCCGATCCCGCCCGCCGCGGCGGTGACGAGCACGGTGTCGTCGGGGCCGATCTGCGCGACCTCGAGGATCGCCATCGTCGTCCGGCCGGTGCCGATCATCGCGACGGCGACGTCCGGCGCGAGGTCGTCGGGCAGCGCGTGCAGCGCGTCGACCTCGCGGACCGCCAGCTCGGCGTAGCCGGCACTCGCCGCCCCGAGGTGAGCGACGACGCGGCGGCCGAGCCAGTGCTCGTCGACGCCGGGCCCGACCGCGTCGACCACGCCGGCGACCTCGCGACCCGGGATCGCTGGTAGCTGCGGCTGGGGGTACGGCCCGTGGTTGACGCCGCGGCGGATGATCGTGTCGATCAGGTGCACACCGGCCGCGGCCACCGCGATCCGAACCTGGCCGGCGGCGGGCGACGGATCGTCGGCCTCCTCGCAATGCAGGTTCGCGGCCGGCCCGAACTCCCGCAGGACAATTGCGTTCACGGGATCAGAAGGTGCGAGTCGCCGAACTCATGCCACCGGTAGCCGTGGTCGAGCGCCGCCGCATAGGAGCGCTCGACGAGCTCGCGCCCGGCGATCGCCTCGAGCATCAGGAGGTGGCTGGCGTCGGGCTCGTGCCAGCCGGTGACGATGCCGTCGACGACCTTCACGCCGGTCTCGGGCGTGATGACCAGGCGCGTCCAGCCTTCGCCCGCGTCGCCCCCGGTCGTCTCCAGCGCGCGCACGACGGTCGTCCCGACGGCGATGACGCGGTCGGCCGCGTGGACGGCCTCGGCGGTCGCCGCGGGGACGCGGAAGCGCTCCGGGTACGGGGTCTCGCCCCGCTCCAAGGACGAGACCCCGCAGTGCAGGACGATCGGGGCGACCTGCACGCCACGGTCGCTCAGCGCCTCCAGCACGCGGCGGCTGAACGGGCGGCCGGCGCTCGGCATCTCCGCGCTGCCGGGCTCGAGCGCGAAGATCGTCTGGAAGTCGGCGAGCGGACGCGGCTGTGGCAGGTGGCGGTAGCGGATCGGCTCGCCGTGCCGGTCGAGATAGGCGAGCAGCGGCCCGGGGAGTGTGAGCCGCGCGGCCCACAGCCGCTGCCCGCCCAGGTACGGCGCGAGGAGCTCCGCCGTCGCCCCGCCGGGGAGCGCGAGCTGCTCGCCCGCCCGGCCCCCGCGGTAGGGCGCGGTGCCGTCGCGCAGCTCGACCACCCAGCGCTCGTGCCCGTCGTCCGGGAAGACACCGGGGAGCGGTGTGGAGAGATGGAGGCGGAGCGCGCCCGCCCGCAGCGCCGCCGGGAGCGTGGCGGAGGAGTTGACGACCAGCAGGTCGCCGGGGCGCAGGAGGTCGGGGAGGTCGATGAAGCGGTGGTGGCCGAGGCCGCCGCCGGACGCGGCGAGCAGGCGAACCTGGTCGCGCTCCGGCGGCGGCTCGGTGGCTTCCAGCCGCTCAGGGAGCTCGAACGCGAGCGCCGCGCTCATGCAGGCGTCACCGCGCCGGCCTGGTAGCGCCCGCTCGGCGAGCCGTCGATCAGCGTCAGCAGCGCCGGGACGACGTCCTCGGGCAGCGGGCGATCGGAGATGTCCTCGCCCGGGAACGCCTCCTGGTGCATCTGCGTGCGCATGTCGCCCGGGTCCACGACCAACACGCGCAGGTCGGGGTGCTCGGCGCCGAGGATGCGGCCGAGCTGCTCGAGCGCGGCCTTCGACGAGCCGTAGCCGCCCCAGCCCTCGTACGGCTCGACCGCGGCGTCCGAGCTCACGTTGACCACGACCGCGCCCGGCTGCAGCCGCCCGCGCGCGGCCTGGAACAGCGCCAGCGGCGCGAGCACGTTGACGCGGTAGACGCGCTCCAGCACGTCGAGCGGGTAGTCCGCGAGCGCCGGTTGCGGGCTCGGGCCGAGCAGGCTGGCGTTGTTGACGAGCAGGTCGATCCGTGGACCGGCCGCGACGATCAGCGCCTCGCGGTGGGTCGCATCCGCCACGTCGCCGGGGATCGCGACGACTTCGGTGACCTCGGCGAGCTCCGCCCGCGCGGCCTCCAGCGCCTCGGCGCCGCGGGCGTCGATGACCAGCCGCCACGAGCGCTGCGCGAGCGCGCGCGCCAGCGCCAGCCCGAGGCCGCGCGACGCGCCGGTGATGAGTGCCGTGTCCATGCCGTCCACGCTAGGCGCGGAGCGGCCCCGAAACCATTGGCCTTTGGTCCTAGGACCCCGGTCCGACGAGCCCCTCGCGCACCGCGTACAGGGCGGCCTGGGTGCGGTCGGTGACGCCGAGCTTGGCGAGGATCGAGGAGACGTGCGCCTTCACCGTCTTCTCCGACAGCGACAGCTCGCGCGCGATCAGCTTGTTCGGCATCCCGCGCCCGATCAGCGCCAGCACCTCGTGCTCGCGCGGCGTGAGCGGATCCTCGGCCATGTCCTGCAGCAACCGCGCCGCGACCTGCGGGTGCAGCAGCGCGCCGCCGCCGTGGACCGTGCGGATCGCCTCCACGAGCTCCTGCGGCTGCACGTCCTTGAGCAGGTAGCCGGCCGCGCCCGCGCGCACCGCGGGGAACAGCTTGTCGTCGTCGATGAAGCTCGACAGCACGATCGCGCGCACGGCCGGCGCACGCTCGCGCAGCCGCCGGATCGCCTCGATGCCGTCCACGCGCGGCATCACGAGGTCGATCAGCACGACGTCGGGCGCCAGCTCCTCGATCAGCGCCAGCGCTTCCTGCCCGTCGCCCGCCTCGCCGATGACCTCGATGTCGTCCTGCAGGTCGAGGAACGTCCTGAGTCCCTGGCGGACCACCGCGTGGTCGTCGGCGATCAGGACCCGGATCACCGCGGCACCTCCAGCGTCACCGTCGTCCCGTCGCCGGGCCGCGAGACGACCGCGAGCGAGCCGCCGAGCGCGCGGGCGCGCTCCTCCATCGAGGTCAGCCCGAGGCGCCGCGAGCGCACGCCGGGCGCCGCGGGATCGAACCCGACGCCGTCGTCGGCGACGGTGAGCGTCAGCCGCCCGTCGCGCGCCTGCAGGCGCAGCTCGATCCGCTCGGCGTCGGCGTGCCGCAGCGCGTTGTTCAGCGCCTCCTGGGCGATCCGCAGCACCTCGCCGTCGGTCTCCGCCGCACTGCGCGGTGCGCCGCTGATGCGCAGCTCGACGTCGCGCCCGTGCACGCGCCGCAGCATGTCGACGTGCTTGCGCAGCGTCGCCGCCAGGCCCTCCTCCTCCAGGTCGGCCGGCCGCAGCTCGAAGATCAGCCCGCGCAGCTCCTCGAGCGCCTCCTGGGCGAGCTCGCGGATGCCGGCGATCTGCACTCCTGCCGCGTCCGGGTCGCGGCCCAGCAGCGTCGCCGCCGACTCGGCGTTCAGGACGAGCCCGAACAGCTTCTGGCTGACCGCGTCGTGCAGCTCGCGCGCCAGCCGGTTGCGCTCCTCGACGATGCTCAGCTCGCGACTGCGCTCGAGCAGCCGCGCGTTCTCGATCGCCACCGCGGCGTGGGCGGCGAGCATCTCGATCAGGCGCTGGTCCTCGGAACTGAAGTCGTCCGCGTGCTCGCAGTCGGTCAGGTAGAAGGCGGCGATGATCTCGCCGCGGGCCACGATCGGGACGCCGAGGAACGAGCGCATCGTCGGGTGCGCGCGCGGCCACCAGCCGCGGAAGCGCGGATCCTGCCGGATGTCGGTGGTGCGGTAGGACTCGGGCGACTCGAGCATCGCCCCGAGCAGGCCGTGCGTGCGCGGCAGCGGGCCCATCGCCGCGATCAGCTCGTCGCTCATCCCGGCGGTGATGAACTGGGCGAATGCGCCGCTCCCGTCCGGGATGCCGAGCGCGGCGTAGCGGGCGCCGGCGAGCTCACGCGCCGACTCCACGAGCCGCCGCAGTACCGGGTCGACCTCGCGCTCGGTCGCGATCGCCAAGACCGCCTCGCTCATCGCCTCCAGGGCACCACGCTGCATGCCTGCCACGATAATCGGCCCGTGTTCGCCGCCATCGTCGACATCCCGGCCAACGTCGGCTACTCGCTGGTGTTCGCGCTGATCGCGGTCGAGACGATGGGCATCCCCGTGCCGGGCGAGACGGCGCTGATCGCGGCCGCGCTGCTCGCCCACGACGGGGAGATGAACATCGTGCCGCTGATCGCGCTCGCGGCCGCGGCCGCGATCATCGGCGACAACGTCGGCTTCGCGATCGGCCGCAAGGGCGGGCGCAGGCTGTTCCTGATGCCGGGGCCGTTCCACCACCACCGGCTGGCGGCGCTCGACATCGGCGAGCCGTTCTTCAAACGCCACGGGCCGAAGGCCGTGTTCCTCGGGCGCTGGGTCGCGGGCCTGCGGATCGCGTCGGCCTGGCTCGCCGGCATGAACAAGATGGACTGGCCGACCTTCCTGTTCTGGAACGCCCTTGGCGGCATCGCCTGGGCGACCAGCATCGGCCTCGGCGTCTACTTCGTCGGCCATGCGTTCGAGAAGGTCCTCGGCGTCGGGGGCATCGTGGCGGCCGGCGTCGTCAGCGGCGCGCTGGTCGGGCTGTTCGTCTGGAAGCGCGTGCGCGCGCGCCGGCTAAGCGAGGCCGGCGTACCAGAGCCCGAACGCGAGATCGAACACGCCCATGGCGGGCATTAGCGCGACGCGGTAGAGCGGCGCGACGGCCGGGCGCGTGAGCGCCCACGCGAACGCGCTCGTGCACGCCGCCATCGACACGACCGACATCGGCGCGAACACGGCGAGCGCCGCCGCCGCCTCGAACCGCCCCGGCATCGCCGCGATCAGCAGCACGACGACGGCGCCGGTGCCGGCCAGGCCGTGCAGCAGGCCGATCCCGAACGCCTGCCGGCGCGAGCGGATGCGATGCGTGTGCGCCGGCCGCCGCCAGCGGTAGATCACGCGCACCGCGAGCAGCACGATCACCACGCCGACCGCCGTCTCCGCCCCGCGTTCGAGCCACGGCGGCAGCTCGCCCTTGAGCGCGATCAGCGGCAGCCCGACCGCCAGCAGCGTGCCGGCGTGCCCGAGGCCCCACCAGATCCCGAGGCCGGTCGCCCCGCGCACGCCGCCGCCGTCGGCCGCGACGAGCGACGTCACCGCGACCACGTGATCGGGGTCGGTGGCGTGGCGCAGCCCGAGCAGGAACGCGACGCCGAGCGCGACGAGCAGCGGCGCGCCGGTCATCAGTTCGGTGAGCCAGGCGTCCACTACGACGCCTCGGCCGCGCAGTCGGGGCACAGCCCGGCGATCGGGAAGTGCGTGAAGCGCGCCTCGTAGCCGAAGTCGCGCCGGATCTGGTCACGGACCGCGTCGAGCCGCTCCGGCTCGACGGTGACGACCGCGCCGCAGGCGTCGCACAGCAGGTACTCGAACAGGCCGACCGCCGAGCGGGCGTACAGCCCCGGCCCGTGGCCGAGGTGGACGTGGCGGACGAGGCCGATCTGCTCGAGCGTCTCGAGGTTGCGGTAGACCGACGCGACATCGAGGTCGTCGCCGGCGATCCGGTCGGCCGTCAGCGGCTCGTCGGTGGCGTACAGCGCCTCGAGCACCAGCCGCCGCGAGGTCGACAGCCGCAGTCCGCGGGAGCGCACGACCGTAGCGGCGGATTCGAGGTCCGGCGCCTCGACGAGCGGGACAGCGCTGTGCGGACGAGGCATGTGGTCGCAATTGCGAACGCTTGCAGTTGCGAGGCTACTCCTCCAAGCGCGCGGCGGCAACGGCCGCCTGGCCGAATGACACGCCGCCGTCGTTGGGCGGCAGCCGCTCGGGCACCAGCACGCGCAAGCCCGCCGTCTCGAGCGCGGCGGCGGTGCGCTCGAGCAGTCGCCGGTTCTGGAACGCGCCGCCCGACAGGACGACGATCTCGAGCCCGCGATCGGCGGCCAGCTGCGCGCACTCCGCGGCGGTCGCGTCGGCCAGCGCGTGGTGGAAGCGCGCGGCGATCGTGCCGGCGGCGACGCCACGCACGACGTCGCGGTCGACGGCGAGGATCGTCTCGCGGGCGTCGAGCGCTCCTGCGACCGCGCGCAGCGGATAGGCGCCGCGCTCGGAGCCGTCGCAGGCGGCCTCGAGCTCCATCGCGGCCTGGCCCTCATAGGAGACCTCGAGCCGCAGCCCGCACAGCGCGGCGACCGCGTCGAACAGCCGGCCGACCGAGGTCGTCGGCGGCGAGTTGAGGCCGGACTCGGCGATCTGCGTGACCGCGTGCCAGCGCTGCTCGTCGACGCCGGGCAGCGGCCGCGCGTCGCCGTCGGCGGCGACCCGCCACGCGCACGCCATGCGCCACGGCTCGCGCGCCGCCCGGTCGCCGCCCGGGAGCGCGACCGGCCACAGGTGTCCGGCGCGCTCGAAGCCGCGCAAGTCGCCGACGAGGATCTCGCCGCCCCAGACGGTGCCGTCGCTGCCCAACCCCGCGCCGTCGAAGATCGCGCCGACCGCCGGGCCGCTCTCGCCGTGCTCGGCCAGGCAGGCCGCGAGGTGCGCGTGGTGGTGCTGGACCGCGACGCGCTCGACGCCCTCGCGCGCCAGCGCGTAAGTGGTCGACAGGTAGTCGGGGTGCAGGTCGTGCGCCACGACCTCGGGCGCGACCGCGAACAGCCGCTCGAAGTGGTCGATGCCGGTCTCGAACGAGCCGAGCGTCTCGACGTTCTTGAGGTCGCCGATGTGGTGCGACACCCAGGCGCGGCGACTGCGCGCGACACAGAACGTGCTCTTGAGCTCGGAGCCGCAGGCGAGCACGTGGCGCTTCGCGGACACCGGCAGCGCGAGCGCGCTCGGGACCGCCCCGCGCGAGCGCCGCAGCGGCAGCGGCCGTCCGCGGGCAATGCGCAGCACCGAGTCGTCCGTGCGCGTCTCGATCGGCCGGTCATGGAGCAGGAACGCATCGGCGATCCCGGCCAGCCGGTCGAGCGCGTCATCGTCCTCGTACGCGATCGGCTCGTCGGACACGTTGCCGCTGGTCATCACCAGCGGCTCACCGACGTCGGCCAGCAGCAGGTGGTGCAGCGGGCTGTAGGGGAGCATCACGCCGAGCTCGGGCGCGAGCGGCGCGACCGCCGCCGCGACCCGCGCCGCCGGCCGCCGCGGAGCGAGCACGATCGGCCGGTCGCGCCCCTGCAGCAGCGCCGCCTCGAGCGGCCCGACGCGCACGAGCTCGTCCGCCGCCTCGACGTCGCGCACCATCAGCGCGAACGGCTTCTCCTCGCGGTGCTTGCGCGCCCGCAGCTCGGCCACCGCCCGCTCGTCGGCCGCCACGCACGCGAGGTGGAACCCGCCGATGCCCTTCACCGCCACGATCCGACCCGCCTGGAGGACACTTACGGCGTACGTAAGGGGGTCAGACCCCCTTAGTTGGGGGCCGCAGGTGGGGCAGGCGTTCGGCTGGGCGTGGAAGCGGCGGTTCTGCGGGTCGTGGTACTCGGCGGCGCAGAGGTCGCACATCTCGAAGCCGGCCATCGTGGTCAGCGGCCGGTCGTACGGGACGCCGCGGACGATCGTGAACCGCGGGCCGCAGTCCGTGCAGTTGATGAACGGGTAGCGGTAGCGGCGGTCGGCGGGGTCGAACAGCTCGCGCAGGCACGCCGCGCACGTCGCGGCGTCGGGCGTGACGGAGGCGTCCGGCGAGCCGGTCGAGGTGCTGGCGACGATCGCGAACGCCGTCTCCCCGTGCGCGGGGACGACCTCGGTGTCCGCGATCTCGACCTGCGCCAGCGGCGGTGCGTCGGCCACGAGGCGATCGAGGAGCGCGGAGAGCGCGGAAGGATCGCCCTCCGCCTCGATCACCGCGCCGCGCTCGTCGTTGCGCACGAACCCGGCGAGCCCCAGCTCGCCCGCCAGCCGGTGCACGAACGGACGGAAGCCGACGCCCTGGACGACGCCCTCGACCCGTACGCGCACACGCTGGATCGCGGCGGTCATTCCCGTGGTCGCTCGCGCCCCTCGTTGAGGATGACCCCGAACAGCACGTGATCGGCCAGGAACACGGCACGCTCGGCGCCGTGCGGCCAGCGCTTCTCGTTGAGCCCGAGTGCCGGAGCGACGACAGCGTCGAACCCGAGCCACGCGAGCACGCCGTACACCGGCCCGGCCCACGGCTTGAGCCGCACGCGCTCGGGCAGCAGGCCGAACATGAGCCCGAGCACCGCCCCCATGACCCAGTGCAACAGCTGGACGAACGCGCCGCGCCGCTTGCGCGGGACGGACCTGAGCAGCCCCTTCGCCTGCTTGCGCGTGAACCGCTCCGGCGGGGCCTCGCGGATAAGGCCGAGGCGTTCGGCGAAGATCCGCCACCCGGTCATGGCCATCGCGCCCACGATTCCCCGGAACGTCGCGTGGATCACGCGACCAGCTCGCAGAGCACGTGGTAGGCGCTCGCCTGCGCCTCCTGGATGCGCGGGATGTGCTGCGACCGCGTGACGACCACGTGGTCGGCGAGCTGCTCGGCGACGATCCGGCCGCCGTCGTAGCCGACGAACGCGATCGTCACGAGCCCGCGCCGGCGGGCCTCCGCGAGCGCCGCGATGACGTTCGCCGAGCCGCCGCTGGTGGAGAGCGCGACGAGCGCGTCGCCGGGCCGCCCGTAGGCGATCACCTGGCGCGAGAACATCGGCTCGACGCCCACGTCGTTGGCGATCGCGGTGAGGATCGCGGGGTCGGCCGTGAGGTCGATCGCCGGCCGGCCGAGGCGCTCGAGGTCGGCCACCAGGTCGGTCGCGTCGGTGGCCGAGCCGCCGTTGCCGAGCGCGAGCACGCGCCCGGCGCTGCGCACCGCCGCGGCGGCGGCGAGCAGCGTCTCGCGGCCCTCGGTGAGCGTCTGCTCGCGCAGCGCGCCGATCTCCTCCGCCTTCATCAGGATCGAGCGCCGCACGTCATCGACAACCGCCTCGTGATCGGTCGCGCGCTCGCCGAGGAACGGGTACAGGAAGCTCGCCGCGCCGGCGTCGTGGACGTTGCGTTCGTTGTGCTCGATGAAGACATGCACGAGCTCCCACAGCACGTGGTAGCCGGTCTCGACGAGCTCCTGGCGGATGTACGGGTCGCGCTCCGGCGGCGCGAGCTCGATCACGAGCGCGGGCGTCTCCGGCAGCG
>Ga0111538_10003897_pt1 | contig 20807 bp, 13 predicted proteins | sample SoiMethybrSBSTD1_FD_79669 | JGI IMG/M metagenome (GOLD analysis project Ga0111538, IMG submission 79669) | Bulk soil microbial communities from a Populus tree surrounding site in Tennessee, USA - Soil MetaG P. TD hybrid SBSTD1 (version 2)... | ecosystem: Environmental > Terrestrial > Soil >... | reverse complement strand
GTAGTCGCACACCGCGCCTGCGGCGCGGAGCGACTAGCCGATCCCGCGCGGAGCGCGGGATATCGGCTACCTGAACAAACAGTAGTCGCACACCGCGCCTGCGGCGCGGAGCGACTAGCTGCGGAGCTGTTCGGAGAGATACCGCTCGCGCCCGATGTCCTTGACGATGGTGAGCTGGGCCTCGAGCCACTCGACCGAGTCCTCCTCGGCGACCAGCAGGTGCTCCAGCAGCTCGCGCGTGCCTGCGTCCTTGCGGTCGAGGCACAAGGCGATCGCCTTGTTGAGCCGCGCGGCCGCTTCGGTCTCCAGCGTGAGGTCGAGCTTGTGCATCTCGATCGGCTCCTCGCCGACCTTCACCGCGCCCAGGCGCTGCAAATTGGGGATGCCCTCGAGGTAGAGAATCCGCTCGATCACCTTGTCCGCGTGCTTCATCTCCTCGATCGATTCCTCGCGTTTCTTCTGCGCGAGCCGGTGGTACCCCCAGTTCTCGAGCATTTTGTAGTGCACGAAATACTGGTTAATTCCGGTCAATTCGGCCGTCAGGATGTCATTCAGCGCGACGACCACGTCGGGATCTCCCTGCATGCGGCGGGATTGTAGTGATGGTCACGGATAGATTCCAGTTGGGCGGACGACGATTCCGGGGGCGCGAAGATTCCTGTTGAAACTGATAATGACTTTCAATACTATTAACCCCCAGAAGGTCGCTTTGCTCGTCTGCCACTGCCACCGGGTTTGTGATCGCGTCATCCGCGAGTGCGTCGAAGGCGGCGCCCGATCGCTCGACGACATCGGGCGCGCGTGCGGCGCCGGGACCGCCTGCGGCGGCTGCCAGCCCACGATCGGCGCGCTGCTCGCCGGGGAGCCCGCGGACGCCGGCGTGATCAGCCTGGGCAAGGGACGCGCGCAGCGCGCGGCCGCCGTCGTGAGCTCCGACGCCGGCACGAACGCCGACGCCGACACAGACGCCGACGATCGCGTCCTGACCCGCGTCTCCGCCTACGGCAACGTCTGACGCTGGAACGCTTCCCAGACGACGTCGGGCACGGCAGCGCCCTGCGCCGCCGCGTTTCCGTACAGGACGTGCCCCGCCTCGATCGTGCACAGCGTGACCTCGACGCCGCCGCTGCATGACGACGCCCGCTGGCAGACGCCGTGCTCGCTCGCGGGTGCGCCGCTGCAACCGTCCAGCATCTGCCACTGACTGAAGTCGGCCTGGGCGCCGGGGAACAGGCCGCCGTCGTAGGGCACCAGCAGGTCGGTCGTGCCGCGAAACATGACGACCGCGATCGGGCGCGACGGCTGGCACGGCATCGTGCCGTTGCCCATCGACACGGGCGCGCTGGCGGCGAACACGTCGGCGGCGCGGCACGCCAGCAGATGCGACATCGCGCCGCCGTTCGACAGGCCGGTGACGTACACGCGCCGGGCGTCGATGCAGGCGTCGCCGCGCATCCGGCTCACGACCGCGCGGATGAATCCTTCGTCGTCGACCTGGTTCGCCAGCGAGTCGCCGCAGCAGAGCGATCCGCCGTTCCAGGACGCGTTCAGCCCGTTCGGGTAGACGACGATGAACCCTTCCTGGTCGGCCTTCGCCGCCCAGCCGCTCAGGGCCGCCTGCTCGCCGGCGTTGGAGGTGAGGCCGTGGATGTCGAGCACCAGCGGCACCGGATGGGTACCGTCGTAGCTGGCGGGAACGTGCACGAGGTAGTCACGCGCGACCCCGCCCGACTGGATCATCACCGTGCGATCGCCGGGCGGGAAGCCGCCGGGCGTGCCGCAGCCGTCCGCGGCCGATTCGCCGCCGCAGCCCGCGACCGGCGCGGCCATCGCCGCCAGCGTCACGATGAACGTCCTTCTCGCGTGAAGGGATCTCATGGCGGCCACCTGGACACCGCAGGCCGAAACAAAAAGAAAAGCAAAATTCACTTCAGTGCCTCGCCCAGGGGTTGCGCTCCCGAATCGTGTCTATTTTCGACGATGGGAGCGGCGCGATCGTAAGGCGCCGCACGATTGAGGGAGGAAGACAATGGCACGACGTCGCAGCTCGAAGAGTCCACGGTACGGCAAGGCAGCGCAGAAGAATGTCCGCAGCGCCATGCGGCGCGCGAAGCGGGGCACGCTGAAGTCCGGCAAGGGGCGCCACCCGGCGGTCAAGAGCCGGAAGCAGGCGATCGCGATCGGCCTGTCCGAGGCGCGGCAAAAAGGCGCCAAGGCCCCCAGCAAACCGCGCCGCGCCGCCCGACGCCGCCGCTAGCCGCTCTCGCGCGGAGCGCGAGAGTGCGGCTACCTGAAAAAACAATAGTCGCACACCGCGCCTGCGGCGCGGGGCGACTAGCGAACCCGTTGATCGCGTCGGGACGCAGGCGGCTTTGCCGCCAAAGTCCCGTCGCGGGGGGTGTGGGACCCTCCCAGGGTTCCACTGTTGACAGAACGGCGGCCCTCGCCGCAACTAGGGGGCGTGAAGTCGATCCCCCAGGCCGTCGCCGCCCTGGCGCTGCTGGCGGCCCCGCTGCTGTTCGGGTGCGGCGACGATCTGCCGAGCGGATCGACCGGAACCGGGGGCACCGGCGGAGCCGGCGGCCCGATCGTCTGTGACACGGCGACGGCGGCCGCGCCGCCCGATGTCGCCGCCTCGCCGGCCTGCGTGAGCAACCCGGCCGACTACCCCTACCCGTTCTGGGATCCGTGCCAGCCGCGCGAGGCGCGGCTGACCAACCTCCTGTCGGTGCTGACCATCGACGAGAAGCTCAGCCTTCTCAATTCGAACCACGTGGCGGTCCCGCGTCTCGCCATCCCGGGCGCATCGCTCGGCACCGAGGCGCTCCACGGGCTGGGCATCGCGGCGAATCCGAATTCGGGCTCGTTCATGCCGATGTCGACGCAGTTTCCCCAGGTCTTCGGCCTGGGCGAAAGCTGGGACCCCGAGGTCACCCGGATCGTCGGCGCGACCACCGGCTATGAAGCGCGCGCCTACAACGCGCGCGGCGTCAGCGACACCGGGCGCGGCATCGGCATCATCATGCGTGGGCCCAACGTCGATCCCATCCACGACCCGCGCTGGGGCCGCACCGAGGAATCGTACGGCGAGGACCCCTACCTGGTCGGCGAGCTGGCCAAGGGCTACCTGGCGGGCCTGCACGGCGACGACCCGAACTACCTGATGGGGGCCTGCACGCTCAAGCACTTCGCCGCCAACTCGAACGAGACGACGCGCCTCAGCAGCTCGTCGAACCTCGAAACCCGCAACATGCACGAGTACTACCTGGCCACGTTCCGCACCGCCGTCGTCGAGGGCCACGCCGACGGCATCATGACCGCCTACAACCAGATCAACGGCATCCCGGCGGGCACGTCGCCGATCCTGAAGTCGATCGTGCGAAACGCCTGGGGCTTCGACGGCTTCTTCTCCACCGACGGGCAGGCCGCGACCCACTGGGTGGAGGACCAGCACTACTACCAGACGATCGAACAGGCGATCGGCGCCGCCATCTCGACCGGCAGCAGCGGCGTGCTGCTGCAGAGCAACGTCGCGCCGACCGTCAACAGCGCGTTCACGATGGGCCTGATCACGGAGGCGGACATCGACGCCGCGATCGGGTCCGCGCTGCGCATCCGCTTCCGCACTGGCGATTTCGATCCGCCGTCTCACGTGCCGTACAAGCAGATCCAGGCTACGGAGACGCCGTGGACGACGGTGGCGGCGGCGGCGAAGGCGCTGGAGGTCACGCGCAAGACGATCGTGTTGCTCAAGAACGCGAACGCCACCCTGCCCCTCGATCGAACCTCGTTCAGCCGCATCGCCGTGATCGGCCCGCGCGCCGACTCCGTCGAGCGCGACTGGTACGGCGGGACGCCCGCCTACCCATACGTGACCGGACGCCAGGGGATCAGCAACAAGCTCGGGCCCGACGTGACGGTCACCTACGTGCTCAACGACAACGGCGGCGCCGCGACGTCCGCCGCCGCCGCATCGGACGTGGCGGTGGTGTTCGTCGGCAACCACCCGACCTGCGGCGGGCCGCCCTATCCGCCGTGGGGAACCTGCCCGTCGCCCAACGAGGGCCGCGAGCAGGTCGACCGCGTGAAGATCGGCCTCGACCCCGGGCAACTGGCGCTGGTGCAGTCGGTGGCCGCCGTCAACCCGCGCACCATCGTCGTGCTGGTCTCGAGCTTTCCGATCGCCATCGGCTGGATCAACGACAACGTCCCGGCGATCGTTCACGTGGCGAACTCCGGCCAGGAGCTCGGCAACGCCGTCGCGGACGTCCTGTTCGGCGATTACAACCCCGGCGGACGCACCAGCGCCACCTGGTACCAGAGCGAGACCGACATCCCCACCGCGATCACCGACTACGACATCAGGCAGGGGACGACGTACTGGTACTTCACCGGCACGCCGCTGTATCCGTTCGGCTACGGCCTTTCGTACGCGACGTTCGCGTATTCGAACCTGACGCTGAGCGCCCCGTCGATGCCCGCGTGCGGGACAGTCGAGGTGGGCCTGGACGTCACCAATACGGGCGCGGTCGCGGGCGACGAGGTGGTTCAGCTGTACGTGACCCATCCCGATTCGGCGGTGGCGCGCCCGCTGCAACGGCTGCGCGGTTTTCGGCGCGTCCACATCGCCGCGGGCGCGACCGCGCACGTCACGATGCCGATCGGCCCGGCCGACCTCTCCTACTTCGAGGAGAGCGTGGGTCAGTTCGCGGTCGAATACGGCAAGTCGGTCGAGGTGCAGATCGGCGCCTCGTCGCGCGACATTCGCCTGCGCGCCATGCTGGCGGTCACCCCGTGATGCGTGGCCTGACGCGCGGGACGTCGCCTGACCACCGCGGTCGCACGCTCGCCTGCGCGCTCGCCGCCGTCGCGCTGGGCGGCTGCAACTTCGGCATCGCGTCTTTCCGGGCCGAGCCCAACGTGATCTGCGGTGGCAGCCAGACGACGCTCAGCTGGAGCGCGACGACCGACGGGACGCTGTCGGCGGTGCCCGCCGACGCCAGCTTGGGGCCCGTGGCCGAGACCGGCACGCGCTCGGTGTCGCCGACGGGGCCGACGACCTACCGGCTGACAGTCACGCGCCTGTGGAAGACCCAGACGCGCGAAGCCGGCGTCGAGGTGGTGACCGCCCCGTCGGAGGCGAAGCAGATCGGCGCGTCGGTGGCCGACCCTTCGACGACCTGCCAGGACAACACCCTCGCCCTCACCGTCACGGCGCCCCCGGTGGACTGGGACGCGCGCATCAAGGTCGCGCGCGTCGCGCTGATCCCCGGCGTCAATCGGACGTTCCACGTCGAACACGGGGGACGAACGGCGGACGTCGCGCCCGGCGCGCCGTCCACCGTGTTCGCGGGGCTGCCGGTGCAGGGCAGCTGGCGCCTGTCGACGCCGCTCGGGCCCTCGGAGGCCTGCGGGCGAAACGTGCCGCGCAGCCTGATCATCGAGGTGTCGTCGACATGCGCGCCATGACGGACGGCAAAGGGAAAGGACGGGGGCGATGACGCCAGAGGAGCTGCGCTCGCGGATCGACACGTTCGTGATCCTGATGTTGGAGAACCGTTCCTTCGATCACGTGCTGGGGTACCTGAGCCTCCCGGCGTTCGGCGCCCGCGCCGACGTCGAGGGGCTGAGCGCGCTCGACAACCCCGATTACGCGAACCCGCGCGGCAACGCGCGCATCGCCTACCCGTTCATCGCCCCGAACGACGACCCCCTGACGGGCGATCTGCCGCACGAGCGCCAGGAGGTCGCGCAACAGCTGGCCTACGCGGGCGCCGCCGGCGGTTACGTCATGAACGGATTCGTGAAATCGTACGAGCTGTACACCGCGACGACCGGGATCCCCGAACCGCCGCCGATGCGCGTGCTGACGCCGCCGCTCATACCGGTCACCAGCTTCCTCGCCGACGAATATATGGTCTGCGATCACTGGCATGCGCCGCTGCCGACGTCGACGCATCCCAACCGCCTGATGGCGCTCAGCGGCACGTCGCTGCTCGACAAGACGCCGGGCACGCTGCTTCCGGACCAGGATCTGGTGTTCGACTGGCTCGACCGGCGCAACATCCGCTGGCGCGTGTATTCGTCCGGGCTGTCGCTGTTCATGTTGATGCCCAAGATGTGGCCCTGGCTGCTGACCGATCGCTTCCGATCGGTGTCGCGCCTCGCCTACGACGTGCAGCACGAATCGCAGGACAGCTTCCCGCAGGTGATCATCGTCGAGCCCGACTACCACGACTCGCCGGTTCACCTGAGCGGGCACGGCAACGACAACCATCCGCCGCTGCCGGTCAGCTTCGGCGAGATCTTCGTCAAGGCGGTCTACGAGGCGTTGACCTCGAACCCCGCGCGCTGGGCGAAGACGTTGCTGACGCTGCATTACGACGAGCACGGCGGCTTCTTCGACCACGTGCCGCCGTTGCGCGTGCCCCTCCCCCCGCCGCCGGGCGCCACCTTCACGATGGGACCGTTCGAGACCACCGGCCCGCGCGTTCCGGCGCTGCTGATCTCGCCGTACGCCCCCCGGCGGACGGTGGCGCACGGGTTCTACGACCACACCTCGGTGCTGCAGATGCTGGCCGACCGGTTCGACAACAGCGGCGCGCCCTACTCCGACGCCGTCGAGGCGCGGCGACAGGCGGAAGATCCGATCGGCTCGCTGACCGAGGCGCTGTCCCCCGTCGCGCGCCCCGATATCCCGCGCCTCTCGGATCAACCGATCGCGGGTACCGCGCCGCTGGTCAGTGTCCGCGCCCCGCGGACGGACAGTCAGCGATCCTTCGCGGCCGCGATTGGGGCCTTCGCCGACGCCCGAGGTCAGGACGCGCTGCAGAAATACCCGCAGATCGCGCACTGGCTGGCGGCCGCCCCGGCTGGGGCGGCCGGCACCCCGAGCGGAAACCAGGGGTAGCGCAGACGCCGAGTGCCCGTTTCCGCCGTAGCTCAGGCGCGCTTTCGCACTTCTTGGATGAACGAATCGCGCCGCTCCGCGTAGCGCACATCGTCGTAGATGACTATGCTGGTCGACGGTATTTTGAGGCGATGACCTAGATGACCGTCGAGCCAGACACAGCGCCGGACGCGGCGAGCGGCGCGTGCAGCCACGCGGTGCACTTCTACGAACGCGACGACGATCTCGCCGACCACGTGGTGCGGTACCTCGCGGAGGGGCTGCTCGCCGGAGAGGCGGCCGTCATCGTCGCGTCACAGGCTCACCGTGAGCTGTTCGCCCAGCGCCTGCGCGCGATGAACGTCGATGTGGAAGAGATGCGTGCCGCCGGCCGCCTCACGATCCTGGACGCTACGGAGACGCTGGCGAAGCTGATGGTGGACGGCGCCCCGAGCCCCGATCTTTTCAGGCGGGTGGTGGGCAGCGTCATCGACGCAAGCGGCACGCGCGGGAGCCGGAGGGTAAAGGTGCGCGCTTACGGCGAGATGGTCGATATTCTCTGGCAGGAGGCGAACCACGCGGCGGCGCTGGCGCTGGAAGAGTTGTGGAACGATCTCGCCGAGGTGTACGCGTTCGATCTGCTGTGCGCCTACGCGATGGAGCCGTTCTGCGACGCGCCCGGCGCCAGCGGGCTGTCCGGCGTCTGCGACACGCATACGCACGTCTCCGTCACGCCCATCTCCGCCGACGGGGCGCCCGACGCCGCCACGGCCCTCGCCCGACAGACGCGCGCTTTGGCCGCGGAGATCGCTCATCGCAAGGAGGTCGAGCAGACGCTACGAATCTCGATCCGCGAACTGCGCGAGGCGGAGGCGCGCGAGCGGGCGCGGGCCGAACGGACCGCGCGGCTGGCCGACGAGCTGCGGGACACCGTCCGCATCAACGAGCTGTTCATGGGCGTGCTGGCGCACGATCTGCGGGCGCCGCTGGCGGCCATCATGACCGCCGCGCAGCTGATGAAGATGCGCGAGACCGCCCCGTCCGCGACCGACGGACGGAACGCAAAAGCGCTCAGCCGCCTGATCACCAGCGGCCACCGGATGTCGCGGATGATCGAGCAGTTGCTCGACTTCACCCGGCTCCGGGTGGGCGGCGGCATCGAGGTCGAGCCGAAACGCGCCGACATCGCCACGCTGGTGCGCCAGGTGGTCGACGAGCTCGAGGCCAGCTACCCGGATTGCCCTGTCCGCGTCGCGGCCGAAGGAACGACGAACGGGACCTGGGACGCCGATCGGCTTAGCCAGGTGCTCTCGAACCTGATCGCGAACGCGTGTCAGCACGGCGATCCCGCCGCAGGCGTCCGCGTCGTCATCAATGGCGAAGCGTCCGGCGCCGTGCGCGTGCACGTGCACAACATGGGCACGATACCGGCCGCCCTCATCCCGCAGGTCTTCGAACCGCTGACCGGCGGCCAGCGGCGGCGGGATCGATCGCAGGGTCTCGGGCTCGGCCTGTTCATCAGCAAGCGGATCGTGGTGGCGCACGGCGGCAGCATCGAGGTCTCGTCGAGCGAGGCAGAGGGAACGACGTTCACGGTGTCGTTGCCCCGTTTCGCCAATGACGCCGCGGTGCAGGCCGCCCTCACGGCGCCCGCGCCAGGCGAAGGCGCCCCCGCGACGAACGACGGCGCGACGCCGCGTACGCCGGTCAACCTGGCCGGCCTCGCGCACGAACAGCTGCGCGTGAGCGAGGCGCGGTTCCGGCTGCTGGTCGAGGCGGTGAAGGACTACGCGATCTTCATGCTCGATCCGACCGGCCGTGTCGTCACCTGGAACGCCGGCGCGGCGCGGATCAAGGGCTACGACGCCCGGGAGATCATCGGGCATCACTTCTCGGACTTCTACCCGGCCGACGACGTGCGGTCCGGCAAGTGCGAGCGCGAGCTGGAGGGCGCGGCGCGCGACGGACGGTTCGAGGACGAGGGCTGGCGGATCCGCAAGGACGGCACGCGATTCTGGGCCAACGTGGTCATCACCGCGTTGCGCGCCGAGAACGGCGAGCTGGTCGGATTCGCCAAGGTGACGCGCGATCTCACCGAACGCCGCCGGCTGGAACTGGAGCAGCTGCGGCTCGGAAAGGCCGAGGAGGCGATCCGGCTGCGCGACGAATTCCTGTCGCTGGCGGCGCACGAGCTGAAGACGCCGCTCACGGTGCTGCAGATGCAGCTCGACACGCTGAGCGATCGCATGGACCAGTCCGGACAGCGGGTCGCGACCAAGCTGCAGCGCGCCGCCCAGAGCAGCGAGCGGCTCGCGAACCTGGTGGAATCGCTGCTCGACGTCTCGCGCATCGCGACCGGCCGCTTCGCGCTGAAGATGGAGGAGGTCGATGTCGTCGACTGCGTCACCCGCCTGGTCGATGGGCTGCACCCCACGTGCGAGCGCGCCCACTGCGAGATCTTCGTCGACGCCGACGGACCGATCGTCGGCTCGTGGGACCGGCTTCGTCTCGAGCAGGCGCTGACGAACCTGCTCGCAAACGCGATCAAATACGGCGCCGGCAAGCCGATCCGGGTGTCCGTCCGCCAGGAAGGCGACGAGGTCTTGCTCGAAGTCCGCGACCACGGTCCCGGCATCCCCGTGGCGGAGCTTGGCCGCATCTTCGAGCGCTTCGAGCGGGCCGCATCGATTCGGCACTACGGCGGCCTGGGCCTGGGCCTTTATCTCATCCAGGCGATCGTGGAAGCACATGGCGGGTCGGTGGCCGCGGAGAACGCGGCCGACGGCGGCGCCCGTTTCAAGGTCGTGTTGCCGTTGCGCCCCGTCGTCGCGCCCGCCGAGACGGCGACGGAGACGGCGGACTTCAATTGACGGCCGCGCATCGGATTTTCGTCGTCGACGACGAGGAGATGATCCGTGACAGCGTCGTCGAATTTCTGGACGAGAATGGCTACGACGCCGTCGGCGCGGCTCACGGACGCGACGCGCTCGACAAGCTCACCGCCTCGGGGCCGCGGCCCTGTCTGATACTGCTCGACCTGATGATGCCGGTGATGGACGGGCGATCGTTTCGTGAGGAGCAATTGCAAACGCCCGAGCTGGCGTCGATACCGGTGGTGCTGTTCTCCGCGTACCGGGACGTGGCCAAGACCGCCGGCGAGCTGAACGCGGCCGGCCACCTCGCCAAGCCGCTCAACCTGACGACGCTGCTCCAGACTGTGCAGCGTCACTGCTCGAACCGCTCCACGCTACCGCAGCCGGCCTGACGCCCGCGACTACTGGCTGCTTCGCTGCGTGAAGTGCGGCTCGTTCGCCAGGCGCGCGAACGCCTCCGCGAGTCCGATCGAGCCCGACTGCAGCGCGGTCACCTGGCTGGCGCCCAGGCAGGCCTCGTCGCTGCCGTAGGCGAAGGCCGCCAGATAGGCGGACACGCACTGGTGGATGACCGGCTGGCCGGCGATCGCCGTCATCAATGACTGCTCGTCGGTGAAGTTGATCGTTCCGCCCGGCGCGGCGACCGTCCCCGACGCGTTGATGTCGAACGTCTTCTCCTTGGCGCGGTACCGGCCGCCCTCGTCGAAGTTTTCGAACGCGAACCCGAGCGGATCGAACCGCTTGTGACAATAGGCGCAGTTCCCGTCCGCGCCGTTGATCAGCGCGTGCACCTTTTCGTAGCGATCGCGCGTCGTGTTGACGCCCGCCATCGGCGTCATCGTGTCGAGCGTCGGCACGTTGTCCGGCGGCATCAGTTTCGCCGCGCAGAACAGCTTGTAGTAGGTGAACAGGCCGCGCTTGGTGGGCGAAGACGCGTCTGACCCCGCGTGCGTGGCGAGGAACGCGCCCTGCGCGAGCACGCCGATACCCAGCGCCGCCGGCCGCGTCACCGACGCGTAGTCGCTGGCGGGGGCCGGGAAGCCGCCCGTGTACATGTTGCCGGTGCCGTAGTAGGTGGCCAGCGCCCGCGACGGGTTGGTCGTGTTCGCCGTCAACAGATCCTCCAGGCCGCCCGCGTTCTGGAACACGACCTGGTTGATGAACGCGCGCGTCTCCTGGACCATGTCGGGCGCCACCGACGCGAACGTCGCGATGTTGGGCTTCTGGATGGAAGCGACGCTGGAGTAGCCGAGGTACTGTTCGAAGAAACGATGCAGCGCCTGCTTGCCCGCATCGGTGGCGAGCATGCTCTTGGCGAGGTCGGTCAGGTTGCCCAGGTTCCCGCTGGCCGCCATGGTCAGCAGCGCGTCGGTCGGCGTCGTGCCCGTGTACGTGTAGGCGAGCTCGGCTGCGATCTCGTATGCCGACAGCTGGCGCATGCCCGCGCCGCTGTCCGTTCCGAGCTCGCTGCGGTAGAGGGCGTTGGGCGACTGGATGAGAGCGATCGCCATCCATTTGAGCGCGGTCTTGAAGTCGGACTTCGCCTTCGACGCGTCGTAGAACGCCAGGTAGCGGTCGTGCTCCGCCGTGGTGATCGGCCGCCGGAACAGCCTCCGCCCATATTTGTTGAGGAAGGTCTCCGCACAGGGCCGATCGGCGGTGGCGCTGGTCGAGCACGGCAGGATGGTCGCGAGCGGCGTTCCGACCAGCGTCGTGGCCAGGGCCTTCGCGGTGTCCACGTAGTTGCCGGCCTGCTGCGCGCCGACCTGCGCGAACCCGTCGTTGTCGAAGCCGTGCGACGAGATGCGATTGGCCGGCAGCGTCGCCGTCCATTGACCCTTCACCTCGGGGAAAATGTCGTTCAGCGTGTTGAGCAGCTCGCTGCCGGTGAGGAGGCGCAGGAATGGCCGTCCCGACGCGGGTCCGGAGCATTCGAGCTGGAAGTTCGGGTTACCAGAGCCGGCGGCGCCGGTGCTGCCGGCGGTGCCGCTGCCCGCGGTGCCCGGGTTCCCGCTACCCGCCACGCCCGGATTGCCACTGCCGGCCACACCCGGGCTCCCGCTGCCTGCCGTGCCCGTGGTGCCCGCCATCCCCGACGGGTTGGGCGCGCCAGCCCCCGCGCAACCAGCCAGCAGCAAGCCGGCGAACGCCGCCGAGCCGATCCGCGACGTCATCACGTCAGCACCCCCGGCAGGACGTTCGTCTGCCCCGGGAAGGTGGCGTTCGTCGCCCCCATCGCCCGCGCCATGGTGAGGTAAAGGTCGGCGGCCGGCCGGTTGGGGGTCGCCTTGTCCTTCGCGGCGATGGGAAACTGCACAACCTGTCCGCTCTTGATCGCGCCCCCACACTTGCCGATCGTGATCAGCGGGAGGTAGTCCGGCGTCTGCGGATAGAGGATGTAGCTGATGCGCGTGTGATCCTGACCGTCGCCGATCTCGCTGAACAGGTAGATGAGCGTGTTGTCGAGGACCTTGGTCCCCGGCGCGGCCGGGTCGTCCGTCGTCGCGAGCTTGCTCACCACCTTGTCGACCAGCTGGGTCATGAACCACTTCTGCGCTTTCGCGAACGGCGTCCGGATGTCCGCCTTGAGGTTCTCGATGCCAAGCGGCGAGTTGTACTGGCCCAGCGGATAGGCTGCGGCCTGGTACATCGTGTGCGACAGGATGGTGTGGTGAGCGCCTGGGGCGCCCGCGAAACCGAAATCGAATTCGGCTGTCGGGTACATCGGCATCAGGCCGATGATCGGCGCCGCGTTACAGATGATCGCCTGCGTGATCAGCTCCAGCTGCGCCGCGAACAACAGCTGGAAGTTCTCTTCCTTGTAAAAGTAGTCGTTGCCGCCGCCCGGCTGGACGACATTGCCGGCGCTTTTCGTGCGCACCATCTCCACGCTGGGCAGGTTCGGCTTCGTCGAGCAGACCGACACGGGCATCATCGTGTTCGCGTCCGCCTGCAGTGACTGCATCGCTTCCAGGTGGGCGGTCAGCTTGCTCCGCTCCGACGTCAGGCTCTGCAACGTGGTCTGCAGGCCCTGCACCTCGGAGGCGGTGAACGCCAGCAAATCCTTGTAGAGCTGTACGTCGGCGTTCACGGGTGGTGCGGTCGTGGCGCCGCCGAACAGGTTGTCGAACGCCTTGACCGGGCTCTTCTCCGGATCGATCGGCGTGCCGTTCCAGAACAACATCCCGTTCTTGTCCAGCCCGTTGGTGATGTGCGAGCAGGCGCCCAGGATCAGCGGCTTGACGTTGAGCGCCTTGCCGATCACGTGTTCGACCGTAGTGCGCGCGGTGGTGGTATCGAGCGCCGTCGAACCCGACAGGCAGTTGATGCTCCCGTCGTGGGTCTCGGCTGCGCCCGGATACTGGATGCCCTGGTAGACGTTGACGTACTGCTTGTAGGGCTGCAGCGGCCCCAGGATGCTGATGTTCGTCTGATCCAGATCGAACTGCGTGTAGTTCGCGGTCGCCAGCGGGTCGACGCCTGCGATCTTGGGATTGAAATGCTCCGGGGCGGTCCCGTGCGGGATATACATCACGACCAACCGCTTGGGCGGCTTGGCGGCCTGCGCGGTCGCCATGCGGGACAGGCGCATCGCCGCCGGCACGGACAGGCCGAGGGCCATGGCCTTCAGGAACATGCGGCGGTTGACTGCTTTCGCCGCGCGGGAGAGTTCAGAACGTCGCCGACCGAGGGGCATAGCTTAAGCTCCTTGAGACGAGGGGGCGGACCCGCAGAAAATTACCACGCCGACGGATGAAGTACCGTCGACAATTGTCCACGGCTCGCAAATCGAGAGATGCACCTGGAACGGCGTAAGATGGCCCAGGCGGCGCCCGCCGCCACGGACCCTCAGTAGTTCTTCTTCCACATCAGGTCGGCGGTCCCCGTACCCAGGTCGCCGTACTCCGCCTCGATCTCCCAGCGCGCGGTGATCTGGTATTCGAGATGCACGGCGTTGCGGTTCTGATAGCGGGTCGGATCGGAGCCGACCCGCCCGATGTAGCCGACATAGAACCTGTCCGTCAGGTAGCGGCCGGCTTCCAGCCTGGTGCCGCGCACGCCCTCGCCGCCCGTGTCGATGGTGAAGACGTCGAATGGCAACCGGTGCGCCAGCGTCGACTGCAGCTTCGAGACCAGGAAGCCGCCGACCAGTGAGGCCGCCTGCGTCGACGGTGAAGCGCCGCTGGTCCCGCCCCCGAACTGCAGCTGGCCGGTGAGGATCAACGTGTAGAGCTGCGACTCGCTCAGCTCCGGCCGGTTCGGCGCGGTGACCGAGATCTGGAGCTTGTCGAGCGGGCCCTTGGCCGTCACCAGCACGGTGACCTTTTGCGTCGCGTTGGTGTGCTCCGCGCGCACGTCGAGAATGGGCCGTTCGGGAGAGCCGCCGAACGTCAGCGTCGAATCCGCCTTGAGATCGAAGCGCTTGCCGTAGACGTCGACGCGCCCGCGATGAACGGTGACCTGGCCGAACACCTCGGTCTTGTCCCCGACCGAGACCTTGAAATCCGGGGAGACGCCCAGCTCCAGCTTCGCGTCCTTGCCCTCGACCCACAGGTGGCGGGGCGCATTCACCTTCAGGCGCAGGCTGGGAGCGCGGCGCGCGGCGCCCTTGTCCGGTTCCTCGTGGAGCAGCGCCTCCAGCTTCTTCGCCTGCGCGCGGTTCAGCGGCGCCCCCTTGTCCACCAGCACGACGTCCGCGGGTGTCTCCAGCGGTTGCAGCTTGCGGCGCTCGGCATCCGGTAGCGCAACGCGCGCGTCGTCGATGTCCACCTTCAGGCGCGTGTCGAACAGCTGCACGCGCCCGCTGACCCTGGCCGCCAGCGCCACCGTCGCCAGCGGCTGCCCCTCCGTGTAGAGCGGAAATCGATCCAGCTTCGCCTCCGCCGAAAGGTGATAGCCGCGGCCGGTCTCGTGCCGGGCGCTCCCGGTGACGCGCGCGCGCCCGGCCCCGCTTTTCGCCGCCAGCTCGTCGAGCACCAGATCATCTTCGCTGCCGTGAAGGGCGAGATGGATCTCCTTGAATTCGCCGAACTCGCTGACCGCGAGCACGCCATCTTTCCATTCCACCTTGCCGGCCACGCGCGGATCGGAGGCGGTGCCGCGAATCGTGATCGACGCCGTCAACAGGCCCCCGACCGTGCGGATCTGCTGCGTCACCCCCGACAGGCCTCGGACGTCGAACCGCTGCGCATCCAGGCGGACGTCGAACGGCGTGCGCCGCAGGTTGAGGCCGCGCAGCACGGCCGGGTAGCCGAGGTCTGCGGTCATCGCGGCGGTCGTGTGCAGCGTGCCGCCGCCGACCGAGCTGAGCTGGGCGTCCACCTTGGCCTTGTGGTCCGCGTACGTCGCCTCGATCTGCGCGAAGCCGATCCCGACGCTGTCGAGCGCGAGGTCACCGGCCTGGGCGTGGAACAGCACGCGCGGCGCACCGATCGTGCCGTCGATCGCCAGGTCGGCGTGCAGCTTGCCCTTGAGCTGGCGCGGCGCCTCGCGATCGGTTTCGGGCGGAAGGCCCAGCCTCTGCAGCGACAGGGGCCCGAGCACCGCGCGGACACGGAGCGGTGCCACCGCCAGCCGGGCGGGCCGCAACAACCCGCCCAGCGGCGCGCCGACGCGCGTCTCCGCGGCGAGCAGCGGGCGCCCCTTGCGCGTGACGCGGGCACGCGCCTCGACGGCGCCCGGATCGAAGTCCAGCTCGATGCGCGCGTCGGTGGGGGGAAAGCGCCCCATCGCCGCGCCGGCGACATCGACGGCGATGGTCCCCTTCAGCTCCGCGATCGTGCCGGAGACCGCCACCTCCGACGACAGCGTCCCGGCGACGCGCTCGGGCCGGCTGGCGGCGCGCGCGAGCACCGCGAGCGGCAGCCGGTCGAGGTTGCCCCGGATCTCGAACGGCGTTCGCATGAACGTCGCCGCGTCGGGCGGCTGGCGAAGGATCGACCGCAACGACAGCGGCGTCGTGATGTCGATGTTCGTGCGGGCGGGCGCGGTGCTCGCGACGTGCGCGGCCAGCTTGCCGTCGCCCTCGCCGCTCACGGTGAGATCGAGATCGCCGATCTGTCGGTCGTCGAACGCCAGCCCTTTCCCGGCGATCGCGGCCCGCAGGCGCGGCTGCCCGATGCGGCCGTCCAGCTTGATCGACACGCGCGCCCGCCCCTTCACCCGCGGCGGCGGCCCCTCGCCGACGGCGGCAATCGCGGCCGCCACGACCGCGATATCGGTGTCGCTGACGTCGACGTCCAGGGCGATCGGGGCACGCTGGTTGCGCGGTGGCCACTGCCCGGGGAGATCGAAGCGAGCCACCGCCGCGGCTCCCAGCGCGCGCGCGCGCAGCCGTCCCCGGGCGCGGCCGCCCGCGAGCTGCCCCGCCAGATCGAAGGACAGGTTGCGATGGCCGCGGATGCGGCCGCCGGCGAGAGCGGCGTCGACGACGATGCGCGGCGACCGGACGCCCTCGCTGCGCAGGTCGACGTCGACGGTCCCGCCCAGGCCGAGCGCGGGCGGGACCAGCGCCCGGGGCAGCCGGCCGAGGTCGAGCCGAGCGACCGTGACGTGGGCGTTGCGCGAGCGGTCGCCCAGGTGCAGCTCGGCCGCCAGGCGTTGTGCGTCGGCGCCGAGCTCGAAGCCGGACAGCACGATCGCGTCCCCGAACGACAGCCGCGCGCGGTGACGGAGCGTCCAGGTCGCCTCCGGATAGGCGACGCGAAGCGCGTCGATGTTCAACGCCCGTCGTTCGCCGGGCCGGCGCGTGCCGGTGAGATCCACGCGCAGCGGCTGCGGCGCCGCGATCGCCGCGTGCACGGTGACGTCGGTCCGGCCGGCCGCGTGCACCGTCACCACCGGCGACCGCAGCGTCTGTCCGCCCAGCGACAGCGTCGACGCGCGCGCGTCGACATCGAGGGCCTCGGGCACGCCGAGGTCGGGAATCCAGGCGGAGACGGTCAGCGACTGCAGGCGCGTTTTGCCCTGGGCCAGCGCCGGGAAGCGCGCCGTCACGCGCAGCGACGGAGCCGCCAGCGTCCCGCCGGCGACGACGTCCAGCCGTCCGTTGCCGGCCATCGCGATCCGCGGCAAGCCGAAGTCGCGCGTCAGCCCGCGGCTGGTCGCGGCCAGATCGGCGGCCTCCACCGACACGCGCGCCGCGACCGCGTCACCGTTCAGGTCGCCGTCCATCGCCAGCGCCACACCACGAAGCGACGCGCGCGCGGTTGCGTGTCCGCGGCGGGCCGGCACGTCGAAGGCGGCGCGCGCATCGACGCGGCCCCCGCGCATCTTGACGGCGGCGTCCGCGGCCAGCCGGTCGTCGCTCAGGCTCGCGCTGCCGTTTATCGACAGCTCCGCGACGTGGACATGGCGGGCGGCGCCGCCCGCCCCCGCCCCACTGGACGACCGGTAATCGATCACGCCGTCGGTGACCGACAGCGCCCTCACGTCGATCGCCCCACGCCGGCCGCCGGCATCCGGCGCCGCACCCTCCCCCGCGCCGGGCGCCGCCGTCTGCCGTGGCGCCAGCGCCCGCATCAGGTTGAGGCCCCGGGCATCCTGCACCAGCGCCAGCTCGGGTCGGCGAATGTTCAGCGCCGCAACCTCCACGTGCCGGCGCAACAACGCGAGCGGCGAGAACACGACGTCGATGCGCGCGACGTGCGCCACCGGCCGCGCTTCCGGATCGTAGATGACGAGGTTTTCCAGCGTCAACCTGTCGCCGCCGAACGCGAACCGGCCGAGCGCGACCTGGCCCGCGATGGCGTCGTTCACGCGCGGCAGCGCGAGGCGGCGGACCATCTCGCCTCCGTGCCGCGTCTGCAGGAAGGTCCAGGTGACGCCGACGAGCAGCGCGGTGATCGCCAGGATGGCGAGCAGCACCTTCGCCGCGATCCGCGAGATCTTCCAGACCACCCCGATCAAAATGCCTCACCGATCCCGAAGTGGAGCACGCACATGCTGTCGTCGACCGGCGTGGGCGCGTGCGAGCCCCACAGCCCGAAACAGCTGTTGTTGGCGGCGTAGGGGAGCGGCGCGATTGCCCCGGCCGCGTCCACCGTATACAAGACCGGCAGATCGCCGAACGGCAGCCGGCGCGCGAGATCGACACGGATCGGACCGACCGGCGTGATCAGGCGGACGCCGAGGCCCACCGCCCACATCACGTTCGGCACGTCGCCGGGCCTGAACCGACTGTACGTCACCTGGCCGAAGTCGACGAAGCCAGCGATGCGCAGCGACTTCGTCACCGAGTAGCGCGCTTCGAAGCTGCCGTCGATCAGCCCGTTGCCGCCGATCGGCACGGTGAGCTGGACGTTCGGGGCGCCGGGCGGGGGCGGAACCAGCAGCAGCGGCGACAGGCGGCGGTCCGAGAAGCCGCGCATCGAGTTGCTGCCGCCCGCATAAAATCGGGTGACGACCGCGCTGTCGTCGGGATTCCCCGACCACGGCCACAGCTCGCCGGTGCGCAACCGCGCCGCCAGCGTCAGCGCGTTGTCCTCGCCGAAGCTGGTGTAGACGCGCGCGTCGGGCAACGCGCGCACGTAGTCGAAGTCGCCGCCCAGCGGCCCGCCGCCGCCCTGCAGCGACAGGGCGAGGTACATGCCGTGCCGCGGATCGAAGGCGTGGTCGCGGCGATCCCAGGTGATCAGCGGGTCCAGGTACGACAGCCAGACGAAACAATGATCGTTCGTCGTCTCGCAGCCGAGCGTCAGCGGCGCGGTCGCGGCGCTGTTGACCGGCGCGCCATCCAGATAGTCGAGCTCGACGCGATAGGCGGCAAAGATCGCCAGCCGCGAGCGCACCTGCCAGAGGACACCCGTCGACGCGCGCGTGCCGAACAGGTTGTACGTCTGCTCCAGCGTGCGATCGATCTCCAGGGTGTTGCGCCATTTGAGCGACGGCCGGCCGAAGAAGCGGGGCTGCTCGAACTCGAAGCGCAGGCGGGCGATCGGACCGTGGCGTGAGGGTTCGTTCACGTCGTCGAGGGCGACGGTGTAAATGTCGGGGATGAAGGCCCACCCCGCTTCCGCGTGGATCGTCAGCTTGCGCATCCCGCCCAGGAAGTCGCGGTTTGTCCAGTCGCCCACCAGGCGCACCTCGTTCCTGATCTGATCGGCGCGCGCGCCGCCGCCCAGCCGGAGCGTCCGGAAGGGACCTTCCCGGACGACGACGCGGATGGGAACGCGGGCGGTCGTCTCGTCGGGCTCACCCGGGAAGACCCTGATCGTCGCGAACACGCCCAGCCCGAAGATCCGCCGCTGAGCCTCCTCGAGGGCGCCGTCGCTGAACGGCTTGCCCTGTTCGATCGCCAGCCGCGCCTCATCCCAGACGACGTAAGCCGGGATGCGCGCGCCCGCGGCCGTGTCGATCTGGATGTCACCGAAGAAATAGCGGCGGCCGGTGTCGACGATCAACGTCAGGTCCACGAGCCGGGTCTTGACGTCGACGAGCGCGCGCCCCTCGACGGTGACCTTCAGGTAGCCGCGGTTGCGCAACCGATCCGTGAGCTGGCGCTTCGTCGCCTCCCAGTCCTCCTCGCGGAACACGGCGCCCGCAGCGAGCGGTAACTTCTTCAGCGCCGGGTCGCGGTCTTCCGCCGGCAGCGCCGCCAGGCCCTGCATGTCGACCTTGCCGACGTGGGTCGGCTGGCCCTCGCTGATCCGCACCTCGACCGCGACGCCGTCCTCTCCCTCCCGGTGGACCTCATGCTTGACGATCTCGGCCTGGTAGAAGCCGCGCGCTGCGTACAGCCGCTCGATCCGCTTGAGGTCGGCTTCCCACGCGATCGGGTCGAAGTGATGCTTGCGCGCGAACGGCCACCAGCCGGTCTCTTGGGTCAGGATCTTGTCCTCGATGTCGCCCGACGAGATCTCCTCGTTTCCCGAGATGTGCAGGTCCTTGACGACGGGCGTGTCCTTCTTCTGTTGCGACGCGCACCCGAACAGCGATGCCACGGACATGAGCAAGATCAGTCGCTCCGCGCCGCAGGCGCGGTATGCGACTGCGATCAAGAAAAACAGCTGCACTCCCGCGCTTCGCGCGGGAGCAGCTGGGGCAGCTCTGCATGGCCCCATTACCGCAAAATCTGGTCACGGAGGGCTCGACCGGAAGGCGGCCGACCGGCGGCTAACGACTACTTGTTCGACGTCAAGCGCAGATCGAGGGTCAGCGGAAAGTCGCGGTTGAACTCCTCGGGCGGCGCTTCCATCGGGCCCGGCGTGTGGCCGAACGGCAAGAACCGAGAGTTGCGCCGCGCCTCCGCCTCGAGCGCGTTGGCGGGCGCGTGTTCGTACGCGAGGCCACCCGGATTCGAGACGTGGTAGGTGCAGCCGGCGATCGCGCGGCCGTTCCAGGTATCGATGACGTCGAACACCAGCGGGGCGTGCACCCCGATCGTCGGGTGCAGCGCCGACGGGGGGCGCCAGGCCCGGAAGCGCACGCCCGCGACGAACTCCCCCGGCGTGCCCGTCGGGTGCAGCGGCACCCGCCGCCCCGCGCAGGCGACGACGTGGCGCGAATCGACGAGGCCGCGCACCTTGACCTCCACCCGTTCCAGCGACGAATCCACGTAGCGCGCGGTCGCGCCGGCGGCGGCCTCCTCGCCCAGCACGTGCCACGGCTCGATCGCCTGGCGCAGCTCCAGGTCGATCCCCGCCGCCGCGATCGAGCCGAGCAGCGGAAACCGGAACTCGCGGTGGGCGTGGAACCAGTCGCGTGAGAACGGATAGCCGGCGTTGCGCAGATCCGACAGCACGTCGTCGAAGTCCTGCACGACGAAATGCGGCAGCGTGAAACGGTCGACCAGCCCCGTGCCCCAGCGTACCAGCCGCCGGCGATACGGCGTGCGCCACATCCAGGCGGCGAGCGCGCGCACCACCAGCTGTTGCGCCAGGGACATGCGCGGGTGCGGCGGCATCTCGAAGGCGCGCAGCTCGACCAACCCCTGGCGGCCCGCGGCGCTGTCGGGGTTGTAGAGCTTGTCGATGCACAGCTCGGTGCGGTGCGTGTTGCCGGTGACGTCGATCAGGATGTGCCGGAAGATGCGATCCACCAGCCAG
>Ga0111538_10003895_pt1 | contig 20809 bp, 17 predicted proteins | sample SoiMethybrSBSTD1_FD_79669 | JGI IMG/M metagenome (GOLD analysis project Ga0111538, IMG submission 79669) | Bulk soil microbial communities from a Populus tree surrounding site in Tennessee, USA - Soil MetaG P. TD hybrid SBSTD1 (version 2)... | ecosystem: Environmental > Terrestrial > Soil >... | reverse complement strand
GCCGGCGCGGGCGGGGTCATCTACTACCTCTCGACCGGGCCGCAGCTCTTCGCCCCGGTCGCGACGGCGCTCGGCCAGGGCGGGCTCGTCGACGCGTCGAGCCGCATCGTGCTCGAGAAGCCGATCGGCACCGATACGCGCAAGGCGCGCGAGGTGAACGAGGCGGTGGGCGCCGTCTTCGCCGAGAGCCAGGTCTTCCGCATCGACCATTACCTCGGCAAGGAGGCGGTGCAGAACCTGCTGGTGCTGCGCTTCGCCAACGCGATCTTCGAGCCGTTGTGGAATTCCACCGCCATCGACCACGTCCAGATCACCGTGGCCGAGGTCGTGGGCGTCGAGGGGCGCTGGCCGTTCTATGACGCCACCGGGGCGCTGCGCGACATGGTGCAGAGCCACGTGCTGCAGCTGCTCTGCCTGGTGGCGATGGAGCCGCCGGCCGGGTTCACCCCCTCGGCGGTGCGCAACGAGAAGGTGAAGGTGCTCTGGTCGTTGCGCCCGATCACGCCCGACAGCGTCGCCACCCACACCGTGCGCGGCCAGTACACCGCGGGGATGGGCGGTGGCGCGGCGGTCCCCGGCTACCTGGAGGAGAAGGGCGCGAAGGCGTCGAGCGACACCGAGTCGTTCGTCGCCGTGCGCGCCGAGATCGACAACTGGCGCTGGGCCGGCGTGCCCTTCTACCTGCGCACCGGCAAGCGCCTGAAGGAGCGCTCGAGCGAGATCGCGATCCGGTTCAAGCCCGCTCCCTTCAACATCTTCGCCGGCATCGGCCAGCAGCTGGCGCCGAACACGCTGCTCATCAAGCTCCAGCCCAACGAGACCATCACGCTCACGCTGATGCACAAGCAGCCCGGGCTGAACGAGGTGAAGCTGGGGCAGGTGCCGCTCAACCTGTCGCTCGACGGCGAGTTCACGAAGCCGCGCCGGCGCATCGCCTACGAGCGCATGCTGCTCGACGTGCTGCGCGACAACTCGGCGCTCTTCGTGCGGCGCGACGAGGTCGAGGCGGCGTGGCAATGGATCGACGGCATCATCGACTCGTGGCGCGCGACGGCCCAGGCCGTGGAGCCCTACAGCGCGGGCAGCTGGGGTCCGGCGGCCGCCGTCGCCCTCACGGGACGCTACGGGCACTCGTGGGAGGAGTGAGGCGTGGCGCGCCGGCCGGCGAGCGCCGCGCTGACGGCCGCTACGCTACAGGGCTGCCTCGATGCGGCCGACCAGCTTTTCCAGCGTCTCGATGCGCGAGAACACCTTGTCGTCCGAGGCGACGACGTCCCACGGCGCGGGCTCGGTCGAGGTCCGCTCCAGCATGTCCTCGACGGCGCGCTCGTATTGCGGCCACTTCTTGCGGTTGCGCCAATCCTCGGCGGTGATCTTGAAGCGCTTGTGGGGCGTGTCCTGGCGTGCCTTGAAGCGCTTCAACTGCTCGCCGGGCGTGATCGAGAGCCAGAACTTGGTGACGATCGCGCCGGATTCGGCGAGCTGCTCCTCGAAGGCGTTGATCTCGCCGAAGGCGCGCATCCAGTCGAGCTCGGAGCAGAACTTCTCCACGCGCTCCACCAGCACGCGCCCGTACCACGAGCGGTCGAAGATCACCGCGCGGCCATGTCCCGGGATCTGCCGCCAGAACCGCCAGAGGTAAGGCTGGGCACGCTCCTCCTCGGTGGGGGCGGCCACCGGGATGACCCGGTAGAAGCGCGCGTCCAGGGCGTGCGTGATGCGCCGGATGGTGCTGCCCTTGCCGGCGGCATCCATGCCCTCGAACACCGTCACGAGCGAGCGGTCGTTCATCTTCTTCGAGCGCGTGAGCAGATTCAGCTCGCGCTGCAGCCGGGCAAGCTTCTTCGAGTAGTCCTCGCGCGAGAGCGTGCGCTTGTAGTCGTAGGCGCCGAGCAGCGTCTTGCCGTCGAGCGGCGGGGGCGGTGGAGGCGCGGGGGGCGAGATCACCGGCTTGGTGCCCCCCAGCCTCGCCTTGAGGGCGTCCTCCAGCAGGCGCCCCGCGGTGAGCGAGCGGTACTCGTGGTCGCTGCCCTCGATCACGTACCACGGCGCCTCGCCTTCGCTCGTGGCGCGGATCGTGTCCTCGCAGATGTCCATGAACTTGTCGTAGCGCTTGAAGCGCTTCCAGTCCTGGGGGGTCACGCGCCACGAGGTCTCCTTGCGCGCAGCGAGCTCCTTCAGGCGCTTCCTCTGCGCCGTCTTCGAGAGGTGGAACCAGAGCTTGATCAGCAGCGTGCCTTCGGACACCAGCATCCGCTCGAAGTGGCGGATGCGCGACAGGCGCCGCTCGAACTCGGCGCGGCGGTCGTGGCCGAGCACGCGATCCATGATCGGGTCGGTGTACCAGGAGCCGAAGTGGATCCCGATGCGCCCCTTGGGCGGCAGCGCCTGCCAGAAGCGCCACATCTCGGCGCGGTCGCGCTCGACGTCGGTGCGCGGCCCGAAGGCGTACGTGTGGATGTTGCGTGGGTCCATCCACTCGTTGAAGAGGTTCACCGTCTCGCCCTTGCCGGCGCCGTCCACGCCGTTCACCAGGATCAGGACCGGGAACTTGGCCTGCTGCGCGAGCCGCCCCTGCAGGTCGAGCAGCCGCTGGCGCAGCTTCGGCTCCTGCTTCTTGAATTCGGTCTTGCCGAGCTTGTGGCCGATCTCCGCCGATTCGAACATGCCGGCCTCCCTGGCTGGTCGTCGAGCGGCAGAGTCTACACGGCCCGGCCGGGCCCCCTTGACGGCGGTCAACCCCCAAAAAGGCCGCGGACGAGTAACCTCAAGATTGAATCCACAGGGATTTTTCCAGCATGGCCGACGTCGTCATCCCCGTCTCCAAGATCCGCCGCGCCCGCTCCACGCCCAAGGGGCGTGCCGTCGATCCCGTGGCGCGCGCCGAGGTGGCGCAGGTGCTGCAGGGCGCGCCGCTCGAGGCCCAGTACCTGATCGAGAACCTGCATCGCATCCAGGACCGCTTCGGCAGCCTGTCCGCGGCGCGGCTGAACGCGCTCGCCGAGGCGATGAAGCTGGCGCAGGCCGAGGTCTACGAGGTGGCGACGTTCTACCACCACTTCGACATCGTCAAGGAGGGCGAGCCCGCGCCGCCCGCCCTTACCGTGCGCGTCTGCGAGACCCTATCGTGCCGCATGGCGGGCGCGGGGGAACTGCTCGAGCGGCTGCCCGGCATCCTCGGCAAGGACGTGCGCGTCATCGCCGCCCCGTGCATCGGGCGCTGCGAGGCGGCTCCTGCGGTGTGCGTCGGACAGAACGCGTTCGGCAGCGCCACCCTCGAGACGGTGCGGAAAACGGTTGAGGACCGGCAGGCGGCGGCGCCGGCGCTGTCCGCGATCGCTTTTGCGGATTACCAGTCCAAGGGCGGTTACCAGGCGTGGGTCGATTGCGTTTCCGGCAAGCGCGACCTCGAGGCCGTGATCAAGACGATGGAGGACTCGGGCCTGCGTGGCCTGGGCGGCGCCGGCTTCCCCGTCGGGCGCAAGTGGCGCATCGTGCGCGCCGAGCCGGGCCCGAGGATCATGGCCGTCAACATCGACGAGGGCGAGCCGGGCACGTTCAAGGACCGCTACTACCTCGAGCGCGATCCGCATCGCTTCCTCGAGGGCATGCTGATCGCCGCATGGGCCGTGGGCATCGACGACGTCTATATCTACCTGCGGGACGAGTATCACGCCTGCCGGGAGCTCCTCGAGCGCGAGCTCGCGGCGCTGAAGGCGAACCCGCCCGCGAAGCTGCCGCGCATCAGCCTGCGCCGCGGCGCCGGCGCCTACATCTGCGGCGAGGAGTCGGCGATGATCGAGTCGATCGAGGGCAAGCGCGGCATGCCGCGCCTGCGCCCGCCGTACGTCGCGCAGGTGGGTGTGTTCGGCCGGCCCACCCTCGAGCACAACATGGAGACGCTTTTCTGGGTGCGCGACTTCGTCGAGCGCGGCACCGAGTGGTTCACGAAGGAAGGCCGCCACGGACGCAAGGGGCTGCGCTCCTTCTCGGTCTCGGGCCGCGTGAAGAAGCCAGGCGTGCACCTCGCTCCGGCCGGCATCACCGTGAAGGAGCTCGTCGAGGAGTATTGCGGCGGCATGCTCGACGGCCACCAGCTCTACGCCTACCTCCCGGGCGGCGCCTCGGGCGGCATCCTGCCCGCGTCGATGGGCGACATCCCGCTCGACTTCGACACGCTCCAGCCGCACGGCTGCTTCATCGGCTCGGCCGCGGTGATCATCCTGTCGCAGCACGACAAGGCGCGCGACGCTGCGCTGAACCTGATGCGCTTCTTCGAGCACGAGTCGTGCGGCCAATGCACGCCGTGCCGCGTGGGCACCGCCAAGGCGGCCGAGCTCATGGAGGCGAAGAAGTGGAACAACGAGCTCCTGGAGGAGCTCTCGGTCGCGATGGCCGATGCCTCCATCTGTGGCCTCGGGCAGGCCGCGCCCAATCCCATTCGTTGCGTCGCGAAGCACTTCGCGCACGAGGTCTGACATGAAGATGAACGAGCCGCCCGCCGGCGCCGAGACGATCGAGTTCAAGCTGAACGGCGAGACCATCTCCGCCTTCGCCGGCGAGACCATCATCCAGGCGGCCGGGCGCTACGGCACCGACATCCCGCACCTCTGTTACAAGGAAGGCTACCGGCCGGACGGCAACTGCCGCGCGTGCGTGGTCGAGATCAAGGGCGAGCGCGTGCTGGCGCCCTCGTGCTGCCGCGCGCCGGCCAAGGGCATGGAGGTGCAGAGCAACTCGCCGCGCGCGCTGCACTCGCAGAAGATGGTGGTCGAGCTGCTGATGGCGGACGTGCCGAAGCAGGATCTCAAGCCCGGCGACAACGAGCTGTTCTATTGGGCGGGGGAGCTGGGCGTCACGCACCCGCGCTTCGCGCCGCGCCACCAGCCCAGGGCCGACATCTCGCATCCCGCGATGGACGTGAACCTGGATGCCTGCATCCAGTGCACCCGCTGCGTGCGCGCCTGCCGCGAAGAACAGGTGAACGACGTGATCGGCTACGCCTTCCGCGGCAGCGAATCGAAAGTCGTTTTCGACTTCGACGACCCGATGGGGGCGTCCACGTGTGTCGCCTGCGGCGAGTGCGTGCAGGCGTGTCCCACCGGCGCGCTCGCTCCCGCGAAGCAGGCCTACCAGGTCGTGGCCGACAAGCAGGTCGACTCGGTCTGCCCGTATTGCGGCGTCGGCTGCCAGCTCACCTATCACGTGAAGGACAACAAGATCGTCCGCGTGGAGGGCAAGGACGGTCCCGCGAACCACGAGCGCCTGTGCGTGAAGGGCCGCTTCGGCTTCGATTACGTCGCCCACCCGCAGCGCCTCACGAAACCCCTCATCCGCAAGCCCGGCGTGCCCAAGACGGCGGACTTCACCGTCGATCCCACGCGCTGGAGCGACGTGTTCCGCGAGGCTACCTGGGAGGAAGCGCTCGACCTGGCGGCCAACGGACTGAAGAAGGTGCGCGACACGAAGGGTCCCTCCGGGCTCGCCGGTTTCGGCAGCGCCAAGGGCTCCAACGAGGAGGCCTACCTCTTCCAGAAGCTGGTGCGCACCGGCTTCGGCACCAACAACGTGGACCATTGCACGCGCCTCTGCCACGCATCGTCGGTCGTGGCGCTGCTTGAGGGCATCGGCTCGGGCGCGGTCTCCAACCAGGTGGGCGACGTCGAGAACTCGGAAGTGATCTTCCTCATCGGCGCCAACCCGACCTCGAACCACCCGGTCGCGGCGACGTGGTTGAAGAACGCCGCCGAGCGCGGCGCCAAGCTGATCGTCGCCGACCCGCGCCGCAACGAGCTCGCGCGCCTCGCGTGGCGCAACCTGCAGTTCAGGCCGACATGGACGTGGCGCTCCTGAACGCGATGATCTACACCATCATCGAGGAGGGCCTGGTCGCCGAGGACTTCGTGCGCAGCCGCACCAGCGGCTACGAGGCGCTGAAGGAGAACGCGAAGGACTTCAGCCCCGAGAAGATGGCGCCGCTCTGCGGCATCCCGGCCGAGACCATCCGCGAGGTCGCGCGCGCCTACGCCACGTCGAAGGCCTCGATCATCCTCTGGGGCATGGGCATCTCGCAGCACGTGCATGGAACCGACAACGCGCGCTGCCTCATCGCGCTCACCCTCATGACCGGGCAGATCGGGCGTCCGGGCACGGGGCTGCACCCGCTGCGCGGCCAGAACAACGTGCAGGGCGCGTCGGACGCGGGCCTGATCCCGATGATGTTCCCGGACTACCAGCGCGTGGACAACCCGGAGGCGAACGCGCGCTTCGAGAAGTTCTGGGGCCGGACCCTCGACAAGAAGCCGGGGCTCACGGTGGTCGAGATCATGGACGCCGCGTGCGAAGGGAAGATCAAGGGCATGTACATCATGGGCGAGAACCCCGCGATGTCGGATCCCAACGCGCACCACGCGCGCGAGGGCCTGGCTTCCCTCGACATGCTGGTGGTGCAGGACATCTTCCTCACCGAGACCGCCTATCTCGCCGACGTGGTGCTGCCGGCCTCGGCGTGGCCGGAGAAGACCGGCACGGTCACCAACACCGACCGCATGGTGCAGATCGGCCGGCGCGCGCTCGAGATGCCGGGCGATGCTCGCCAGGACCTGTGGATCATCCAGCAGCTCGCGAACCGGCTGGGCTGCGGCTGGAAGTACGCCGGGCCGGAGAGCGGCGTCGCGCAGGTGTACGACGAGATGCGCCGCGCGATGAACTCCATCGCCGGCATTACCTGGGAGCGCCTCCAGGCCCAGGACTCGGTCACCTACCCGTGCCGCACCGAGGACGACCCCGGGCAACCGGTGGTGTTCACCGAGAACTTCCCGACCAAGGACGGGCGCGGCAGGTTCGTTCCCGCCGACCTGATCCCGGCGAACGAGCGTCCCGACGCCGAGTATCCCTTCATCCTCATCACCGGCCGGCAGCTCGAGCACTGGCATACGGGCTCGATGACCCGGCGCGCCTCGGTGCTCGACGCGATCGAGCCGCGGGCCGTGGTCTCGATGCATCCCCTCGACCTCGATGCGCTCGGCGCCCAGGGCGGCGACGTGATCACCGTGGCCTCGCGCCGGGGCGAGATCGCGCTGGCCGCCCGTGCCGACGACGGCACCCCGCGTGGCGCGATTTTCATCCCGTTTGCGTTCTATGAGGCAGCAGCCAATTTGCTCACCAACGCCGCCCTGGACCCGTTCGGCAAGATCGCCGAGGTCAAGTACTGCGCGGTGAAGGTGAAGAAGGGCGGGGCGCTCGAGCAGCTCGCGAGCTATGGCGGCGGGCAGTCGTACGCCGAGAAGAAGGACCCAGCGCCCGCGTAGCGGCCGACCGTCGCGGGCGCGCCTGGACGAGGAGAACAAAGGATGAACCGCCCGCAAATTCGCAGCCTCGCCGCGTTCGCGGCCACCCTCTCGACCCTCGCCGCGGCGCAGCAGATGCCGGACATGGCCGCCGCCGCCCGCTGGGAGAAGGTGAAGATCGTCCACTACGAGGCGGTGGGCGAGATCACGCTCAAGGGCCACCAGATCCCCGCCGCCGACGCGGACCTCTACGCCGACGTGACCGATCGCGTGCGCCTGTCGTTCGACTGGGACAAGGAGAAGGGCGTGATCATCGGCAAGCCGACGATCACCAACGAGACGGGGACCGCCACCAACGTCCAGGGCGTGGACAAGCTATCGAAGGGAAAGAAGCAGTGCCCCACCGGCAAGATCAACGGCACGTACGAGCACTTCGACGTGGTCGAGATCCGCCAGCCGCAGGGGCCGAAGACGGCCCTCGAGCTCGTCGGCAAGCGCATCCACCCGGAGACGCAGGTCGCCGAAGCCTGCAGCAGCAACCTGAAGACCTACAAGGGCGCGACCAAGGACGCGAAGGAATACATCGCGCCGCCCGATCCGATGATGCTGGTCTTCGCCAAGGTCTCGAATGTCTCGACGATCAAGGTCTCGCCGGACGGCAAGTCGATCGTCCTGACCGCGCTCAACAACAACTGGGTCTGGACGTTCACGCCCACGGCGAAGTGAGCGCGGCGGCCTAGCGCCGCTGCCACTGGTAGTTGCGCTGCGCGCGCAGCAACGCGCGCAGCGACTTGTATCCCTCCAATTCGGCCTTGCCCATCATCACGAGCAGCAGCTGCGCGGTGCAGTAGGCGTCGGCCAGCGCGTTATGGCGCTGGTGATGGACGATGGAGAAGCGCGCGAGCCACTCGTCGAGCGTCTTGAGGCTCGCGGCGTCGGCCGGATACATCGCCTTGGGCAGCTCGTACAGGTCGATCCAGTCGGGCCTGAAGTTCACGCCGAGGTAGTTGCGCATCGCCCTGGCGAGGAACGCGTGGTCGAAGGGCGCGTTGAACGCCGCCATCGGGCTCTTGCCCGCGAAGGCGAGGAAGGCGGAGAGCGCGTCGGCCTCGGCCTCGCCGGCGAGCTGCGCCTCGCGGCCGATCCCGTGCACCAGGATGTTGGACTCCGGGCTCGCGCTCTTCTGGCGCAGCTCATGGTAGAAGGACTCGGCGATCGCCACCGTGCCCTCCGAGATCACGCAGGCGCCGATCGAGAGCAGCGTGTCGTGCTTCACGTCCAGGCCGCTGGTCTCGGTGTCGACGACGACGACGCGCGCTTTCGACAGTGGAACCCTCGTGCTCTCCCGCGAGAGCCAGGCCCACTCGCCCACGCGCCGGCGAGCAGTGGCGGTCAACCCGGGGCTGCGGCTCAGCACCTCGGAGAGCCTCGCCCCCCAGAAGTCCTCGATGCCCACGCGGTGCGCTAGAGCGAGAGCTTGTAGTCGATCTGCAGCCGCTGCTGCAAGCCCCGCGCCGAGCGCAGCGCCTCCTTGAGCAGGCGCCGTTCGAGCGGCGTCAAGCGATCGGGATTCACGAAGTTGTCGGCCGGCTCGCCGCGGGCGAGCTGCGCATGCTGGTGGCGCAAGCGCGCGGTCTGGATGAAGTTCATCGCGGTGACCCAACCCTCGGCGTCGCTCGCCATGATCCTGCCGCGCTCGGCGGCGGCGCGCAAGCGCTCGGCGGTGTTGGTCGCCTCGACGCCATGCGCGAGGGCGAGCACGCGCGCCCCGTCCACGAAGAGCGTCGTGCCGTTGATCTTGAGGTCGATCGCCTCGGGGTGCGCCTTGTCGTTCCCGGTCGCGAAGTCGCGCACGATCCCGAGCGGGGGCCGGTTGGCGAGCGCGTTCTCGGCCAGGCTGCGCAGGAACCGCGCGTTGCCCGCGACTTCCTGCGCGAGCCACTCGCGCAGGCGCCGCGCGAGGGTCGAGGCGCCGAAGAGGGGACGGAAGTCGAAGAAGATCACCGCCCCCAGCACCGCGGCGGGGTCGCCCTCCGCGATCCACGAGGCGAAGCGCGCGCGCCACTCGCTTTCCGACAGGCACCATCGCGGGTTGCCCGCCATGATGTTGCCGCGGCAGAGCGAGAAGCCCACCTCGGCCAGTGCGAGGTTGATGCGCTCGGCGACCGGCCGCAGGCGCTCGCGCGTCGCCTCGGCGTCCCCGCCGTCGGAAAAGATGATGCCGTTGTCCTGGTCGGAAGCGAGGGTGCGCTCGTCGCGCCCCTCGCTGCCCATCGCGATCCAGCAGATGTTCTCGATGCCGATGTTTCCCGCGACGAGCTCGAGCTGGATCACGCGCCGGCTCAGGCGGTCGTTGAGCGAGGCGAGGATGCGCACCAGGTGCGCACCCTCCACGCCTTGCACGAGGAGGTCGCGCGTCATCTCGCGCGCGTCACCGGCGATCTGGACCAGCGCCTCGATCGTTTCGGCCTCGCCGATGCGCACCCCGATGCGTCGCAGCCCCGTGCGCTGGAGCGCGAACAGGTCCTTTTCCGACAGCAGCCCCGCGATCCTGGGCCCGTCCATCACCACCAGGTGGTGGATCCCGCGCTCCGACATGGTGAGCGCCGCCTCGTAGGCGAAGGCATTCGGCGGCATCGAGACCGGGTCGGGCGTCATGACCGCGGCGATCGGACCCTCGAGGCTCGCCGCCCCGAGCGCAACCCGCGAGAGCAGGTCCTTCAACGTGAAGATGCCCGCGAGCGCGCCGTTCGCGTCCGTGACCAGCATCGAGCCGATGCCCTCGCGCTGCATGATCTCCAGGGCGGCGCGCACCGTCGTCGTCCCCGGGCAGGTGACGGGCTCGCGCAGCACGATCTGGTCGAGCGTGCGCTCGAGCGGCAGCCGCTGGCCGGTGTTGAGCGCGATGTCGCTCTGCAGGTTCACCAGCGCGTGCTCGAGCAGGTGCGCGATGCGCCGCGTGCAGAAGTCGTGGAAGGTCGAGCTCATCTGCACCAGGGCGTTGAAGCCCTCGGCGTCGAGCTCGAAGCAGAAGGTGTCGTGCGAGGCGCGGTAGGTGCCGCTCACCGGGCGGCCGGCGACCATGGCGCCGAGGGGAAAGCACTCGCCTTCCTGGAGCGCCAGCTCCGGCCCTCCGCGCTGCGCCGAGCCCACGATCACCGCGCCCTGCTTGATCACGTAGATCCGGTTCGGGGCCCCCATCGTGGGGTCGAGGATCGCGGTGTCGGCCGCGAAATACTTGAGCTTCAGGCGCGCGGCCAGGTACTCGAGGTGCTCCGGCGCCATGCGGTCGAAGGGCGCATGGCGCTGGAGCTGGGCGATCGTCGCCGCGATGAGGCTCGCGGGCACTTAGTGCGATATGCCGGCGCGACCCAGGCCCGTGTTCGAGCGCACGTAGAGCTCGTCCCACATGGCCAGGGCACGCTCGTCCTTGAAGAAGAGCGAAAACAGGAACACGGCGAGGAAGCCCATCGGGATCGAGATGATCCCGGGATTGCGCAGGTCGAAGAGGGGTTTCTCCAGGCCCACGAGGCTGGTGTCGTCGCCGGCGAACTTCTTGAGCGTGCCTTCGGCCACGACCTTGTCCTTCTTCGCCGCCACGAGCGTCTTCTCGACCTTCGCCTTGGCCGCCGGATCCGGCGCGGCCGCGAGATCGGCCTCGAGCTTGGCGATCTTCGCCGGCGCCGCGGCCACCACCTTCTCGGCGGCCGCCTTGAGAGGTTTCGGATAGGTCATGTTGGGCGACACCATCACCAGCGCGATGGCGGTGAAGGTCCCGATCAGCAGTCCCGCGACCACGCCCGCGGTGTTGCAGCGCTTCCAATAGAGCGTGAGCAGCACGACCGGCAGGTTGGCCGAAGCCGCCACCGCGAAGGCGAGCGCCACCAGGTGCGCGACGTTCTGGCCCTGTGCGAGGATGCCGATGGTGATCGCGAGGATGCCCACGATGACCGAGCAGATGCGCGCGGCGCGCACTTCCTCCTGGGAGGTGGCATGGTCGCCCTTGACGACGCCGACCCAGAGGTCGTGCGACATCGCCGAGGCGGCGGCGAGCACGAGGCCCGCGACCACCGCCACGATGGTGGCGAAGGCGACCGCGGCGACGAATGCCAGCATGAGGTTGCCGAGCATCGAGTCCGCGCCTCCGCCGAGGTACTGCGCGAGCAGCGGTGCGGCCATGTTGCCGCCCTTGTCGATCGCGGTGATGCTGCTCGGTCCCACCTTCATCGCGGCGCCGAGGCCGAGGAAGAGGGTGAGCACGTAGAAGCCGCCGATGATCGCCATCGCCCAGATGACGGACTTGCGCGCGGCCTGCGCCGTGGGCACGGTGAAGAAGCGCATCAGGATGTGCGGGAGCCCCGCGGTGCCGAGCACCAGCGCCATGCCGAGCGAGATCTGGTCGATCGGGTTCTTGAACAGCAGCCCCGGCTCGAGGAAGCGCTGCCCGAGCTCCGTCGGGCTCATGTTCTTCGCCGGGTCGCCCAGCATCGCGGCCACGCGGCCCTGGATGTTGGGGTCGTCCACCGCCGCCTGCAGGAAGGCCGGCAGGCTGAAGCCGTACGGCGCCCAGACGAGCGCCACCATGATGAGCGAGGCGATCACCAGCAGGATCGCCTTCACGATCTGGACGTAGGTGGTCGCGACCATGCCGCCGAACACCACGTAGGCGAGCATGAGCACGCCCACGGCGATCACCGAGATCTCGTAGTCGATCCCGATCAGGGTCTTCACCAGCACGCCGCCGCCGACCATCTGCGCGGTGAGGTAGAACGTCGACACCGTGATGGTCGAGAGCGCCATCACCACGCGCACCGTCTTCGGGTTGTTGCGGAAGGCGAGGATGTCGGCCATGGTGTACTTGCCGATGTTGCGGCAGGGCTCCGCGATCACCAGCAGCACGGTGATGTAAGCGACCAGCCAGCCGACCGAATACATGAAGCCGTCGTAGCCGTTCAGCGAGATCAGGCCCGCGATGCCGAGGAAGGACGCGGCCGAGAGGTAGTCGCCGGCGATCGCCCAGCCGTTCTGCAGGCCGCTGATGCCGCCGCCCGCGGCGTAGAAGTCCGCGGCCGTCTTGGTGCGCTTGGCGGCGAGGTAGGTGATGTACATCGTCACGCCGATGATCGCCGCGAACACGCCGAACGTGAGGTAGGTGTACTTGGGGTTCACCGCGGTCTGCGCGAACGCCGGCGTGGCGAGGAGGGCCGCGGCGGCGGCGAGGGCGGGGCGCAGGTGCCTGAGGGTGGCGTTCATGCGCGTCCCCTCATCGACTGCGCATCCTTGATGATGGCCTCGGCCATGATGTCGAACTGGGCGGCCTTGCGCGAGTAGATGTACGCGATGGCCCACGCGACCACGAATTCGGACAATGCGAAGACCAGCCCGAAGTTGATCACGCCCCACAACTTCACCTTGTAGAGATCGGTGAAGTACGCCGCGCCGATCGGCAGCAGGAAGTAGAACACCACGGAGAAAGCCATCAGGCCCCAGAGGAAGAGGGACTTGCGGCGGTGCAGCTCCTGGAACCTCGAATCGGCCTCGATCGCGGACCAGTCGAGCGCTGTCGTTGTCATCTGTTGATCTCCCTCGGGTGAGCGGGCATGGCCCATCCTCGGCGGGCTATCCCGCGACCCCTTGATCCAGATCAACGGGCGGTCGGAGGCGCTCAGGGTTTACCCTGAACCCTGCCGCCGCGGTCGGGCGTTCACGTCGACGGCGAAGTGAAGGCAGGGGCGGTCCGCAACGACCGCAGGGACTGAGCCCGGGACCCGCGGCGAGTCAGATGGTCGGTTTCCTGCGGATGTTCTCGGCGCGGTCGATCGAGCGCACCTTCACGTCGATCACCTCGGCGCCCTTGAGCACCTTGAGCGTCACCTCGACGCCGGGCTCGCCCGAGGACCACAGGCGGCGGTAGAAGTCGGCGAGGCTGTCGATCTTCTTGCCGGAGAGCGAGAGGATGATGTCGCCGGGCTCGATGCCGGCCTTCTCCGCCGGCCCGTCGGAGGAGACGCGGATCACCTTGAGGCGCCCGTCCTCCTCGGTCGAGTTGAGCCCGATCCACGGGCGCGTCGCGCCCTTCTGCTTGCCGGTGGCGATCATCTCCTCGAGCACGGGCTTCAGCAGGTCGATGGGCACGAACATGTTGCCCGGCAGCCGCTCGCCCTTGTTCATCGCGTCCATCACGAAGAGCGAGCCGATGCCGACCAGCTCGCCTTCCTTGTTGATGAGCGCGGCGCCGCCGAAGTCGGGGCGCGGTGGCGAGGTGAATATGGCGCCGTCGATCAGGTACTCCCAGTAGCCGGCGAACTGCCGCTTCGAGACCACGGTCGCGACCGAAAGGCTGTCCTCGTCCGCGCCGGTCGCCACCAGCAGGCGGTCGAGGGACTCGACCTTGTCGGAGGCGCCGAGGTGGATGGGCTTCACGTCGATCGGGACGATCGGGCGCAGCAGCCCGAACCCGGTGGCATGGTCATAGGCGGCGACGGTCGCGGGGACGGTCACGCCCTTGCTGGTGGTGATCTCGACCTGGTCGGCCTCGAGGATGAGGTAACCGATGGTGAGCACCAGCCCCTGCGGCGCGAACAGCACGCCGCTGCCGGCGCGCTCCGAGCCCAGCGTCTTCGCGCTGCGCGCGTTCGGCAGCGCCTTCACCTTGATGCCCACCACGGCGCGCGCCGCATCGACTAGGTGCTGGTAGGCGGCGGGGGTTTCCTTGGGTTGCTCGGGGGCGGCCTTCGGTGCGGCGGCGAAGGCGGGCGTAACGGCGAGCAGGAGTGCAGCGATCCAGGAGTGCTTCATGGGTACCTCCCCGGAATAACTGGGGTCAGACTCCAATTAAGCTAATCAGGTGGTTTTCGTATCGGCTCACGAAAACTGCCCGATTAACTTAATTGGAGTCTGACCCCAATTATTCCGGGGTTCAACCCAGGCCGACCAGGCGGGCGACCGCCTCGCGGGCCGACATGCCCTCGCGCAGCTCCAGCCGCCGCGCGACCTCGTTCAGGTGCGAGATCACGCCGGTGTCGTACGTCGAGCGGCCGTCCCCGATGCGCGCGCCGTTTGCCGATACGGTGGCGGCGGCGATGCCGCGTGCATCCAGGACGGGCAGGCGCGCGTAGCCGGCGCCATCCTTGCCGCCGCCGGCGTCGTTGAAGAACGCGGCGAAGACGTCCACCGCGAGCACGCCGTCGTCGGCCTTTCCGCCGAGGAGCCCGCCGTGCGAGCCGGTCACCACGACCTTGCGCCGGTCGGTGGCCTCGACCAGCGCGGCCGAGTCCATCGCCCAGACCTCGCGATGTCCCGTGTTGGCGATGCGCGCGCGGCCCTCGCCCAGCGCCGGCACGTCGTTGCGCGGCGCGGGCGGCGCGTTGCGCAGGAGGCACTCGACCGCCTGGCGCGTCGTATGGCCCGGAAGGCAACCGTGCTGCGCCGCCGTGACGTTGGACATCGTTACCAGCCCCGAGGCGAGCGTGTCGGCGCCGTCGCCGATGCGCGCCGAGCGGTAGTCGACCGCCAGTGCAGGAATCTCGAGCGCGTCCAGCCAATGCACGCCCGCGATGCCGGCCTGGTGCCGGCCGATGCCCGCGTCGTTGAAGATCACCGCGCGCACGCCCGCCTGTGCCGCGAGCCAGGCGGCGTAGAGCCCGCCATGCGAGCCGCATACGACAACGGCATCGGTGGCGTCGGCGCCCAGCCGGGTTGCGGAGTCCACCACCAGCGCACGGTCCATGGCCCGATTCTACGTGCCTTGACACGCCGCCCGAGATGCTATTAAAGTGATATCACTTCAATATCGGCCGGCCACGGCCCAGCGGGAGTCGCCATGAACGCGTATCGCAAGGAAGGCACGCACGAGAAGACGTACGCCACCGCCAACGGCATCGCGATGCTGCTGCTGCTGATCGGCCTCGTCCTGGCCGAGCCCGCGGGCCTTGCGGCGATGCGGCAGGCCTTCATCTGGCCGGCGATCGGCATCGCGGTCGCGATCGTCTTCATCGCGCCCGGCTTCTACATGCTCCAGCCCAACGAGGCGGTCGTGCTCACGCTCTTCGGCGACTACCTGGGCACCGACCGCACGGCGGGACTGCGCTGGACGCTGCCCTGGAACATCCGCCGCAAGGTGAGCGCGCGGGCGCGCAACCTGAACGTCCAGACGCTCAAGGTGAACGACAAGCGCGGCAACCCGGTGGAGATCGCCGCCGTGGTGGTCTGGCGGGTCGAGGACACGGCGCAGGCACTCTTCGACGTCGAGGACTTCGAGCACTTCGTGAAGGTGCAGAGCGAGTCGGCGCTGCGCCACATCGCCACGCACTACAACTACGACACGGGCGAGGACCACGAGGCGAACGAGGTCACGCTGCGCGCCGGCGCCGACGTGGTCGCGGACGCGCTGCGTGCCGAGCTGCAGGCACGGGTGCAGCTCGCCGGCGTGAAGGTCGAGGAGACCAAGCTCACCCACCTCGCCTACGCCCCGGAAATCGCCGGGGCGATGCTGCGCCGCCAGCAGGCCGAGGCGGTGATCTCCGCGCGCGCCAAGATCGTGATCGGTGCGGTGTCGATGGTGGAAATGGCGCTGAAGAGCCTGTCGGAGAAGAACGTGGTCGAGCTCGACGACGAGCGGCGCGCCAGCATGGTCTCGAACCTCATGGTGGTGCTCTGCTCCGAGCGCGACACTCAGCCGATCGTCAACGCGGGTACCCTTTACACCTGAGGCGGCCCGAAGCATGGCCGAACGCAAGGCGTACCTGCTGCGCATCGACCCGGAGCTCTGGGCCGAGATCGAGCGCCTCGCGCAGGCCGAGCTGCGGTCGGTCAACGGCGAGATCGAGTTCCTGCTGCGCGAGGCGCTCGCCCGGCGCGGCATCGCGCCCGCCGCCACGCGGAAGGGGAGGAAAGGGTAGATGCGCATGCGTGGCTGGATCGCGGGCTCGTGGCTGGTGCTGGCTTCGGCCGTGGCGTCCGCGCAAAGCGACCTCGACACCTCGCCGGGGCTGGTCGCCTCGCGCTCCTGGCTCGGCGACCTCGACGCCGGCCGCTACGGCGCGACCTGGGAAGAGGCGTCCCCGATGCTCAAGGACGCGATGCCCAAGGTGCAGTGGGAGACCGGTCTCGAGCGCACGCGCGGCGCAATGGGCGTGGTGGTCGCGCGCAAGATCCGCCTCGCGAACTGCACCCGCGGCACGCGTGCCGATCCGGAAGCCGAGATCTGCGTGATCCAGTACGACACCCAATTCGAGCGCCGCCTGGGTGACGAGCAGGTCACCGTGCTGCGCGGAAGCGACGGCGCCTGGCGCGTCGCCGCCTACTCGCTGCGCTGATCAGCTCTCCTCGGGCGGCTTCACCTTCCTGAATTCGCGCCACAGCAGCAGGTCGTAGGCGATCTTGGTCACGCCGGCAAACACGAGCGGCAGGCCCAGGCCGCCGGCCTGCATCAGCATGCCCGCGAACACCGGCGCGGCGGCCCAGCCGCCGGAGCGCACCAGGCTCGTGGCCCCGGCGGCGGCGAGCCGCTCCTCGGGCCGCACCACGGCCATCACATAGGACTGGCGCGTCGGCACGTCCATCTCATTGAGCCCCTCGCGCACGAGGAAGAGCAGCGCCGCGAGCCAGAAGGTGTCGGTGGCGACGATGGAGAAGAGCAGCAGGCTCGAGGGAATGTGCGTGTACACCATGGTGTTCACCAGCCCGATGCGCCGGGCGAGCCATGCGGCGGCGAAATGCGACAGCGCCGAGAGGACGCGCCCCGCGGCGAAGAGCACCGCCACGAGCGCCGCGGATACGGCGAACTGCTCGGAGAAGTAGTAGGCGAAGAGCGCCGAGCCGATGAAGCCGCCGCCGAAGGCGTCGATGAAGAAGAGCGCCGAGATCTTCGCCACGATCGGGCGGCTCCCGGGCGAAAGCCGCGTGAGCGCCACGGACTCCGCGCGCGGGATGGCCGCGGGCAGCCGGGCGTAGAGGATGGCCGCGGCGCCATAGAGCGCGCAGAAGAGCGCGATCGCCCAGCGCATCGCGGTGACGGTGTCCAGCCCCAGGGCCTGCTCGAAGAGCGTCGGCAGGGCCGCGAGGAGCCCTCCGCCGGCGTAGCCCGAGTCGAGCAGGACGTTGTACCAGGCGAAGGCGCGCGTGCGTTCGGCGTCCGTCGCGGTAAGCGGCAGCAGCGCCTGCTCGAGGATGGGAATGGCGCCGCGGTCGCGGCCGTGCACGTTGAACATGCCCACGAACGCGGCCGCGAGGACGACGGTGAAGGCCTCGGCCGCGAGCAGGATCACCGCGCCCAGCGCGGGCAGCGCCGCGAGGACCACCAGCAGCGAGCGTTGCGGGAACCGGTGGCCCACGAAGAGGGTGAGGGCGGCGGCCAGGGCCGCGCCCCAGAGCGCCGCCGAGAGAACGGCGCCGATCTGCGGCGCCGAGAAGCCGAGGCGCGCGGTGTACAGGCCGATCAGGACCGCCATCAGCCCGATGGCGAGGGCGCGCAGGAAGGCGGCGGCGTAGAGGGTGCGCCGGAGCGCGCGCGGGGTCACGCGCGCATGATACGCGCCGCTAGATGACCGGCCGTTTCTTCATGAAGTCGGCGCGATCGATCGAGTTCACCGTCACGTCGCGCACGTTGGGTCCGTGGAGCACGCGCAGGCTCACCGCCACCCCGGCGGGGCCGCGCGCCCACAGGGCCTGGTAGAACCCCTGCAATGAATCGATCGACTCGCCGTCGACGGACAGGATGATGTCGCCCGCCTCGATGCCGGCCTGCGCCGCCGGGCTCCCCTCGTTCACCTGCACGACCTTCACGCGGCCGTCCTCCTCGAGGGAGTTCACGCCCAGCCACGGGCGGCGGCCGGCGCTCTGCCGGCCCGTGCGCACGAGCTCGTCCAGCACCGGCCGCAGCAGGTCCACCGGCACGAACATGTTCCCCGGCAGCTTCTCGCCCGCCGCCAGCGCGTCGAGCACGAAGAGCGAGCCGATGCCGACCAGCTCGCCCTCCTTGTTGATCAGCGCGGCGCCGCTGTGGTCGAGGCGCGGCGGGCTCGTGAAGATCGCGTCGTCGATGAGGTATTCCCAGTAACCCGCGAAGAGCCGCTTGGAGACCACCGTGGCGATGGAGATGTTCTGCTCCTCGCCGCCGGTGACGATCATCAGGCGGTCGAGCTGCGAGACCGGCGCGGCCGAGCCCAGCCGGATCGGGCGCGCGGCGATGGGCGCCAGCGGGCGCACGAGCCCGAAGCCGGTGGCGTGGTCAAAGGCCACGATCGTGGCGGGTACCTTCTGGCCGTGGTGGTCGACGACCTCGACCTGGTCGGCCTCGAGGACGAGGTAGCTGATGGTGAGCACCAGGCCGTCCTTGCCGATCATCACGCCCGAGCCCTCGCGCTCCTGGCCGAGGGTCGCGTTGCTGCGCGCGTCGGCGAGCGCCTTCACCTTCACGCCCACCACCGCGCTCGTGGCCTCGACGAGCTTCTGGTAGCGCGCCTCGTCGACTCGCGGCACGGTGTCCGACACGCTCGTGACGACGCTCGCGGACAGGGGAAGGACCAGGAACGTGGCGACGGCGGCGACGATCTGGAGCGCGGTGCGGCGCAGGGCCTTGCGGGACATGGACACCTCCACGGCACGCGGTGCCGGTCGATGTCGCCATGGTGGAAGGCCAAATTGGCCGCGCCGTGAAGCGCGGCCAGTCGGCGCACAGCCGGATGGATCAGGCCGCGCCCGGGAACCAGCCCAGGCTTTGCTCCGTCCTTGCCGACGGTCGGTATTCGGCCGACACCCAGCCGCGATATCCGCCTTCATCGATGTCGGAGAAGAGGCGGGCGAGGTCCAGCACGCCGGTCCCGGGCTCGCCGCGGCCGGGCGCGTCGGCAAACTGGATGTGGCGCACGATCGGGCGATGCTCGGCGAGCGCCGCGTGGCCGTCGTCGCCCATCATCGCGGTGTGATAGAGGTCGAGCTGGAGGCCGAAGTTGGGCTCGCCCAGCTCGCGCACGAGGCGCGCCCCGTCGGCCGCCCTCGGGACGGCGAAGCCGGCCACGTCGCGCGTGTTGATGGGCTCGATCAGCAGGTCGAACCCGGCCGCGCGCAGCTCGCGCGCGGCGTAGCGCAGGTTGTTGCGCAGCGTCTCCTCGAGCCGCGCGGGATCGTCGCCGTCGAGCACCCGGCCCGAGATGCAGTTGACCTGGCGCACGCCCAGCGTGCGCGCGTACTCGATCGCGCGGCCCACGCCCGCGCGGAACTCCTCCTCGCGCTCGGGGCGGCAGGCGATGCCGAAGTCGCCGAGCGTGCGGTTGCCCGAGGGCAGGTTGAAAAGGACGCACTCGAGCCCATGTCGGTCGAGGCGGGCGCGGATCTCCTTCGCCGGATGCTCGTACGGCGTGGGAAACTCCACCGCGCGGAACCCGGCGGCGGCCGCGGCCGCGAAGCGGTCGAGGAACGCGTGCTCGGTGAAGAGCCACTGCAGGTTCGCGGCAAACCTAGGCATGAAAGACTCGCGCTGACGCTTCCAACGTTCGGCCCCTCTCCCTTGGGAGAGGGTTCGGGTGAGGGTCCGCTACTATAACCAACACATGAATGCATCCGCAGCGCCGGCCCACGCCGCGCCGGACCGGCTCGCTGCCCGGGCCGACCTCGGCGTCATCCGCAAGCTCCTGCCCTATCTCTGGGAATACCGCGGGCGCGTGCTGCTGGCGCTCGCCTTCCTGGTCGCCGCCAAGCTCGCCAACATCTCGGTGCCCATCGTGATGAAGCGCATCGTGGACGGGCTCTCCGGGCCCGCCGCGGTGGTCGCGGTCCCGGTAGCTGCGCTCGCGGCCTATGGGTTGCTGCGCCTGTCCTCCACGCTCTTCAACGAGCTGCGCGACGTGGTGTTCGTGAAGGTCGCGCAGAGTGCGATGCGGCGCATCGCGCTGGAGATCTTCCACCACCTGCACGCGCTGTCGCTGCGCTTCCACCTCGAGCGGCAGACCGGCGGGCTCACGCGCGACATCGAGCGCGGCACGCGCGGGATCTCCACGCTGCTCTCCTTCATGGTGTTCAGCGTCCTGCCCACGCTGCTGGAGATGGCGCTGGTGACCGGCTTCCTCATCTGGCAGTTCGACGTCTGGTTCGGGGTGATCACGGTGGCGGCGATCGTGTGCTACATCGCGCTCACCTTCATGATCTCCGAGTGGCGCACCAAGCACCGGCGCGAGATGAACGAGATGGACTCGAAGGCGAACTCGCGCGCCATCGACTCGCTGCTCAACTACGAGACGGTCAAGTACTTCGGCAACGAGCGCTTCGAGGCCGAGCGCTACGACGAGAACCTGCGCCGCTACGAGCGCGCCGCGGTCACGAGCGAGAGCTCGCTCGGGCTGCTCAACTCGGTCCAGGCGATGGTGATCGCGCTCGCCGTGTCGCTCCTCATGTGGCGCGCGGCCGAGGGCATCGTCGGGGGCGGCCTCACGCTGGGCGACCTGGTGATGGTGAACGCGCTGCTGATCCAGCTCTACATCCCGCTCAACTTCCTCGGCGTGATGTACCGCGAGATCAAGCAG
>Ga0111538_10003894_pt1 | contig 20817 bp, 12 predicted proteins | sample SoiMethybrSBSTD1_FD_79669 | JGI IMG/M metagenome (GOLD analysis project Ga0111538, IMG submission 79669) | Bulk soil microbial communities from a Populus tree surrounding site in Tennessee, USA - Soil MetaG P. TD hybrid SBSTD1 (version 2)... | ecosystem: Environmental > Terrestrial > Soil >... | reverse complement strand
CGTCTGTTTCCGCTGACACAGCATCGATCGAAGCCAGCCGTACCAATCGGCGGACAGTACCGGTTGATCGACATTCCCATCAGCAACTGCCTAAACGCGGACATTCGGCGGATCTTCGTGCTCACGCAATTCAACTCGGCGTCGCTCAACCGCCACATTTCGCAGTCCTACCGCCTGGACCTCTTCAGCCAGGGGTTCGTCGAAATCCTCGCCGCCGAGCAGACGCCCGACAACCCGCACTGGTACCAAGGGACGGCCGACGCCGTGCGCCAGGCGGTGCGTCATTTCGTCCGCTACGACGCCGACTACTACCTGATTCTCGCCGGCGACCACCTGTACCGCATGGACTACGGTGAACTGGTCGATGCGCACATCGATCGCCGCTCCGACATCACGATCGCCGCACAGCCGGTCGGGGCCGGCGACGCGTCCGGCATGGGTCTGTTCCGGTTCGATGCAACCGGACAGATCATCGCGTTCGAAGAGAAGCCCAACGCCAACAGACTTGCCGAGATCGGACAGAGTATCCCGCCTGGATCGATCCTGGCGGGGCATACACCTGAAAAGCCGTTCATCGCGTCCATGGGTGTCTACGTGTTCTCACGCGACGTGCTGCTCGATCTGCTGGCCGCAGGCCCGGCGAAGGACTTTGGCCGCGAGGTGATTCCCGCGGCGCTTGGTCAATACCGCATGCACGCCCACCTGTTCCGCGGCTACTGGGCCGACGTCGGCACCATCGAGTCGTTCTATGACGCCAATGTCAGCCTCACCCGGCCCGGCGCCCCGTTCCAGTTCTACGACGCACATCGTCCGATCTACACGCGTCCGCGCTTTCTCCCGGGGGCGCGCATCAGTGAATGCTCGGTTCGCAACGCCATCATCGCCGACGGCTGCTATATCGAGCGGAGCTCGATCGAGGGATCGATAGTCGGCATCCGCACGCACGTCAGGCAGGGTGCATCGATTCGAGGATCGGTGCTCCTCGGCGCCGACTTCTACGAGGACGATGGCGACATGCCCGCGCATAGTGCTCGTCCACGCCTCGGGATCGGGCGCGACACCGTGCTGGATCGCGTCATCGTCGACAAGAACGCCCGGATCGGCGACGGCGCTCGCCTGGTCAATGAAAAGGGTATCCGTGAGGCTGACGGCGACGGTTACTTCATCCGCAACGGCGTGATCATCGTCCCGAAGGACGGGGTGATTAGGCCAGGGTTGAGTGTCTAGAGTTCAGAGGTTGGAGGTTGGGGGTTAGGGGTTAGAGGATGAGCCCGTGAAGACTCACAGCATTCGACGCCTCGTCGCTCGGCAGATCTGGCTGCTCCTGCTGGTGATCGGCATCGCGCCAGCAACGGTGAAGGCGCAAACGAATACGGGAGAAGTCCGCGGCCTGGTGAGGGACCCTTCAGGTGCGGCGTTGCCTGGAGCCACGGTCACCGTCAGGCATCTGGCAACCGGGCAGACCGCCGCTCGCACGACTGACAGCGCAGGACGCTTCTACATTCCCGGCCTGCCGATCGGTGGCGTCGAAATTAAGGCGGAACTTGCTGGCTTTACGCCGCAGAACCAGACCGGAATCGTCGTCGTGATGGGTCAAACGCTCGATCTTGAATTCACGCTCGCGCTCGGTCTCAAGGAAGAAGTAACTGTCGTCGCCAACGCCCCATTGCTTCAGGTTGCGACTGCAGAGATCAGTGACGTCATCAACAACCGCGAGGTGGTGCAGTTTCCGTTGAACGGCCGAACTTTCCTCTCGCTTGCCCAGATGAGCGACGCCGTGGTCCTCCCGCCCGGCGGGACTCGAGGCGAAGCGCTGCAGCAGGCGGGCCCTCTACCGAACGTCGGTGGTCAGCGCTCTGGACACAACATCTACTTGCTCGATGGCGTGAAAGTGACCGACGAGCTCTTCAACAACCTGGTCATCAGCCCGTCGGTCGACTCCATCGAAGAGTTCAAGATTCAGAAGTCTCTCTACCCGGCCGAGTTTGGCGGCAAGGCGTCCGCACTCATCAATGTCGCGACGAAGGCGGGCGGCAACGCGTTTCACGGCAGCCTGTTCGAATACCTCCGTGATGATCGGTTCGACGCCCGGAACTATTTCGACCCGAAGGACAGGCCGGTACCGCCGCTGACCCAAAACCAGTTCGGCGGCTCGGCCGGCGGCCCAATCGTGAAGGATCGCAGTTTCTTCTTTCTGAGCTACGAGAGACTGCGTGCCGAACGATCGCTGACACGGACGTTTACGGTTCCCGACGCTGCTGTCAGAGACGGCGAATTCAGCGGGCCGGCGGTGATTTGCGACCCGCTGAAGATCGATTCCGCAACGGGTCTTTGCACGCCCTTCCTGGGCAATCAGATTCCCCGCGAACGCATCGATCCCATTGCCTCGGCATTGCTCGCGAAAGTGCCACTGCCAACGTCGGATACTCCCAATCAGAACCTGACGTCGGCGGAGCATCAGGACCGGAGTCTGGATCAGTTCAGCGTGCGCGTGGATCACAGGCTTGGCACGTTTGACACCCTGTTCGTGCGGTTCAGTACGTTTGACGCTGATGAGATTCAGCCGTTCGGGACGAGCGCGCTGCAGGAAACACTCGTGCCCGGGTTCGGCCGCACGCTGACGACCAGCACGCGCAACCTCGCCGCGACACATACGCACGTGTTTGGCAGCAGCCTGCTCAACGAACTTCGGTTTGGATGGATGACAGTCCGGGGTGGTCAGGCCAGTCTAAACGAGGGCGTGGACTTTGCCGGCCAGACAGGACTCCTCGGTGTGACCAGGGATCCACGCGATGTCGGGTACCCACAGATCTCGACCCGAGGACTTTACAGCGCGATGGGTGACCCGACCTCGTTTACCTTTCGGGACAACCAGCACTTTGAGCTGTTCGACAACCTGACACTGGACCGCGGGGCTCATCGCCTCAAGCTCGGCGCCTATTACTTCCACCTGCAACTCCGACCGGCGCAGCCCGACAACGCGCGCGGCAGCTTCACGTACACCGGGCAGTTCAGCGGAAATGCGTTTGCTGATTTCCTTCTTGGCTACCCCACCTCGGCCGCCTCCGGCATCGGCCGCGGCGATGAAGACGGCCGCTCGAACTGGTTGCACCTGTACGCCCAGGATGATTGGCAGATGCGAGACAACCTGACCGTCAATGTGGGTCTGCGCTACGAGTACAACCAACACATGTACGACGTGAACAACCGACTGTCATCGATCGACCTCTCGGTTCCCGGCGGACGGTTTGTGATCGCGAGCGACGAGAACGGGACGATCAGCTCCGATGCACAAGAGCTGCTTCCGGTCATACCGCTGCCTTACGTCAGTTCTGCCGAGGCCGGTTGGGGACCTGGATTGCTGCGGCCAAGCGCGATCCGTCTGGCGCCTCGCACCGGGTTCGCGCTGGCCTTGCACGATGCCAAAGCGGTCATTCGCGGCGGCTACGGTATCTTCCTGAATCAATGGGCCTATAGCGTGCAGAACGCGTTCGCCCGCAACCTGCCGTTCTTCTACACCAAGCAGGTGGACATCCCCTCCGATCGATTGGTGCCAACGCTTCAGACCCGGGACATTCTCACGAGCAACGCCACCGGAACCATCGGCGCGAGCATCATGGACCACGACTACGCCGTTGAGTACACGCAGACGTGGAGCGGTGGAATTCAATACGAGGTCGCTGCGGCCACGATGGTCGAGGCCTTCTACATGGGGTCGTGGACGTTGGGTGCCGATAATGCGACGATTCGCAACGTCCCGGAGCCGGGCGCCGGCTCCATTCAGGCCCGTCGGCCAATTCCGGCCATGAGCCGCATCAATGCGATTCGGTTCGATGGAGAATCCATTTACCACGCGCTTACGCTCAAGGCCGAACGGCGTCTCAGCCGCAACTACGCCTACAACATCAGCTACACGTTTTCGAACTCGATGGACGACGCCTCGAGCCCAGGGCCGACCGAGTCGGAGACCAACATGCCGCAGAACGTTCGCGACATCTTCGATGGTGAATGGGCTCACTCCAGCTTCGAGCACGCGCACCAGCTGGTCGCCAGCGCCACTTATCAGCTCCCGTTCTTCTCTACTGGCGGCGGCATCAAACGGGGGGTCTTCGGTGACTGGCGCGTGAACGCCATCCTGACCGCACAGTCGGGCGCGCCCTTTACGGTCAACATCGGCGTCGATCAAGCGAACATTGGGGCTGGCCCGGCTCAGCGTCCCGACCAGCTCCGCGACTCGAACCTGCCGCGTGACCAGCGGACGCCGGAACGCTGGTTCGACACGACAGCGTTTGCACTTCAAGCACCGTTCACATTCGGAAACGCACGGCGCAACAGTGTCATTGGACCGGGGTACGCGACCGTTGACATGGCGCTCGCCAAGACTTGGAACATCGAAGCGGCTTCCATCGAGTTCCGCTGGGAAGTGTTCAACCTGCTCAACCGGGCGAATTTCGACATTCCCAGCCGGACATTTGGCACCACCAACTTCGGCCGTGTCTTCAGCGCAAAGAGCCCCCGAGAGATGCAGTTTGGCCTCCGGCTCACCTATTGATCAGCCTCCACCACGAGACGGCGTAATCTTGCCCTGGCAGTCAGTCTGGGGAGGTTCGTTACAAAACTTAACCTTCACGGCGCACCCCTCAGCTGTCAGCTGTTGTCGCCGCACTGGTCGGGCGGTAACATCCCGTCATGCGCAAGCAACCACTCTTTCTCTTGACCGGCCTGGCCGTCGCGTGGCTGGCAGCGTCGGACGTCGCCCGGACGCAAATGCAGAAGACGCTCGAGATCTACTTTGTCGATGTCGAGGGTGGTCAGGCGACGTTGTTCATCTCGCCTTCGGGACAGTCATTGCTCGTCGATGCCGGCAACCCTGGGACTCGCGACGCCGATCGTATTGCGGCCGTTGCCCAACAGGCGGGCGTGAGCCAGATCGACTTCATGTTCACGACCCATTACGACGGCGACCATCATGGCGGCGTCAAGGACGTCGCGGCCCGTCTGCCGATCCGCAACTTCGTCGATCACGGTCCGCGTGAACAGGATCCGGCCGAGACGATCACACCTCAGTTGCGGGCATACATCGACCGGACCGACCAGGCCTATGCCGACGCGCTCCCCACTGGCAAGCACATCGTGGCAAAACCCGGCGACACGGTTCCAGTCGCCGGTTTGGATGTGCAGGTCGTGTCTGGCGGACGCTCCGCGATCGTGCGACCCCTGCCCGGCGCCGGGGCAGCCAATCCGTTGTGTCGCGACTACCAGCCGCACGAGGTTGACCATTCCGAAAACTCCTTTTCGCTCGGGATCGTCGTGCGCTACGAACAGTTTCGAATGCTCGACCTTGGCGACCTGACTTGGAACAAGGAACACGACCTGGTGTGCCCGAACGACCTGCTCGGACCGGTCGACCTGTATCTGACCACGCACCATGGACTGAATCTGTCAGGACCTCAGGCGCTCGTGCATGCCCTTCGCCCCAGGGTCGCGATTATGAACAACGCGGCCAGGAAGGGCGCCGCCGCAGAGACGATGGCGACCCTCAGGTCGTCGCCGGGGCTCGAGGACCTCTGGCAGTTGCATCTCTCCGTGCCCCGCCCTGCGAACACCGCGTATTACGAAAAGGTTGATCCGGGCGGCAAAGACTTGAATACATCCGAGGAGCTCATCGCCAACCTGGACGCGCCGGCCACTCACACACCGGTGCATTACATCAAGGTGTCCGCCCGCGCCGACGGCAGCTTCGTCGTCACGAACTCGCGCAATGGCCTCAGCAAGGAGTACAAGGCTCGATCGGCGCAGAGCTCCAAGGTGGCAGCGCTGCCGATGCCGAAGTATCACCACATCCATCTCAATTCGGTGAACCCGAACAAAGCGCTCGACTGGTACGCGAACTACTGGCCGGCTGGGAAGAAAACGACCGTGGCGGGCTTCCCGGCATTTCAAGGCGGCAACGATCTCTATCTGCTCTATACGAAAGTGAACAGGCAGCCGCCAGGCGCGTTCGATAAGAAGCTGCACCGCTCGGTTCCGCAAAGCGCGTTCTGGACGTTTGGGTCGGGCGTGGTCGACACCGTTGGCCTGGTCGATCGGCTGACGAAGCTCGATCCCAAGCAGTTCGAATTCCAGCTGGTGTACTCGGGTCCGGACGACAAGAAAGGGGTTATTCGCTCAGCCCTGGCACCTCAGGGCGATCAGCTGTTGACCGTGTCGCAGTTGAGGGAGCGCGCAGAGCGGGAGAAGGGCGCGGCGCCGGCGCAACGACCTGGCAACCAGGACTTCGGCTATCTGGTCGATCCCGACGGGATGCTCGTCGAGTTCAACTCCGCCACGCAAAACCACTTCTGGTCACACAACCACTTCTGGCACGAGAAGCCGTTGTGCGCCGCGAACTGGTACGTCGAGCACCTCGGCATGCAGCTTCCGCCGGTTCGCGACCCGCAGACGGGCGCCATGACCGCCCAGAGCAGGTTGGAGCCATGCGACGTGCCGATCGGCGAGGTTGGCTACCCGAGCTTCATGCCGCAGGGCCAGTTGCGTATTCCAATCGGTAATGTCCGCTTCGGCAACGGCACCTGGTCGTGGTACACACGGCAATGTCGGGACGGGCGTTGCGGACCAGGGAACGACAAGCCACTCACGCGCTCCAGCGGCCAGGTCGTTGACCACGTCGCACTCACCTTCCCCGATCTCGACGCCGTGATCGCGCATCTGAAGGCGACGAACGTGCCGATCGTCAAAGGACCGTACCGGTTCGGCGATACGCGGGCCATTCTGATCGAAGATCTCGATGGCCTTGGACTGGAACTCATCGAAGCGAAGTGATTCGGCGGTGCACCGCCGAAGTTCTCGCCTCTACGGTGTACAGCGGTTCCCGAAGGGACCTGTGCCACCGCAATAGCTCGCATCGGTGAGCTGCACACTGATGCCATCGGGATCGGCCGCGAAGATTTCTTTGGACTCTCCCCGCGTGCGCATTCGCGCCGTGACGCCCTGGTCGGTAAGCGTCTTGAGCACGCGCTCCGCATCAAAGTTCTGAACGCCGAGGCAGAAGTGATTGATGGAGGGCTTCTCGTTTGCGACGCGATAGATCCCGATGAACTCTGGCCCCGGACCCGGCGCCAGGTTCACGACGACGCCGGCTCCGCCGGCGATCGGATTGGTCGCCGTGCCTTCGCGGCTGATGACCCTCATGCCAAAGTGCTTCTGGTAGAAGTCCACTGTCTTGTCCACGTCTGACACGTTGATCGACACATGGTTAAGGGTTCGGACGGCGATCGGTGTGATCTGCGGCTGGGCGCCGACCCGCGCCGACAGCAGCGCGACGAGGGAGGTGGCGAGATCGCGCCGCGAGATGCGTCCACGTTCGTACCTCGACAACAGCTGTTCAACGATTTCAGTCATGAGGGTCCTCTCGATTGGAGAAGCAGGTAGGGCGATTTCCGCGCGTACGCTTCTTACGGCTTCTGACCGGTGATGACAATCGAACGCAGCACGGCCGGATCGGGGGGCAACTCTGACTCCCCGGCAGGGAAACCATTCGCGCTCAGGATGTAGGCAACGATGTCGAGATAGCGTTGACCACTGAGTGAGCCCGGGCTATCGGTTGGCATCGTGGACCGGATCCTCTCGAACAGTTCGGCGGTGTTTCGGCCTTTCCACGTCGCCAGGAAGTCATCGCCCCGCAACGGCGGTCCGAGGTCGCTGCCAACGAGTTTCTCCCCATGACAGCTGTCGCAGGAACCACCCGACGCTAATTCACCGCGCCGACCCTGTTCCTTGGTGTAGACGCCATCCCAAACTGACTTCGCCGGGCTCGCCTGCGCTCCAAGAATGGCCACCCACAGAGACACCACTGCGTATCCCAACCCGCCAGGTTTCATCATCGTTGTCTTCTACTGAACCGTCACCTGTCCGGTCGCCCAGGGGTGCTCTTTGCAGACGAACGTGTAGGTTCCCGCCCTGGGGAAGGTCGCATAGCCGGATTGTGCCGTCTTCAAGGCGCCAGTCGACCAGGAACCGTCTTCGGCTGTGATGGTATGGGTCAACTTTCCATTGTTGACGAATGTGACTCTGGTGCCGACCTTGATGCGCACACGCCCGGGGTTGAATGTGTGCTCATCGAGCGCGTAGCGCCGCCCGACCCCGCGCTCGGCACTCTCCACCAGCGTCGCGAGCTCGATCTCGTTGGTCTCCTGCCCCGCGAAGCCGGCGCCACCGGCACGACCACCGCCACCACCCGCGCCTGCGCCTGCGGTTGTCGTTCTTGGTGTCGGCTCGAGGGCCCCTCCGAGTTTGAACGTCCACATGCTCGGCCCCGTCGCCAGAGCGACATACTGCTCACCGTCGATCTGATAGGTCGACGCGGGCCCGCGCAAGCCGGTCACGCCAGTCTGAAACTGCCAGAGCTGATCGCCGGTCTTGGCGTCATAGGCCTCGAAGTTTCCGTCACCAGAGCCGCGAAACACGAGTCCCGACGCGGTCGTGAGCGGGCCGCTGTTCCCCAATGCGCCCGAGATCTGCTTCTTCCAGGCAATCTTGTTGGTCCGGCGATCAATCGCCGCAAAGATGTTGACGCCGGGCGGTGCGCCAGGCACAGCGCTCGATCCGCCTCGGAACCACGGATCGTCGCTAATTCGTCGCGCCCGCCCAATCGAGCCGGTCCCCTGCGCGTAGAAGTAACCGGTTTGAGGGCTGTATGCCATCGGCGTCACTCTGCTGACACCGGCAATCGGCGCATTTGGCGCGACGACATTCTGACGGGTTAGAAACGGCGGTGTGAAGCCGCCACAATCGAGCACCCACGGAGCGGGAACCTTTCCTACGTAGCTGGAGCAATCCGGGACCAGGGAATCGGCGCCGACAGGGAACGGTTGGGTCGCAGCTGTTTGATTGAAACGATCCTGCGTGACGGCCCGCTCCTCAATCGGCAAGACCGGCTTGCCGGTTTCCCGATCCAGCAAGAAGAGGTAGCCATCTGCGCGCATGGCGGCCAGCGCCTTTCTCGGGCGTCCGCCGACTTCCGTGTCGTAGAGCACGGGCGGAATCGCGACATCCGCATCCCACAAATCGTGGTGGACAACCTGGTAGTGCCAGCGCAGCTTGCCGGTCTGCATGTCCAGCGCGAGGATCGAGGCGGTGAAGAGGTTGTCGCCCTTTCTGGCTTCACCTCCATACATTGGTACGGCATTACCGGTTGCGTAGTAGACCAGGCCGAGCTCAGCATCCGCGGCGCCAACCAGCCAGACGCCCGCGCCACCCTGCTTCCAAATGTCCGAATCAGCCGGCCACGTGTCGTGTCCGAACTCGCCCGGACCTGGAACAGTGAAGAAGGTCCAGAGGATCTTTCCGGTTTTGGCATCGAGCGCGACAACCCGGCCGCGAAGCGCCCAGTCGCCGTTCGCCAGCCCGGCAAACACAGTCCCTCGAGCGTAGGTTGGCGCCGCCGATACGGACTGGCCCTTGGCGGGCGGATCCTCACCAATCTGCCGCGTCCACACAAGCTCGCCCGTTTTTTCTCGAAGCGCAGCCACGCTGCCGTCCGTAATGCCAACGAAGACGAGCCCCTCGCCAACCGCGACGCCAGCTGGCGCCGGGAACCGGTTGCCGGAGTTGAGGGCGTCCACGAGTCCGGCGGTCTGAGCAAGATTCCTCGCATTCGCCTGATCGGAGCGCCAGGTCCACAACGTGTCGCCGGTTTTCGGATTGAGTGCGTACACCATCGCGCCGGCGGAGATGAACATCACACCGTTGCTGACGACCGGCGTCGCGCGCGTCGAAGTGGCATCGTCGAACTTCTTCGTCCACACCCCACGCAAGCTCTTGACGTTCGAGGGGTTGATCTGCGTCAGCGTCGAGTAACGCGCGTTGGTGGCGTCGCCGCCGATGAGTGGCCAGTCACTCGAGGCTGCCGTCGAGGTGGAACTGTTCTGAACCGCCACGACAGCCGGCAAGAGAAGCGTGCCCAGGAGACCGAGCCCGGCGACCCAGCGAAAACCACGCATTGAGCGAATTGAATTCCGTACCATAGTCATCCAAAGAAGAGGCTGATGATTGCCGCAGCATCTGAACATAGGGTCCAGTTCGCGACAATACCTGAATTCAGTTAAAGCTGAGAGCGCTCATTGTTTCGCGCCCAACTTTCGCAAGAGATCGGCCGTGCTCTGGCTCTCGTCGACAGCTCCGGCATACTGGCCGGCCGGGGCACGCGAAGACCGGGCCGTAATCGCCGCCAGCGGTGTCTGTCCGCGGTTGTTCCTGGCTTCGAGATCGGCGCCGCTGTTGGCCAGCAACTCAACGACGCGATTCAATCCCAGGGCGACAGCCATGTGAAGCGCGGTGTCGCCATCCTTGTTGACGGCTCGTACATCGGCGCCCAGCTCGATGGCGCGCTTGGCCGTTTCAAGCGTGATTCGCTCGTCTTCGCCGTCGGCTTTTGCCACCACGTCGGCCGGACCCTGGTACCGCTCGCGACGATCACCGGCGCGAAATGTCCCAATGCCGCGTGTGACGATGATCGCTTCCATGAGGGTTGTCGTGCCGTCGGCCATCGCAAACCGCCCATCGCCCCCGCCAGCGGCGAGCACCCGCATCATTTCGCTCTCGCCGTAGCGAGCCGCCAGCCACAGAGGCGTCGCGCCGACCAGGACCTCGCTGAACGCGTAGTCCTTGCTGTAATACCGGCTCGACGTTCCCTTCGTGAGCCGCGCGCCGGGATCGGCGCGGTGCGCCAGTAACGCCTTCACGAGATCGAGATCGCCGCGCAATACTGCGGCGTGGAGGGCTGAATAGCCGGCGCCGGTGTCATTGGGCTCAGCGCCGTTGCCAAGCAGCAGTTCAGCGACTCGCCCCGCACCGCTATGAGCCGCGACGACGAGCACCGAGGCGCCGTTCGGGGCACGGTCGTTGACGTTCGCTCCAGCACGGAGCAGGTGTTCTGCCGATGCGACGTCCCCAACCCGGGCCGCAAACAGCAAGGGTGTGAAGCCCCCGAGATCGATCTGGGCGACGTCTTTGATGCTGTTCTGGTCCCCGTACCGATCTCCGGTTTGAACCGTTCGACGTCTCACCCGCGATCGGGCATGGATGTCTGCTCCCTGCGCAATCAGCGTGCGGACGATATCGGGGTGCTGCTCGGCGACGGCCCACATCAAAGCCGTTTGGTTGTGAGCGGGCTCGCTTGCGTTCACCCTCGCGCCATGTGCGAGGAGCGCCTGCAGCACGCCGAGGTGACCGGTGCGCGAAGCCGTCATGAGCACGGTCTCCCCGGATGAGAGCACAGCGTTCGCGTTGGCGCCCGCCTTCAACAGTTTGTCGACGACGATCACGCTGCGGTTTTCGCAGGCCAGTGCAAGAGCCGTGACGCCGTGGTCGTTCGCCGCATTGACGGCGGCCTTTGCCCGGAGCAGTTGCTCGACCGCCGCGGCATCGTCCCAATGCGCCGCCCACTGAAGTGCGGTCGCACCGTCCGGCTGCGCGGCGTTGACGTCGGCTCCCTGCTTCAGCAGCTTTTCGAGAGTGGCATGGTCCTGACGTTCAGCGGCATCCGCGACCGCATGCTCTCGGTCCACGGCTGCGAGGCCGGTCAGACACAGGACCGCCACCAGCAGCCACCGATAGCCGAGACACATCAGAGCGGACCGCACCTCGTATCCTCCGGGAAGATGTTGATTGACTGGAGGATACCATCAAGGCAGGTTAAGATCTGTGGCGTTGTTCCTGTCATTGGCGGTGCTCTAGATGGCCACTCGACCCTCAGGAAGGGCCGCGTTTCTCAGCGGAGTCGCGGTCCTCGGCACTGCGGTCTGGCTCCAGGCGGGCTGGCCGCCGGCCGGCGACCGGCCTGTACGCGCGCCATCTGCCGTTGAAACGGTTCCGATTGTCACCACCGCCGAGCAGACACCGAGCTCGTCGGGCGCAGCGTTGTCGTCCTCCGGCCGGGATCTTCTCGACCAGTACTGCGTGACGTGCCACAGCGAGCGCCTTCGGACCGGTGGTCTCGGTCTGGAGAACGTTGATCCGAATCAAGTGCGCGCGAATGCGGACGTCTGGGAAAAAGTTGCTCGAAAGTTGCGCAGCGGACAGATGCCGCCGGCGGGGCGCCCCCGACCAGATGCGCAGCGCGCCGATACATTCGCCGCGACACTCGAGGCGGCGCTCGATCGGGCCGCGGCTGCCTCTCCCAATCCATGGCCGTCGGTCGCCCACCGATTGAACCGTACGGAGTACACAAACGCGGTTCGCGACCTGCTCGCGCTCGACATCGATGGCCGCTCCCTGCTGCCGGCCGACGATACCGATCAGCATGGATTCGACAACAACGGTGACGTGCTCTCCATCTCGCCGGCACTGCTGGAGCGTTATCTGTCGGCTGCGCGCAGGATCAGCCGGCTTGCGCTCGGCCGCCCTCCGTCGACCCGATCGATCGACACCTACGCCATCCCGAAACTCCTGTCACAGGACGGCCGTTTGAGTGAGCGGCTCCCATTTGGCTCGCGCGGAGGCAGCGCCATTCAGCACACGTTTCCGGTTGACGGAGACTACCTGATCACGATCCGGCTTCAGAAAACCCTCTATAACGCCGTGCGTGGGCTCGCCGAGCCTCACGACCTCGAAGTCCGGCTCGATCGCGAGCGCGTCGCGAAGTTCACCGTCGGTGGCGCCGAGGTCGTGCCGCCACCTGCCAGCTATGCCGGCACGCTCTCCTGGAACCCGGAATGGGAGAGGTACTCGCACCAGGCGGACAACGGACTGGAGGTGCGCGTCGCCGCGAAGGCGGGAACACACATCCTCGGCGTCGCGTTCGTGAAGCGTTTCTGGGAACCGGAGGATGTTCGTCAACCCGTCCGCACCGGATGGGCATTCGAGACCGACGAGATGTTCGATGGCGCGCCAGGCGTGGAAACGGTGACTGTGGAAGGGCCCATCACGGCCGATGGTCCGGGTGACACGGAGAGTCGTCGCAGGATTCTGCTGTGCCAGCCCAAGACCACTAGCGACGAAGAACCGTGTGCCAGGAGAATCCTTGGATCGCTGGCGCGCCGCGCCTATCGACGCCCGGTGACCGAGGCCGACCTGCGAACACTGCTGGATTTCTTCAGCGCGAGCCGGCGTTCAGGGACCTTCGATCAGGGAATCGAAGCAGCGATCCAGCGGGTGCTCATCGCTCCAGATTTTCTTTTCCGAGTCGAATCCGATCCGGAGAACCTTCCCGCGGGCACCGCCTACCGGATATCCGACGTCGAGCTCGCCTCTCGCCTATCCTTTTTCCTGTGGAGCACCATTCCCGACGAAGAACTGCTCGATGTGGCGGCGCGCGGAAAGCTGAAGGACCGCGGCGTCCTGGAGCAGCAGGTGCGACGAATGCTCCGCGACAACCGATCCGGCGCGCTCATCGAAAACTTTGCCTCGCAGTGGCTCCAGCTTCGCGATCTGCGGAACGTGAAGCCCGATCCGGATCTGTTCCCAGATTTTGACGAGAACCTCCGTGACGGACTGCGGCAGGAAACCGAGCTCTTCATCGACAGTCAGGTGCGCGAGAACCGCAGCCTCGTCGAGTTGCTGACGGCGAACTACACATTCGTGAATGAGCGCGTCGCCCGTCACTACGGGATGCCCGACATTTATGGCGATCGCTTCCGGCGCGTGACGTTCTCTGACGATCGGCGCGGCGGGTTGCTGGGTCAGGCAAGCCTGCTGACGGTGACCTCGTATCCCAACCGTACGTCCCCGGTGCTCCGAGGCAAGTGGCTCCTCGACAACGTGCTTGGCACGCCACCACCACCACCGCCACCCGACGTCCCGGCGTTGAAGGATAAGGGCGCCAACGGGCAGCGGCAGTCGGTTCGCGATCGGCTCCAGGAACACCGCCAAAACCCCGCCTGCGCCAGCTGCCACGCGCAGATGGACCCGCTCGGATTCGCGCTCGATCATTTCGACGCCATCGGTGCGTGGCGTGCGACCGATGACGGGGGAACGGCGATCAACGCGTCAGGTGCCCTTCCGGGCGGCGCACCCTTCGAAGGCCTTCCGGGCCTCAAATCGCTGTTATTGTCGCGGCGTGAGCAATTCGTGGGGACGGTTGCCGAACGCCTGCTCTCGTACGCGATCGGGCGCGGCATCCAGGACTACGACCGGCCGGCCGTTCGCCGGATCGTTCGCACCGCCGCGCCCGACGACTTTCGCTGGACCTCGATCATCCTCGCGATCGTTCAGAGCGTGCCCTTCCAGATGCGGAGAACAGAGTCATGATCGTCACCAAGAAGGCGCTTGCCCGTCGGACGCTCTTGCGAGGCATCGGTGCCTCGCTGGCCCTGCCGCTCCTCGACAGCATGATCCCGGCGTTCGCCGCCGCCGACGCGGCGACGCCAATCAAGCGCCTCGGCGTCGTCTACGTGCCCAACGGCATGACGATGAAGGAGTGGACACCGGCAGCCGAAGGTGCGGACTTCGAGCTCACGCCCGTGCTCAAGCCCCTGGAATCACACCGTGACCGCATGCTCGTGGTCAGCGGTCTGAACAGCACGCCTCCGCCCGAGCAATCGAACGCCGCGGGCGTTCACGCTCGTGCTTCCACCAGATTCCTGACTGACGTGCCGCCGAAGCGTTCGGACACCTCAGACGTCGAAGCGGGCATCTCGGTAGACCAGCTCGTGGCGAAGGAGTTCGGCCGCGAGACCCAACTGGCCTCTCTCGAGTTGGCGATTGAGGGCCGCGACCTCGCCGGATCCTGCGACATCGGGTTCAGCTGCGCCTATACGAACACCATCGCCTGGCGAGGCGCCCAGACGCCGCTCCCGATGGAGAACGATCCCCGAGTGGTGTTCGAACGAATGTTCGGAAACTCCGGCAGTACTGACCGAGCGGCGCGCCTCGCGCAGATCGCGGCCGATCGCAGCATTCTCGACTCGGTCACCGGCCGAATCGCCGAACTCCGGCGAGGGATCGGCGCGCGCGATCGCGATAAGCTCGCCGAGTACCTCGAGGCGGTCCGTGACATCGAGCGGCGGATTCAGCGGGCGGAGGAACAAAGCGGCCAACAGCTACCCTTCGTGCAGCAGCCAGGCGGGATCCCGGCTGGTTTCGAAGACCACGTCAAGCTGATGTTCGACTTGCAGGTGCTTGCCTACCAGACCGACCTGACACGAGTCATGACCTTCATGCTCGGGCGAGAGCTGAGTGGGCGGACATTCCCCGAACTTGGCGTCGTCGAATCACACCATGCCACATCGCACCATCAGAACGATCGGACCAAGCTCGAGAATCTGCTCAAGATCAAAGTGTTTCACTCGACGCTGTTCGCCTACTACCTGGACAAACTCCGATCGACCTCGGACGGAGACGGCTCTCTGCTCGATCACAGTTTGATCATGTACGGCGCCGGAATGGCCGACTCCAACCTGCACGCTCCAGCCAATCTGCCGATCCTGTTGGTGGGCGGCGGCATTGGACAGGCGCCGGGCGGCCGGCACCTCAGGTTTCCGAGTGGCACGCCGCTGGCCAATCTTCACCTGACGCTGCTGGACCGAATGGGAGTTCCGACGGTCCAGCGGATCGGGGACAGCACGGGCCGACTCGAGCACCTCTCGCTCAGCTGAGATGACTCCCGACGGCAGGACTCAAGTCCTGCACTACGAGTACGACACTCGTCAGCGACGGCCGCGGAAGAACTCCCGCACATCATTCACGAGCAGCTCGGGTTCCTCGAGCGCCGCGAAATGGCCGCCGCGCGGCATTTCCGTGTACTGCTGGACGTTGTAGCTGGCTTCTACCGACTTGCGCGAGGAATTGAACAGAAACTCCCCCGGAAAACGCGCGCACGCGAACGGCACGTCCACTCTTCCCTGCAGCCCCGGATCCTTGCGGTTCTCGTAGTACAGGCGAACCGACGAAGGTCCTGTCTCGGTCACCCAGTAGATCATGATGTTCGTCAGAAGTTCGTCTTTCGTGAAGTGCTTTTCGACGTTGCCGTCAGAATCGGACCAGGTGCGGAATTTCTCGACAATCCACGCAGCGAGCCCGGCCGGCGAGTCGTTCAGCGAATACCCCAGTGTCTGGGGCTTGGTTCCCTGAAGCTGGCTGTAGGCGGTTTCGTTCGCGGCTTTCCCGCGGTTGGCGTCGATGCGTCGAAGCTCCTCGGGCGGCACGCCCTCGTTCGGATTGGCCCCGCCCGGCGAGTTCGCCGCCACACAGAAGTTGCTGTGCAGCCCGATGAGATGATTCGGATCGACCAGTCCAAGCTGCCGGACGATGAAGCCGCCCCAGTCCCCACCCTGGGCGCCGTACCGGCTGTAGCCCAGCCTCGCCATCAACTGCGCGATGATCCCGGCGATTCGCCGGTTGCTGTACCCCGGCTGCGTCGGCTTGCCGGAGAAGCCGTAGCCGGGCAACGACAGGGCAACAACGTTGAAGGCGTCCTCGGCCCGGCCGCCGTGAGCGGCGGGCTCCGTCAATGGTCCGATGATTTTCGTGACCTCGACAAAGGATCCGGGCCAGCCGTGGATGAACACAAGCGGCGTGGCGCCGGACCGGCTCGAGCGCTGGTGGACGAAGTGCACCTCGACCCCGTCGATCGTCGTCTTGAACTGCGGCAGCTGATTGAGTCGGCGCTCTTGTTCGCGCCAGTCGAACTTCGTGCGCCAGTACGTCACCAGCTCCTTCATGTAGGCGAGGTTCGTGCCGTAGTCCCAGCCGGCCCCGTCGATCTCGCTCGGGAAGCGCGTCCGCGCCAGCCGTTCGTTCAGGTCGGCCAATACGGCGTTGGGGATGTTGATTCGGAAGGGAAGGATCGCCTCGGAGGATCGGCTCTGGGCGCTCTGGCTGGGAGAAGCCGCCGCCAACGGCGGAACACCTCCTGTCATCCTCAGCGCCGAGACGACCAGGAAAATGGCGCCGGTCACTTGTCGCATGTCGATCATGTCGGCTCCTCTCAAAGGCTTCGGCAAACAAAACCGCCAGGCGGTCATGGTAACCTGCCTTGCGCGCAAAGATTCCGGAGGAAGTGCATGGGCCGTCGGGTTGGTTTTTGGGTCGCGGTCGCCGTGTTGGTGCCGGTCCTGGCTTCAGCCCAGAGGGAGACGAGGACGGCGTTTGTCAGCGTCATCGACAAGACGGGATCCCCCGTCGCGAATCTCACGACCGAAGATTTCGTGGTGTCGGTCGGCGGAGTCAAGCAGGCCGTGACGCGCGTGGCCTTCAGTCCGCCGATTCGGGTCGTGCTGCTCGTTGACGCGAGTGCCCCGGTCGCGCAGCTGTTCACCACCTTCCGCGCGGCCTTGAACGCATTCCTGGACGCGCTGCCGCTCGACGACGAGGTCGCCGTGCTGAGCATCGGCGGGCAACTCGGCATACGACAGGCCCCCACGACCGATCGAAAAAAGCTGCGCGCTGCTGCTGACAACTTCCGGTCCGATGGCGGGTCCAATCCGTTTCTCGACTCACTGCTCGAGTCCGACCGGCGATTTCTGAAGAACGCCCCGGACCGATGGCCGGTGTTCGCCATCCTGACGACCGATGACCAGGGCAGGATGGGGGACCACGAAGACATCGATGCGTTCAATGCGTTCGTCCACGACTTCGTCGCAAGGGGTGGCACCGCACACGCCCTTGTCGTACACGGGCAGAACAGCGGTCTGATTTCCGACCTGGTCCAGAACCTGGTCGAAAACACAGGCGGTGTCCACGAAGGCCTGGCCATCAGCAATGCTCTGCCGGGCAAGATGAAAGCGATGGCTGCGCGCATCGCCGCCGATCATCGAGCGATGGCCAATCGTTACGAGATTCAGTACCGCGGGAGCGCGAACGCCGCGCAGCCGATCGAGGTGCGCGTGCAACGCGAGGGCGTGACGGTCCAGGTGTCGTTGCATCGCCCGTTCTAAACGACGACGTCAACGGTCTGCGGTTCATGGTCGCGCGGCAATTCGGTAGAGGTCGCGGCTGGAACGAATGAAGATCGATCCCGCGGACACGGCCATCGAGGCCAGCGTGTCGCCATCGAGCACATTCGTCGCCAGCCTCCGGAAGGTCGTTGCCGGCGCGATGACCGTGGCCACGCCTTCCTCGCTGAGAAAGTAGATTCGCCCGTCGGCAATGACCGGCGAGGCGGAATAGTTGCCACCCAGGCGAGTCACCCAGTGCGGCTCACCGGTCTTGGCGTCGAGACACGACGCAATCCCAACGTCGTTCACGAGATAGATCTCGTCGCCAACCAGCGCTGGCGATGGTGTCAGCGGCGCGGCTCGCTTCAAGGACCACGCGATGTGGGTCCTGGTCACATCGCCCGAGCCGTCGACCCGCACGGCCAGCAGTGAAGGCTCCTGAAAGCCTGTCGCAATGTACACGAGACCATGGCCGAAGACCGGGCGTGGGACGTTGGAGAAACCATCACCATAGCTGACGCGCCAGATTTCCTTGCCGGTCAGCGGATCGTACGCGGCAGCGCGAAAGGCGCCGACGCTGACGACCTGGTCGCGCTCCCCGACGCGAATGACGAGCGGCGTCGAGTACGCCTGGTCGGCGGGAGAGCGGCGCGCGGTCTTCCAGCGGACCTTGCCGGTTCGTGTGTCGAGCGCGACGACGAATGCATCATTGCTCCCGTCACAGTTGAGAATGAGCAGATCGCGGTAGAGCACGGGCGAGCCGCCGTTGCCGTGCTGCGACTCGTAGGCCAAACGCGTTTTCCAGACGATCTCGCCGGAGGTCGTCAACGCGGCGGTGCCCTCCGCGCCGAAATGAACGTAGACGCGGTCGCCGTCAAGAATGGGCGTTGGCGAGGCCAGGCTGTTCTTCTCGTTCAGAAGCGCATCGCTTCGGAGATGGAAAACCTCGACGTTGACAACCTGGCGTCCAGTCTCCACATCGAAAGCCAGGGCGCGCAGCGACGCGCCGGCGCCGTTGTTGTTCGTCGCCGTCGTCAGCCAGACGCGGCTGCCGGCAACGACCGGCGACGACCAGCCGCGTCCGGGAACCGGCACTTTCCAGGCCACGTTGCGCGACTCGCTCCATTCGAGCGGCACGTCACGATCGGCGGACTGTCCCTGGCCGGTCGGGCCGCGGAACTGCGGCCAGTCCTGAGCCTGAGTCGCAACCCCGGTCAGCGCCAGGAGGACCGCAAGCACGGCAGGACTGACCGCCTTCGCCAGGGCTACGGCGGTCCGCCGAAGCGCTCGTGCGCGCAGGCGGAAGTCCTGCGCTACGAGTACAGGGCGCCGCCTTCTCGTTGCCACGATGGAATCGCTCATCCTGAGCCTACCGCGTCACCGCCTGGAAGTAGCGAGGAAGATCCTTCTTCGTCTCGCGCAGAATCTCGACGATGGCGCGCCGGTCGGCGAGCGAGAGTCTCGCGTACGCCTTGTCGGTCTCCTGGCCCGAAAGGATCTGCCACAACCGTTGGTAGACCAGATCTTTCGCTGCCGTCGGCAGCGCGTTGAACGCCGCGGCGTCGATCATGTAGCTGCACGGATAGCGAAACAGTCGCCGCGTCAGGTCGAAATCGCGCAGCGATCGCCCGTGGCTGTCGCGTGGCCCTCTTGAAGAAAACTCGTGCGCGAATGAAGTCGACCCGCGCACCGGCGACGGCAGCACCGCCTCGTCGATAAACAGCAGGTAGTCGACGAGCTCGCGCGTGATGTCGCGGACGCGCATCGACGGGCTGCCTGGCTGGCCCGGGCGCGCCTCCGAACTGGCGATGCGCGCTTCCCACCCCAGGCGTGTCAACAGGTTGACCATGTGCAGCTGGTGGTTCAAGACCAGCAAGGCCACGACGTCGCTGTCAGGTGACAGGTACGCGCGTGTGTCGAACGTGCCGACGCCGCTCGCCAGCCGGGGTGCGACAGCGGCCCTGACGTACGACCGTGGAACGTGGGTGACCGGGACGTTTCCAAGATGGCGTACGGGGACCTGCGATCCGGTGACGTACCACCCGCCCCAGCGATCCTCAATCGGCGTCCGGTGATCCGTCGCCCAGCCCTGGACATACTCATTCCGATTGTCGGACAACGGCAGTACGCTCGTCACGAACAGTCCGGGCACGCCGCTCGTCTCCGCCGCAAGGTGACATTGCAGACACTCCGTAGTCCGCACGAACCGCGGCGGCGGTTGCGCCTTCTGAGACAACTGGTAGAACATTACGCCTCGAATCGGGTCCTGCGCGGCAATCTCGATGGTGTCAGCGCCGTTGACGACGCCAACGGCCACTGAGTCGTTGAAGTAGAGAGCCCGCGGCGTGGCCATGCTGATTCGTTCCCGGTGCAGGCTGTTCTCGGAGAACACGAGCGTTTGAGACGAGGGGGCAATATCGAAGGCGGCGAGAACGGAGCGGAGGTAGCCGTGGGGTGTCTCGAAGGAGAGTCGCAGAGTTCCGCTTCGGAGCTTCTGGTTGAGGCTGGCGACCGGATCGGTTGCGGCACCCGTCGAGTACTGAATCGCGGAATGATCCCGCGGAAGAAACGTTTGGGCCAGAGGGCCAGCCACTGCCAACGCGGCGGCGGCAACCACGAAGCTGGCCGCTCGAGGCATGGTTCCGGGCATACATCAATTCAGCGGTCCTGAAGGACCGAGACGGTGACTCCCTTCTGGTGTCTGGCACCAAACAGGGCGCCGACCGTTTTCCACTGCGGCCAGGCGGATTTCGACGATGGTTCTTCGGCACGGATCGGAACCGTCACTTCCAACGACGTCCCATCGCCGGGTCGCGTGGTGATCCTCACCGATCCGTGGAGATTCTCGGTCCGTTCCCGGATCCCGGTGAGACCGTAGTGTTCGGCGCCATCACGATCAACCGACGCAGGGTCGAACCCGCGCCCATCATCTGTAATCCGCAGT
>Ga0111538_10003893_pt1 | contig 20818 bp, 19 predicted proteins | sample SoiMethybrSBSTD1_FD_79669 | JGI IMG/M metagenome (GOLD analysis project Ga0111538, IMG submission 79669) | Bulk soil microbial communities from a Populus tree surrounding site in Tennessee, USA - Soil MetaG P. TD hybrid SBSTD1 (version 2)... | ecosystem: Environmental > Terrestrial > Soil >... | reverse complement strand
CGGGCCAGGGTCGTGTCGTCGAACATCGCGATCTCCGCGGAGAGGACGTCCCGATCGTAGTGGATGCGCTGCGGAGATGCTTCGGCCGCGGCCGAAGCATCCCACCTCCGCCGGCGGCTACCGTCGGCCTTTCCGAGGGAGGACGCCATGACCGTGACCTGCTGCATCCGCTACGTGCTCGATCCCTTCCAGCACGACGCCTTCGAGGAGTACGCGCGGAACTGGCTGGCCATCATCCCCGCCTGCGGCGGTGAGCTCGTGGGCTACTTCATGCCCCACGAGGGCACGAACAACATCGCCCTCGCCCTGATCTCGTTCGAGAGCCTGGCCGCCTACGAGGCCTACCGCGCGCGATTGAAGACGGATCCCGCGGGCGCGGCGAACTTCCGGAGGGCGCAAGAGGAGCGCTTCATCCTCAGTGAAGAGCGGACATTCCTGCGCCGCGTCGAACGCTTCGAACGGTAACGAAGCGACGCGCTGATAGCGCAAAAGAAACGCACCGCGGCCACGGAATGGATACGTCTGTGCGGCGCCCCACGCGCGATCTTCACGACCGTTGACCGACGCGAGCTGCGCGTTACCCGCCCATGTGAGAAGCCGTACGACGTGACAACGCGTACGTGGTGAGAGCCCGTACCGGGCCGGGTAACGCCCGTTGATCGCGCGCGCGCGCGACCCCAGTATGCATCGCGAGGTTTCGTTCCACCTCGGACGAGGAATGAGAATGCGTCTCGTTGTCGCGGCGCTCGTGATGAGCGCCTTGTTGGGAAGCAACGTCACACCCGCGGACGACGACCGCACGTTCGTCGTGGTCGTCGGCGCCGACAATCCCGTGCCCTCTCTCAAGCGCGGGGAGCTGGCTCGCCTGTTCTTGAAGAAGACGAGCCGCTGGAGTGACGGGCGCGAGGTGCGGCCCGTGGACCAGTCCGCGGGATCGCCCGTGCGCAGCGCGTTCACGCGCACCGTGCTCTCCGTGGAGGGCATGGGGAAGATCTCGGCCGTCCAGAGCTTCTGGCTGCAGCAGGTGTACTCCGGAAAGAGCACGCCGCCGCCCGTCAGGCCGGCGGACGAGGAGGTGATCGCATTCATCACCGCGAATCCCGGCGCGATCGGGTACGTGGGCGCCGCGCCCGCCGCCGGGACCGTCAAGGTCCTGGTCATCAAGGATTGAGAGAGAAGTGATCATGACGAAGATGTGGCCGGTCGGTCTGTCCCTCGCCCTCACGGCGTTGATCGCGGGCGCGTCCCCGCTGCGCGCGGAAGACGTGGGCGGCCTCGTCGTTCGCGGCTTCGTGAGCCAGGGGTTCCTGAAGTCGTCGGCGAACAAGTTCCTGACCACCGACAGCGACCAGGGGACGTTCGCCTTCACGGAGGCCGCCCTCAACTTCACGGCGCAGCCGGTCTCGAAGATCCGCGTCGGCGCCCAGCTCTTCGCCCGCGACCTGGGACGGCAGGGCAACAACCGCCTGGTCCTGGACTGGGGTATCGGCGAATACCGGGCCTGGGACCCGCTCGGCTTCCGGGCCGGACGGATCAAGTTCCCCGTCGGCCTCTACAACACTCTCCAGGACGCCGACGTGGCCCGACCAGAGATCTTCCAGCCCAGCGGCGTCTATCCCCCCGAACGCCGCGACATCACGAACGCCATCGACGGCGGCGGGATCTTCGGGACCATCCGGATGGGCGGCGCCGGCTACCTCGAGTACGAGGGGGAGTACGGGACGCTCGACCTCGACGACAGCTACGTCCTCAGCCGAGCCACGAACCAGATCGGCGCCGCGCTGGTGCCTGCGCTGGCGGGTCTCCGCTTCACGGGCATCGATTACCAGGTCTTCAACATGAAGGGCCACTCCAAGCGGGCCTATACGACCTACGCGGAATGGCATCCGCCGCTGGCCGGCCTGCGGCTGCGCACCGGGGTGCAGGGCGCGAACATCGACTTCGGAGCGACGACGACGTATACGGCCTTCAGTCCTTCTCCCCTCGGTCCCGCGCCGGTGGCCCTGAGCGTCCGCTCGGACGCGAACATGGACGTGCGCCAGCTCGTGTTCTCCGCCGAGTACGCGCGCGGAGGCCTGCGCCTGTCCGCCGAGCACATCCGCGTCCGCACCGAGACGGTCACCGCCTTGAGCAACACGCCGTTTCCCGCTCCGCCGGCCGTGCCCCAGGTCGTCTATCCGTCCTCGACGTACGGCCAGCTCGCCTACCGCTTCAACGAGCACGCGCAGGTGAGCGGGTACTACTCGGTCAGCTACGCGAACCGGAAGGACAAGGAGGGTCTCCTGCTGGTCCAGCGGGGCCGGCCCGCCTCCGACGCCTACACGAAAGACCTCTCGTTCACGCTGCGCGTGGACGTCAACCCGCACATGCTGCTCAAGGGCGAATACCATCGCTTCGACGGCTCCTCCAACCTCACCCAGCTCGACAACCCGAAGCCGCTCGTGCCGAACTGGAACCTGTTCGCGGTGAAGGCGACCTTTCACTTCTAGGGGAGCGGACGTTCCCGCAGCGCGTCGAACGCATACAAAACGACCGCTGAGTTCCGCGAAAGACGCGCACCGCGCGGACACGGAATGGATACGTCTGTGCGCTTCCACACGCGGGCGCTACACAGCCGTTGAACCCTCGGTGACCACTCTCTAGCATCCACCCCGCGCGAGGTTCCCCCCACCTCGGACGAGGTCACCGATGAGAATCGCCGTGGCGGCGCTCTTGATGAGCGCTGCGTTGGGAGTGGGCGGCGCACCCGCCGCCGACGAAGGTTCGTTCGTCGTCATCACGGCCGCCAGCAACCCCGCGACGTCGATCAAGCGGCAGGAGCTGGCGCGCTACTTCCTGAAGAAGACCGGCCGCTGGAGCGATGGACGCGGAGTGGTCCCCGTGGATCAGTCCGCGGGATCGCCCGTGCGGGCCGCGTTCACGCGCGCGGTACTGGCCATCGAAGGCATGGGCCAGATCTCGGCGGTGCAGAACTTCTGGCTGCAGCAGGTGTACTCGGGCCGCAGCACGCCCCCGGCCGTCAAGGCGACGGACGCCGAGGTCATCGCCTTCGTGCTCGCGAACCCCGGAGCCATCGGATACATCGCACCGATCGCGGCCGCCGGAGGCGTCAAAGTCCTGACGGTCACGGATTGAGTCACCGAATGCGAGGAACGATGAACGCGAAGACGTGGGCGGCGGTCGTGTCCCTGGCCGTGGCGGGCCTGACGGCCGTCCCTGCGCCCGCGAGCGCGCAGGACGCGAGCAACCTCACCTTCCGCGGGTTCGTGAGCCAGGGCTTCCTGAAGTCGTCCGCGAACCGCTGGCTCGACTCGGACACGGACGAGGGGACGTTCGCCTTCACGGAGGCCGCGCTCAACTTCACGGCCCAGCCCGTGCCCAAGGTGCGCGTGGCCGCGCAGCTCTTCGCGCGCGACTTCGGCACCCAGGGCAACAACCGCGTGAGCCTGGACTGGGGTGTCGGCGAGTACCGCGCCTGGGACCAGCTCGGCTTCCGCATCGGCCGCGTGAAGTTCCCGGTCGGGCTCTACAACACGCTTCAGGACGCGGACGTCGCCCGGCCCGAGATCTTCCAGCCCAGCGGCGTCTACCCGCCGGAGCGCCGCGACCTCACCAACGCGATCGACGGCGGCGGGATCTTCGGCACCCTCCAGCTCGGCGGGGCCGGGTATCTCGAATACGAGGGCCTCTACGGCACGCTCGACCTCGACGACAGCTACCTGCTCGAGCGGGCCACGAACCAGCTCTCGGCCGCCTTGTTGCCGCCCCTGAGCGCCCTGCGTCTCTCGAACCTGAGCTACGTGGTCTCGAAGAGCGAGGGCCGGGCGAAATATGCGTGGGGCGGCTACCTGGAGTGGCATCCGCCCGTCTCCGGATTGCGCCTCCGTGGCGGCGCCCAGGGCGCGAGCGTCGACTTCATCGCCACGACCGCCTACAGCGGCTTCGCCGGCACCGCACCCGTGACGCTCAGCATCCAGTCCGCGGCGCACTACGCGGTGCCCCATCAGTTCGTGTTCTCGGGTGAATACAGCCGCGGCGGCCTGCGCGTCACCGCCGAGCACTCACGCTTGAAGAACGAGGGCAAGACGACTCTCTCGGGCACGCCTTTCCCGACCCCGCCTCCGAGCGTGACCCTCGTCTATCCCACGTCCACGTACGGCCAGGCCGCCTATCGCATCAACGAGCACTTCCAGGCCAGCGGGTATTACTCGGAGAGCTACGCGGACCGCAACGACAAGGACGGCCGCAACCTCGTGGCGCGCGGCCAGCCCGCGTCGAACGCGTACGTCAAGGACCTCGCGTTCACCCTGCGCGTGGACGTGAACCCGCATTGGCTGATCAAGGCCGAGTTCCACGACTTCAATGGCACCCAGAACCTGTCCGCGGTCGAGAACCCGAAGCCGCTGGAGAAGGACTGGACGCTGTTCGCGGTCAAGACGACCTTCCACTTCTAGACACGCCGCCCGCCCGAGACAATCGCAAGTCGACGACGCAGATCTCGGGCGGGCACAGGAAGCGGACCGGGGGTGAGAAGCCGCGCTCCATCCCCACCCCGCGCGAGACGTGAAGAGGGGTCCCGCGGAAGTCGTGCAGCCCGCCTGCGAACAGGCGGGGCAGCCGTGATGCCGTCACGGGCGGGCCGAAGAACGGGACGACGAACTGCCCGCCGTGCGTGTGGCCCGCGAGCACGAGATCCACGCTCACCGGCATCGCGTCCACGAAGTCGGGCGAGTGCGAGATCACGATGCGATGGTCGGCCCCGGGCCCCTTGCTGAGCAGCCCGGCCAGCCAGGCGGGGTCGCGCTCGCGGCCACGGCCGCGTGAGAGGCCGGTGATCCCCAGGGTGTCGCCGTCCGGAAGGGCGACGACGGTGCTGGCATCGGCGAGACAACGCACGCGCGTCCCGGCAAAGACCACGCGGCAAGGAGGTCCGACGTCGCCTTCGGTCGCGTAGACGCCGAGGGGCGCGTCGAAATCGATGCGCGCCATGAGCGCGCGCAGGTCCCGCGCCGCGTCGTCTTCCGTAGGTCGTCCCAGCGCGTCCTGCACGTAATCACCGGTGAGGACGATGAGGTCGGGGTGCGCCGCCAGTCCCGCGCGCAAGGCCCGCTCCTCGTGCGCGCCGATCGACGGCGTCTGGATGTCGGTGAGGTGCAGGATGCGGATCGGCGCCGCATCACGGAAGTCCGCGTTCACGACGTGCCGGCGCACCTTCAGCATCCGGGGCCCGACGCGGTAGGCCTCGACGTACACGAGCACCAGACCAGCTACGCACGCGCCGCAAACGGCGGCACGCACCCGCTGGCCGACGCGGCGATGCACCCACGCAAGAGCCGCGGCGAGGAGGATCGCCTCCCCGAACAGCGCCTGGCCCATCAGACGGCCGGAGATCTCACCCAGGTAGACGCGACGCCCGTAGTCGAGGTTGACCGCGGTCGTGACCAGCAGCGCCACGACGTACGTAGAGATGGATGCGGCGCCTACGTCGATCAGGAGGGCTCGGATCCAGGGCCCGCCCGGCCGGGAGGCACGCTCCGAACGCCACCAGCGGATGGCGACTCCGGCCGCGAGGCCCAGGGTCGTCGTGTGGAACAGGATCATGGCAAGGACGTAGCGTTCCGGGGTCATGGCGGCGCGTCCCGTGCACGGAGCGTTCCAGCCTGCGCACACCTTGCGGCGGCGCACGGCGATCGGAAACGTGGCTCGCAGGACTCACGTGCGTGGCTGTACGGCCATGCCGATTGATACGATCGCGATAACCAAACGGCACATGGCCTCGTGATGCTGCTGGAGCTCCTGGCCATCGAAGACGAGGAAGAGACGGAGGGTGGCGATTGACGGGCCCGATACTCACCTCGTCCCTCCTCCTCCAGGTCACGCGCGCGGATGTCACCCACACGCTGCGTGCGGATGCGCTGCGGCTGGGTCTCGGGCCGCTCCTGATCGCCCTCGGCATCGCCGCTGCCGTCGTCCACCTCCGCTGGTCGCGGCGGGAGAGGTCCGTCCTGCCTTGGTTCGGCCTCTTCGCCTTCCTGTACGGCGTGCGCCTCCTCGCGCGATCGGACACGTTCCCGCTATTCTTCGCCGCCCCGCCGGTCTTCTGGCGTTATCTGGCCGCCGCGATCACGTACGTGATCCCGATCCCCGCCATGCTGCTCCTGCGGGAGGTATTCCCCGCCTGGCGGCGGATCTTGGGGTGGAGCGCCGCCTTCGTGAGTGCGTTCGCAGTGCTGGCCGTCCTCTCCGACGCCGCCCGACGGCAGCCGTTCTCTGCGGAACCGCCGAACAACCTGATCGCAATCGCGTTCATGCTCGTCTCCGCGGCTTTCATCCTCCGGCGGCGACGAGACGACGCGCCCGACCTGCAGACCCTGCGCATCGGCCTGGCTGCCTTCGTGGTCACGGCGCTGGTGGACAACCTGCGTGGCCTGCACGTACTGACCTGGCCGCGCGGGGAGGTCGAACCGCTCGGGTCCACCGTCCTCATCGCCGCCCTGGGCGTGCTCGCGGGGCGCCGCGTCTTGAAGGACGCGGAGCGCCTGGTCGCGATCGACAAGGAGCTGACCATCGCCCGCCGCATCCAGTCGTCGATCCTGCCGGCGGCCATGCCGAAGGTCGGTGGTCTCACCGTCGCCGCGCGCTACGAGCCGATGACCGCGGTCGCGGGCGATTTCTACGATTTTCTCGAGATCGGCGAGAAGCGGCTGGGCGTGCTCGTGGCCGACGTGTCCGGCCACGGCGTGCCCGCTGCCCTGATCGCGTCCATGGTCAAGGTCGCGATCGCGGCGCAGAAGCCGCTGGCCGATCGACCGGCCGCCGTCCTCGCCGGCATGAACGAGACGCTCGTGGGCCGCCTCGGCGGCCAATACGTGACCGCCGCCTACCTGTACCTCGATCGGGAGAGCGGCCTCATGCGCTACAGCGCGGCCGGCCACCCTCCTCTCCTCCGCGGGCGGCGCGACGAGCCGCGTCCCCGCGAGATCGAGGAGAACGGGCTCCCCCTGGGCATGATGGAAGTGGCGGAGTACCGCCAGCTCGAGCAGCCGCTCGCGGACGGAGACCGCTTCCTGCTCTACACGGACGGCCTCGTCGAGGCGGCGAACCAGGCCGGCGAATTCTTCACTATCGAACGCGTCAAGGACGCAGTCGCGGCGGGCGCCGGGCTCGGCACCGAGCGCGTCGCGACCGTCATCGTGGAAAGGGCGCGGGCCTGGGCGCACGAGGTCGCGGCGGACGATCTCACGGTCGTGCTCATCGACTGCGAATAATCGCCGGCGCCATCCCTGGCGCCGCCCCCGCGGGACGATATCCTCGAGAGGTGACCCTCGCCCTCGGCCTCACGCTGTTCCTCGCGGCCGCGGGCCCGTGGCAGCGCGCGGCTCCGGGCGTGGAGACGCTGGCGTTCGAGGAAGAGGGCGCCACCGTCTCCCTGATCCGGTTCGACCTGCAGCGCTTCCGGCCGGAGGTCGTGATGCTCGGCCCGGATCGCACGAAGACGGCGTCCCAGCTGCGCCGCGACCTCTCCGCGGTGGCCGCGATCAACGGCGGATTCTTCGACGAAGACCGGCGGTCGCTCGGCCTGCGCATCGCGGGAGGCAAGACCGCGGTTCCCCTGCGGCGCGGGGTCGATTGGGGCGTGCTCGTGCTCCGGCCGGGCCGGGCGGCGATCGTCCACTCGCGCGACTTCAAGGCGGACGCGCGGATCGAGGGCGCGATCCAGGTGGGTCCGCGGCTGCTCGCGGCCGGCCAGCCGCTGCGTCTCAAGCCGCAGACCGCGCGCCGCAGCGCGGTGGCGATCGACCGCGAAGGGACCCTCACGCTCGTGGTGAGCCCGGCGCCGATCGACGCGGGCCGGCTGGCGTCGCGCCTGGCCGCGCTAGGCTTCCACTCCGCGCTGCTCCTCGACGGCGGGCCTTCGACGCAGCTCTCCGCCGCCTCCGGAACGTTCGCGCTGGAAGTGTCCGGTCTCTACGGCGTGCCCGACGCTCTCGTGATCCGGTCGCGCTGAGCGGCGAAGCGGCCGACCCGCACGTTGTTCACGGCGAGAACGGCGTGGAAGACCAGCGCCGTCCAACGCAGGCGTCGGCCGACCCGTGGATTCCTGGCCTCGACCATGTCCACCACCTTCGCGATGATGGGGAACTGCGCCATCTTCACCATGGCGATGTCCAGGCGGCCGGGCCCGAGCAGGGGGTTCCCCTCCGCGCCTCCTCGCCGGAGCGCCCAATAGGTCGAGGCGGCATCCGCAGTGGCGGCAAGAGCAAACGGCCAGGCGCGACCGGGCGACGTGAGGCGGTGAGGGCTCATGGACGGCGCGGTCAGGCGCTCGACCTGGATCGCGAGGGACTTCGACGGGGCTTCGTCGCGAACGCGTGACTCCGCGGCGAGGAACAGGGATCGGGGTTCCGCAGTGGCCATGGGAGCGGCGGGTGCGGTGAGGGTCTCGGCGTCCGCCAAGACGACGTCCGGCTCGACCGCGCACGCCGAGGGCGTCTGGAACAAGGGATCCGGCTCGGGCGCGCGGGCGTTCGTGGCAACGAGCAAGATGGCGATGGCGAGGGCAGTCATCGTACCTCCGGGCCCGTCCTTTCGGGCCCGTGCACTTTGGTACGGCGCGCGCGCATTCCGGATGACGATGCTCACCGTGTGTCGTTTGCGTGTGAGCCGGTGCGTCACCTTCGGTGACACGCGCCTTCGCGACGTGATGCGACGCACGACGCGGAGCGCGCGCTCAGACCGCTGGCACGGAGGCGGGAGGGGGAAGGACTACGGGACGGCGACGCCGGGGGCCGAAGGCCCGGCCACGCGGTTCGCGGCGCGGAGGTTGCGGACGATCCCGCGGTGCATGTCGCGCGTGTCGCGCGCGCTGCGCCGGTCGGCCTTGACCTCTTCGTAGAGCGAGAGGTCGGTGGTGCCGTCCTCGCGCGCCTGCAGCACGTAGGAGCCGCACTGCCGCTTGATGTGGTCGGTGCCCGCGACCTTCTGATAGGACGCGACGATGCGGCGCGGCGCCTCGGGAGTACCGTCGACGAGGCTGTAGGCCCAGGCCTCCGTCCACGGGATCTCCATCTTGAGGAAGAGCGCGCGCACCGTGACCACGATCTTGACGAGATGGAACGCCATGTACTCCGGCCGATCCTCGACCGTGGTCACGACCGTCGTCTTCGTCATGTCCTTGAAATTGCGATGGTCGAGGAGGTTCGCGTACGCGGTCGCGACGGGCACGTCGAGGACGATGCGTCCGGACGCCCAGCCCACACCGCCGGGGGACGTACCGAAGACGTGGTTGTCGTGGCCGGGGACGAGGGGGATCCCGGGCCGGAGCGGCTCGACCACCTTGTGCGAGAAGTCGAAACAGGGACCCGGGGGCAGATCGGCCGCGGCGGCAACCGTCGCCAGGCCCAGGCTCCCGAGCGATGCGAAGCACATGAGCCGGACGCGACCACGGCTCACGGACCGCCCGCGGGGATGGGTCAACCTGAGGCGAGCATATCCCACCCTCGCGGCCAATACCGGGCCGGGCGTTACCATGGGGCGAGGGCACGAGGCTCGGGCATGAGGGCGGCAGCGGCGGCGTTCTTCGTGATCGCCTGGGGCGCGGCGGGCGTGCCCGCCGAAGATCCCGTGCGCGCCCGCGAGCGGATGGTGCGCGACCAGATCGAGGCGCGCGGCGTCACGGACGCGCGCACGCTGGCCGCCCTGCGCAAGGTCGAGCGCCACCAGTTCGTCCCTCCGGAGGTCGCCGCCCTCGCCTACGCGGACCATCCGCTGCAGATCGGCGACGGCCAGACGATCTCCCAGCCCTACATCGTCGCCGTGATGTCGGAGGCGATCGGCCTCCACGGGGGCGAGAAGGTGCTGGAGGTCGGCACGGGGTCCGGCTACCAGGCGGCGGTGCTCGCGGAGATGGGCGCACGCGTCTACACCATGGAGATCGTGCCCACGCTGGCGCGGCGGGCCCGGGCGACGCTCGCGCGCCTCGGCTATCGCTCGGTCGAGGTACGCGAGGGCAACGGCTGGGCGGGCTGGCCCGAGGAGGCGCCGTTCGACGCGATCGTCGTCACCGCCGCGCCCCCCACGATACCGGAAGCGCTGAAGGCCCAGCTCCGCGACGGCGGGCGGCTCGTGATCCCGGTCGGCGACGACGTGCAGCAGCTGATGCTCGTGACGCGCCGCGGCCCGAAGTTCGAGGAGAAGCGCCTCCTGATGGTCCGGTTCGTGCCGCTCGTCGCCCGCCCCTGAGAGCGGCGGGCCGGCCTTCGCCGTCCGAAAACGGCTAGTCCACCGGGACCGGCCGGCGTATCGTCTGCGGGATGGACGCGATCCTCGGCCTCGATCGGCGCGCCCTCGACCGGGCCCGCGCCAGCCGCGACCCCCGCTTCGACGGGAAGTTCTTCATCGCGGTGACGTCCACCCGCATCTACTGCCGGCCCGTCTGCCCGGTGCCGAGCCCGAAGGTCGCGAACATCCGCTATTACGCGACCGCGGCCTCCGCCGCGGAGGCGGGCTATCGTCCGTGTCTGCGCTGCCGGCCGGAGGCCGCGCCGGGGACGCCGGCCTGGCTGGGCACGTCCGCGGTCGTGCGGCGCGCGCTGCAGCTCATCCACGAGGGCGCGCTCGACGAGTCGTCCGTGGACGCGCTCGCCGCGCGCGTCGGCATCGGGCCCCGACACCTGCACCGCCTGTTCGTCCAGCACGTCGGGGCCTCGCCCGTGGTCGTCGCGCAGACCCGCCGCCTCCACTTCGCGAAGCGCCTGCTCGACGAGACGAGCCTGCGCATGACGGAGATCGCGCTCGCGTCCGGCTTCGGCAGCCTGCGGCGGTTCAACCACGCGTTCCAGGCGACGTATCGGCGCGCCCCTCGCGACCTGCGCCGCCAGCGCCGGGGCGAGCGCGCGGCCGACGGCGGTGACGTCGTGCTCCGCCTCGCGTACCGTCCGCCCTACGACTGGGAGCAGGTGCGTGATTTCCTGGCCACGCGCGCGGTGCCGGGCGTCGAGCGCGTGGACGACCGCGGCTACGCACGCACGGTCCTTACCCCAAGCGGGCACGCGACCGTCTGTGTCCGCACCCTGCCCGGCGAACACGCGCTGGAGCTCCGCGTGCGGGGCGCGGCCCCGGCCGCCCTCTTCCATCTCTCCTCCACCGCGCGCCGCGCGTTCGACCTCGCCGCGGACCCCGCGCGCATCGCGCTCGCGCTGCGGGGCGACCCGCGGCTGGGCCCGCTCGTGGCGCGCCGTCCCGGGCTGCGCATTCCCGGGGCCTGGGATCCGTTCGAGTGCGCGGTGCGCGCGGTGCTGGGACAGCAGGTCAGCGTGGCCGCTGGACGCACGCTGGCGGCGCGCCTCGTCACCCGCGTGGGCCACGAGATCGACGGCGGCACGGACGGCCTGACCCACCTCTTCCCGTCGCCGGCCGCGCTCGCCGCTGCGAACCTCGATGGTCTGGGCCTGCCGGGGGCGCGCGTCCGTGCGCTGCAGGCCCTGGCCGTGGCGGTGGCGAGGGGCGTGCTCGATTTCTCGGCTCCGGCGGAGGAGGTCGTGGGGCGGCTGGAAGCGCTGCCCGGTTTCGGGGCCTGGACCGCGCAATACGTGGCGCTCCGCGGGCTCGGCGAGCCGGACGCGTTCCCGGCCGCGGACCTCGTCCTGCGGCGCGCGGCCGCCGAGAACGAAGCGCCGCTCACGGCGCATGCGCTGGAGGCCCGGGCCGAGGCCTGGCGTCCCTGGCGCGGATACGCGGTCCTGCACCTCTGGCGCGCGGCGGGTGATGTGGCGCCTCCCCGGCCGCAGGGGCGGCGACGCGGACTACGATCGTGAGCGGAGGGCTCGCGATGGCACAGGCAGAAGACGATCCGGTCCGGGGCAAGACGATGCGCTGGACGTTCACCGAGGGACCGACGGCGGGATCGACGTACGAGCACGCGTTCGCCAAGAACGGCACCGTCAAGTACAAGTCGGTCGGAGGCGGGCCGGACGCGGCCAAGCGGGACGCGAAGGGCACGGCGGCGAAGAAGAAGCACACGAAGGCCAAGAGGCCGGAAAAGCCGGACGCCCCGAAGTACGCGGCCCTGCGCGCCGCGGACGACGCCTACGCCGTCTCCTACCTGTCCGGCAACGGCTATACGCTCACCGTCGTGCTGAACCTCGCGGACCAGACGCTGGTCGGCTTCGCGTCGAACGACAAGCAGTGGTTCCCGGTGAAGGGGACGTTCGAAACCGTCTCCTAGAGCGGCGCCGTCACCTCGAGCGGCGGTCGGCCAGCCGCCAGAACTGCTTCTCGGAGAGCAGCGTGATCCGGTGGCCCTTCTCGCGCAGCTGCTTGAGCGCGATCAGCTTCCGGCCTCCGTCGCGCCCGCCCGCCTGCAGCGGGTTCGGGCGGCCGCGCACGACCACCGTCGTCCGCTCGGAGGGCGCGCCGTGCACGATTGCCCCCGCGCGCTTCGCCGCACGCGCCGCCTCCTTGCGCAGCTTCGTGAAGACGCCGGTGAACGCGAGGTGCACGCCCTTGAGCGACCGCAGCTTCCCGACCTTGAGCGGAGCGGGCGGGTTGCGCAGGGCGTCGATGAGCTCGTCCGCGCTCTCGTAGCGCTTCCGCCGCTCGCCCAGGCAGCGGTACACGATCTCCTTGAGGTGGTCGCTGCAGGGCAGGCCGCGGATCTCGCGCGTCGAGAGGCGCACGCTCGCGTCGCCCTTGATGAGCATGCCGAGGAGCTGGCCGACCTGGTAGACGTCGTCGCGCGCCTGCCACTTGGGGACGGCGCCGGCCAGGATCTCGCCGGGCGCGGTCAGGGCGTTGTGAGTCCGCGCGGTGATGCCGCGGCCGTCGCTCTGCTGGCGCGTGATCCCGAAGTCGCCGAGCTTCAGGCTCGGGCCCTCGCACACGAACACGTTCAACGGCGTGAGGTCGCGGTGCAGCATCTGGCCCCGGTGCAGCTTGCCCAGGACCTCGAGGACGCCCGCGATCTCGCGGCGGGCGACCGTCTCCCGCCACCCCTTGCCCGTGCGCTCGAGGTACGCGCGCAGGTCGCCGTGGCGCGCGTATTCGAGGGCGAGGCAATAGAGGACGCGCCCGTTCTCCCGCATCAGGGGGAAGGTGTCGTAGACGCGGATCGCGCGCGGGTGGCCGTCCAGGAGCTGCCCGAAGTAGGCCTCGCGCAGCCATCCGTCGATGTGCTCGCTGGCCTTGATGCAGACGACGGGCGGCACGAGTCGCGCGAAGCGCGCGCGCTCGGCGAGGTAGACCTGGCCGAAACCGCCCGCGCCGAGGAGGCGCTCGATCCGGTAGGGCAGCCCGGTCTCGGGGCTGGTGATCGTCTGCCCAGGATCCAGCAGCCGGCGGCTCGGATCCAGCGGGGTGCGGCGAGGCCGCGTACGCGTCCGCGTCGCGGATGTGTCGTTCACGAGACCAGGGCTCCGGATCGCGCGTCCACCGCGCGGGGCACGGAGATTACAACACGATTGCCTTCGCGCCCGGTCACGGATACCGTGCCCGGCGTGCCCCTGGTCATCGGCGTCCTCCTTGCGTTCGTGGTGTCCCTCCTTGCCTGGGCGGCGGGCTTCGATCGCGACCGGTCGTTCTACCCGACGGTGCTGACCGTCGTGGCGTCGTACTACGTGCTCTTCGCGGCCATGGACGGCTCGATGCGGGTTCTCGCCGTGGAGTCGGCGACGATGGCCGTGTTCGCGCTCGTCGCGTTCCTCGGTTTCCGGTCCAACCTGTGGTGGGTGGCGGCCGCCCTGGCCGGCCACGGGCTTTTCGACTTCGTCCACGGTTCCGTCGTCCACAACCCCGGCATGCCCACGTGGTGGCCGGCGTTCTGTGCGGGCTACGACGTGGCCGCCGGCGCCACCCTCGCCGCGCTCCTACGGTCGCGCCGCCTTCGCTGAAGGCGCTCCCCCACCCGCGGCGTTGATGTCGCGGACTTCGAGCACGCGCGTAGCCCAGCCGTCGCGCGCCACCCGGATCATGGCCCGCCCGAGGATCTCCGTCGTGGTCACGTGCGACGGGAAGAGAGCCTTCCAGAGGGGATACAGGGGCGCCATCACCGCGTACATCATCCGGGTCGCCCGGGTGCTGGAGGCGATGCCATGGAGCGGCTGGATGTAGCCGGGCCGGAACATGTAGGAGGCCTTGAACGGCATCGCGAGGATCGCGTTCTCCGTGCGACCCTTCACCCGCGCCCACATGAGGCGACCCTTCTCCGTACCGTCCGTGCTCGCACCGGAGACGAAGACGAACGTCGACGCCGGATTGTTCCGGAGGACGGCCTGCGCCGCCGCCAGCGCGAAGTCGTAGGTCACGCGCGTGTAGTCGGGCTCGCTCATGCCCGCGGAGGAGACACCCAGCGCGTAGAGGCACGCGTCGTAGCCGGCGAGATCGCGCTCGATCGCGGAGAAGTCGAGGAAGTCGCGGTGCACGATCTCGCGCAGCTTGGGGTGGCTCTGGCCGGTGGCGCGGCGCCCGACGGCGAGGACGGCCTCCACCCCGGGATCGAGCAGGCACTCGCGCAGCGCGGCCTGCCCGATCATCCCCGTGGCGCCGAAGACGATGACCTTCATGCCACCCATTAGACTCGCAACATGACCCGCCTCGCCATCGCGCTTCTCACCCTCGCCGTTCCCGCGGGGGCGGCCGCCTCCGACATGGACGTCCTCCACTACGACGTGCGGCTCGAGGTGCCACTGGGGGAGGCGATCACGCAAGGGGTGGAGACGATCCGCCTCCGCGTCGCGCCGGGCGGGTTGGACGAGGTCGTCTTCGACGCCGCCGGACTCCTGATCGATTCGATCACCGAAGGGCACGTGGCCCTGCCGTTTGCGCACGAGGGCGAGCGCCTGACCGTCCGCTGGAAGCGCCGCGCGCGCCCGGGCGAGGTGCGCACGATCGACGTGCGATACCGGTTCCATTCCGGCCGCGGTCTGCGCACGACCTCCGACCAGGCCTTCACCGTGTTCACCACGTGGGGCTGGATGGTCTCCCAAAGCGATCCCGGCGACCGCGCCACCGCGACCTTCCGCCTGACCGCGCCCCCGGGCCTGGGCCTCGTCGTCACGGGCGTGCCCGGCCGCGAGCGCACCCGCGCCGACGGCCGCGTCGAGTCCGAGTACCACCTGCGTCAGCCCTGGCCCGCCTACATCTACGGCTTCGCCGCCGGACGCTGGGAGACGCTCGAGGCGCGCCAGGGACGCGTGCGCCTGCGCATCCTCGCTCCCCCGGACCTGGCGCCGAAGCTCGCGCCCGTGCTGGCGGAGACGGACGCGATGCGCCGGTTCTTCGAGGAGAAGGCCGGCCTTCCCCTGCCCCACGAGACGTACACCCAGGTCTTCCTGCCCGGAGCGCCGCCGCAGGAGATGGTGGACCTCTCGCTCCTCTCGACCGACTACGCGAAGTCGCTCCTCGAAGATCCGCACGAGGACTGGGCGGTCGCCCACGAGCTCGCGCATCAGTGGTGGGGCAACCTCCTCACCTGCCGCAGCTGGTCCCACTTCTGGCTCAACGAAGGCTTCGCGACGTTCATGACCGCGGCCTGGAAGGAGAAACGCTGGGGCCGCGAGGCCTACGACCGCGAGATGACGCTCGCGCGGACGCGGATGGCCCGGCTCCGCGGAGAGGGCAAGGAGCGCCCGCTCGTCCTCACGACCTGGAAGACGCCCGGCGAGGCGGGCGGCCCCGTCGTGTATTCGCGGGGCGCGCTGCTGCTGGACGCCCTGCGACGCGACCTGGGCGACGGCACGTTCTGGCGCGGCGTCCGCGACTACACGACGGCGGGCGCGCGCAGCGGCAGCGTGGAGAGCGCCGACCTGCGTGCGGCCATGGAGCGCGCTGCCGGCCGCGACCTCGGGCCCTTCTTCACGCGCTGGCTGTCCGGCCTCGCGCCCGAGGCCGAGGACTCCGCCGCGCCCTGACTCCCGGTGGTAACGTCAGGGCATGACCATGCAGCGTGAAGACGCCGCCTGCCACCGGGACGTCCTGGTCGGGATCGCCCGCCAGGCCATGATCGACAAGGGCCTCGAGCCCGACTTCGGCAAGCCGGTCGAGGCCCAGCTCGAGGCCCTGAGCGCTCCCGCCAAGGCGGATGACCCCGCCATCCGCGACCTGCGCGACCGGCTCTGGTGCTCGATCGACAACGACGATTCCAGAGACCTCGACCAGCTCACGGTCGCCGAGGACCTGGGCGGACGCGTGCGGCTCCTGGTGGCGGTGGCCGACGTCGACGCGCTGGTGAAGAAGGGCTCGCCGGTCGACGCGCACGCCCAGAAGAACACGACGTCCGTGTACACGGCGGGCGGCATCTTCCCGATGCTCCCGGAGAAGCTGTCCACGAACCTCACCTCGCTCAACGAGGGCGAGGAGCGCGTCGCCCTCGTGGTCGAGATGACGGTGGGCAGCGGGGGCACGGTGCAGAAGGGCGAGGTCTACCCGGCCCTCGTCCACAACAAGGCCCAGCTGGCCTACGACGCGGTCGGAGCCTGGCTGGAGGGTGGCGCCGCCCCGCCGAAGGTCGAGAAGGTGAAGGGCCTGGGCGAGAACCTGAAGCTGCAGGACCGTACCGCGGACGCCATGCGCGCCCTGCGGCACGAGAACGGCGCCCTGGACCTGGAGACGATCGAGGCGCGGGCGGTGATCGTGGACGGCAGCGTGGTGGACCTGCGCCAGGAGCGGCGCAACAACGCGCGCATGCTGATCGAGGACTGCATGATCGGCGCGAACGGCGTCACCGCGCGCTTCCTGGCCGGGCGCGGCCTGCCCAGCCTGCGGCGCGTCGTGCGCTCGCCCGCGCGCTGGGACCGCATCCAGAAGATCGCGGAGGACCTGGGCGAGCGCCTGCCTCCCGACCCGGACGCCCCTGCTCTGGAGGAATTCCTGGTGCGCCAGCGCCGGGCCGATCCCCTCCACTTCCCCGACCTCTCCCTTGCCATCGTCAAGGCCATGGGAGCGGGCGAATACGTGGTGGAGGAAGCGGGCGCGCCGTCGATCGGCCACTTCGGCCTGGCCGTGAAGGACTACACGCACTCCACGGCGCCGAACCGCCGCTTCCCCGACCTCATCACGCACCGGCTGTTGAAGTCCGCGCTGGCGGGCGCTCCTCCCGCCTATACGCGCGAAGAGCTGGCCGTGCTGGCCGCGCACTGCACGTCGCAGGAAGACGCCGCGAACAAGGTGGAGCGCCAGCTGCGCAAGTCCGCCGCCGCCTGCCTCCTCTCCACGCGCCTCGACGACAAGTTCGACGCCCTCGTCACCGGCGCCGGCGACAAGGGCACCTGGGTGCGGATCCTGCGCCCGCCCGTCGAAGGCAAGCTCGTGCACGGGGCGGACGGGCTGGACGTGGGCGACCGCCTGCGCGTGAAGCTCGTGGGCGTGGACGTGGAGCGCGGGTTCATCGACTTCGTGCGCACGCGGCACTGACCGCGTGCGAGCGGCTCAGGGCAGCGGAACGACGACGGTACTGCTGCGCGGCCGGGTGCCGTCGGTGAGGGTCAGCTCCATGGCGCAGGCGCCCTCCGCGGGCGCGGGGGCGAGCACCGAGAACTCGAGGGCGCCGGTGGCGGCCGCGCCCTGGACGGTCAGCGGACAGGGCGCGAGCGCACGCTGGCCCGCCGGCAGCCCCACCGCCTGGCCGCCACACGTCACGGCGTAGGAGCACATGGCGACGCTGGCCAGCGCCTCCGCGTTGCCGATGGCGACGAAGCTGACGCGCCCGCTGACCTGGGGGGAGCGGGCCATCTGCAACACCTTGACGTTGCCGACGGCGACGCGGCTGAGAATCGGGGGTGGAGTCGGCGGCGGCGGGCGCGGCGTCGTCGCGCGCGCGACGACCGGCGGCTGCCGGGCCGCCTCCGCTTTCCGCGCCGCGGCGGACGCGTCCCGGGTACGCTGCTGGAAATCCGCCATCACGCGGCGCATCACGCAGTCGGCGTGCTTTTGTTCGTCGAACGAGTAGTCCTGCCACTTGACCCAGCCCGTCCGGTAGGCGTTGTCGAAGCAGGCGCCGTGCTGTTGGGCCGCCTCCTTCTGCGCCGCGTCCAGGCCGATGAGGGGGATGAGCGCCTCGATGGCCACGTCTCGAGCCCCGAACGAGACCCGGAACCGGTTCAGCGCGCGCGCGGCGAAGTAGAACGCGACCACGCCCACGCCGATGAGGGCCTTCTGTGCCCAGGGCGGAAGGTCCTGGATCCGGCGCATGGGGCGAGCCTTCGGCTTGATCCTGAACCCGAGCTCGCGCGGCCCGCCCGTGTCCTCCAGCAAGGGAGGCAGCGGGGCGGGCGGGCGGAGGGGCATCGGCGTGGGAGTCAGAGCCGGGATCGCGGGAACGGCGCGGCTGCTCGGAGGGCGTAGCGTCGTCGGCTTGCGCAGAACGGTGGCGGGGCGGGCCGGAGGCGGGGGTGGAGGAGCCGGAGGCTCGGGTGGCCGCGGCGCGGCGGCGGGCAGTCGAGGTGCGGGCGCGGGCGGTCGGGGCCCGGCCGCGGGCGGCCGCGCGGTCACGGCAGGCGGCGGCGTGGACGCCGGAGGGCGCGCCGCCACCGGTCGATTCGGGCGTGCGCTCGCGGACGAATCCGACACTCCGCCGGCGTCGCCCGGCCTCTTGGCCCCGCAGCGGCAGGTGACGATGTACGGTGGAACGCGCCGGCCGCAGTCGCACGTCCAGGCGGTGCTGGCCACGATCGGACGATATCATCGGGCCCGGCCGATTCGCTCCCCCGCCGCGTGATCTCGCGCACTCTGGCGCCGTAGAATGATGCCATGAGCTCCTTTCCCCACGCCCTGACCACACGCATGTGTGCGGTGGCGTTCGTCCTGTCCTCCGGCCCGTCTCTCCTCGCCGCCCCGAACCCGACCCCCATCGTTTCGCCCGGCCTCGATCTGTCCGGGATCGACCGGACGGTGCGACCGGGCCAGGACTTCTTCGTCCATGCGAACGGGGCCTGGCTGAAAGCGACCGAGATCCCCGCCGACCGCGCCGCCTACGGCGTGGGCGGAGTCGTGAACGAGCTGACGAGCCAGCGCACGGCCGCCCTCATCCAGCAGGCGGTGAAGGCCGACGCCCCCAAGGGATCCACGGCCCAGAAGGTCGGCGACTACTACGCGAGCTACATGGACGAGGCGGCGATCGAGGCCAAGGGACTGGCGCCCATCCAGCCGACGCTGGACCGCATCGATGCCATCAAGGATCGGGAGGCGCTGGCGCGCTTCCTCGGCGGGACGCTGCGCGCGGACGTGGATGCACTGAACAACACGAACTTCTACACGGACAACATCCTCGGCCTGTGGGTGGCCCAGGACCTCGACGAGCCGACGCGCTACGTGCCGTTCTTCCTCCAGGGCGGGTTGGACATGCCGGACCGCGCCTATTACGTCGATCCCGCGCCGCGCATGGCCGAGCTCCGCACGCGTTACCAGGCCCACGTGGCGAAGGTGCTCGAGATCGCGCACATCGGGGACGCGGCGGCCCGGGCGGCCCGCATCTTCGAGCTCGAGCGGCGCATCGCGGAAGCGCATTGGACGCGCGAAGACTCGTCGGACGTGAAGAAGAACAACAACCACTGGACGCGCGCGGAGCTGGACACGGCCGCCCCCGGCCTTCTCTGGAGCGAATACCTGGCTGCGGCCGGTCTGGCCGATCAGAAGCTGTTCGCGATCTGGCAGCCGAGCGCGGTGACCGGCATCTCCGCCCTCGTGGCCAGCGAGCCCATCGAGACCTGGAAGGACTACCTCACCTTCCACGCCCTCGAGCACTCGGCGGCGGTGCTCCCGCGCGCGCTGGGCGACGAGGGCTTCGCCTTCCACGGCACCGTGCTCGCGGGCATCCCGCAGCGGCGCGACCGATGGAAGCGGGCGGTGGACGCGACGGGCAACGCCCTCGGCGACGCCGTCGGCCAGCTCTACGTCGAGAAGTACTTCCCGCCCGCGTCCAAAGCGCGCGTCGCGGAGATGGTGCGCAACATCATGGCCGCCTTCGGCCGCCGCATCGACGCCCTCGATTGGATGGCCCCCGCGACCAAGGCGCGGGCCAAGGAGAAGCTGGCCGTGCTCGAGGTCGGGGTCGGCTACCCGGACGAGTGGATCGACTACTCGGGCCTCGAGATCGTGCGCGGCGACGCGTTCGGGAACGACCAGCGGGCGGAGCGGTTCGAGCTGCAGCGCAACCTGCGCAAGCTCGGCCGGCCCGTCAACCGCAAGGAATGGGTCATGACGCCGCAGACCGTCAACGCGGTGAACCTGCCCGTCATGAACGCGATGAACTTCCCGGCGGCCATGCTGCAGCCGCCCTATTTCGACCCTTCGCGTCCGGTGGCCATGGACTACGGAGCGATCGGGGCGGTGATCGGCCACGAGATCAGCCACAGCTTCGACGACTCCGGGGCGCTCTTCGACGCCACCGGCCGCTTCCGCAACTGGTGGACGGACGAGGACAAGGCACACTTCGACGCCTCCTCCGCTCAGCTCGTGAAGCAGTACGACGCCTACCGCCCGTTCCCCGACCTCGCCGTCAACGGCAAGCTGACCCTCGGCGAGAACATCGCGGACGTCGCCGGCCTGGCCGCGGCCTACGACGCCTACAAGATGTCCCTGGGCGGAAAGCGCGCGCCCGTGGTGGCCGGCCTGAGCGGTGACCAGCAGTTCTTCCTGAGCTTCGCGCAGAGCTGGCGGCTCAAGATGCGCGAGCCCGCGCTGCGCCAGCAGATCCTGCAGGACGGGCATGCGCCGGACCAGTACCGCGCGGACACCGTGCGCAACCTCGATGCGTGGTACGCCGCGTTCGACGTGCGGCAGGGAGAAGCGCTCTACCTCGACCCCAAGGACCGCGTCCGCGTCTGGT
>Ga0111538_10003891_pt1 | contig 20821 bp, 15 predicted proteins | sample SoiMethybrSBSTD1_FD_79669 | JGI IMG/M metagenome (GOLD analysis project Ga0111538, IMG submission 79669) | Bulk soil microbial communities from a Populus tree surrounding site in Tennessee, USA - Soil MetaG P. TD hybrid SBSTD1 (version 2)... | ecosystem: Environmental > Terrestrial > Soil >... | reverse complement strand
GGAAGCGCTCGAAGATCAGGTCGAAGTCGAGAGGATCGACGTCGGTGATACGCATGCACCACGCCACGAGCGATCCGGCGGCCGACCCTCGTCCCGGTCCAACTGGGATGCCCTCCTCACGCGCGTAACGGATGAAGTCCCAGACGATGAGGAAGTAACCGGAGTACCCCATCTTCCTGATCATCGCGATCTCGTAGTCGAGACGGCGGGAGTACTCGTCGATCGATTGCCGCAAACGCCCGGAGCCTGCCAGTTGCTGCAGGCGCACCATTCGCTGCGCCAAGCCTTCGCGCGCCACGTGCTCGAAGTACTCGTCGAGCGTGAACCCTTCGGGCACGCCGAACGAGGGCAGGTGATTCTGTCCCTTGGGAATCGTGACGTTGCAGCGCTCTGCCACGAGCATCGTGTTGCGCAGCGCCTCGGGGTGATCCTTGAAGACGGCCGCCATCTGGTCGGGCGTCTTCAGAAAGAACTGATCGCCGGTGTAGCGCAGGCGCTGGGCATCGTTGACCGTCTTGCCGGTGCCGATGCAGAGGAGGATGTCGTGTGGCTGGTAATCGCCCTGGCGCAGGTAATGGACGTCGTTTGTCGCAACGAGCGGCAACTCGAGCTCACGGGCAAGCGGGATGATGCCGCGATTGACGATTTTCTGCTCCTCGATGCCCTGATACTGCATTTCGAGGAAGAAGTTGTTCTTGCCGAGGATGTCACGCAGCCGGGCCGCGGCCTCGAGCGCCGGCCGCGCCTGCTCCACTTTGAGCGCGCTGGCAACCTCACCTTTGAGACAGCTGCTCAGGCCGATGAGGCCGGTGGAATGGCGGGCCAGCAGATCCTTGTCGATACGGGGCCGGTAGTAGAACCCTTCGGTATAGCCGGCTGACACCAGCTTGATCAGGTTCTTGTAGCCCTCGGTGGTTTCGGCGAGCAGAACGAGATGGTTCGTCTCCGTCTGTGGGCCGCTCTTGTCGAATCGGCTCCCCTGCGCGACATAGACCTCGCATCCAAGGATCGGTTTCAGGCCACGCTCGCGCGCGTGATCGTGAAAGACCACCGACGAGAACATGTTGCCGTGCTCGGTCACGGCGAGCGCCGGCATCTTCAGCTTCACCGCCTCGTCGAGCAGCTCGTCGATGCGACAGGCGCCGTCGAGCAGCGAGAACTCGGTGTGAAGATGAAGATGAGTGAATTCGGGCATTACAGGATCATTCCCACTCGATTGTCGAGGGTGGCTTCGATGAGATGTCGTAGACCACGCGATTGATGCCGCGGACCTCGTTGACGATGCGCGACGAGATCGCCGCGAGCAAATCGTGCGGCAGTCGTGCCCAGTCGGCTGTCATGCCATCGAGGCTCTCGACTGCTCTGATCGCGACCGTGTACTCGTAGGTGCGCGTGTCGCCCATGACGCCGACGCTCTGGACAGGCAGCAGCACGGCAAAACTCTGCCACAGCCGCTCGTACCATCCCGCTTTGCGGATCTCGTCGGCAACGATGCGATCAGCGGCCCGCAACAAGTCGAGGCGCGGCTTCGTGATCTCGCCAAGCAGGCGGACAGCCAGCCCTGGTCCCGGGAACGGCTGACGCACGACGAACTCCCGCTCCAGCCCCAGGTCCTGACCGACGCGCCTGACTTCGTCCTTGAACAGATCGCGAAGCGGTTCGACCAGCTTGAAGTTCATCCGCTCAGGGAGTCCGCCGACGTTGTGGTGACTCTTGATCACGACGGCAGGACCATGGACGGACGCTGATTCGATCACATCGGGATAGAGCGTGCCCTGCCCGAGGAAGCCAAAGCCTCCAAGCTCGTTGGCGCGCTTCTCGAACACGTCGATGAAGGTGCCGCCGATGATCTTCCGCTTTTGCTCGGGGTCGGTGACGCCCGCAAGGCGCTCGAGAAACAGATCGGTCGCGTCGACGAAGTCGAGCGGCAGATGCAGCTTGTCGCGGAACCGCTTCTGAATCTGATTGGCTTCGTCGTGGCGAAGTAACCCGTTGTCGACGAAGATGCACGTCAGTCGATCGCCGATCGCGCGATGAATGAGCATCGCCGCGACAGTAGAGTCGACACCGCCCGACAACCCGCAGACGACTTTTCCGGATCCGACCTGTTGGCGAATGCGCTCGGTCGATTCCTCGATGAAGGAGCTGATCGTCCAGTCGCCAGTGCAGCCGCATTCACCGTAGGCGAAGTTACGCAGGATCTCGGCACCATGTTCGGTGTGCACGACTTCTGGATGGAACAGCAGCGCGTACAACTGACGTTCAGGCGCTTCCATCGCGACGATCGGTGCCGTCGTGCTCGTTGCCGCCACTGCAAATCCAGGCGGTACTGCCCCCACATCGTCGCCATGGCTGGCCCACACTCTGAATTCGGTCGGGACCTGATGAAAGAGGCGCGGTTCGCGATGCATTTCGGATCCGCCATTGCGGGCCACGTGCACGTGAGCGTGTCCGAACTCCCGATTGCCCGAGCGCCGCACCTCGCCGCCAAGCGTGCGCGTCATCAACTGCATCCCGTAGCAGATGCCGAGAACCGGAATTCCCAGGTCGAAGAGGCCGGCATCGCACATGGGTGCGCCTTCGTCAGACACGCTGCTTGGCCCCCCAGACAAAATGAGACCGACAGGGTTCTTGCTTTGCAGCTTTGTCAGCGAGGTGTTGAAAGGGACAATCTCGGAATACACCGACAACTCGCGCAGCCGGCGAGCGATGAGCTGTGTGTACTGCGAACCGAAGTCGAGGACGAGAATGGTCTGGTGTGACACGTCGGAGCGCCTTGCAGTGTCCGTCCCCGCCAACAGCGGGCGCCGCGGCCGAGCAACGGACGCGGTATTATCCCACAACATATAGTGGCTCACACGCTTCCAACGTACGTCTTATTGCTATGTGCATGCTTGGGCGCTTGCCCGCAGGCTCTCGCCGGTCAGCAGAACACGGTGCGCAACAAACCACTGCCGGCACCGCTGCTTCCGGCAGAGGACGCATGGTCCGTCGCGCTTCCCTCCCCGCCATCTGCGCAAGGCGCGCTCGACGAAATGCGCGTCTACATCCCACTTCAGTCGGGACAAATCGTTGCGCTCAACCGGGAGACCGGGAAGGTCGAGTGGTCCGTCGAACTCGCCAGCTCATGGGCCCCGATCGTGTCGGACAACGTCCTATATGCGGCGGGTGCCAACGAGTTTCAAACACTCGAGACGATGAGCGGCAAACAGATCTGGCGAACGCCCCTGGACGCCGAGCTGATCGCAGCCCCAGCTACTGAGGGTGACCACGTTTTTCTGTTGACCAAGCCGAACCAACTGCTGGCACTCGACAAGTCGAACGGATCAGAAGTCTGGCGGCACACGATCGAATCGGCGCTCAATTCCCCGGCGATGGTGGCGAGCTCAGAGGGTGTCTTCGTGGTGAGCGGCGATCGTCTGAGCCACTACGCGGCGCACGATGGCCACCTGGAGTGGGAGCGGCAGCTCGCTGGTGTGTTGAGCCGGCCAGCCGCTGCGGGCGATCGCGTGTTCGTGGGTTCGACTGACAACAACTTTTACGCGCTCGATGCCTCGAGTGGACGACTCGCCTATCGATTTTCCACCGGAGGAGACGTCGTAGGAGCCGCCGTCAGCAACGATTTCGTGTACGTCGCGTCGCTCGACAACCTCCTTCGCGCCCTCCGGCGCGGAAGCGGTAATCAAGTTTGGAAACGCAATCTGACGACACGGACCATCGCGCCACCTTTGACCTTCGGCGGAATCGTCCTGGTGACTGGCCACGATCCCATCTTGACGACGTTCGACGCCATGACTGGAGCGCCGATTGCCATGTTCTCGGTGGCCGCCGATCCGCAAGGTGTGCCGTTGGTTGATACGACGCCCGAACCGTTCCGGGTCGCCATCGTCGTGGTAACTCGCGATGCGCGCGCCATCGGGCTTCGGCCAACCGGCATGATGTTTCGGGAGCTTCCGCTTACCCCGATTCAGACACTGCCTGGCAAGCCCCTCAGCAGGGAGCCTTTTTCAATTCCAACTCTCCCGCCTCCGACCTCCAGCTCCCAGAGGACCAAGTAAGCCGGGCAGGGTTTAGCCTACGTCGTTGTCGAAACGCCCTGACCGAAGGCTTCCGCGAGCCGTCGAGCCCCCTCCTCGATGCGTTCTGGTGAAGGCGCCGAGAACGAGAGCCTGATGGTGTTGTGTCCGCTGCCATCGACATGGAAGGCGCTGCCGACGACGAAGATGACACCGTGCTGAAGCGCGCGCTCCAGAAGCTCGGTGTCCGTATGTCCTTCAGGAAGCGTGGCCCAGAGGAAGAAACCTCCCCTGGGAGTCGGCCAGGTCAGACGCGATCCGAGTCTGGCGCCGATCGCTCCCGCCATGACGTCCCGTTTGTGTCTATAGAGATCGCGCAATCGGGGCGCGAGCCTGTCGGCAACGCCGAGCCGGAGCGCCTCGTGGACGATGTGTTGATCGAGGATCCCAGAGGTGAGATCCGTTGACTGCTTCGCCGTGTCGAACCGCTCGATCAGTGCCTCTGGCGCCTTCATCCAGCCAACCCGGAAACCGGGTGCGAGCATTTTCGAGACCGTACTCAGGTACAACACGCGACCGTTTCGATCGTCTGCGGCGATTGGTCGCGTTTCGGCTTCCGTCGCCACATCGTCGAAATACAACAAGCCGTACGGATCGTCTTCGACGATCAAGACATCGCGACGCTCGGCCCAGTCGAGTACCTGACTGCGTTTGCCGAGGCCGAGAAGCGAGCCGGTTGGATTCTGGAAGTTGGGTATGAGATACAGCAGCTTGACTGCCCGTCCCGCGCGTGTCGCCCGCTGCCAGACTTCATCGAGGTCGTCGAGACTGATTCCGTCGTGCTCGAGCCTGACGCCGCGCAATTCCGCCTGCATGTTCTTGAATGCGGCGATCGCGCCGGTGAAGGTCGGAAGCTCGACCAGCACAATATCTCCGGGACTGACGAGCACGCGGGCGATCAGATCGATTCCCTGCTGAGAGCCACTCGTGATTATCAACTGGTCGAGCGTGGCATGAACGCCCCGGTGCTCGAGGACATTCAAGGCGGATTCAAGGAGCGGCTTGTAGCCGCGGGTTGGACCGTACTGCAACGTGTCCGCATCGTGGCCGTCGAGCAAGCCAGTGCTGATCTCACGCAGCTCCTGCCAGGGAAACAGCGACGCGTCGGGATATCCCGGTGCGAACGAGACCATGTCGCCGGTACGCGCCATGACCGTGCCCATCCGCCGAATAGCGGATTCGGTCAGTTGTCGGCCGGTTGGTGAAAGGAACTTTGTGTAGTCGGTCATGACGCCTTGACTGGCGCAAGCGGACGCACGACCGTTTCCCCTGATCCCGTGCGGTAGATTTTCAGATACGCGCCGACAGATGCCAGCGCTATGAACTGGAAGACCAGGCCTCGCAGGACCCAGGCCAGGAGTTGAAGGGGAAGCACCGTCAATCCGATGAAGGGCACGAACCCCACAAGCCACAGTGCCGCAGTCGCAAGGATGGAGGCTCCGGTTGCCAGTGCGACCAGCCCGAGAATGATCAGAAAGACTCCCCCAACCGCGCGCACCTCGCGCTGCAGAAAGGTCACAACGCGGCTTGCAGCCACCGAGACGGAGCAATCGTCTGCGGCATCACGATTTGGGTCAGCAGGTAAAACAAGTTGACGGCCGTAATCCAGATGACGAAACCCGCCGTCAGCAGCGCGGCCATCCCCCAGCCAGTTTCCGTTGTTCGCGCGAACAACACGAAGTACGCGCTGCCGGAGACGAGATAGACGGCGTTCAACGCCAGGCCAAGCTTGGCGTAGCGCCGAAACAGTCCGGCCGCGCATTCGATGAATGTCTCGATCGAGAAGGCCGATGCACGCGTTACTGATTCGGGGATCAGGGGCGGCCGCTCGATGAGCCCGGCGTGACGTTCACCACGCGCCAGGACGCCCACCGTGCCGCCCTTCACGAGGAACACGAACAGCGAGCCGCCGACCAGGACGACTGCCAGTGCTGCGAGCCAGGCGGCCAATACCGCCGGGCGCACCAGCAAGGTTGATGCAATGGTCGTCGCCAGCTGCCGCCACTCGAGCGACATCAACTCGACCGGCTCGGCGCCGACAACGAGGGCCACGAGGAACACCCCCCCGATGAGGGGCGCGGCGATCAGAAGCTTGAACAACGAATCGGCAGTGGCCTGGACGATAGCGACGGGCCAGTTGGCGGCCGCCACGAGCGCACCGCGCTTGAGAACATCTTTGAGCGTAAAGGGGAAGAACACTGAGGTTATTTAATGGTACTCGGTCACAAACCTAATCACCAATCGACAAGTCGAAATCTACAATGTTGTTAATGTCCTGGCGCTCATTGCTGCGCATCGGGGCTGGTGGTGTGGTCTGCGCCCTCCTGGTGCTGGCCGCCGGCTGGCTTGCGCAACGTGTCGTACTCGGCGTCGACGATGCAGGTATGCGAATGCGGGTGGAGACCGACGTCCGCTCCGCGTTCGACCGCATGGCTCGACGGCTGCGCGACATGGCAACCGAGTCAGGCGATCCAGCGACTATTCACGCCGCAATCGACGGTGACAACGGAGCGGTGCGACGACTCTTGACCAGCACCGCAGTGGTGGTCACCGAGGATGATCCCGACGACGCGGCCGTGACGATCTACGGCGGTGATGGCGAGCCGGTCGCGTGGGCCGGACGTCCAACCGAGCTCGTGGCGGATCGCCTTCAGGGCGCAGAAGCCTGGTTCGTAGCCCTCGGCGCCTCGGGCCTGCGGCTCATATACGTCCGTCCCGTGATCGAGAACGGCACCCGCATTGGGACGATAGCCGTCGAGCGTCCTGTCACGGTCAGCGTCGATTCGACCGGACGGCGTGTCAGCGGCTTGCAGGGACAGGACACACACACCTTCCGCTTCCCCACCTGGCTCGCAGACGTCTCCATGCAGCTGCGCTTCGAGGGTGAGCCGACCGTTGCGGGAGCGACGACATTCGCCATCGACGACCCGGCTGGCAATCGTCTGGTGACTGCGACGATCGATCCGGACGAGCTCGCGGCCACGCGAACCCGTTGGCAGGCAGCGACGCAATCGATCGCCCTCATTGCCATTGCCGTCGCGATATTGCTGTTCACGGGCCCGCTGCTTGATTGGCGAAACCGGGCCCGTTCGATCGGGCCGTACGTCACTGCCCTCGTGTCGATCTGTGCTGGAATCGTGATCGCCCGGATCGTTCTTCGCGCCGCTTCGCCGGCCGATTGGTCGGACGCGCAGATCTTCTCAGGCGTGACGTACGCGTCGACTTTGCTGCGGCCGCTCCTGACCTCGCCGTTCGATTTCCTGCTCACGGCCGGCGCCGCTCTTGCCATCGTGACCTTGCTTCTCTTCGCGATCGAGGCACTGCGCCTGCACGAACGCCAGAACCGGCGCGCAGTTTCGGATGCGCCTCTGGCTTTCCTGACGACGCAGGTGGTCGCGGGTATCGCCGTCGCGGCTGTCTTCCTGGGTCACGTCGCCCTGCTCAGGGACACGATCACGCAAACCAACCTTGACCTCCTCCACTTTTCGCTTCATCCGTGGGAGGCATCCCGGGTGACGATGCAGATTGGGCTGTTGATGGCGCACGCCACAGCGATCGGCCTCGCTGTCGTGCTGCTGCGCGCGGCGCTCCATCGCTGGCGTGTGCCGCGAACCGACTGGCGCATGTGGTTGCTGACGTTGCTCGCCTGGACGATCCCGCTTTTCGCCTGGCAATCGCTCGGCGGTCAATGGGGCGCCCAGACACTTCCCCTGCTGGTGGCCATTGTTGTCGCGATCAGCCTCGCCATGGCGGCTGGACGCCTCGCCGCGCGCTATCGTCACGGCTCACAGGCCTTCCGGCTGACGCTGCTCACGCTGCCGATGATTGCGCCCGCCTTTGCTTTCTATCCGACGGTCGTGCAGCTGGCGCGCGACGCCAAGGAGAAATTCGTCGAGGCGACCTACGCGCCGCAGGTACGGAATCTTCGACAGAACGTGCAGATGCAGGTCCAGCAGAGCCTCAGCCAGATCGACGGGATCCCGGAGCTCATGGATCTGATCTCCACGAAAGTCACTCCGGGCGAGATGCTGACGGATCGCGCCTTCCAGGTCTGGCAGACAACGGCTCTTGCCGCCTACCAGATCACGTCATCCGTCGAAATGTACGGCCCGGACGGAAAGCTCGTCAGCCGATTCGCATTCAACCTTCCCGAAGATCTGACGGCCCCTCCGACATCCGAGGAACGATCCTGCGACTGGGATCTGTACGAAGAGGTCGCACCGTTCTTCGCCGAGGAGCGTCGAATTCTTCACGCCGGCCGCGCGTTCTGTTCGCGTGGCACCAGCGGCAAACCGCTCGGTTCCATCGTCGTGCACGCCCTTCCTGACGACTACGGCAATCTGTCGTTCATCTCCTCACGGAATCCCTACGTCGAGTTGTTGTTGCCACCGGATCGTCTGCAGCGGGAAGGGCTCACCGGTCGCGACGTCGAATTCGCCGTGTACGGCTGGAGCCGCTCGACACTGTATTCAGATCGCGCGATCGCGTGGCCGCTTCCCGATGAAGTGTTTGCGCGCGTCGAGGAATCACGGTCCGCGATGTGGGCGCAGCTGGCTCGCGGACAACAGCGCTACGACGTCTATCTGCTCAACGATCGCGGCGGCATCTACGCGCTCGGGTTTCCGGTCATTGCGCCGCTCGATCACCTCGTCAATCTCGCGGAAGTGACGGTGCTGGCGCTGCTCGTCTACGTTCTGCTGCTCGTGGCGAATACGGTGTTCAAGGTTCTCAGCCGACGCGAGGTGGGCGGCTCGGCGCTGCTGCGGGAGATGAGAGCGAGTTTCTATCGAAAACTGTTTCTGGCGTTCGTTGCGGCAGTCATCGTGCCGGTCGTCGCGCTGGTGCTCGTGACGCGCAATTACGTCGCGGCGCAGATGGAGGCGAGCATCGAGCAGGAGGCTATTCGCACCGCGTCAGCTGCCGGTCGCGTGGTGGAGGATCTGGCCGCGCCACGGGCCGAGCAACTGGGGTTGGGCGTGGACGACAACCTGATGGTGTGGGTCAGCCGTCTCATCGACCAGGACGTGAACATGTTCGTCGGCGCGCGGCTGCTGGCGACCAGCGAACGCAATCTCTTCGCGTCCGGGCTGCTTCCGACTCGCGTCGACGCCGCCGTCTATCACGCGCTGGCCCTGCGAAACGAAGCCGCATCGGTGACACGCGAACGAATCGGTGAATTCGAATACCTGGTGGCGGCGACACCACTGGCCGTGCGCCAACTCGGGATCCTCACCGTGCCCCTGACGTCCAGGCAGCGGGACATCGACGATCAGCTCGATACGCTCGATCGTCGAGCGCTGCTCGCGGCGTTGCTCTTCATCCTCGCCGGCGCTGGCCTTGGGTATTCGATGGCCGAGCGAATCTCGGATCCCGTCAATCGCCTTACGCGCGCCACGAGGCGGATCGCGCGGGGCGATCTCGATGCCCGGATCGCTGCCACGTCCTCCGATGAGCTCCGCCGGCTCGTCGAGGCGTTCAACAGCATGGCTGCGGATCTGAAGCGGCAGCGTGGGGAGTTGGAGCGCACGCACCGCGTCGAGGCCTGGGCGGAAATGGCGCGGCAGGTCGCGCACGAAATCAAGAACCCGTTGACGCCGATACAGCTCAACGCCGAACACCTCCGGCGCGTCCACGCCGATCGGGGAGAGCCGCTCGGTCCCGTTCTCCAGGAATGCGTGGCGACGATTCTCACGCAGGTCAAACTCCTGCGGCAGATCGCCTCTGAATTTTCGAGCTTCGCTTCGTCACCGACGGCCAGACCGGTCGAGGTCGATGTGGCCTCGCTGCTCCATGAAATCGTCGACCCCTATCGCGCCGGACTCGACGGAAGAATTCGTCTCGATCTCGCCATTCCAGCGGCGCTCCCGCCGGTATACGTGGATCGCAATCTCATGGCGCGATCCATCACGAACATCATCGAAAACGCGCTGCACGCGATGCCCGGCGCCGGAACGCTTAGGGTTACGGCGACCGCGCAGAGCGGTTCCGTTCACATTTCGGTGTCAGACACCGGCGTTGGCATGGATGATGAGGCCCTGGCCAGGGCCTTCGAACCCTACTTCTCCACCAAAGCGAGCGGGACGGGGTTGGGATTGCCGATCGCCAAGCGCAACGTCGAGCTGAGCGGCGGCACGATCACTGTGCACAGCGTGCGCGATCAGGGCACGACGGTGGGGATTTCCTTACCGGCGCTCCGACAGTAATTCCTCGCTCTCCTCTTTCTGCGGTGGCCGGCGTCGAAGCCGGTGCCACGCCAGACCGATGAACGCCGAGGCGAGATACGCATAAGCCATTGCCAGCAACAGGAACCGCGGCGACGAGGCGAGCACTGCGAGCCCCACTGCGATGAGGAAGAGCACTGGATAGCTGCGGCGCGACTGAAGGTCGAGCGTCTTGAAGCTGCGATATCGAATCGTGCTGACCATCAGGAGCGCTGGCACGATCACCATGCTCAGCACGGGCCAGGCTTCCGCGTATCCCTGAAACCCGGCGGGATAGGCAAACACCGTTGCCGCAGGTACAACCGCAGCGGCGGGACTGGGTAACCCCACGAAGTAGCGCTTGTCTTGTGTGGGCGCCTGAATGTTGAAGCGCGCCAATCTCACGGCGGCTGCCGCCACGAACAGGAATCCCGCCGCCCAGCCGATCTGACCAAGCGGTTCGAGCGCCCACTTGAACGAAAGAATTGCCGGGGCCACCCCGAACGAGATCACGTCTGCCAACGAATCGAATTCCACGCCGAAGGCGCTGGTCGTGCCCGTCATCCGCGCGATGCGGCCATCGAGCATATCCAGGACGAAGGCGAAACCGATGAACAACGCAGCCGTCGACATCTCCCCGCGCATGGCGTGGACGATGCAGGCGTAGCCGCAGAACATGTTCGCCATGGTGAACATGCTCGGCAGCAGGTACACACCGCGCCGGAAGCGCCGCGCGCGCTCGGGCCGTGACTTGAGCGGCCGGAGTCTCAAAAGCGTGCGCCGGTGCGAATGCTCGTCAGCGTGCATTGTGCGCCTCCAACCCACTCTTATCGTCCCTCGTGCTCGATGACGTGAGCGTAGCGATTACGGTCACGCCGCCGACCACGGTATCGCCAACGCGGACGTGAAGTGTGGCGTCGACCGGGACGAACACATCCATCCGCGAACCGAATTTCATCACGCCGTAGCGCTCGCCGGCTTTCACGTCGAGCCCCTCTCGTGTCCGGCACACGACCCTGCGCGCGAGGACGCCCACGATTTGCCGGACGACGATTGGCTGACCGGCATGGTCGATCGTGACCTCCGAGCGTTCATTCAGGTCACCCGATTCCTTCTTGTACGCGGGCAGAAACCGACCGGGATGATACTCCACACGCATGACGCGGCCACTGACGGGTATGCGATTGACGTGCACGTCCATCGGAGAGAGAAACACGCTGACCTGCTGCCACTGTCCCGGTGGCGTCGCCTCGCCCGTGGGGGGACCTGCGACCATCACACGGCCGTCGGCAGGCGAAAGCACCGCGCTTGGCGGAGCGTCGTGTCTACGGTCGGGATCGCGAAAGAAGAACAGGAGAAAACAGGACAAAACCAACAGCGGGACGCCGAAGAGAGGCCCAGTGAGCAGCCAGACGAAGGTAGTGATGACCGCCGCCCCGAGGATGAACGGCCAACCGGCCGGGTCGATTCGCATAAGTGGTGTCCGGCTTCAGCGGAGCCGAACCAGACTAGCGTTCGGCTTCACCCGAACACAAGCCAGACCAGCGTAGTGTCCGGCTTTAGCCGGACTCAAACGGCGTGAAGCACAGAAACCGGGTCTAGCTTCCGACGGGTCGCACAGGAAACCAAACCCGGTTTCTTTGGAGGTTCAGGAGGCTCTCAAATGAGTCTTGGCGTACTCGAGCGCCATCTGCTCCATCTGATCTTTGAGGGCGAGTTTCCGTTTTTTGAGAGTAACTTCTTCGACTTGCTCTGAGGCGGTGAGGTAAGGGAGGTGAATGAGCTGGTTCAACCGATCGTCCAGCTGGTGGTGACGTTCTGAAAGCCGGCGATATTGATCGTTGCTTCGCAGCAAGAGGTTCTTTACCTCTTGCGCTTCGGCTGCACTCATAGGCCGCACCCTCCTTTCATGATGAAGGTCAACTTCAACGTGATGGGCGCCAATGACAAGACGGTAACATACGGCCGCCCGGCGCTCAATCCATAAAAACCCCTACGCCTAAAGCCGCATCGCTAAACGACTTGAACTCCTCCCTCAACAGTCGCGCCACAAGACGAGGGCGTCCTCGACCGGGTTCGTGTAGTAGTGACGACGGGTTCCGGCGACATAGAACCCGAGGCGTTCATACAGCCGTCGAGCGCCCTCGTTCGACGCTCGGACCTCGAGTGTCGCGCGCCGCGCGCCAAGGCGCGTCGCTTCGTCGAAGACCCGGTTCATCAGCGTTGTGCCGATCCCCTGGCCGCGAAGGTCAGGCAGGATTGCCACGTTGTTGATGTGAATTTCATCGACGACAAGCCAGAAGGCGCAGAAGCCGACCACAGGACGTTCGGGCGTGCGCACGACGAGGATGTGACAGACGGAACGGTTCTGGAGCTCCCATGCATACATCTCGCGCGTCCACGGATTGGTGAACGACTCGGACTCGACGAACAGGACACCGTCGAGATCCTCGTCTCCGTCGAGGTGATCGATCCAGTAAGGCTGTGTGTTATTCAGCTGCACGCGCGTCCCTGGCCAGTTCTGCATCCGTCCTTCGGACGTAGAGCGGTCGAATGGCATGTGGCGGCGAGTAGGCATCGGTTCCGGCGTTCGCCAGGGTTGCAATCGTGCCGGCAAGAAGAGGCACAGGGATATCCGCAGTGCGCCCCTTCTCCCCCATCATCCGGAAGATGTCGTCGCGATACGTCCTGGCGCCGTCGCCGATGAAGAGTGTCGGCGTTCCTCTGAGACTGTTCAGCACTATTTCAGGGTTGGCCACCACCGGCGCCTCGATCTGCCGTTCGGCATCGTAGAGCGCCGCGTACACTTCGCCACGCCATGCGTCTACCCACGTCGCGATACGATCGCCTGCCGCTTCAGTCATCGCGATTCGTGCCAGCGCGTCCAGTGCAGACACTCCCACCAATGGCTTCCCCGCCGCGAACGCCAGGCCCTGCATTGTTGCGATGCCGATGCGGAGGCCGGTGAAGGAGCCTGGGCCGGTCGCGACCGCGAAGGCGTGTACATCCGCGAGCTTCGTGCTGGTGTGCTCGAGGAGATTCATCAGATCGACTGGCAACCGGGTAGCAGGCGGCAGTGAGGCATCACTGGCTTCTTCGCGTACGACGACCCCGTCGATCGCGAGCGCGCAACTGCCCGCGGGCGTCGTGGTGTCGAGGGCGAGAACGACCATAGATGGATAATACTCTTCGGTTCGCTTGTGTTGAGGCTATCAGCGCAGGCCGCCGGCGAAACCGAGGTCGATTTCGATGGGAACGAGGTTGCCGGCAAGATCAACACAAGCGAGCTGTGGAGTAGTTCAACGACGATGAGCTCGACGGCGACCGCAACGCCCGCGATGCGTCAGTACCTCGACGCCAAACGTCAGTACCGCGACGCCATCGTGTTTTTCCGGATGGGCGACTTCTACGAGATGTTCTACGAGGATGCGCTGGTGGCGGCCCGCGCGCTCGAGCTGACGCTGACATCGAGATCGAAAGACGCCGGCGGCAATGGCATCCCGATGTGCGGCGTTCCGTATCATGCCGCCGACGGCTACATCGCGCGTCTGGTCAGGAAAGGATTCCGCGTCGCGATCTGCGAGCAGGTCGAGGATCCAAAAAAGGCCAAGGGGCTGGTCCGGCGCGAAGTCGTGCGCGTCGTCTCGCCCGGGACGCTGACCGACACCAGCTATCTCGATGCGCGTGAGCCCGCGTTCCTGATGGCGATCGCGGCATCCGGATCGCGAGAGGCCGTATTCGGCGCCGCGTTGATCGACCTCTCCACTGGCGAGTTCAGCGCAGCGGAGTATCACGGGTCGACCGGGTTCGAGGCCCTGGCCGATGAAGTGGCTGTTCTGAAGCCGCGCGAGCTCGTGGTTTCGAATGATCAGGAGAAGCCGTCGATTGCCGAACGCCTCATGGCGCTCACCCGCGTCGAACCGGCCGTTACCACGGCAGAAGGCTGGACTTTCGAACCGGAGGCGGCGCGTCGCGCGTTGCTCGATCAGCTCAAGACACACGGCCTCGAAGGCTTCGGCCTCGAAGGTCGAACGGCGGCTATTCAGGCCGCTGGCGCCCTCGTCACGTACCTGCGCGACACGCAAAAAGCTGACCTCGCGCATGTCCGCGCGATCGGTTATCGAACCGGCAGCGACAGCCTCATCGTCGATCCCATCACCCTCAAGCATCTCGAAGTGCTGACGGGCAGCGAGGGCGGGCCGCAGGGCTCGTTGCTGCATGAGATCGATCGAACGATCACGTCGATGGGGGGCCGCCTGGTGCGCGCGTGGTTGCTGCGCCCCCTGTGCGCGCTCGAGCGTATTCGCGATCGACTTGATGCCGTCGAGGAACTTGCATTCCGATCCACCGAACGCGGCAAGTTTCGCGACACGCTCAAGAGCGTCCACGACCTCGAGCGGTTGATTGGGCGCATCGCGCTCGGGACGGCCGGCCCGCGCGAGCTCGTCTCGCTGCGGCTCTCTCTGGAAGCCGTACCCCGCATCAGGCTGCTCCTCGATACGTGTCAGGCGCCGCTGATGCGCAGCCTGCTCGCCGAGCTCGACGACCTCACAGACGTGCGCCGGCTCATCGAGCGTACTCTTCTCGATGAGCCACCGGCTATTGTTCGTGAGGGGGGCTTCACAAGAGATGGCGTCGATCCGGCGCTCGACGAGCTGAAAGGGATCAGCCGATCGGGCCGGCAGGTCATCGCCGATATGGAGGACCGGGAGCGAACCCGCACCGGCATCTCATCGCTCAAGGTCCGGTTCAATCGAGTCTTCGGCTACTACATTGAGGTCTCGAAGGCGAACCTGCACCTCGCGCCCGACGATTACCTGCGCAAACAGACCATTGCCGGCGGCGAGCGCTTCACCACGCAGGCGCTCAAGGAGTACGAGGAGAAAGTACTCGGTGCCGACGAGCGCATCCTCGCCCGCGAGCTGGAGATTTTCGAAGCGTTGCGGTCAAGCGTCGCGGCCGAAGCGTCAAGAGTCCAGGACACCGCACGAGCGCTCGCCACCCTCGACGTACTCGCCGGCCTCGCCGAAACAGCGGCAATCGCCAACTACACCAAGCCTCATCTTCATGAGGGTGACGAGTTCGTGGTCGCCGATGGCCGTCACCCCGTCGTCGAGCGATTCGCAGAGGCATTTGTGCCGAACGATATCGATCTCAACGGCAGCGGCCGGCAGCTGATCGTACTGACCGGCCCCAACATGGGCGGCAAGTCGACCTATCTGCGGCAGACGGCCCTCATCCCGCTCATGGCGCAGATCGGTTCGTTCGTTCCCGCGCGCCACGCGAAGATCCCCATCGTCGATCGCATCTTCGCGCGCGTCGGAGCCTCGGACAACATCGCCCGCGGGCAGTCCACGTTCATGGTCGAGATGCAGGAGACCGCCAACATTCTGCACACGGCCACTTCACGCAGCCTCGTGGTCCTGGATGAAATCGGTCGGGGGACCTCGACGTTCGATGGCTTGAGTATCGCCTGGGCGGTTGCAGAGTACCTGGCGACGAGCGTCCGCGCTCGCCCCAAGACCCTCTTCGCCACGCATTACCACGAGCTCACCGATCTTGCAGATGCGCTTCCGGGTGTCGTCAACGCGCACGTCTCGGCCCGCGAGTGGAAGGATCAGATCATCTTTCTCCGCAAGATCGTCAGCGGTCGTTCGGACCGGAGTTATGGTATCCAGGTGGCACGGCTCGCAGGTCTGCCCGCGAGCGTGGTGACGCGGGCACAGGAGATCCTGGCCGGCCTCGAGCGCGATGAAGCATCGCGTGGCGGCCGCCCCACGCTTTCGGGAGCCGCCGGCGGGCCAGCTACGGCGCAACTCGGACTTTTCGCCACGCCAGCCGACGGAGCGAATAAACGAGCCGATGAGGTCCTTTCCCGACTCGAGGCGATCGACGTGGACAATACGACGCCGCGTCAGGCCCTCGAACTCCTGGCCGAGCTCAAGAAGTTGTGAGAACACTCGCGATCGGACTGGCCGTTTGCTTCCTGCAATCACTGGCGCTGGCAGGGTGCACTCGGTCGCCGACGCTCAATAATGCCGGCTTTATCACCATCGCGGTTCGCTCCGGTCCCAACACACTCGATCCGCGGCTCAGTAATGACGAAGCAACGCAGCGGATGTCGCAGCTGGTCTATAGTCCCCTGCTCGAACACAGCAACGACCTGCGAATCCGGCCGGCACTGGCGCAGCGTTTCGACAATCCCGATCCTCTGACCTACGTCGCTCACCTGCATCACGGTGTCAGGTTTCACGACGGGCACGAGCTGACGTCGCGGGATGTGGTCTACACCTTCAAGAGCATCCTCGATCCGGCGCTGCGCTCGCCGTTCAAGGGCGCGTTCCGATCCTTGAAAGATGTCACCGCGCTGGACCAGTACACCGTCGTCTTCACGTTGACGGAGCCATTCGCCGCGTTTCCGATGCAGCTGACCGGCGTTCCGCCGATCGTTCCCGCCGACGCGGGCGATTCTCTGAAGACATTTCCGATCGGAACCGGTCCCTATCGGTTCGTTCGCTATGAGGCCGACGACACTCTGGTGCTCTCTGCCTTCGAGGGGTACTGGGAGGGTCTGGCCAACAACGCCGGTATCGTCATGAAAGTGGTTCCCGACGACACGATGCGCGGCCTCGAGTTGCGCAAGGGCACAACGGACCTCGTCGTCAACGACCTGCCGCCAGACATCGTTCATCAGCTCGAAAAGAGCGGTGAGTTTTCGATCGAGCGGTCGCCTGGACTCGACTTCTTCTATCTGGGGATCAACATGCGGGATCCGGTGTTGGCGGATGTCCGTGTGAGGCGTGCGATCGGATACGCCACCAATCGCGACGCCATCATTCAGTACCTGCGCCGCGGACTGGGCCGTCCCGCCGTCGGCCTGGTGCCCGATCTCGCATGGGCGTTCGAGCCGGATGTGTTTCGCTTCGCCTACGATCCGAGTCGGGCCCGGCAATTGCTCGACGAAGCCGGGTATCGCGATCCGGATGGCAGCGGTCCCCGTCCGCGATTGACGCTGTCGCTCAAGATTTCGACGAACGAGGAAACGCGCCTGCAGGCCACCGCGATACAACACGATCTTGGCAGCGTCGGGATCGACGTGGACCTCAGATCATATGAGTTCGCGACCTTCTACAACGACGTCGTGAATGGCAACGTCCAGCTCTTCGCCCTGCAATGGGTCGGCGGCGCGATGATCGATCCCGATATGCTGCGCCGGGTCTTTCATTCGCGGGAGGTGCCGCCTGAGGGGTTCAACCGGGGCCGCTACCAGAACGAGCAGGTCGATCGCCTTCTCGATCTAGCGACGAGCGCTGTCGATGAGAGCACTCGAAAGCGCTATTACGGCGAGGCGCAGAAGCTCATCGCCGCGGATGCTCCTTACATCCCGATCTGGAACAAGACCAACGTCATTGTCGCCCAGAAAGGGCTCGACGGGCTGCACCTGAACCCGGTGGGTGACTTCAATGCGCTCCGCGAGGTCAGACGGGTGCCGAGGCCGTAAGCTCTCAGCCCTTCAGGCTTTCGAGCTGGGTTCGCGCTTCCTGCGTGTATGGCGAATTGGGGTGCTGATCGATCAGCTGGCTGAACGTCTTACGCGCTTCTTCTTTCTCACCCTTCTGAGCGTAGGCACGCGCCAGTTCCATCAGAATCGCATCGACCGGAAAATCACCGCTCGTCGCTGCCGCCATCTCTTTCCAGGTCGCGATTGCCGCGTCGACCTGTCCAGTGCGGGCCTGGGTATCGGCCTTTCCCAGTCTCGCCATTCGTCCGTAGATGCTGCCGCTTCCTGCGCGCCTGATCACCTCGTCGAACTGCTTGATGGCTTCATCGTGGCGCGAAAGCGCGGCGAGCGCGCCCGCCAGGTGGTAGCGCGCGGTGATACCGGCGGAGCTGTCAGGGTATGCATCGGCGGCAGCCTGCAGCTTGGGCAGCGCCGCATTCAACTTCGCGCCTTCCGTCGCGAAACTCCCTGTCGCGCCAAGTGATGCCGATGCCGGAATGTCCTCGCCACTCCCGGGAGCTCCCGCAGGAACGACGCGCGCATTGAGCGCCACCATGGCGTCGGCGAGTAGTTCCACACCGCGCGATTGAGTGCGTTGCCTGTACAGCATCGCCCCGGCACCGAGGACACCGATGGCGAGAACGACGATGACGCCGATGCCAATCTCGCGTTTCCGTGACTCCATGAAATCGCGGGTGGCCTCGATCGTGTGAACCAGCTCGTTCTCTTTCAGGTGGTGACGTTCTTGACGCTTCATATTTCAGTCTCTGGCTACGGGTTGCCGGATTTTGGACCCGTTGATCACACGATCTTACCCCATCCAAGGGGCCGAAAACCTGATCTTTTCGTCAGGTTCGTCGCGATTGCGCTCCCACTGTCACACTATGACGAGAAGCGCTCGAACTGTTCAGGAGATCCTCGGTGAGCGGTTGAATGCCGGCGACACTTCGTGATCTCACGTCCGACGGATGGCTGCTCTTCGCCACGCGATCGATCAGGCTTTTCGCGTACGGCGGACTGTCGGTTGTCCTTGTTCTCTACCTCGTGAGCCTCGGGCTGACCGAATCGAACGTGGGTCTGCTGCTCACCTCCACTCTGCTGGGCGACACACTCATTTCACTGTATCTGACGACACAGGCAGACCGAATCGGCCGGCGCCGCATGCTGATCGTCGGTGCCGTGTTGATGGTCGCGGCCGGGCTCGTCTTCGGCTTCACGACGCGATTGTGGGTGCTCGTGGTGGCCGGAACTATAGGCGTCATCAGCCCGAGCGGCCAGGAAGTCGGCCCCTTTCTGTCGATCGAGCAGGCCGCGCTGTCGCAGGTCGTCGCGGATCGTAACCGCACCGACGTCTTCGCCTGGTACACTTTGGCCGGCTCACTCGCGACCGCGCTCGGCGCACTCGCGGCCGGGATAGCGACCCATGCGCTCCAAACCTCATGGGCGCCGGTCGACAGTTATCGTGCGATCGTCGTCGCGTACGCCGCCATCGGCATTGCACTGGCAGTGATGTTCACGCGGCTGACACCTGCTTCGGAGGCACGTGCGACGCACATCTCGCTCATCGGCGTGCATCGATCGCGTGGCGTGGTGCTGAAACTGTCGGCGCTCTTTGCACTCGACTCGTTCGGCGGCGGCTTCGTCGTCCAGAGCCTGGCGGCTTATTGGTTCTACCTGCGGTTTGGCGTCGATCCGCAGACGCTTGGAGCCTTGTTCTTCGGGGCGAACGTATTGGCCGGCATTTCTGCGCTCCTGGCCTCCAGGATCGCGAATCGCATCGGCTTGATCAATACGATGGTCCTCACGCATCTGCCGTCCAACGTGCTCTTGATCCTGATTCCGCTGATGCCGACCCTGCCACTCGCGGCGCTGATGCTTCTCGTTCGCTTCAGCATCAGTCAGATGGACGTACCGACCAGGCAGTCGTACGTGATGGCCGTCGTCGATCCCGACGAACGATCGGCTGCGTCCGGCATCACGGGCGTCGCACGGACGACAGGCGCGGCGCTGAGCCCGCTGTTCGCGGGATTGTTATTCGCGCAGCCGTCCTTGATCAGCGCGCCTTTTTTCATCGCCGGCTCGCTAAAGATTGCGTACGACCTGTTGCTTTTCCGCGCGTTCAGAGCCGTGAAGTCGCGTGAGGTAGCCACCATTACCTGATCGGGAGACGACGCGCGACTCACCAGACATGCCTCCTTCGCGTGTCGTTTGCCACAGACGATCTTCCCGCTATCTCCAGATGACGCTTCCGTGATCGTCTTGGTCACACAAATGGCGATCGGTGCGCACATCGCGGTTCTACACGGCGATGCGCCTCGCGTCACGTGTGATCCCTGTCTATCTCTCACCGGCTTAGACCTGCTGTTTAGCCCAGCTGTGCGGCATCGCGCTTGCCCTTCGTTCACCTGCAGCTCTTTCGGCCAGGGGGATGTCTCCCGGCCAGCTGCTGAACGAGGGCACGAGAGTGAAGGCACGACGCTTCGTCACATTCGCATTCTTGGCTGTCGCCGCGATCACGTCGGGAGCACTGCTGGCACAGGCTCCACAAGCGGTCGGCACGTGGGCACCGCTGCAGGACCTGCAGACGCCGTTGTCCAACGGCGCATCCGTTGCCCTCGCCGATGGCCGCACGCTGATCGTCGGTGGCATGCGCGCAGATGGTACGCCGAGCGACGCCATCACCATTTACGACGCGGTCAGCGACTCGCTGACTCCGGCCGGCGTGCTCGTTGCCCCGCGCTCCGGCCACACGGCAACCCTAATGAAGGACGGTCGCGTCCTGATCGTGGGTGGCGTGACGGAAGGCGGCCTGATTTCCACTGACATCGAGATGTTCGACCCGACAACGGGGACCTCGATGCTCGTCGCGCAGCTCGCGGAACCGAGACGCGGTCACGTCGCCGCGTCACTTCCGGACGGAACCGCGTTGGTCGCTGGAGGCGCCACGACTGACGGCGTCGTGCTGCAATCTGCGGCGATTTTTGATCCGGAGACGAACAGTGTCTCACCGCTCTCTACGAGCCTGCAGTCGCCGCGTGTGAACG